>Ga0268264_10000324_pt1 | contig 75484 bp, 68 predicted proteins | sample KBSSwiS32_FD_190357 | JGI IMG/M metagenome (GOLD analysis project Ga0268264, IMG submission 190357) | Switchgrass rhizosphere microbial communities from Kellogg Biological Station, Michigan, USA - KBS Switchgrass S3-2 (SPAdes) (version 2) | ecosystem: Host-associated > Plants > Roots >... | reverse complement strand
TTCTTCAACAAGCTCAAACACTTCAGGGCCGTCGCCACTCGATACGAAAAGCACGACGCCAACTACCTCGCCCTCGTCAAGCTCGCCTCAGTCCGTATTTGGATGCGATTTATGAGTCGGTGACCTAAAACGGACCAGCCAATTGTCGACCAAATTCGAGAATCTCTCGACCAGAATAGATTTCCAATTTTCGTAGCGGAGGGGAAGAGTATCACAAAAATGGAACGCATTCTTCATAATGCGTATCTGCACAAGGCTCTAAGAAGCCTCGAAGGCTGCTGTCGGGCAAAGAAGAGCGCCATTTTTATATATGGACACTCATTAGCGGACAATGATGATCACGTGTTTCGCCAAATCGCTGGCGGCGCAGCCGCTGACCTTTTCGTCAGCTTGTACGGTGACCCCGATTCGGCTTCGAATAAGGCAATGATCAACAGCGCTGAGGTAATCGCGCAATGGCGATTGAATATTCGAGGTGAGGGAAGTCCACTAAAAGTGCATTTCTATGACGCAGCATCAGCAAACGTTTGGGGGTGAGTAAACTCTCGTAGACTTTATAACAAAGACGCTCACTCGCGCTACTCGGCTGGCGTGCCATCGAACAGATCGTCGCCAAGGTCCTTGGTCGGACGTGGACGCCGTGCTTTACGATCGACTCCCTCTTTTGTCACAAGATCGTAAGCGTCGACAAACCGTTGGAAAAATTTCTCCATGTCAGCCGTTGGCAACAGTGGCAATTCAGCAAAGCTATATCCAACGACCGCACGCTCGTCGCATCCTATGGGCATGCTCAGATCAAGTAGAAGGAGTTCGGCTCGTGTCAAATCGTCCGTTGCAAATAGCGAATGAATTGCGCTGCCGATTACTCGAAGGCCATCCACTCCGGGTACATGTCCCCGACGAGGTTGAAGGTAGAAGATAACGGGCCGACCTTGTTCAACAAAAAAGAACTGCGGATCAACCTTGATGGCGATATCCGACCTCAAGTTGAGGTAGCGAGGCGTCAAATCGTGGCACATGAATTTGCCACGCTGATCGGCGACGTCCCAGATCAGTCCGCCGACTTCCGCGTTATGTGATCTTCCAAGTTTTGGGCCTATCTGACCGCATGAATCGACGGCAGCTTCCCTCGTCATTTCCAAGCTGAATACGGCCTTTGCGAGCCGCTTCGATGGACTGTATCCCCAAACTGGCCCAAGACCGTTAAGATGCTTGCGAAGGTTTATCGCCGTTGTCGCGACATCGTAGCCGATGAGCCTAACAACATCTTGGAGCGGAGGAATCGGGAGAGTCATTCATCAACTTAACTCAATTAACCGATATAGAGCAACAACCTGCTACTGGATGCTGGCAATTTTGGATTGGTGCAAAAAATATTCCCGGATCGAGCCGTCCGGTATCTCCATGTTAAGCCGCACTTTCCCATCTCGGGCGTTCCAAACGCGATCCCAAGGTCCCCCACATTCATGAGTGAGCTCCGACAGTTCAAACGCCCCAAGTCCGGAATAATAGTCTAAAATTGAGCGGAGTAGAGCTGCCGTGTCGGCAGGCCAATCAGCATGTGCTTCAACGACCTCTCCCGTTTCCCAATTTATGGTTGTTGCTCGCGCCGTAATTGGATTGGCGCCAAACGATTTGAAGCAATCGTAGACGCACCGAATAACTGGACCGTGCTCCCATGCCTCAATCCGATTTACGATGAGCGGGACGCCAAAGGACGCCAAGTACCAGCCATGCGAAAAATAAATATGTTTAAGCAATGACATGTTGGTGATCGGAATGCGCCGTTCATCTGCATAGTCCAGCAGAAAGTTCGCTACTTGGCGCGCATCATGCACGGCGGGGCAACGGTTTTGATCTTATGGTCATCGGCGCGCCAGTACAGCCCTAGCCTCGAGTCCATCAAGTGACGTTATCAGAATTGGTATGATTAAATCCATGGCGGAATCATGGAGTAGCGCGACAGGCTACGCAACGATCGCTTTCACCCGACGGCTCGAAGCGTTCTCATGTCGATCAAACACGCATCTCAGAACGTTATGGACTTCCCGTCCCACGCATAAAAGCCACTGCTCTGTTCGGCCGCGAGCCCCGCGACCACCCGCAACAAATGCGCCGCACTCTGCGCGGACGACAGGAATTTTTCCGCCGGAATATTGCGCTGGAACGGCTTCGACAGCCCGGTATCGACCGTGCCGGGATGCAGCGCCATGACGCCACCCGGATTGCGGCGGCGATATTCGATCGCGAGCGTGCGGATCAGCATGTTGAGCGCGGCCTTCGACGCGCGATAGCTGTGCCAGCCGCCGAGGCGATTGTCCTCGATCGAGCCGACCCGCGCGGAGAGCGCGGCGAAGACGGCGCGACGGTCCTTCGCCAATATCGGCAGCATATGCCGGGCGATCAGCGCCGGGCCGATCGTATTGACGCAAAGTCCTCCGCCACGCCGCCGGGCCCAGCGCGCTCACGCTCTTCTCCGGGCCGGTCCCGCCCGAAAGCGTCAGCACGCCGGTCGCGAGGATCACCAGATCGAGCGGTCCATCCGCCGCCCGGCCGCCGCCCATCGCGCCGCAAAAAATCCCCGTCTTGCGCGGAAACTCGGTCTGGGTTCATATTCCATGGAACAAAATCGCCGGCAGACGCGCTGAAGGGCAGTCTGGCGTTGAGCCGGCCGGGTAAACCGCGCCGCCGAGCCAGGTGCCGCAAAAAGACGATGGAGTATGTTCTTGCCGATAGTCCATTCGGGTGATGACGTGACACGCGACATGCGCCGGGTATTTCGGCCGCTGCCCGATACCTCTGGGCTCTTGCCGACGCTGCCTGCGCCGCACCCGGCGCCGGCCGTTCAGCGTCGTCGCGGGCTCGACCTTCCGGGCTGGACGCTGCCGATTGCGGCCGGGCTTGCCATCGGCCTGACGGCCTTCGCCGTGCTGAGCCCCGCCGCCCCGCCCAGTGCCCGCTCTTTGACGAGCATGCATATGCCGGCGCAGCCCGCGCAATCCCCGACGATGCCGATGCCTGCCAGCCTGTCCCGCACGGCGCCGGTTGCGCCGGCGTCGGTGTCGCCCCGCGCCGCGCCCCGGGCACAACGCGTATCGCTCGACGCGCAGCGCGCTGTGGCGCAGCCTCGGCCTTCGGTCGCTGTAACGTCCGGGCAGGCACACTACACGCCCTATTGCCGCGAGGCGCGCGATCGCGAGCAGTGCCTCTATCGCGAGGTCAGGGACGCCGACCATCGCCTGCGCAGGGCTTATGATCGCGCGGTCGATGCGTCGCTGCCCCTGCCGCAACTGGTTCAGGTTCGCCGCGCCTGGGGCGTCGCGCTCGCGCACTATCCGCGCGATCCCATGGTTGCGATCGGACAGCTCGATGGCCTTGCCACGCGGCTCTACAACCGGATCAACAGCGCCGACGCGGGGGGTGGCGACCGCGCCTCGGCGCTGGCCGACGACCAAAGGATATGATGACCGTCGCGTTGGCCGACACACGGGGCGATCGCGGGGCCGAGGATGTCGTCTATGCGATCGGCGATATCCACGGCTGCTATTCGCAGATGGTCGCGCTGCTCGATCGAATCGTGGCTGATGTCGGGCGCGAGCCCGGCGAGCCCGGCGGTGGAGCCCGCGCGACGCTCGTCTTTCTCGGCGACTATGTCGATCGCGGTCCGGCGTCGGCCGAGGTGTTGACCGGGCTGATCTGGATGTCGCGCCATTCGCCGCTGTCGACCATATTCCTCAAGGGAAATCATGAGCAGGTGATGCTGGACTTCATCCGCGATCCGGTGCCGCACGCGCAATGGCTCCGGTTCGGCGGGGATGCGACGCTGCGCTCCTATGGCGTGGATGTGCCCGATGAGCCCGGGGCCGCCGATGCCGTCCGGCTCCGCGACGATCTCGTCGATCGGCTGCCGGCGTCTCATCTCGAATTTCTGCGGCGGCTCGAACTGTTCCATGAGGACGATCGCCATATCTTCGTTCATGCCGGCATCCGGGTCGGCGTGCCCATGGCGAAGCAGCACGCCGAAGATCTGCTGTGGATTCGAGAGGGGTTCCTGGAGGAGCGCCGCCCCGGCAGGAAGCGCGTCGTCCATGGCCACACGTGGCTGGGAGACAAGCCCATGGTGCTGCCGCACCGGATCGGCGTCGATACCGGCACCTATGAGACCGGGGTGCTCACCGCTGCGAAATTGCAGGGCGACGCCGTGGACTTCTTGAGTACCGCAGATTGAGTGGGGCAGAGAGCGTCAGATGCTGAATTTTCCCGTGCCGGCTGGGGGCTGCTAGATGGGCCGTCTGCGTTTTTGCTGCGCGTTGCTGATCATCGTCTCGATTGCCTATGCCCTCCAGTTGCAGGCGCGGGGCATTCTCGTTGCGTCGATCCTGCTTGCCATCGGCACGCTGATATTGGCGGTCATCACCCCCATTCCAGCCGGCTTTCGCGCACGCAGGATACGGGTTCTGCAGGCATGTTGCGCCTATGTCGCGGCGTCCGCGCCGGCATCGGCCGTCGCGATCCTGTTGAATCCGAATTCGTTCACCCTCTCGACGCTGGTGCTGCCCCTGGCGGGGTCGCTCCTGGCCTGGTGGGCGTATAGAAGCCGCAACTGGCGGCGGGTGCTGGGTTTCGAGGGCTATTATCACGATTAGGATAATCGTCCGTGGATGAGGCGGGCGCTCGATACGAATTGAACGGGGCGGTTCAGCACGGAACAGCCTTTCCATCCCAGGCGTAGAGGCCGCTCACTTCGCCGCGAACAGCAGCCCGAGTGCGGTGACTGTCAGCACCGCCAGCGCCTGAAACATCACGCGCTGCGTCATCATCCGGTTCTGCTGCTTGCCGCGCCGCCGGCGGCGCGCGCCTCCGGGCCGAATGCTGCTGTGACTGTTGGCATTCTTCCGCTATAAGGATCGCAGGGTCGGCTGCGACTGACGCCGCTTGGCAGACAATATGCCGTTTATTGTTAAATTTTTAAAAGAAACCATGATCTATCAGATAGATATGGATATATCTTTTGTATCAGAATTAAGAAAAACGCCCCCAAAATCGGCAAAAAGACGCATTTTTCGCGTCTGAAACGCGCTGGCGCCGCTCATTCTTCTCCCTGCCGCGCCTTCTCGATCGTCGCCACATCGATCTTCTGCATCGTCATCATCGCCGCGAACACGCGCTTGGCCACCGCCGGATCGGGATCGTTGATCCCCTCGTTCAGCACGCGCGGCGTGATCTGCCATGAAAATCCCCAGCGGTCCTGGCACCAGCCGCAGTCATTCTCCTTGCCGCCATTGCCGGTGATCGCATTCCAGTAGCGGTCGGTCTCCGCCTGATCCTCGGTCTCGATCATGAACGATACTGCCTGGTTCGGCTTGAAATGCGGCCCGCCGGCGAGGCCCTGAAAGTCGCGGCCGAGGACGGTGAAATCGACGGTCAGCTCGTCGCCCGATCGGCCCGAAGGATAATCGCCGGGCGCCTCCATCACCGTGCCGACCGCGCTGTCGGGGAAGACGCTCGCGTAGAACTCGGCGGCCTTGCGCGCCTCGCCATGATCGAACCAGAGGACGTTGCGGATCTTCGGCATCGGGGTCTCCATACTTTCTCGGTCAGAGGGTGAACGCGCATGGTGGCGGGAGGTGCCGCGGTTGTGAAGGGGGCGGGTCCCTTACTTCCCCGCACATCCCCCTTGGCTTCCCCCCGCCAACCCGCCAAAAGGCGTGCGTGAACCTCGCCGACCGCCTTACCCGCCCCGCAACCATCCTGATCCTTCTCGGCCTGCTCGCCTGCGTGGCGCTGACGGCCGGGCTGGTGCGGGCGCAGCTCGAGAACAATGATCAGCGCGGCGTCGCGCCGATCGATGGGTCGGGCAGCTATGAAGTCGACGGCATCCATGTCGATATCGCCGCGCGCACCGCCGATCAGGCGCGCACCGGCGGCTGGCGGGAGGCGCAGCGGATCGGCTGGAAGAAGCTGTGGGCGCGCACCAACGGCAAGCCGATCGAAAATGCGCCGGGCCTTCCCGATAGCACGCTCGATTCGATCAGCGGCGGCATCGTCGTCGAGCATGAGCAGATCGGCCCAAACCGCTATGTCGCCGATCTGGGCGTGCTGTTCGATCGCGCGCGGGCGGGCGAGCTGCTCGGGATCAAGGGCGCGATGCGGCGATCGGCGCCGATGCTGGTGATCCCGGTCCAATATGCAGGCGGCACGCCGGTGAGCTTCGAGGTGCGGACCGAGTGGCAGAAGGCCTGGGCGCGCTTCCGTTCGAACAACAGCCCGATCGATTATGTACGCGTGTCGGGCACCGGCGCCGATCCGGTGCTGCTGAACGCTGCGCAGAGCCGCAGGCCCGGGCGGGCCTGGTGGCGGATGCTGCTCGATCAATATGGCGCGGCCGATATCGTCGTCCCCGAAGTCACGCTGTTTCGGCAATGGCCGGGCGGGCCGATCATCGGGCGCTTCGTCGCGCGGCACGGCCCGGACTCTACCGTGATCGATCAGTTCAGCCTGACCGCCACCGATGGCGACGGCCTTCCGGCGATGCTCGACAAGGGGATCGAGCGGATCGACCGGGCCTATATCCGCGCGCTGGCGGACGGCGCGCTCCGGCCTGACAAGTCGCTGGTTGCCGAAGTGGCGGTGGAGGAGGTGCCGATCGACGATGTGCTTGCCCAGATCGGCGCAGCGGCGGCGACCTCGATCACCGTGCAGGCGGAGACGCCCGACGCAGCGGCGCTGCGTGGTAACGAGGCGGCGTTGCGCGGTATGCCGGGCGTGTCCGCTGTGGCCACGTCCAGTCTGGCGCTCGGCGGGATATCGGTGTTCCGCGTCGGCTTCGCGGGGCCACCGGCGGCGTTCCGCGAAGCCTTGGTCTCACGCGGCTGGACTGTCGAGGACGTGGCGGGCGGGTTTCGAATCCGGCGCGGGGTCGTGACCGTTCCGGCGGCGGCGGCTCCGCCGAAATGAGGCCACCACACTCTGCGTTCGTGTCGAGCGCAGTCGAGTCATGTTCGCATGCGCGCCGTTTGCCGACGTGTCTCGACTACGCTCGACACGACCGGATTTGAGCTTGTGACCAGCCAGATCGCGCTCCCCTTCGCATGGCCCGCGGGTGAGGATGAGCGCGATTTCATCGTGACCGATGCCAACAAGCTCGCGGTCAAGCATCTCGAGCATTGGTCATTATGGCCGGTGATGGCGACGGTGCTGACCGGCCCGCGCAAATCCGGGCGCAGCCTGCTCGGGCGCATCTTCGCGGCGAAGGTCGGCGGGCGGCTGATCGATACCGCCGAGACCTTTGATGAGGAAGCGGTGTTCCACGCCTGGAATGCGGCGCAGGCGGATCGCAAGCCGCTGCTGCTGATCGCGGATAATCCGCCGGCACGGTGGAAGATCAGGCTTCCCGATCTCCGCTCCCGGCTTCTCGCGACGCCATGTGTGGCGATCGAGCAGCCCGATGACGCGCTGATGGCGGCGCTGATAGAAAAGCTGCTGGTGGCGCGCAGTCTCGCCGCGCCCGCCGATATGATCCGCTATGTCGTGCCGCGGATCGAGCGCAGCTATATCGATGTTGGCCGCGTGGTGGATCTGATCGACGAACTGGCGCTCGCGCGGCGCAAGAAGCCCAGCGTGGCTATCGCACGCGACGCGCTTTCGACAATGGGTGTCACGGATGGTACATATAAGCTCCTATAAAGGGCATCATGGATAATCTCGAACCGAAGCACAGCGACGAAGAACTGATCGGCAGCATCGCACCGCACGATCCGATCAGTCTCAAGGAACGCTATTTCAACCGCGAGCTGAGCTGGCTGGCGTTCAATCAGCGCGTGCTCGACGAAGCTTGCAACTCGGCGCATCCCTTGCTGGAGCGGCTCCGCTTCCTCTCGATCTCCGGCAACAATCTCGACGAATTCTTCATGGTGCGCCTCGCCGGGCTCAAGGGTCAGATGCTCGAAGGCGTCGAGACGGTGTCGCCCGAGGGGCTGACCGTGGCGCAGCAGGTCGAGGGTGCCAGCGTTCGCGCCGATCAGCTGATGGCCGACCAACAGCTCGTCTGGGATGTGCTGCGCGGCGAGATGGACAAGGTCGGGATCATCGTCCTCGAAGAGTCCGAGATTCAGGGCCAGGACGCCGAATGGGCGCAGAATTATTTCCGGGAGAATATCTTCCCGGTGCTGACCCCGCAGGCGCTCGATCCCGCGCATCCCTTTCCGTTCATTCCGAACAAGGGCTTCAGCCTGTTGTTCGATCTGATCCGGCAATCGGATGGCGTGCAGATTTTCGAACTGCTGATGGTGCCAGCCACGCTGCCGCGCTTCATCCGCCTGCCGGGCGAGGGCGCGCGCTATGTTGCGATCGAGACCCTGGTGCGGCGCTTCACCTCGGTGCTGTTCCCCGGCTATCAGGTCCATGCGAACGGCGCGCTCCGCGTGATCCGCGACAGCGATATCGAGATCGAGGAAGAGGCCGAGGATCTGGTTCTCTATTACCGCACCGCGATCAAGCGGCGGCGGCGCGGCCGGGTGATTCGGATCGAACTGGAGGGCGGCATGCCGACCTCGCTCGAACCCTTCTGGAAGGATCAGATCGGCGGCGCCGATGCCTTCGTCACCGAATCAGGCAATTTCCTCGGCATCGCCGATCTCGCCGAGCTGGTCGATGAGGACCGTCCCGATCTGAAATTCACGCCGTTCGCGCCGCGCTTTCCCGAGCGCATCCGTGAACATGGCGGCGACTGCTTCGCCGCGATCCGGTCGAAGGACATTGTCGTCCATCATCCCTATGAATCGTTCGATGTCGTCATCGCCTTCCTCAATCAGGCGGCGCAGGACCCCGACGTCGTCGCGATCAAACAGACGCTCTATCGCGCGGGCAAGCAATCCGCGGTGATCCGCGCGCTGGTCGATGCCGCAGAAGCGGGCAAGTCGGTAACGGCGGTGGTCGAGCTCAAGGCGCGGTTCGACGAAGAGCAGAACCTGATGTGGGCCGCGCAACTCGAACGCGCAGGCGTCCAGGTCGTCTATGGCTTCATCGATTGGAAGACTCACGCCAAGGTGTCGATGGTGGTGCGGCGCGAAGGCGCGGCCTATCGCACCTACTGCCATTTCGGGACGGGCAATTATCACCCGATCACCGCACGCATCTACACCGATCTGAGCTTCTTCACCGCCGATCCCCGGCTGGGGCGCGATGCGGCGCAGCTGTTCAACTATATCACCGGCTATGTCGAACCGAGCAGCCTCGAACTGCTGACGATGTCGCCGCATGGCCTGCGCGATCAGCTCTGCGCGCTGATCGATGCCGAGATAGATCATGTGCGCGCAGGGAGCGACGGGGCGATCTGGGCGAAGATGAATTCGCTGGTCGATCCGGCGATCATCGAGAAGCTGTATCGCGCGAGTGCGGCAGGGGTGCAGATCGATCTCGTCATCCGCGGCATATGCTGCCTGCGGCCGGGCCTGCCGGGGCTGTCGGAAAACATCCGGGTCAAGTCGGTGGTCGGGCGCTTTCTGGAGCACAGTCGGATCGTGTGCTTCGGCAACGGCGCGGCGCTGCCCAATCGCAAGGCGAAGGTGCTGATCTCCTCGGCCGACTGGATGTCGCGCAACTTCGATCGCCGCGTGGAATATCTGCTGCCGATCGAGAATCCGACGGTGCATGCGCAGATTCTCGATCAGGTGATGGTCGCGAACCTGATCGACGATGAACAAAGCTGGCGGCTGATGCCGGACGGCAGCTATGAACGGATCACGCCCGGCCGGCGGCCTTTCAACCTGCATCGTTATTTCATGACCAACCCGTCGCTCTCGGGCCGCGGCGCTGCGCTGCGCCAGAGCGGCGCGGTGCCGAAACTGAGCCTGCGGCGGGACGGGTGACTGTAAGCCCCTCCCTTAAAAGGGAGGGGCTTTATGGCTCACAGCCACCCCGCCAGCCAGTCGGCCAGCGCCTGCGCCGACATGTTCCGCGCATCCGCCAGCGCCGATGTCTTCCCCGGATTCAACAGCTTGTCGGTCCGCGGATTCACCACCAGCAGCGCGGGCACGCCTTCGAGCCGGCCGGTGATGCCATAATGCGCGGGGATCTGCAGATTCTTGTCAAAGCGGCCGATGTTGACCGTGACCAGTTCATAGTGCTTGGCGACAAAAGCGTGGAGCGCCGGGATTTCGACCGTTCCGGCAAGCACGCGACAATCGAGGCACCAGTTGCCGCCGAGATCGATGAGTAGCAGTTTATGCGATGCCTTCGCGCGCTTCATCGCTGCGGCGACGGCAGCGTCGGCATCAGCAGCTTCGTCATAGGGCAAGGGCAACGGGCGCACGATCTGGCTGTCGCTGACGCGCGGCGCAGTAACGGCCGCGATCGACGGCGTGGCCGTCAATAAGCTGGCGAAGATCAGGGTCGATAGCGCGCGCATGGCAACTCCGGCGGAAAAGCGAGTGTGAACTATCGAGCCATATGGGTCGCGCCGTTTGATCCGCAACCGAAATAGGCTAACGGAGCCTCATGGTATCGACCTCGATGTTTCGCCGCAGCCCGAAATCCCCGGCACCCGGCGATCGCAGGGCAGGTATTATCGATATCGGATCGAATTCGATCCGCCTTGTCATCTATGACGGGCCGGCACGGATTCCGGCGGCGCTGTTCAACGAAAAGGTGATGGCAGGCCTCGGCAAGGGCGTGTCGCGCAACGGCGCGCTGGCGCCGGATCACATCGATCGCGCGCTTGCCGCGCTTGAACGCTTTCAGAAGCTCGCCAGCCAGATGGGCGTTCCGCGTCCGCGCACCGTGGCAACGGCGGCGGTGCGCGAGGCGAGCAACCGGCGGATGTTCCTCGATCGCGTGCTCGACCTCGGCCTTGAGGTCGAACTGCTGTCCGGCGAGGACGAGGCGCGGATGGCGGCGCTCGGCGTCATTGCATCGATACCCGGCGCGGACGGCATTGTTGGCGATCTCGGCGGCGGCAGCCTCGAACTGGCGCGGGTGATCGGGGGCGAGGTGCGCGAGACGAGCAGCTTCCCGATGGGTGTGCTGCGGATCGCGGCGATCAAGGCGAAGGGGCCGCGCGCGCTCGGCAGCTATGTCGGTCGCGCGCTCGACGCCGCCGGATGGAAGGGCAAAGGCGAGGGGCTGCCCTTCTATATGGTTGGCGGATCATGGCGCTCGCTGGCGCGGCTGGACATGCATCTGTCTGCCTATCCGCTGCCCATCGTCCACCATTATCGGATGCCGGGCGATCATGCGCAGTATCTGGTCCGCGTGCTGGCCCAGCTTGACCGTAAGCGGCTGCGCGATATCGTCGGCCTGTCCGGCTCGCGTATTCCGACCCTGGCCCACGGCGCCTCGCTGCTGTCGCATGTTGCGCGCAGCCTCGGTTCGAGCGAGCTGATCGTCTCGGCCTACGGCCTGCGCGAAGGGCTGCTCTACAGCGAACTGACCGAATATATGCGGGCACAGGATCCGCTGATTGTATCGACCCGCGAAGAAGGCGCGCGGCAGGGACGTTTCCCCGAACATGGCGATCTGCTCGACCGCTGGCTGTCCGCGCTGTTCGTGGCGGAGAGCGCGGACGACGCGCGGCTGCGCCACGCGACATGCCTGCTCGCCGATGTCGGCTGGCGCGCGCATCCCGAATTCCGCGCCGAACGCGGGCTCGAAATGGCGCTGCACGGCAACTGGGTCGGCGTCGATGCGCGGGGCCGGGGAATGATGGCACATGCGCTCTATGTCAGCTTTGGCGGCTCTGGTGTGCTGCCGCTGATCACGCGGCTTTGTTCGCCCGCCGACTCCGCGATGGCGGAGCGCTGGGGCCTTGCGCTGCGGCTGGGGCAGCGATTCAGCGGCGGTGTCGCCGACGCGCTGATCGGCAGCAGGCTGGAGATCGACGGCGACAGGCTGGTCCTTCGCATAGAGCAGGGCCATGCGCCGCTTTACGGCGAAACGGTCGTGCGCCGGCACAAGACGCTTGCGGCCGTTTTTGGCTGTGAACCGTCACTTATCGTCGGGTAGCGGCGCGCCTGTCTCATTTGGGCGATGCGAGAAGTTAAAAATCGTTCATCCTAGCTTCACTTGTAGACGTTCTGCCGATGCAAAATCGGATATGCTGTGCCAAAAGGACCATGAAAACATTTGCGCTCGGTACCCCTGCAAGGTCGCCAGTTCCCGTTTTCGATCGAGTTTTTGACCCTGGAGTGCCTTGGTAATGCGTAAATCCGCTCGGATCGCCGATCCCTTCGCCGACTTTCGGAGGTCGCAGAAGCGACCGATGTCGCGGACGATGTCGTCGGCGCTTGCCATGGCGATGGTGCTGGTGCTGCCGATCGCCAAGGCGCGCTCCGCGGGGTTCAGCTACAGCAGCGCCACGGTGGTTTCGGGTAACGTATATGGCGATTTCACCAACGGCTTCGTCACGATCGGTTCGGGACCGACCAACGGGGTAATCGACTGGACGACGACTTCGACGCTCAACGGCTCAGGACGATATGATTTCCTGCCGAGCAACAACAGCGTCACTTTCAGCGCGCAGGGACCCAGCACTTACACCATCCTCAACCGGGTCCTGCCCAACGCCGTCAACACCACGGCGGCGATCGAACTCAACGGCGCGATCAGTTCGGCGGCGGGCGGCAATATCTGGTTCTACAGCCCTAACGGTATTCTCGTTGGCGGCACGGCGACCTTCAACGTCGGCGGCCTGCTGCTGACCACGCTTGATCCTGTGCGCAGCGGAAACGACCTTCTGGACTCATCGAGTTTCACGCTCGGCAGCGCGGCGACCGTGGTCGGCAGCAACATTGCCATTGCGTCCGGTGCGCAGATCAATGCGGTTCAGACCGGAAGCTACCTCGCTGTGGTCGCGCCGCAGATCACAACGGCGCCCGGCAGCACGATCACCGTCAACGGTTCCGCAGCGCTGGTTTCGGCCACGCAAGTCGATATGACCATTAACCAGGGGCTGTTCGACATTGTCGTGCCCAACAATGGCGGCGCGCCTGGCGGCTCTATCGTCGCAAGCGGCACAATCGCCGGATCCGCAGGCGATCTGGGCAATTTCCACCGCGTCTATCTGGTCGCGATCCCGAAGAACAGCCTGCTCTCGACCTTGCTGGTCAACGGCGGCAGCACGGGTTTCGACGTCGCCGATGCCGCCGATGTTCAGGGCAACACCGTCATCCTGTCGGCGGGCAAGAACGTCACGAACAACATCTCGACGGGCGTCGCCACCTTTACCGACGCGGGTCAGGGCCTGGCGAATGTCACGACATCGGGCGGCACCTACACGTCGACCGTGAGAGCCTATTCCACCGGCGCCAGCCAGGTGAACAATCAACCTGCAGCGCCGGATTTCTTTGGGGAACTCACCCTGCAGGGCGACCAGAGCGCGTCGCTGCTGCTGTCGGCGAACGCCACCGCTTCGCGCGTTCGCAGCACGCTCCAGGTTCTTTCCGACCGTGATGGCGCCGCAGCAGGCGGAAGCGTCACGGGCGGCAACGCGCTGATCAGCGCCAACAACACCGGGCTCACCGTGGATGGCTTCACGACCGTCTCGGCCAATGCGGTCCGTTCATCGGCCGGCACGGGCAACGCGACCGCGACCGCTGGCACAGCCCAGGTGATAGCCGGCACCGGTGCGACGGTCAGCCTCAACGCGCTGACGGTACGCGCTAACGCAACGGCGGTGTCTACGGGCGCGGACACGCGCAGCGCGGTCGGCGGCACGGCCCGTATCCAGACCGGCGCCGGATCATCGATCAGCACGAGCGGCAGCTCCATAACCATGAATGCCAATGGCGAAGCCTCGATCAGCGGCTCTCCCAACGTCGCCGGCGGGAGCGGCACGGCCGGCAATATTCAGGTCCAGAATGCAGGCACATTATCCTTCATCACGCTCTCGACGCGGGTGAACGGCTACGGCGCCGACGGGCAGAATGGCGCAGGCGGCGCGGGCATCGGCGGCACCATCAACATCACCAACAGCGGCTCCATGGGCGGCGACGGCTTTTCCGCGGCGCATTATACGAAGGGTGGTCTCGGCGGCAACGCGGCCGGCGGCAGCGCTACCGGCGGCTCGATAAGTGTGATCTCCACCGGCGGCTCGATGACGCCGGGCTTCGATCTTCCGCTCACCACGTCGGCGATTGGCGGCAACAGCATCGCCGCCGCCGGCGGAGCCGCAACGTCAGCAAGCAGCCTGCTGCAGAACAACGGCGGGACGATCAGCGTCGGCCGGAATCTTGCGCTGTCCAGCACCGCTATCGCGGGTTTCGGCAACAATGGCGGCAACGCGGTCGGCGGCAATATGAGCGCCATCGCCAGCGGCGGATCGATATCGGTGTTCCGCCATATTGTCGTCACCGAGGATGTCCAGGCGGGTAGCAACAGCTCGGGCGCATCCAGCGCCGGAGCGGCCACCGGCGGCTTCACCACCATCTCGGCGCGCAATGGTAACAGCATCGGGATCACCCAGGATATTCAGGTCAATACGCTTTCGCACGTCGGCAGCAGCGGCAATCCGTCCGCCAGCGGGCTGATCCGGGGCGCAACGGTCAACATCGAAGCCAACGGTGCGGGATCGAGCCTTACCGTCGGCGAACTCACGACGATTGCCGCCAATGCTACCGGCTTTTCCGCCACCGGCGCGGGCGGCGCGGCGACCGGCGGCACGATCAGTCTCGCATCGATCGGTGCTTCGACCATATCGGCCACGAGTCTGAATCTTCAAGCCCAGGGGACGGGCGGCAGCAGTTCGGCAGGCGCCGCCGGTACCGGCACGGGCGGCATCGCGACCGTGGCGAGCGGCGGGACTTTCAACGCGACGAGCATCACCGCAAGGGCTGATGGCTTCGGCGGCAGCGGGCAAACCAATGGCGGTCTCGGTGTGGGCGGCACGGCGCGGATCAACGCCAATAGCGGCGCGATCACCTTCACTGGCGGCCTGCTGAGCGCCGATGGCCACGGCGGCACCGGCCTGTCGGTCAGCGGCGGCGGTACCGGTGGCACGACCGGGCTGTTTGGCTTCGGCGGCAATCTGACGAGCACGGGCAGTCTCGATCTCTACGCCGGTGGTATCGCCGCCGGTGCGGCATCCGGCAGCACCATCGCGGGCAATGCTACGGGGGGTACCGTTACCGTACAGCGCACCGCCGCGGGCACGACGCAGCTTACCGACGTGAGCCTATTTGCCGATGCCGGCATCGGCGCCGGCAACTATGGCGGCGGCAACGCCACCGGCGGCACAGCCTATATCACGGCGCAGGGCGGAACGATCCATATTACCGGCAATGGTTTCGCCGATGTGAGCGGGACCGGCGGTGACGATCTGGGCAATACCGGCGGCTCCGCCGGCAGCGGCACCGGTGGCATCGCCTATGTCAATGCGTCGGCGGGCTCCAGCACGACGATCGACGGTCAGTATAGCAGCACCAGCTCGGGATATGGCGGCTTTTCCTATACGCGCAACGGCGGCAACGGCACGGGCGGTGAGGCGCGGTTCGGCGATGGCGGCGGCGCGGTTTCAGCCGATGTGATCTCGCTCACGGCTGCGGGCTTTGGCGGCAGTAGCGACACCTTTGTCGGCGGCGACGGCACGGGAGGCCGGGCCGAAGTCGATTCGACGACAGCGGGAAGTTCGGTAAGCATCGCGCATGGCGCCGATCTTGTCGCTACAGGTCATGGCGGCAGCGGCGGCAACAGCTCGGTGGCGCTGGCAAGCGGCGCGCGGGGCGGCAACGGCGACGGCGGCTTTGCGGGTCTGTTCGCGAGCAACGGAACCGTCAACGTAAACGATATCGTGTTCGCCGACGCTAGCGGCCTGGGAGGCGCCGGTCTCACGGGCGGGATCGGCAATGGCGGGCAGGTCTATGTTCAGGCGCGCGGCGGCACCATTACCGTCGTAGACGGCGGCAGTGGCTTGCAGGGCGTCCAGTTGATGGCGGACGGCACCGGCGGCGACGGCGGGGTGGATGTGAATGGCTTCGGCGGCGCCGGCGGCCAGGGCGTGGGTGGCCTCGTTCTCGTCAGCCCGCAAAACGCGACCAACCCCAGCACGGTGTCGGTCGGGACCATATTCGGCACGAATGCCGGCTTCGGCGGCCGGGGCGCCGATGCGGCAAGCGCCACGGCGTCGGGTGGCGCAGGCGGACAGGGCATCGGTGGCGCATCCCATGTCTTTGCGGAGGCGAGTAACGGCCACCTCACCGTCACAGGACTCGTGACCCTCGTCGCAAGCGGACTCGGCGGCGATGGCGGCGCCGGCGATTCCTCGAGCGGCACCGGTGGCGGTGGTGGCGAGGGTCTGGGCGGCAATGTCCAGACCGGCGTCATTTCCGGTAACGCGTCGGCGCAGACGCTGGGCACGGCGACTTTCGGCAACACGCTGAACGAGAATGCCCAGGGTATCGGCGGCAATGGCGGCGACGCCCTGAATCAGGGCGCCGGCGGACGCGGTTTCGGTGGGCTAGCGAATATATTGTCGCGCGGCGCCACGGTCGGATTCTCGGATGCGCTGCTGTTCGCCGATGGCATCGGCGGCAACGCCGGCAGCGGCGATGGCTTTGCCGTCGGCGGCGCCGGCGTGGGCGGACAGTCCGACCTGGTGTCCTCGGTGCGCCAGAACACCACGACTGCGGGAACGATGACGGGCGGCACCGTGACATTGTCCAGTTCCGGCACCGGCGGCAGCGGGACCATCGCGGGCGACAGCGTTTCGGGCAATCTTGGCCTCGAGGCTTCGGGTGCCAGCCTGTTGACGATCAATACCGCATTGCTGTCTGCTTCCGGCTCTCCCCTTTACACGCTCAATTACGACACCAACGGCAACGTCATCCAGCAGGGGGCCGTCGAAAGCGAACTGGTCGCGACCGCCGGGGGTACGCTGCGCGTTACCGGGCTGCTCAACGTCTTCACCGGCGGAGACATCGCCCTTTACACCACGACTGGTGCGCTGATCGAAGCCAATCAATTCCAACTGAACGCCCGCTCGGTCGTCCAGAGCTCGATCCGCCCGGCGGAAACGGGCTTCGGCACAATCAGTAGCGTGGGCGCCGCCGATCCGAATTTCACCCTGAGCGGCGGCTTCGCGAGCGGATCGACCTTTACATCGCAGGGCAATTTCTCGCTGGGAACGGGATCGAGCCCGCTCAGCATCGGAGCCATCAACGCGCAAGGCGGCGTCGGGCTCGACTCTGACAGCACCATCACCGTTGCGCGGACGATCAATGCCGGCAATGGCGCGACGCTCGTTTCGCACAACGGCGATATCGTCACGGGCAATATCCTGGCGAATACGGGCAATAACGGCATTCTCCTCTCGGCCGCGAATGCCATCACCACCGGAGCGCTGCAGAGCAGTGGCACGATCACGGGGTCGGCGGGCAGCACGATCACACTCGGGGGCGCCGGCACGGCCAGCGACGTCGACCTCACCGCTGGCGGAGACATATTGTCGACCAGTTCGATCACCGCGTTCGGCAGCGCCAAGCTGATCTCCGACAATGGCAGCGTCATCCTGGGTGACGTCCGTGCCGATAATTTCCTCACGCTGCTTGCAGCGCAGGATATCCTCACGGTTACGACGACCGGCGGATCGATCTTCATGGCCAATTCCTCAATGAGCCAGGCTGCGGCAAATCCTGCGTCGCTCAACACGCTGACCCCCGCGCGCGTAGCCGGGATCATTGCCACCGGCGCGGTCAACGCGACCGGGCTTAAGCTTGCCGCGACGGGGAATGTCTCGCTTGGCAATGTCTTCAACAGCGGCACGGGGCTTTATCTCGAAACCGGTGGCGTGCTGCTCCTCGGCGATCTGACCGCGCAGACCGGCCTGAACTTCAGCAGCGGCGCGTCGATGATCTTTGGTGTGATCACGGCGCCTGGGCCAATTTCGCTCAACAGCGGTGCCGATGTGACGCTAGGCGGCGCCGTTACCCAGTCCTCCGTCACACTGGCGGCGAACAACGATCTTTCGGTAACCGGCGGGATATTGTCGGGCGGGGCTGTTTCGCTCCGCGCCGGGCCGCTCAGTCAGCAACAAGGCCAGCCCGGCTCAGGCGGAAATGTCAGCGTGACTGGCGTCATTTCCGCGGCTGACGACGTTCTTATCGGCGCGCAAGGCAATATCAATACGGTTGGCATTGCCACCGACGGCAGCGTCGCACTGCTGGCCGGAAACAATGTGACGACGGGAGACATCACCTCGGGCGATCCGACCGGCGGGCTGTTCGTCGGCAATTATAGCCAGTATTCGCAGGCGCGCAGCCTTGGTGCGGGCGCCATTTTCGGCACGATTCCGCAGCGCGTGGGCGGCGATGTGACCATTGGCGCGATATCGGCGCAGAGGATCGATATCGCGGCGGCGGGTGCGCTCACCCTCGGCAGCCTCTCGCCGACTTCGCTCCGGCTCAATTCGGGCGGCGCGCTCAACACCGGCGCGATTTCAATCACCGGCGATCTGAACCTGTTCAGCAGCGCGAGCCTCGGCACCGGCGATCTGACGGCGGGCGGCAGTGTGTCTGTGGTCGGCAGCAGCGTCCAGACCGGTTTCGTGCGCGCGGGGCGCTTCGTCTCCGTCACCAGCCTCAACGGCAATGCGGCGCTCGGCGCGGTGACGGCGGGCGAGGATATCGAGTTGGAAGCGGCGGGAACGATCGCGACAGGCGCGCTGACGGCCGGCACGTCGGTCGACGTCAATGGCGTGGGAAATGTCACCACGGGCGGGGTGAGCGCTGGGCGCGGCAGCCTGGTCGTGGCCGCCGCCGATAGCGGGATCGGTTTCCGCAGCGGCGGCACTCTGACGACGGGCGATCTGACCACGGTCGGCGATATCGGCCTGCTTGCCACGGGCATCGCGACCGGCACGCTTACCAGCGATAGCAACGTGATCGCGCTCGCGGGGCAGAATGTGTCGCTCGGGACGGTGAACGCGTCGTCCGGGCGGCTTTATATCGGCAATGCCAGCATGTTCTCCGCGCTGGAGAGTACGGCGGCATTATTCGCTTTGCAGCCCGTTGCGGTGGGCGGCAGCATTGCCCTGGGCACGGTCACGACGAACAATGTATCGGCGGCGTCGGCCGGGGCGATCGTCGTTGGCGGTCCGGTGACGACGGGTAGCTTCGTCACCAGCTCGAATGGTTTCACGGCCGGCGCGCTGACCGCCACCACGGGCGTCACGGTGAGCAGCACGGGGGCGTCGTCGTTCAATGGCGCGGTTACCGCGCCGACGATCGCTGTGACGTCGTCGGATATCACGATCGGCGCGAACGGATCGCTGGGCGGCGCAAACACGAACAGCCTCACGCTGACCAGTACGGGAACGGCGACGACGATCGGCGGGGCGGCAGGTGCCACCGGCTATCAGCTCGACGGCGCCGAAGCGACGAGGCTGCGCGCGGCGCAGATCAACCTGGCGGCGGCGAGCGATATCGCGATGCAGGCGCTGACACTCAATACCGCGACCCAGCTGGGCAGCACCGGCAGCTTCCGCGTGCAGACGCCCGGTTCGATCCGCGTCAACGGCGCGGTCGATTTCACCAATGTCGGCGCCGGGAATACGGCCAGCTTCGTGGCGGGCCGTTCCTTCACGATCGTCACCGACACCGGCCGGGTGCGCCTGCTCGATGCGAACAATGCGGTGGCGGGTGTTGCGTCGATCACGGCGGCGGACATTGCGGTCGCAACGCCGACGCTCGTCGCCCAGATCGACGCCAACCCGCGCTTCAGCGGCCGCGACGCGTTGCTCGCAGCGCCCCAGACGGGCACAGCGATCAACAATGACGGCTATCTGCAGGCGGGCCGTCTGAACTTCACGGCGTCCAATACGCTACTGATTCAGAATTCGGGCGATACGGTCACTCCTGCCGGCTACACCGCCGGCGTGGGCGGTGTCGGCATATCCTCGGCGGCGCAATCCTCGGCGACCCCGCTCGATGTGACGATCTATGGGCGTGGGCTCGACAGCAGCGGTGCGCCGGTAGCCCCAAGCGCCGTGTTGACGACGGTCACCGTCGCACCGGGCACCAGCGTGAGCACGACGTCTTCCGCCAATAACTGCCTGTTCGGCGCTAATTGCGGCGCAGACGTTGTCGAGCCGGAGATCGTAACGGTCGTCAAGAACGAGGTTTCGAATATAAGCGCCACGATCCAGGCGGCGGTGACGGGCGGCGTGACGGGTATCGTCGTCGGCGCCGGCCCCGTCTCGGCCGCCACGGCGACCGAGACGGCGAATAGTCAGACATCGGCGGCGTCCTCATCCGACAGCAGCGGTGACGGCGGCGGCGACGACGATGGCGACGATTCGTCGGCCGCTGCGGCCGCAGCCAAGCCGGTCGGCACCACCCTTATAATCGACACCGGCAATCTCGGCGCGGCGGTGACACAGCCCGATGCCCTCATCACGAGCAGCGGCAACAGCAGCTTGTGGAGTGGCGCGGACGGTATCGCGGGCGATATCGGCGGTGGCGATGTCGGCGGTACGGTTGGCGCAGGCGGCGGTGTTGGCGGCCTCAGCGGAACCGGCGGCGTTGGGGCGACGGGCGGAGCCAGCGGTAGCGGTGCGGGAGGCGTCGCTGGTACCGGTGCTGGTACAGGCGGCTCCAGCGGCAGCGCTACGCCGGGCGAATCGGGCAGTGCGGCAAGCGGTGGCACCGGCGGTGGCACGAGCGGTGGCACCGGCGGTGGAACGACGGGCGGAGCAGCGACGGGCAGCGGGGCCGGTGGCGGCTCCGATGGCGCGGGCAATGCCCCGCAGGGTGCAACTGCTAATGGCGAAGCTGCGCCGACGGGCGGCGCTTCCACCCCGGACAGCGGTGGTAGCGGCAATGGCGGATCGGATGCGCCTGCCGCCGCCGGTGCCGCCGCTACGCAGCCCGGCGCGGCCGGCACCAAGAGCGACGACCCGAAAGACGGGAAGCCCTGATCCCGGCGGAACGGCGCGTGGTGGAGATATGGTGCGCCCGGCTGGAATCGAACCAGCGACCTCAAGCTTAGAAGGCTCGTGCTCTATCCAACTGAGCTACGGACGCGTGGCAGCGCGCATAGCGTGGTTTTTGCCGGGAAGGAACGGCCCTACGCAAATTCGCCTGGGTAAAAATCGGGCATCTTGGAAATCGCGGCAGAGGCTCTAGTCTACGCCGATGACCGAAGTTCATCCCTCCGCGCCGCAAGCACTCGAGGCCGATGCCCTCACGGGCCGGCCGCTGCGCTATTTTGATTTCGTGATGGCGGCGTTCGTCACCATCCTGCTGCTGTCGAACGTGATCGGGGCGGGCAAGCGCGCCGTGGTCGATCTGCCCTTCATCGGTCTCTGGCCGTTCGGTGCGGGCATTCTTTTTTTCCCGGTATCTTATGTGATCGGCGACGTACTCACCGAGGTCTATGGCTATGCGCGGGCACGACGCTGCATCTGGGTGGGCACGGTCGCGCTGATCTTCATGGTCTTCATGTCGCTCGTCGTCGTCGCCCTTCCGCCGGCCGAGGGGTGGACGGGTCAAACCGCCTATGAAAGCGTGTTCGGTCAGGTGCCGCGCATCGTCCTGGCGAGTATCTGCGCCTTCTGGGCTGGCGAGTTCGCGAACTCGATCGTGCTGTCCAAGATGAAGATCTGGACGCAGGGCAGGCATCTGTGGACGCGGACGATCGGCAGCACGGTCGTGGGGCAGGGAGTCGACAGTGCGATTTTCTATCCGCTCGCCTTTTATGGTGCCCCTGACTGGCCGGTCGAGGCGATGCTGGCCGTGATGCTCAGCCAGTTCGTGCTGAAAGTGTCATGGGAAGCGATCCTGACGCCGGTGACCTACGCAGTGGTGAACTTCCTCAAGCGGCGCGAAGGCGTCGATATCTACGACAGGAACACCGACTTCACGCCGTTCAAGACGGCGCTTTAGGCCGCTTTCAACAGATCTGCGGCCGGTTCGGCCACATCATCGCCGTCATGTTTGTATTGCCGTTGACGAGCAGCTGCCCGGCCGAGAGATCGGCGACGCAAAGGCCATCGATGCCGTGCACGCGCAGTTCGGTATCGGTGACCGCATCGGCGTCGCTCCCCATCCTTGCATCGGCAGATTTGACCATCAGAACGAGACTGTAGACTCGGGATCGATGGCGGCTCACTTCGGTGTATCGCTCTGCTCCACATCGCCGCGTCTGTTCAGGGCGGCCAGGCCATCCTTGGCCGATTTGTTTTCAGGGTCCGACGCCAGCACTGCGGTGAAGTCCTCCTTCGCGCGCGTCCTGTCCTTCAGCTCCACATAAACAAAACCGCGAACAACAAGCGCGGATACGTCCTTTGGCCGTAATTCGTGCGCCTTCGTCAAATCCCTCTGCGCCTCCGTGAGTCTCCCCATTTTGGCAAAGAGGATTCCCCGATTCACAAGGCCGTTGAAATTGTCGGGCCGCAGTTTGAGCGACATGCTGTAGTCGACCAAGGCGTCCTTGCGATAATCGATCCGATCGAGAATGATGGCTCGATTGTAGAGCGAATAAGAATCTTCCGGATCGAGGCTGATTGCCTTGCTATAGTCCTTGAGGGCCTCGTTCAGATTGTTCATTTGATGATAGGCGTAAGCGCGCGCTCGCAGAAGATCCGCCAGATCTTTTGTACTTTTGCCGCTCTCGCCGATCAGCTTATTGCAGGCTGCCAGGACGTCTTGCGGCGCCAGGTCACCCTGTGAGTTGTGGCATCTGTCCTTTGGTCCTTGATTCATCATCATGAACGCGAACCACATACATAATCCGCCAAACGCAGCGTTCCATATCACCGAAGCCCAGAAACGCTTTGGCTGGGCAGTCCGTTCATAGGTGCTGTGGATCCCCCGCACGATTGGCTGAATCTTTCCCTTGGCGACGCCGCGCGGGACGGTCCAAAATACCCAGCCGCCGAGTAGGGCGATCACGATCGGCAGAAAGCTCGGCGATTTGGCGAATTGAGCGGCAGCCGGCGTGAAGATGAATATCGCGACGCCTATGCAGGCAAACAGGACAGTGAGACTGCGTGCGAGCTGCGCTGGGGTTCTCCAGCTCATATCTTCAGGAGCGGCCGAGACATCGCGCCGTGACGGGTCGTGCCTAACGTACCGGTAGATATATATCGTGGGCGTGTAGGCAACGGCCGCAATCGCCAGCAGAAGCCAGACGCGAGCTGGGACTTTGTCAAACACTGCTAAAGATATGTCCGACGCGCAGTAGGGGTGCAACTGCCAGATTTAAGCTTCAACGCGTTGAAATCCGCTTCTGCACGTGTCTTGATGTCATTCGACCGGATAAGAAAAGCAGCTGCCTCAGGCCGCGCGAGGGCCCAGCAGGATGACCGCGCTACCGATTATGCACAGTGCGCCGCCCGCATAGTCCCACCGGTCCGGCCGCGCGCCCTCGACCGTCCACATCCAGCCGAGCGAGCAGCAGATGTAAATGCCGCCATAGGCGGCGAAGGCCCGGCCCGCTGCGCTGCTGTCGATGCGGGTCAATGCCAGGGCGAAGAGGATCAGCAGAGCCCCGCCGCCGACCGCCCAAAGCGGCGATTTGCCGAGGCGCAGCCAGGCCCAGAAAGCGAAGCATCCGGCGATTTCGCACAAAGCGGCGATGAAGAAGATCGCCAGCGAAGCCATCAGGCGACCGGTGGCGGCTGCTGTTCGACTGATGGCAGATCCGGGTTGATGCAGGCCCAGTCGGGCGCCTGGCTCGTCCAGATCGTCGCCTGCGGGCCCATCAGATTGGGATCGTCAAGCGTGCCGATGCGCAGGAAGATGAGATGGGGCCGGCTGAGCGCCTCGCTGGTCAGCGGTGTCCCGCAGGTCGGGCAGAAGCCGCGGCGAAGGACATTGCCGCTGTCGGCGACGCTCTCATGGTAACGGATCTCGCCGGTCCAGCTGACCTTGTCGGAGGGGAAGCAGATGTTGGCGGTCGCGGTGCCGCCGCCGAGATACTGGCAAAGGCGGCACCAGCAGGTGCGCGCCGCCATCGGCTCGGCATCGATCGTGAAGCGGACCGCGCCGCAAAGGCAGCCGGCCCCGTGCGTCACGCCACCGCTTCCAACAAGCCTTCGAACAGGCGGCGTCCGTCGCTGCGGCCATGGGCGGATTCGATCACGCGCTCGGGGTGCGGCATCAGGCCGAGGACGTTGCCGCTGTCGTTGAGGATGCCGGCGATGCCGCGCGAGGAGCCGTTGACCGCCTCCGCATAGCGGAAGGCGACCCGGCCTTCGCCTTCGAGGCGATCGAGTACATCGGCATCGGCGGTGTAGTTTCCGTCATGGTGCGCGACGGGGAAATAAACCTTCTCGCCCTGTTCGTAGCGGGCGGTGAAGGTCGACTGGCTGTTCTCGACAGTGAGCGCGACGTTGCGGCAGATGAAGTTGAGACCCGCGTTGCGCATCAGCGCGCCGGGCAGCAGGCCCGCCTCGGTCAGGATCTGGAAGCCGTTGCAGACGCCGAGCACGGGCACGCCGCGCCGCGCCGCGTCGATGACAGCGCGCATCACTGGTGACCGCGCCGCCATCGCGCCCGAACGCAGATAATCGCCATAGGAGAACCCGCCGGGGACGGCGATCAAGCCGATGCCGTCGGGCAGTTCAGTCTCGCGGTGCCACAGCATCACAGGCGCTTTGCCCGTCACGTCACGGATGGCGACCGCGAGATCGCGATCGCAGTTCGATCCGGGGAAGACGATGACGGCGCTCTTCATGGCTTCAGGCTCCCCGCTCGATGCGGAAATTCTCGATCACGGTGTTGGCGAGCAGCTTCTTGCACATCGACTCAAGATCGGCGTCGCTGACATCGTCGTCATGATCGATCTCGATCATCTTGCCGGCGCGGACATCGTTGACGCCCGAAAAGCCGAGGCCGTCGAGGGCGTGGTGGATCGCTTTACCCTGCGGGTCGAGCACGCCGCCTTTCAGGGTGACATAGACGCGGGTCTTCATAGCGGGCCCTTTGCTGAGCGATATCGAGGCGGATGGGCTCATCCGCCGGCTTGGAAATCGCGATAAACAAACTACGGAATGTGCGGTCCCTATGACGCGGGAGCGCGCCGCTCGCAACCCTATCCGTCGAGCATCGCGAGAAGAGCGGGGGACAACCGCTCCGCCACGCCGCCCTGCCGCTTGATGACGAAGCGCGCGGCCAGATTTTCGCGGGCGGCTGCCGCCATGCCGTCGATCGGGCCGAGAACGGTGAGCGCGGTCGCCCAGGCATCGGCCAGCATCGCCGAAGGATGAATCACGCTGACCGAGACGACGCCGTTGTCGAGCACCCGCCCTGTGCGCGGATCGAGATTATGATTGCCGCGTCGATAATTGCCGGAGGTCGCGACCGCGAGGCCATGCAGCGCGACGCGCAAAAGCGGCAGGGCAGCGCCGGGTGGATCTTCGAGATCAACCCACCATGGCTCGCCATCGGGGCGGACGCCATGGCCGGTCAGTTCGCCGCCGATCTCGACGAGGCAATGGTCGATCCCGCGATCGCGTAGCATCAGCGCGATCGCATCGACAGCAAAGCCCTTGGCGATGCCCGACAGGTCAAGCGCGAGCCGCCCCGGCTGGCGGAGAAGGCGGGTACGGCGATCGTAGCGCAGCAGTCGCCAGCCGGACATTTGTCGCGCGTCTTGCAGCGCGGCCGCCGAAGGCATGGGCATCGCGCCGGGCGGGCCGAAGCCCCAGATGTCCACCAGTCTTCCGATCGCCGGATCGAAGGCTCCGCCGGATCGCTCGGCGACGTCGAGCGCATGGTCGATTACCATCGCGAAACCCGGTGGCAGCGCCGTCCATTCGCCCCTCGCGCTACGATTGAAACCGCAGAGCAGCGAGGATGGAGCCCAATGGCTCATCTCGTCATTGATCAGATCGAGCCGGACCACGATCGCGGCATAGATAGCGGCATGATCGATATCCTGCGGCGCGACGAGGCGGACGCTCCACGTCGTCCCCATCGTCTCGCCATCCAGCTCAACGATAGGGCGACCCGGATCGCGCGTAGCGAAGGCTTTCGGATCAATGGCCGCCGGCAAAGCGATGCGTGGCGCCGCCGGCCATTGCATCGCGTTCAGGGGAGCAACACTTCGACAGTCGTCGTGTAGCCCATACGGCGGCTCGTTGCCTTCGGGTTCGATGGCTTGTCGTCGGTTGCGCTTGCATTGATCCAGTAGAGACCTGCCGCCGGCCAGTCGATCTTGACCACGCCATCCGCGCCAGCCGTAAAATCGCGCGCGCCATCGTCGTTGCGATAGCGCTTGCCGCCGGGAACGACGGTGACCTTCAGGCCTGCCGCGGGCTTGCCGTCGATGAGGAATTTGAAGCTCGCGGGCTCCCCAGTGACGAGCTCGTCAGGATGGGTGATCGGCGCGAATTCCAGACCCTTGCCGGTCGGCTTGAAGATATCTGTGGTCGGCTCTCCCGCCGTGACATAGAGCTCGAGACGGTTGGAAACCTCGGTCAGCTTGACGTCGGTCGCCTCTGCCGGGATCTGATCCGGCGAGACCGTTGGCGCGCGGGCAGGCGCAGCCGCTCCGCCTGGGCCAGCCTGTGGACCGCCCGGACCGCCCGGACCGCCGGGGCCACCGGGCCCACCGCCCATTCGTCCGCCGATACGGCCTTCGAGGCCGTTGAGCTTGTAGCTGCCCATGACATTGGAAGTGGAGGTGCCGATCTTCCAGGTGCCGGGCTTGTCGAGCTTGACGTCGAAGGTCGAGCGGACCTTGCCGGTGACGCTGTTCTCGATCTTGCCTTCGGTGCCGTCGGGCGCCCAGACCTTGAGAGCGTCGAGGCGCATCGGCTGATGATCGGGGAAGAACAGATCGTTCGACACGGCCGCGTCGATGGCGACCCAGGGATCCTTGCCCGAAAAGGCAGTGGCACTCGGCACCAGCCAGCCGCGATGGGCGGAGGCGGCGACGGGCAGCGTCAGCAAGGCTGTCGCGACGAGGAGGCGTGATGCGAAGGGCTTCATTATTTTACCTTTCAGCGAGCGGAGAGAGTGACGGCGCCCAGTTCGGTCTTGCCCGAAACACTGGCGGCCTTGGCCGGCACCGCGATCGGCACCGAGACGACTTCGCGGCCGCCGGTTTCGCGCGCTGCTTCGACGTTGAGCGTGTAGGCGCCCGGTTTGAGGTTAGCGGGAAGCGCCAGTGTGTAAGTCCCCGGCGCCTTTGTTGCGCCGCTGACGCCGTTCGCGGGGAGATCCAGGCTCTTGCCGCCTTTGCGCCACCAGGCGCGCAGATCGGAAAGCCATTTGGTGCCGGGTTCGTTGCCGCCCTTCTTGACGTCATACCAGACGGCGAGCGTCTGGATCGCGCCGCCGCCCACGGGCTCAAGCCAGACCGCCATATAGGGGCGATGATATTCGGCAACCTTGAGCTGGGGAATGGCGATGCTGACGGTGCCGGCGGCGTTCGCGGCGCCGACGGGGAGGGCGATCATGCCGCCGAGCAGGAGGAGCGACGAATTACGCATCAAAGGTCCTTCAATGGAGGAACAGGATCAGGATGAGGACGGGCAGGACCGCGCCGAGGCCAACCAGCGGCCATGTCAGCGGGCGCGGTTTGGAGTGCATGTAGAGCAGGAACAGCCCGGTCAGCGTGAACAGGATGCAGGCGACCGCGAAGGCATCGATGAACCACATCCATGCCTTGCCGGTATTGCGGCCCTTGTGGAGATCGTTGAGGTAGGAGATCCAGCCGCGATCGGTGATCTCGGCGCTGATCTTGCCGCTGGTACGATCGATGCTGATCCACGCATCGCCGCCCGGGCGAGGGAGCGCCACATAGACTTCGTCGTCGGACCATTCGCCGGGCTTGCCGGCCGGATCGACGCCGATCTTTGCCGCAACGTCTGCAGCGATCGGCGCAGGCAAAGGCGCGCCGCTGTCGGCCGGAGTCACGAGCGTCTTGATCAGTGGGGCCGACAGGTCGGCATCACGCTTCACGATCGAAGGTGAGGCGGGGATATCGGTGGCGTGGTTCAGCGTAATCCCGGTCGCCGCGAACAGCAGCATACAGATCATCGAGATCGCGGCTGTCATCCAGTGCCAGTTGTGCAGTTGCTTCAGCCACCAGCCGCGCGAGCGATACCATGGCTTCGGCTTCAACTTCGGCCGAGCCGCTTTGGCGGCAGCAGGGATGGGCTTTTGATCGTTCACAATTGGCCGCGTAGCGCGACCGATATTCATTCGCAACAACTATTGCGAATGTCTCGCAATTAAAATGTGCCTTACTTCGCGCTCTCCCTTCAAGGGAGAGCAGGGGCGAGGGCACGCGTCTGTGGTCAAGCGCGGCACTATGGAAGAAACGCTTGCCCACACCGAAACCCTCTCCCGCAGGGAGAGGGCCTAGAGCCTGTTTCGGTTAGATGGAAGCGCCGGGACGGAGCCGATTTTGGCCCAGCGCCAGGCGCGAGGAGGGAGCAATGTTGATGCATTGTGACCGACGAGCAACGTAGCGATGGGCCAAAAGGGGCCCGCCCCTTCGGGGTTGTGTCTGGAAGCCCGCTGGGGGCGTCGGAACGCTTGCGCGGGAGCTCCCCCAGCCCGTGCTGCGCGTTCCTCCTACCCAGCGAGCTTCCCGACACAATCACGGCGTTTCCATCTAACCGAAACAGGCTCTAAGAGGGAATGCGCTGGTCTTTACTGATCGAGGAAGCTGCGCATCTTGCGGCTGCGGCTCGGGTGCTTGAGCTTGCGCAGCGCCTTCGCCTCGATCTGCCGGATGCGTTCGCGCGTCACCGAGAATTGCTGGCCGACTTCCTCGAGCGTGTGATCGGTGTTCATGCCGATGCCGAAGCGCATGCGCAGCACGCGCTCCTCACGCGGGGTGAGGCTGGCGAGGACGCGAGTCACGGTTTCCTTGAGGTTCGCCTGGATCGCGGCATCGACGGGGATGATCGCGTTCTTGTCCTCGATGAAATCGCCGAGATGCGAATCCTCCTCGTCGCCGATCGGCGTTTCGAGGGAGATCGGCTCTTTGGCGATCTTCATCACCTTGCGGACCTTTTCGAGCGGCATCGACAGCCGCTCGGCCAGCTCTTCCGGAGTCGGCTCGCGGCCGATCTCATGGAGAATCTGACGGCTGGTCCGCACCAGCTTGTTGATCGTCTCGATCATGTGCACCGGGATGCGAATCGTGCGCGCCTGATCCGCGATCGAACGCGTGATCGCCTGACGGATCCACCAGGTTGCATAGGTCGAGAATTTGTAGCCGCGGCGATATTCGAACTTATCGACGGCCTTCATCAGGCCGATATTGCCTTCCTGGATTAGATCGAGGAACTGCAGCCCGCGATTGGTATATTTCTTGGCGATCGAGATCACGAGGCGGAGATTGGCCTCGACCATCTCCTTCTTCGCGATCCGCGCTTCGCGCTCGCCCTTCTGCACCATGTTGACGATACGGCGGAATTCGCCGAGCGCCATGCCGGTGGACTGTGCGATCTCGCCGATCTCGTTGCGGATGCGCTCGACAGCCTCGGCCTCGTTGGTTGCGAAGGCCGACCATTTCTTGTCGATCTTGGCGACCTTCTCGAGCCAGCCATCTTCCATCTCATGGTTGATGTAGAGATCGAGGAAGTCCTTGCGCGGCACCTTGTGGCGCTCGGCAAGGCGCAGCATCTGGCCGCCAAGCGTCGTCAGGCGGCGATTGAACGAATAGAGCTGATCGACGAGATATTCGATCTTCTGGCCGTGGAACTGGACGCTCTCGACCTCGGCGGTCAGTTGCTCGCGCAGCTCCTGATAACGCTCCTCGGCCTTCGCCGGGAAATCGTCGCCGACGCTGAGCGCGGCGACGCGCGCCGCCTGCACCTTGGAGAAGGTCTTGTAGAGATCGGTGATCGCGGCAAACCGCTCGAGCGCCAGCGGCTTGAGCTGCTCTTCCATCTGCGCGAGGCTGAGGGTGTTGTCCTCATCCTCTTCCTCGGCCGGGCGCGGCGTGCGGCGCTCGGTCATCGACTCTTCGTCCTCGTCCGCAGCGGCTTCGGCTTCCTCGGGCTCGTCTTCTTCCTTGAAGGTCGGGCCGGCGCTGGTCTCGGAGATTTCGCCGTTGTCGTCTTCGGCGCTTTCGACCTGCTCGGGCGTCGGGCCCTTCGACAGCATCGCATCGAGATCGAGGATCTCGCGCAGCTGCATCGTGCCTTCGTTGAGCGCAGTCGACCAGTCGATGATCGCGTTGAACGTTATCGGGCTCTCGCAGAGCCCCAGGATCATCGTGTCGCGGCCGGCTTCGATCCGCTTGGCGATGGCGATTTCGCCCTCGCGGCTGAGCAGCTCGACCGCGCCCATTTCGCGCAGATACATCCGCACCGGATCGTCGGTGCGATCGATCGTCTCTTTCTTCGCGGCGGTCGCAAGGGCAGGGCCAGTGTCGGCGTCGTCGGCAGCTGCGACTTCGTCCTCCTTGTCCTCTTCTTCCTTGTCTTCCTCGCTCGCGTCTTCGTTTTCGACGATGTTGACGCCCATCTCGTTGAGCGCCGACATGATGTCCTCGAGCTGATCAGAACTCATCTGATCCTGCGGCAGCGCCTCGTTGAGCTGTTCATAGGTGATATAGCCCTTGCGCTTGGCACGGGCGATCAGCTTCTTGAGCGATCCCTCATTCAGATCGATGAGCGGGGCGTCGCCTTCAGCACGTTCGCCACCTTCGCTCGCGTTCACTTTCGCCATGTACGACCAGCCCTCAAAATCAATACGTTCAAGCGCCCTGTCCGTCCTCGCCAGAGGCGAGATCGGTCAAGGCGCGTTCCGCTGCGTCACGAGCCTTCAACAACCGTTGTTGCTCGGCCATGCCGGCATCGTCGGTTGCAGTAGACAGCCTTTCGGTTGCCTCCCTCAGCGCGGCGTCCAGTACAGGACGCGCCGCCAGGGCCTCTATCGCGGCCGAAAGATCGCGCACAGCACGGTCAGGATCGGCATTGCCGCGAAGGAAGGAAAAGGCAAGAGCGTTCGTCGTTCGTAGCTCCTCTGCCACGTTTCCGAGCCCCGCTTCCACCAATATGGTGCTAAGTCCCTCGGTTTCAAGCGTCCCGCCGGAGAAGACAGCGTCGAAAGCGAGCTGCCGGACCCGATCGAGCCGTTCGTCGCCCAGGGCAAGCATGCTGATCGATTCGACATGCGAGCCGAACAGTGCCGGATATTTGAGCAGCCCGGCCATGATCGCCCGCGCCAATGTCCGGTCGATGCCCGAAAGATTGACCGCCTGCGCGCGCGCCGAGGGCGGCAGGACTTCGGGTTTCCAGGGCTGGCCGCCACGGCGCGGCGCGCGCGGCTGGAAGGGCTTGCGTTCGAACTGGCGCTGCGGCGTGGCGAACAACGCATCGAAGCGGCGACGAAATTCCTGCTGATATTGATCGCGGACATTGCCGTCTTCGATCGTCTTCGCCAGCTCGCCGAGCCGCTTGCGCAGGCCCGCGCGCGCCTCGGGCGTGGTCAGCGGCGCTACGTCATGCTCGCTGCGCCAGAGCAGTTCGTCGAGGCTGATCGCCCGATCGATCACGGCTTCGAACGCGGCAGCACCACCGGCGGTCGCGAGATCGTCGGGGTCCTGCCCGCCGGGCAGCAGCGCGAATCGCAGGGTGCGGCCGGGCTGGATCGCGGGCAGCGCACGATGCGCGGCGCGGATCGCGGCCTTCTGCCCCGCCTTGTCGCCATCGAAGCAGAGGATAGGCGTATCCGCCATTCGCCACAGCCGCTCGATCTGCATCTCGGTGAGCGCGGTGCCGAGTGGCGCCACGACATCGTCGATGCCGACCTTCGCAAGGCCGATCACATCCATATAGCCTTCGACGACGATCACGCGATTGGTCTTGCGCGAAGCGGGCCCGGCGCGATCGATATTGTAGAGCGTGCGGCCCTTGTCGAAGAGCGGCGTATCGGGCGAGTTCAGATATTTTGGCTCGCCGCTGTCGAGAATGCGGCCGCCGAACGCGATCACCCGGCCGCGCTGATCGCGGATCGGGATCATCACGCGGCCACGGAAGCGATCATAGGGCTCCTTGTCCTCGACCTGGATCAGCATCCCGGTTTCGACGAGCTTGTCCTCGCCATGCGCCTTGAGCGCGGCCCTCAGTTTGCCACGCGAATCGGGTGCGAAGCCGATGCCGAATGCCTTTTGCAGCGCTTCGGGGAGCCCGCGGCGCTTTAAATAGGCGCGCGCTGCCGCGCCTTCGATGCCGGCGAGCTGCTCCTCGAACCATGTCGCCGCAGCGCCCGTCACCTCGTGCAGCCCGGACGCACGCTCGTTGCGCTCCGCCATGCGCGGATCGGGTGCGGGGACGTCCATGCCGGCGGCGGCGGCGAGTTCCTTGACCGCATCCATGAACGGCAGGCCCTTGGCCTCGGTCAGGAACCGGATCGCGTCGCCATGCGCCGAGCAGCCGAAGCAGTGATAGAAGCCCTTGTCGTCGTTGACGTAGAAGCTGGGGCTCTTCTCGTTATGGAACGGGCAGCAGGCTTTATACTCGCGGCCGGCCTTGGTGAGTTTCACCGACCGGCCGATGAGGGTCGAGAGCGTAGTGCGCGCGCGGAGCTCGTCGAGGAATTGGGGGGAGAGACTCAAGGCTCTTCTTACCTCCCCTCCCGCTTGCGGGAGGGGACTGAGGGGTGGGCTTCCGCCGCCCGCAATGCCTCCTCGATCTGAATCAGCACGCCTTCCATCCGATCATTGACGTCATTGTTCCAGAAACGGATCACGCGATAGCCTTCGGCCTCGATCGCTCGGGTTCGCGTCGCATCCGCTTCCGATTGACAATCATGCTGGCCTCCGTCGATTTCCACAACGAGTCGTGCCGAGCGGCAGAGGAAATCGCCGATATAGCCAGCGATCGGCATCTGTCGGCTGAATTTGAAGCCGGATAGCTGCGTGCCGCGCAGATGTTGCCAGAGCTTACGCTCTTCTGGTGTGGCCTCGTTGCGAAGGCGCTTGGCGAGGCGGGTGGGCCGGGGGCGGAAGGTCGGGATGCCCACCCCTCGGTCCCCTCCCGCAAGCGGGAGGGGAAGATCATTCGCCTCCCGCTCGGCCACTATCCCAACCGCGCCTTCACGAGCCCGCTCGCCTTGGCCATATCCATCTGCCCGGCGTGGCGTTCCTTCACCGCGGCCATCACCTTGCCCATATCCTTGATCGACGCCGCGCCGAGCTCGGTCGCGATCGCATCGATCGCCGCCGTCGCCTCGGCCTCGCCCATCTGCGCCGGCAGGAAGCGTTCGATCACGGCGATCTCGTCGGCCTCGGCCTTGGCGAGTTCGGGGCGGTTGCCCTTCTGGTACATGTCGATCGATTCGCGGCGCTGCTTGATCATCTTCTGCAGCACTTCGGTGATCAGCAGATCGTCGTCGGGCTGCGCCGAAGCGGTTCGCAATTCGATGTCACGGTTCTTGACGGATGACTGGATCAGGCGGATGGCCGCGGTTGTCGTCGTGTCGCGCGCCTTCATAGCGACGACGAGCGCCGTCTTGAGATCGTCTCGAATCATGGGGTGCCTGCCGGACAAGGGGAACTGGAAAGGCGGACTGCTAGCACAGACAAAGTTATTTTAATAGAATTGACCCTGTCGGCGACGGCACCTAGTTACGCCGCCGTTTACCCGCTGCCCAGCCAATCAGGAGAGCCCCGATCGTGGCCGAAACCGAACACGCGCGTCTGACACCCCCCGAGGGCGCAACGGGCGTTTTGGTGTTGGGCAATGGAACGGTGATCTGGGGCCGCGGCTTCGGTGCCGAAGGCGATGCCGTCGGCGAGGTCTGCTTCAACACCGCGATGACCGGCTATCAGGAGGTGATGACCGATCCCTCTTACGCCGGGCAGATCGTGACCTTCACCTTCCCGCATATCGGCAATGTCGGCACCAACCCGGAAGACATAGAGGCGATCAACCCGCACGCGCTCGGCATGGTCGTGCGCGAGGACGTCACCGACCCGGCGAGCTTCCGCAGCACCCAGCATCTCGACGCCTGGCTCAAGGCCAACGGCCGCATCGGGCTGTCGGGTGTCGATACCCGCGCGCTGACCCGCGCGATCCGGATCGACGGCGCGCCGAACGGCGTGATCGCGCATAATGCGGCGGGACATTTCGATATCGCGGCGCTGCAGGCGAAGGCGAAGAACTGGCCCGGCCTCGAGGGCATGGACCTCGCCAAGGATGTCTCGGCGACGCAGAGCTACAAATGGGGCGATGGCCTCTGGACCTTGGGCGAGGGCTATGCCGTCGATGAAGCCCGGGCCGACGCGCCGCATGTCGTCGCGATCGATTACGGCCTCAAGCGCAATATCCTGCGCAACCTCGTCGCCGCCGGCGCGCGGGTGACGGTGGTCCCCGCCACCGCGAGCTTCGACGAGGTGATGGCGCATCAGCCCAACGGCGTGTTCCTGTCGAACGGCCCCGGCGATCCCGCCGCGACCGGCGTCTATGCGGTGCCGGTGATCCAGCAGCTATTGGAGATCGGCAAGCCGATCTTCGGCATCTGCCTCGGCCACCAGATGCTCGGCCTCGCGGTGGGCGCGAAGACCTTCAAGATGCACCAGGGCCATCGCGGCGCGAACCATCCGGTCAAGCGGAGCAGCGATGGTTGCGTCGAGATCACCTCGATGAACCATGGTTTCGCGGTGGATACCGATACGCTGCCGGCCAATGCCGAGGTGACGCATCTATCGTTGTTCGATGGGTCGCTGGCAGGGCTGCGGCTGACCGACAAACCGGCGTTCAGTGTGCAATATCATCCCGAGGCCAGCCCCGGTCCGCAGGACAGCCATTATCTGTTCGAGCAGTTTGTGAGCCAGTTGCGGTGATGAATCGCGGTGTCCTAGCTCCCTCTCCCCGGCGGGGAGAGGGTCGGGGTGAGGGGGAGCGAGGCGGAGCCGAGCGTGGGCGGACCGTAGTATGTGCTTCGTTGGTTCGGAGCCCCTCACCCAACCCTCTCCCCATGGGAGAGGGCTTAGAGGTTGCGGGCGTTCAGGAGGGCAGTTCTGATTTCCTCCAGGACGCCGTCGAGATTTTCGATTACGTCGTTGTTCCAGAATCGAATGACGATGTAGCCCGCTTCCTCGATCGCTTGTGTTCGCGGCGTATCGACCTCGTCGCTATGCTGTCCGCCGTCCAACTCGATCACCAGCCGCGCCTCAACGCAGATGAAGTCGGCGATGTAGCGATCGATCGGAACCTGCCGCCGGAACTTCGCACCCTCGATCTGCCGCGCGCGCAATCGCTGCCACAGCACCGTTTCAACGTCCGTCGCATCGCGTCGAAGATTTCGCGCGATGGGCGTCAGCCTGTTATCCGGCATCGTCGGAACTCCTCAACAGTCCCGAAAAATGGACATGCCTGTGCATGTCCATTTTTCGGGACTCCTCTCCCGATGGGAGAGGGCTACAGGGCCTCTCATCATGCCTAAGCGTACAGATATCCAGTCCATCCTCATCATCGGAGCCGGCCCGATCGTCATCGGCCAGGCGTGCGAATTCGATTATTCGGGGACGCAGGCGTGCAAGGCGCTGCGCGAGGAGGGCTATCGCATCGTCCTCGTCAATTCGAACCCGGCGACGATCATGACCGATCCGGACATGGCCGACGCGACCTATGTCGAGCCGATCACCCCGGAAATCGTCGCCAGGATCATCGAGAAGGAGCGGCCCGACGCCGTCCTGCCGACGATGGGCGGACAGACCGCGCTCAACACCGCGCTCGCCTTGTTCAACGATGGCACGCTTGAAAAATATGGCTGCCAGATGATCGGCGCCGATGCGGAAGCGATCGACAAGGCCGAGGATCGGATGAAGTTCCGTCAGGCGATGGACAAGATCGGGCTCGAGAGTCCCAAGTCCGAAGTCGCGCACAGCGTCGAGGAGGCATTGCGCGCGCTCGAGATAGTGGGCCTGCCGACGATCATCCGGCCAAGCTTCACAATGGGCGGCACCGGCGGCGGCATCGCCTATAACAAGGCCGATTTCGTCAAGATCGTGACCGGCGGGCTCGATGCATCGCCGACCACCGAAGTGCTGATCGAGGAATCGGTGCTCGGCTGGAAGGAATATGAGATGGAGGTCGTGCGGGATCGCAACGACAATTGCATCATCATCTGCTCGATCGAGAATATCGATCCGATGGGCGTCCATACCGGCGATTCGATCACCGTCGCTCCCGCGCTGACGCTGACCGACAAGGAATATCAGATCATGCGCAACGCCAGCATCGCGGTGCTGCGCGAGATCGGGGTTGAGACCGGCGGATCGAACGTCCAGTTCGCGGTCAATCCGGCCGACGGCCGCCTCGTCGTGATCGAGATGAACCCGCGCGTGTCGCGCTCGTCGGCGCTGGCGTCGAAGGCGACCGGCTTCCCGATCGCCAAGGTCGCCGCCAAGCTCGCGGTCGGCTATACGCTCGACGAGATCATGAACGACATCACCGGCGCGACCCCGGCGTCGTTCGAGCCGACGATCGATTACGTTGTGACCAAGATCCCGCGCTTCGCCTTCGAGAAGTTCAAGGGCGCCGAGCCTTTGCTCTCGACCGCGATGAAGTCGGTAGGCGAGACGATGGCGATCGGGCGCAATATCCACGAATCGCTCCAGAAGGCTCTGCGCGGGCTTGAGACGGGGCTCGTCGGCTTCAATATCGTCGACAGCCTCAAGGGCGCGCCCAAGGCGGCGATCGAAGCCGAACTGGCGCGTGCAACGCCGGATCGCCTGCTGGTAGCCGCACAGGCGCTGCGTGAGGGGCTCACGGTCGCGGAAATCCATCGCATCGCGAAGTTCGATCCCTGGTTCCTCGAACGGCTGGCGGAGATCGTCGCAGCGGAGGAAGGCGTGTGCCGCAATGGCCTGCCCAATGACGCGACGGGGCTGCGCAAGCTGAAGTCGATGGGCTTCTCCGACAAGCGGCTCGCCTGGCTGGCGCTGCATTCGGCCAATCTGGCCGGTATGGAACGCGAGCAGGCGCGCGGATCGGGCATCGTCCATGACGCGGTCAAGGCGATGACCGGCGGGATCACCGAGAAGGAAGTGCGCTCGCTGCGCCACAAGCTCGGCGTGCGCCCGGTGTTCAAGCGGATCGACACCTGCGCGGCCGAGTTCGAGGCGAAGACGCCCTATATGTATTCGACCTATGAGGCGCCGAGCTTCGGCGAGCCCGAGTGCGAGAGCAAGCCGACCGACCGCGAGAAGATCGTCATCCTCGGCGGCGGCCCGAACCGGATCGGGCAGGGGATCGAGTTCGACTATTGCTGCTGTCATGCCTGCTTCTCGCTGGCCGACGCCGGCTATGAGACGATCATGATCAACTGCAATCCGGAAACGGTTTCGACCGATTACGACACGTCGGACCGGCTCTATTTCGAGCCGTTGACCGCTGAAGACGTGCTTGAAATCCTGCATGTCGAGATGTCGAACGGCACGCTCAAAGGCGTGATTGTCCAGTTCGGCGGGCAGACGCCGCTCAAGCTGGCGCAGGAACTGGAAGACGCGGGCATCCCGATCCTCGGTACCTCTCCCGACGCGATCGATCTGGCCGAGGATCGCGAGCGCTTCGCCGATCTCGTCTCGAGCCTGGGCCTCAAGCAGCCGCGCAACGGGCTTGCCCGCAGCCGCGAGGAGGCGCTGCGCGTCGCCGAGCGGGTCGGTTATCCGGTGCTGATGCGGCCGTCCTATGTGCTCGGCGGCCGCGCGATGGAGATCGTCGAGGATCCCGCGCAGCTCGAACAATATATCACGACTGCCGTGCAAGTATCTGGCGATTCACCTGTTTTGATCGATCAATATTTGCGCGATGCGATCGAGGTCGATGTCGATGCGATCTGCGACGGTGACGATGTCGTGGTCGCGGGTGTGCTTCAGCATATCGAGGAGGCGGGCGTCCATTCGGGCGATAGCGCCTGTTCGCTGCCGCCTTATTCGCTGCCACAGGACATCATCGCCGAAATCCACAAGCAGACCGATGCGCTCGCACGTGCGCTTTCGGTGCGCGGCCTGATGAACATCCAGTTCGCGATCAAGGATGGCGAGGTCTATCTGATCGAGGTCAATCCGCGCGCCAGCCGCACGGTGCCGTTCGTCGCAAAGGCGATCGGTCAGCCGATTGCGAAATTCGCTGCCCGCGTGATGGCCGGTGAGAAGCTGAAGGACCTGCCGAAGATCAATCTCGACATCGCGCATATCGCGGTGAAGGAAGCCGTCTTCCCGTTCGCGCGTTTCCCCGGCGTCGATCCGGTCTTGTCACCGGAAATGAAATCGACGGGAGAAGTTATGGGAATCGATAGTGATTTCGCGACCGCTTTCGCCAAGGCACAGCTCGGTGCGGGCACCAAATTGCCGCTCGGCGGGACGGCGTTCGTCTCGGTCAAGGACAGCGACAAGGGCTATATCCTGCCGGCGGTGCAGAAGCTGATCGAAATGGGCTTCAAGGTGCTCGCGACCGGCGGCACCGGCCGTTATCTGCGCGAACAGGGCGTCGATGTCGAACTTGTGCTCAAGAAACTCGAAGGCCGGCCGAACATCGTCGATCGTATTTCGGATGGCGATGTCGATCTGATCTTCAATACCACCGAGGGCTGGCAATCGCTCAAGGACTCGGAAGCGATCCGGACAACGGCGCTTTACGGCCGCGTGCCGTACTTCACTACGGCGGCGGCCAGCGTCGCCGCATCGCATGCAATTGAAGCATTAAGGGAGCGGAAGCTTGAAGTACGCTCGCTTCAATCCTATTATTCCGCTTCTCGCGACTGATCCCACTATCGATAGGAGTCGAGAGGGCGGCCTAAGGCCGTCCGGGGATCAGCGCTTTTGACGAAAGGGATTTGTGGCCATGGCGAGCGTTGAGAAGATGCCGATGCTGGCGGAAGGGCAGAAGATGCTCACCGTTGAGCTCGCGCGCCTCAAGCTGGAACGCCCGCAGATCATCGATGCGATCGAGGAGGCTCGGGCGCATGGCGATCTTTCGGAAAATGCCGAATATCATGCGGCCAAGGAACGTCAGGGCCAGGTCGAGGCGTCGATCGCCGACATCGAGGATCGGCTGAGCCGCGCGCAGGTGATCGACCCGCGCGATCTTTCGGGCGACAAGATCGTGTTCGGCGCGACGGTGACCCTGCTCGATGATGATGACAAGCCGGTGAAATATCAGATCGTTGGCCAGACCGAGGCGAATGCGAAGGATGGCAAGATCAGCTACAATTCGCCGCTCGGCCGCGCACTGATCGGCAGACGCGTCGATGAAGATGTCGAGGTGACGGTGCCGTCGGGTGACCGTTTCTACACGGTGTCCAAGATCGAATTCATTTAAGCGCGGGCGGAGGCAGGACTTTGAAACTGCCGCCGCCACGCGCGACCCTCGTCATCGCAGCGGCGACGGTCGCCTGCTTCGTGCTGGTATCGCTGTCGGGCTTCAATGAGGTCGCGGATGTCCGCGCCGGGTTCATTCCGGCGCGGCTGAGCGGCATATTGGTGGCCAACGCGCTGCCGGTCGCGATCACCCCGCTCACGGCGACCTTGCTGCATGGCGGGGCGCTGCATCTCGGATTCAATCTGCTGATGCTGATCTTCTGCGGCAAGATGGTCGAGACGGCGATCGGCCCCTGGGGGCTGGTGATCCTGTATGTTGCCGGCGCATATGTTTCCGCTGCGGCGCAGTTTTTCGCCGGGCCGCTCGATCTGTCGCCGATGATCGGCGCGAGCGGCGCGATCTCCGCCATATTCGGCGGCTATGCGCTGCTGTTCAGCGAGCCCAAGCTGTTTTTGAGTCGACCCTTGCTGGCCAAGGCGGTCAATGTCGTATGGCTGGCGCTGGCGTGGATGGGGCTTCAATATCTGATGGGGCTTGCCACCGTTGGCACGGGCATGGCGATAGCGACGCCGGCGCATGTCGGTGGTTTCCTGGCGGGGCTGATCCTCACGCGCCCGCTGCTGCTGCTGCGGTTTCGCGGGGCGTAGCCGCCTCTATCCCAGGCACGTCGTCATGACGAGGAGGGAAAGTGGCGCCGGCCCCCACCTTCGCCGCTATTGCACATCAGGCTGGAGCAGCTTGTGCAGATGGACGATGACATATTTCATCTCGGCGTCGTCGACGGTGCGCTGTGCCGCACCGCGCCAGGCCTTCTCGGCCGATTTATAGTCCGCGTAGAAGCCGATGACGTCGATCTTCGACAAATCTTCGAAATCGAGCGTCCGGGGATCCGCGACGCGACCCCCGAACACCAAGTGAATCTTGCTCATGCGAACCTCCGTTTAGCGTCAGATAGCACGGAATTCCGCAACTTTCCGAAGAATCAGCCGCGCGATTTCATCATCGCCACGAGCCCGTCAAAGCCCTTGCGCTGGATGATCGCGTTGAAGTCCTGGCTTTGCGTGATCGCGAGGTTGATGTTGGCTACGGTCAGGTTGGTGACCTGATAGACACCGCCCACCTTCGCTACCGACCAGACCGCGGTAATCGGCTGCGCGCCGGGCTTCTGGATCGTCGAGGTGACGTTCCAGCCGGAGCCCGCAGGCGCCGAGCGGATCACCTTCATCGAAGCGTTCGCATAGTCGTACAGATTGTCGGAATAGGTACCGATGATGAAGCTTGGGAATGCCGCCTTATAGGCCGCCTTCTGCTGCGGCGTGATCGTCGGCAGCGAACGCTGGATCAGGCGGTTGCCGATGGCGTCGATCGCGAAGTGAGTCGACAGCAGCTCGCGGAATTTGGCGCGTACCGCCGCCTTGTTCCCCGTCTTGAGCACCGCCAGACTATCCACCCCAAGCGACGCGATGAACGCATCCGGGGTCGTGTTGTTCACCACGGCGGCCTGTGCCGGTGCTGCCGCGATCGGCGCGACCAGCGTGGAAAGGCTCAGCGCGGCCGCGCCAAGGGCGAACATCATCTTCTTCATTCTGTCATCTCCACAGGCAGCCAACGGGCGCCTCATCTTATTCAGGCGTCTGGAATACGGCCCATGAACACCGTTTGAACCGGTCGGTTCCACATCCGAAACGAAAATCAGTGCTTCTTTGCCGTTGCCAGCGCCGCCGTACCCGCGACCTCGGCGACCTTGGCCACCGATTCGAACAGCTTGCCGACCTGCTTGCCTGCCGCATCGGTGCTGATACCGAGTTCGTCGAGCTTGGCCAGCCCGGCCTCGCGCGCGGCGCTGATCGCCTCCTTGGCCCGGCTGTTGATCTCACCGCCGACCTGACCCAGCAACTGATCTTCCTGCTTGGTGCGCGGCAACAGCGCGGCGACGACGGCGCCGATCGCCAGCCCGCCGACCAGCGCGGCAACGGGATAGCCCTCAATGCCTTCGCCAACCTTCTTCGATGCGGTGTCGATCGTGTCGCTGGCATAAGCCTTGGCGCGCGTGGCGCTCTGCTTGACGCTCGCCTTGGTGGGGGTCTTCATGAGCTTTCCTCCTTGGGGGGGCGGGGTGGGCGCGTTGCCCGCTTGCGCTTCAAACTCGCGGGGACGCGCGGGGTTTCACGGGCGATGCCGTCGACGATGCGGGCAAGCGGCGTTCGGAAGATGACGACTGCGGCGAGAAATGCCGCCGCGCCAAGCTTGTAGGGGCGGATGCGGATCGCACCGGCCACCCTGTGGGCGATCGATTGGGCGTGATCGACGATCTCATCGGCCAGATCGGCGATCAGCGCCTGGGGGTGGAGACGGGCCTGTGCTTCGCCAAAGGTATCGACAAGCTGCCCCCGAGCCTCCTGCGATCGGCGGCGCACCCGATCGAACAGCATATCGACGGTGCTCGACGGATCGCCCTCAGTGATGCCCCCGTCGCTCTCTTCATCATCGTCGATCACCATTGTGAGGCGGCGAACGCCAAAACGGATCAGGCCCACGGCCAGACCTACGCCGACCAGCACGGCCACGGCCGCCCCGCCCAACCGACCGATCCATGGTGTCAGGACGAACGATAGCGTCACCAGCAACGTCACGGCAGCCGCCTGACCCATGATCGCGCCGATCAGGCACAGCAGGATTCCGACCTTGGCCTTGCCGAGCCGGCGATAGAAATCGGTTCGGAACAGCGCGACCTCGGCATGTGCCAGCGCACGCGCTTCGTCCGCCAGCCGCGCGAACAGCGCGCCGATCGATTCCTGTTCTGATCCTCCCCGCAAGTCCGGTCCTTAACTGAGGGGCGGGGTGTCGGCGATTGGCTTGTCGACGAACGCAGGATCGGGTGCGGGCGCCTTTTTGGCAGCCTTCGGCCCCGCCGCCTTCTTCGCGGCCGGCGGCGTCGGCGCCGATCCGGCGTCGTTTGCCGAGGTGCTCGGCGTAAAGCCCGACTTCACGACGCGGGCGAGCAGGAAGCCGACGGCGGCGGCTGCCGCGATCGCGATCGCGGGCGAACTGCGCACAACGTCGCGCGCATCGCCGATCAGTTCATCCGTATTCTTGTCGCGCAAGGTCGTCGCCAGACCGGCCACAGCATCGGCGGCCTGGCGGATATAGCCGCCATATTGATCGCCGAGCTTCTCGCTGACCTGATCGGCGGCGTCGGTGACGAGGCTCGCGACATTGTCGAGCGCTTCGACGGCGCGATCCTTGCCCTGCGCCGTATAATCGCGAACGCGGCTCGACGCCTGATCGGTAAAGCCTGATGCGGTATCTGCAAACGCCTTTCTCGCGCTGCTGAAGGGGGTTTCGCCGCCAGTGCCCTTGCTGTCAGTGCCGGTGCTGTCGTCAATCGCCATTTCGTCGTCTCCGAAAGGAAAGCGGGGAATCACTAGCTCAACCAAGTGGGGACGATAGCGTTCCTTTGCTATCCCCGAAACGACTTCATATTTGCCTATCGCAAGCGGCGCGGATAGAGGGCGCGCATCATCTCGTCCATCTGGAAAGGTTCGCCCCCGAAATGACCGCCATCGTCGACGTCCACGCCCGTCAGATCATCGATAGCCGGGGAAATCCCACAGTCGAAGTTGATATCACGCTGGAGGATGGGAGCTTCGGCCGCGCCGCCGTGCCATCGGGCGCTTCGACCGGCGCCTATGAGGCTGTCGAGAAGCGCGACGGCGGCAAGGCGTGGCTGGGCAAGGGCGTGCAGAGCGCGGTCGATGCAGCCAATGGCGACATCGCCGAAGCGATCATCGGCATGGAAGCCGAGGATCAGGCCGAGATCGATGCGCGCATGATCGAGCTCGACGGTACGGCGAACAAGGGCCGGCTCGGCGCCAATGCGATCCTCGGCGTCAGCCTCGCGGTTGCCCGCGCTGCGGCCGATGCGCGCGCGCTGCCGCTCTATCGCTATGTCGGCGGCGTTTCGGCCAATGTCCTGCCGGTGCCGATGATGAACATCATCAACGGCGGCATGCACGCCGACAATCCGATCGATTTCCAGGAATTCATGATCATGCCGGTGGGTGCCGACACGATCTTCGACGCGATCCGCTGCGGTTCGGAAATCTTCCACACGCTCAAGAAGGCGCTGCACGACAAGGGTCTCGCGACGTCGGTCGGCGACGAAGGCGGCTTCGCGCCGAACCTTGCCAGCGCGCCCGACGCGCTCGACTTCATCATGTCGTCGATCGAGAAGGCCGGTTACAAGCCGGGCGAGGACGTGATGATCGCGCTCGATTGCGCGGCGACCGAGTTCTTCAAGAACGGCGTCTATGATTTCCATGGCGAAGGCGTGAAGCGCTCGCCCGCCGAGATGGCGGATTACCTCGCCGATCTCGCCGCAAGATATCCGATCGTGTCGATCGAGGACGGCATGGGCGAGGACGATTTCGAAGGCTGGAAGATCCTGACCGACAAGATCGGCCACAAATGCCAGCTGGTCGGCGACGACCTGTTCGTGACCAACCCGAAGCGCCTGGCGCAGGGCATCAAGGATGGGCTCGCGAATTCGCTGCTCGTGAAGGTCAATCAGATCGGCACGCTGACCGAGACGCTCGATGCGGTGAACATGGCGCATCGCGCGGGCTACACGGCGGTGATGTCGCACCGTTCGGGCGAAACCGAGGATTCGACGATCGCCGATCTCGCGGTCGCAACGAACTGCGGCCAGATCAAGACCGGCTCGCTCGCGCGTTCGGACCGGCTGGCGAAGTATAACCAGCTCATCCGCATCGAGGAGGAATTGGGCCCGGTCGCGACCTATGCGGGTCGCGCGGCGATCAGGTCGCTCCGATAGGCCTTGAGATGCCATCCCGGCTCCGGTCAGGATGGCATATCGCTGTGCGAAGCGGCCGAAATGTCATATAGTGGATTTCGCAACTGATGCTTTCGCCGGACGCCCCGAGGCACCCGAAAATATAAAAAATAATTTTTGGCTCAAAACTCCTACATTTGAGCTATTTCAAGTACTTATTGAGCGTAGTTATTTATCTTCTTGAAGAATTTCGCTATCATTTCCGCGCTAAACAGCGTGGAAACTCGCCTGAACGAACGGCATTTCTCTGACCGCTAGCCAGAAAGCCCGCGCCTAATGAAGACCCCGACGACCGCCGCCCCCGATCAGGTCACCATCAAGCGGGCCTTGCTCTCGGTCTCGGACAAGAACGGGCTCGTTGAACTGGGGCAGGCGCTGGCCGCCAGGGGCGTCGAACTGGTCTCGACCGGCGGCACCGCCAAGGCGCTGCGCGATGTGGGGCTCACGGTCCTCGACGTGTCCGACATCACCGGCTTTCCCGAGATGATGGACGGCCGCGTCAAGACGCTGCACCCGATGGTGCATGGCGGGCTGCTCGCGGTGCGCGACGATCCCGAACATGCCAAGGCGATGTCCGATCATGGCATCGGCGCGATCGACCTGGTCGTGGTCAATCTCTATCCGTTCGCACAGACCGTCGCCAAGGGGGCGGGGCGCGACGAGGTGATCGAGAATATCGATATTGGCGGGCCTTCGATGGTGCGATCTGCTGCGAAGAACCACGCCTATGTCGCTATCGTTACCGATCCGGCCGACTATGCCGATATCATCGCGGCCGGTGGCGTCACTACGCTAGAGCAGCGCAAGCGCCTCGCGGCCAAGGCGTTCGCGGCAACCGCGACCTATGACGCGATGATCTCTTCCTGGTTCGCGCACGCCGATCAGGGGCTATTCTTCCCCGAGACCCTGTCCGTGCCGGTCCGAAAGGCGGCGGGCCTGCGCTATGGCGAGAACCCGCATCAGCAGGCGGCGCTCTATGTGCCGATCGGCCCCGGCGGCCATGGCATCGCGCAGGCGACGCAGATCCAGGGCAAGGAACTCAGCTACAATAATTACAACGACGCCGATGCCGCGCTCGAACTGGTCAGCGAATTTCGCGATGGCCCGCCGACGGTGGTGATCGTCAAGCATGCCAACCCATGCGGAGTCGCGACCGGCGACACATTGATCGAAGCCTATGAAGCCGCTCTCGCCTGCGACAGCGTGTCGGCATTCGGCGGTATCATAGCGGTGAACCGCCCGCTCGACGGCAAGACCGCCGAGGCGATCAGCGGCATTTTCACCGAAGTCGTAGCAGCGCCTGACGCCGATGACGATGCAAAGGCGGTGTTCGCGAAGAAGAAGAACCTCCGTCTGCTGCTGACTGGCGCATTGCCCGATCCGAAGCGGCCGGGGCTGGGGATGAAGACTATCGCGGGCGGCATGCTGTTCCAGTCGCGCGACAATGGCCATGTCGCGGAAAGCGACCTCAAGCTCGTCACCAAACGCGCGCCGACCGACCAGGAGCTCAAGGACTGCCTCTTCGCCTGGACGGTGGCCAAGCACGTCAAATCCAATGCCATCGTCTACGCAAAAGGCGGATCGACCGCTGGCGTCGGTGCGGGGCAGATGAACCGCCTCGAATCCGCGCGCATCGCCGCGTGGAAGGCGAAGGACGCCGCCGAAAAGGCGGGCTGGGCGGAACCGCGCACGATCGGGTCGGCCGTGGCGTCGGATGCCTTCTTCCCTTTCGCCGACGGTCTGCTCGCCGCGGTCGAGGCGGGCGCCACGGCGGTGATCCAGCCGGGTGGATCGATCCGCGACGAGGAAGTGGTCGCCGCAGCCGATGGGGCCGGGCTGGCGATGGTTTTCACCGGAATGCGCCATTTCCGTCATTGACCGTCATAACCGGAGGGCCTTTAACGGGGGCACACGGAGGAATGGTCAGTCATGGCGGATGAAACGCCCCTCGTCGTGAAGCGCGGCCCGTTCGCGCCGCTCAGGGTTCCGGTCTTCAGGCGGATTTGGTTTGCCAGTCTGTTCGCCAATTTCGGTGCGCTGATCCAGGGCGTCGGCGCCGCCTGGGCGATGACGACGATGACCGACCGCGCCGAGCTTATCGCGCTGGTTCAGTCCGCGACCTTCGCACCGATGATGCTGGGCGCGATCCCGGCGGGGGCGATAGCCGACACCTATGATCGGCGCAAGGTCGCGCTCACCGCGCAATGCATCTGCTTCGCGGGCGCATCGGGGCTCGCGCTTATCACATTCATGGGATGGCTCACTCCGGCGCTGCTGCTCCTGTTCTGCTTTATCGTCGGCAGCGGCGCCGCGCTTTTGGCGCCGGCATGGCAGGCGTCGGTCAGGGAGCAGGTGCCGCCACGCGACCTCCCGGCGGCGATCGGCCTGAACAGCATCAGCTATAACATCGCGCGCAGTTTTGGCCCCGCGATCGGCGGCTTGCTCGTCGCTGTCGCAGGCGTTTTGAGTGCGTTCGCGTTCAACGCCGTTGCTTATCTGCCGGCGATGTTGACGATGTATATGTGGCGAAGAACGCCCGAGAAATCGCGGCTGCCGCCGGAGGGGCTGACGCGCGCCATCGTTTCCGGCATCCGCTATGTCTTCCACTCGCCGGCGATACGAACAGTGTGGCTGCGCACCTTCATTCTCGGCCTTAGCGGGTCGTCTGTATCGGCTCTCATGCCATTGATCGCGCGCGATATGCTGGGCGGCGGTGCATCGACCTACGGCATTCTTCTCGGCTTCTTCGGCGTCGGTGCGGTCGCCGGCGCGCTCTACATGTCCCGGTTGCGCCTGCGCTTGTCGGTGCATGATATCACCACCTATCTGGCGGTCGGCATGGGCGTAGCGGTCATCCTGCTCGGCCTCAGCCACTCCTTCATCCTCAGTTGCCTGATCCTCTTCCTCGCGGGTGCGTGCTGGATGATCGCCGTCGCGCAGGCCAATATCGTCGTCCAGGTGGCCGCGCCGGGCTGGGTGGGCGGCAGGGCGCTCGCGGCCTATCAGGTTGCCATCGCCGGAGGCATTTCTATCGGCGGCTGGGCCTGGGGACATGTCGCGGCCGATCTGGGCATTCGTGCCGCAGTAATCGCTTCGGGCATTATGCTGATGGCCAATGTCCTGCCGGCGCTCTGGCTGCGCATCCACGATGCCGAGCGTGAGGAACCGGGGACCGAGCCGACTCTGCCCGATATCAAGGTCGGCCTCAACCTCGTTGGCCGCTCCGGTCCGATCATCATCTCGATGGAATACCGGGTGCCGACGGACAAGGCCCGCGAGTTCTACAAGGTGATGCAGGCGGTTCAGCTCGTCCGGCAGCGTTCGGGCGCATATGGCTGGTCGATCTCGCGCGACATTGCCGATCCCGAATTATGGACCGAGCGCTATCATACGCCGACCTGGCATGATTATCTGCGGCAACGTAATCGCCTGACGCCGGCCGATCGCGACATCTCAAGCCATGCCCAGACATTTCACATCGGCGACGAACCACCGGTCATCAGCCGCAAGCTCGAACGCCCGTTCGGATCGGTCCGCTGGGCAGAGGATACGCCCGACATGACCGGTGAGATCGTGATTCCCGTCTCTCCGCCGTCGAATCTAAGCTGAACTTCATGCCTCACGCATCCGGAACAGGGTCCGATCCTCGCTGGTGAAGCCGAAGCGCCAGATGATCGCGCCGAAGGTCAGCAGGATCGCGGGGATGCCGAGCGAAAGTTCCAGCCATTCGGGCAGCCGCGTGAAGCCGTAGCCGACGACGCCGGCCGCCAGCGCCGCCCAGATCAGCGGCCGGCGCCATCCTGACACCGGCGCGCCCAGCAGCTTGGCAAGAAGCCCGGCCTTCACGATCGATGCTATGCCCAGAGCAAGCGCCAGTGCGATCGCCGGGCCGGATGCCTGCCACAGCACGGGCAGATGAAGTTCGTCGCGTATCAGAAGGACGATGGCAAAGCTCAGTGCTGCCTGAATAGCGACCATGCCGAGAGAGATCATCAGATTGAGGTGCCGCGCGACATAGATCAGTGCGGATTCGGAAACTGCGGCGGTGGCGGCTACGACCTCAGCCAGCAGCAGGAAGGCGAGTGCGCCGTTTCCGCCGACGAAATTGGGGCCGACCAGCCCCATCACGCCTTCGCCGGTAATGCCGAGCGCCAGCCCTACGGCTGCCTGCGCCGCGATGATCCAGAAGCCGACCTGCCGAACCTGTTTCGCCACCGCTACCCGGTTGCCGGTTTCGAGATTGCGGGTGATGACCGGCCCGAGAATCGGATCGAAACTGGTCTTCAGCTTCTGTGGCAGCGATGCCACCTGCTGCGCGACATAATAGACGCCGACGATCGCCGGTGAGAAGAACAGCCCGAGAATGGCGATATCGAGCCTGCGCGAACCCCATTCGATAGCGTCGGCGGCGGCCAGCGGGACGTTACGCTCAGCGAGCGCGAACAGTGCCGCCGGTCGCGGCCGCCAGCCTTTAGGCCGGCCGAAGCTGCGCATGAGCGGCCATAAGGATGCGACCAGCGCTGCGGCCATCGAGATTACATAAGCGATGATCAGCCCGTCGCGCAGCGAGTAGAACGCCAGCGCGAAGGCCGCGATGCTGATCGTCCAGGGTTCGACGATCGATCGGGCGCGGACGGTCGCGCCGATGTCGAGGCGATAGGCGAGAGCGGCCAGCGAGATATCCGACCAGGCGAGCGCGAAGATCGTCAGTGGCAGCAGCCATTCGAGCCCGTTGATGCCGCTGTTCGGAAACATCAGGTTGGGGAAGCTGCCGAGGATTATCGCAGCCACCGCCGATGCGATGGCCGCGACCAGCAGCGCATCCCAGACGACATGGACATGCGGCCTATCGGTTTTCGAAAGCTGTGCGGCAAGGCCACGCTTCAGGCCGAGCGTGGCGAGGGTCGCGGCAAATTCCACGATGATCACCGCATAGGCGAAGCGGCCGAGCGCTTCGGCGCCATACCAGCGGCCCGCGATAAACAGGAAGGGTAGCCGCGCCGCCAGCCGCAGCAGGAAGCCGAAGAAATTGGTGCGGCCGCCTTTGGCGAGCGCCTTGATGTCATCACCCGGCTTTTCGATCGACGTTGGGGAAATGGCGTCGGGCCCGAGGCTCAATGCGCGCTGCCCCAGCTTGTGCCGGTTCCGATTTCGACGCCAAGCGGCACCGACAGGCTGACAAGCGGTTCGGCGGCGGATGCCATCACCTCGCGAATCACGGCCGAAGCGGCATCGACCTGATCGGGCGACAGCTCGAACACCAGCTCGTCATGGACCTGGAGCAGCATGCGGACATCGCCAAGCCCGGCAGCGGCCAGCGCGGCGTCCATTCGGAGCATCGCCCGCTTGATGATGTCGGCGCAGGTGCCCTGGATCGGCGCATTGATTGCCTGACGCTCGGCCGACTGGCGCTCGCCCTGCTTGGCGCTGCGGATCCACGGCAGATGAGTCTTGCGCCCGAACAGTGTCGTGACGAACCCCTTCTCGCGCACTTCGCTCAGGGTTGCGGCAATATAGTGGTTGATGCCGGGGAAGCGCGCGAAATAGCGGTCGATCATCCCCTGAGCTTCTTCGCGCGACACTTCGAGGCGGCCGGCAAGGCCCCAGGCCGAGATGCCGTAAAGGATCGAGAAGTTGATCGTCTTGGCGCGGGCACGGGTGTCGCGAGTCACCTCTCCGAACACTTCCTGGGCGGTCAGCGAGTGGATGTCGTCGCCATTGGCGAACGCTTTCTTCAGCGCAGGCACATCGGCCATATGCGCGGCGAGGCGCAGTTCGATCTGCGAATAGTCGGCCGAAAGGATGACCTTGCCCGATTCGGCGACGAAGGCATCGCGGATGCGGCGGCCATGCTCGCTGCGAATCGGGATGTTCTGAAGGTTGGGATCGGTCGAGGACAGCCGCCCGGTCTGCGCGACCGCCATCGAGAAGCAGGTGTGGACGCGGCCGGTGCGCGGATTGATCTGCGTCTGGAGCGCATCGGTATAGGTCGATTTAAGCTTGGTCAGCTGCCGCCAGTCGAGCACGAGCCGCGCGATTGGCACGCCGTCGCCGGCCAGACGCTCCAGTTCGGACGCGTCGGTCGAATAGACACCGGTCTTGCCTTTGCGGCCGCCCTTCAGCCCCATCTGCTCGAACAGGACCTCACCGAGCTGCTTGGGGCTACCCACGGTGAAGCGGTTACCCGCCTGTTCGTGGATCTCGCCTTCGAGACGTGCGGCTTCACCGGAAAACTCAGCCGATAGCCGCGCGAGCTCTTCGCGATCGACCTTGATCCCGGCTTGCTCCATCCGGGCGAGAACGGGCACCAGCGGCCGATCGACCAGTTCGTAGACTCGCGTCGCACCTTCGCTGGCGAGTCGGCTCTTGAGGCGCTGCCACAGACGGAAGGTGACGTCGGCATCCTCGGCCGCATATTCGGTGGCGACGCCGAGCGTCACCTTGTCGAAAGTGATCTGCGCCTTGCCGGTGCCGCACACTGTCTTGAACTCGATACAGGCGTGATCGAAGTGACGTTTCGCCAGCTCGTCCATGCCATGGCCGCCGAGCCCGGCATCGAGATCGTAGCTCAGAATCATCGTGTCGTCATAGCCGACGATATCGACGCCATTCCGCTGCAGCACGACCATGTCATATTTGATGTTCTGGCCGATCTTGAGGATCGACGGGTCTTCGAGCAGCGGCTTGAGTTTCGCCAGCGCGACCGCCTTGGATATCTGGGTCGGCGTTTCGGAGAGCAGCCCGTCGCCGACATGCGCGAGCGGGATATAGCAGGCCTTGCCCGGCGCGGTGGCGAGGCTGACGCCGACCAGCTCGGCGCGCACTGGATCGACCGAATCGGTTTCGGTATCGACTGCGATCCGGCCGCAGGCGAAGCCCTCGGCGATCCAGCGATCGAGGCTTTCCTCATCGACGACGGCTTCATAGTCCTTATGGACGAACGGCACCTCCTCGACGACCGGCGCGGGCGCCTCATTTGCGCCGGGTGTCGGCGCGAGCATCGTCGGGCCGCCGGTCTGCGAGGGACCGCCGACCTTTGCCAGTAGCGACTTGAACCCCTGATCCTCGAGGAAGGCGCGCAGCGGTTCGGGCGGCAGACCCTTCAGTTCGAGTGCCTCGAGCGGCTCGGGCAGCGGCGAATCGCATTTCAGGCGGACAAGCTCGCGCGACAGCCGCGCATTGTCGGCATGATCGATCAGCGATTGTTTGAGCTTCGGCTTGGTGATCTGATCGGTCGACGCGAGCACAGCCTCAAGGCTGCCGAACTGCTGGATGAGCTGGCTTGCGGTCTTGGGCCCCACGCCGGGCACGCCCGGGACATTGTCGACGCTATCGCCCATCAGGCCGAGGACATCGCCAAGCTGTTCGGGCTCGACGCCGAACTTCTCCAGTACATGCTCGCGGCCGAGCCGCCGGTTGTTCATCGTGTCGAGAAGATCGAGCCCCGGCCGGATCAGCTGCATCAGATCCTTGTCGGACGAGACGATCGTCACCTTCCATCCCGCTGCCATCGCGGCTTCGGAATAGCATGCGATGATATCGTCGGCCTCGAGCCCCAGCTCCTCGATGCATGGCACCGAGAAGGCGCGCACCGCGTCGCGGATCATCGGGAATTGCGGGATCAGATCTTCGGGCGGCGGCGGCCGGTGTGCCTTGTACTGATCGTACATGTCGTTGCGGAAGGTCTTCGACGACGCGTCGAGAATCACCGCAAGATGGGTGGGCCCATCGGCGTCGTGCAGTTCGGTGACGAGCTTCCACAGCATCGTCGTGAAGCCATAGACCGCGCCGGCGGGGATTCCGTGCTTGTTGGTGAGCGGCGGAAGGCGATGATAGGCGCGGAAGATGAAGCCCGAGCCGTCGACGAGGTATAGGTGGTTCGATGCCATGGTGGAGGCGATAGCAGCGAGCGGCGCGGGAAGGAACGGCGATCAGCGCGCGGCGCTGGCAAAGCCTCCGTCGACCCAGACCAGCGGATCGATCTCGTCATGATTGACCACCTGCTCCACCACCCCGATGAACAGGGTATGCGTGCCGACGTCGAGTGTCGTCTCCGTGCGGCAGGACAGGCTGGCGAGGGCGTCGGACAGCATCGGCAGTCCATCGGCGCCTGCAACCCAGTTGCCGGTCTCGAAACGCGCGAACCCTTTTTTCTGGCCGCTGAAGATGCCGACGAGATCTCGGTGACGTTCGGACAGAAGGTTGACGCAGAAACGCTTCTCGGCGTGGAGCAGCGGATAAAGGCCGGCGGTCTTGTTGACGGCGACGAGCAATGTGGGGGGCTCGGCGCAGACCGAGACCACCGCGGTCGCGGCCATGCCGGCCCATTCCTTGTCGCGCCCGGTCGTCACCAGCGCGATTGTCGTGGCGAGGCGCCGCATCGCGTTTCGGAAACCATCCTGCACTTCGGTCTCGCTCACGTCTCGCTCCTGCTTATCGGCTTGGGCCTGCGATTAGACAAAGCCCGTCCTTGGCGCAATCGCTCGCAAACGCATATCCGATGTGCCTGACTTGCTCGATGTAGGCCAAGCGCGTATGGCGGCGCGAAATTTTGAAAGCCGGAACATAAGAGGCAGGTTTGGCGAAAGAAGAATTGCTCGAGATGCGCGGTCAGGTGGTGGAGCTGCTGCCTAACGCCATGTTCCGCGTGAAACTCGAAAATGATCACGAAATTCTGGGCCACACAGCGGGCAAGATGCGCAAAAATCGCATCCGCGTACTCGTGGGGGACGAAGTTCTGGTCGAACTGACGCCCTATGATCTTACCAAGGGCCGTATTACCTATCGCTTCAAATAGGGACGCCGAGGCGATGACGCCGCTCGTCCTCGCTTCCGCTTCGCCCCGCCGCCTCGATCTGATCGCGCGGTTGGGTGTCGTTCCCGAAGCGATCGATCCTGCCGATATCGATGAGACGGAACGCAAGGGCGAACTACCGCTTCCTTATGTGCGTCGCATCGCCGCCGCCAAGGCAGAGCTCGTAGCCGCACGGCATCCAGGCAGGGCCGTGCTCGGTGCTGATACCGTTGTCGCCGCCGGACGCCGTCTGTTGCACAAAACCGAGGACCGCGACGAAGCGCGCGCCTTCCTCAGGCTCCTGTCGGGCCGCCGCCATCGCTGCCATTCGGCTGTGACCCTGATCGACGCGACCGGCAAAGCGCGGCATCGGGTCTCGACCAGCACTGTCGCGTTCAAACCGCTCAGCGCGCAGGAAATCGAATCCTACCTCGCCCTCGGCGAATGGGAAGGCAAGGCGGGCGCCTATGCGATCCAGGGCTATGCCGAAAGCTGGGTCCGGCTGCTGTCGGGGAGCTTCTCCGGCGTGATGGGGCTGCCCTTGTACGAGACGCGCGCCTTGCTGCAGGCGGCGGGACTGTTGCCGGAGCCAGATGCGCGAATGGCCGATGCGTGAATGGCTGATCGAGCGCGGCATCGGCGAAATCCGCGCCGCGCTGATCGATCATGGCCAGATCGTCGCCGCCGAAATCGAAGCCGATGAAGATGGCGCGCGTGCCGGCAGCGTTCATGCCGCCCGCCTGACCCGGATCACGGTGCCGGGCCGCCGCGCCATCGTGACTCTAGAAGGCGGGCAAGCGGCCTTGATCGAACCGGTGCCACGCGGAGTGAGCGAGGGCGGGCGCCTGATGGTCGAGGTGCACCGCGCGGCGCTGCCCGAGCCGGGGCGCGCCAAGCTCGCGATCGGCCGTGTCGCTGCTGATGGCGCCGAGTCTTCGCCAGGGCTCGATCTTGTCGCGCGGGTCGAGGCAAGCGGGGACGCGGTTCGTCTTGGCAGCACTTATGACGCCGATGAACTGGAAGCGGCGGGCTGGTCGGAGATTATCGAGGAAGCGCGCACGGGACATGTCGATTTCGACGGCGGTGCTTTGCGTTTGTCGGTCACGCCCGCAATGATGCTGATCGACGTCGATGGCTGGCTTCCTCTCGCCGATCTTGCCATCGCGGGCGCATCGGCGGCGGCGTCGATGATCCTGCGGCACGGCATTACCGGTTCGATCGGCATCGATCTGCCGACGGCCGGCAGCAAGGCTGCCCGGCTTGCTGCGGCCGAGGCGATCGACGCGATCCTGCCGCAACCGTTCGAACGCACCGCGGTAAATGGCTTCGGCTTTCTTCAGATCGTGCGCCGCCGCACCGCCGCGTCGATCCCCGAGCGCGTTCAGGGCGATCCGGTGGGTGTCGCAGCACGATCGCTGCTGCGACGCGCCGAACGAACCCCCGGTGCCGGGACACGCACCCTGACCGCTGCCGCATCGGTCATCGCCCGGCTGGAGGCCCGCGCCGACTGGCGGGATGAGCTCGTTCGTCGGATCGGTGCGCCAATCGCCTTGCGTGTGAACAATGCGCTCGCCATATCCGCCGGACATGTCGACGCTCAAAACCCCTAAGTGCCCTGTCTGCGGCAAGCCCGAGAACCCGGCCCATGTGCCGTTCTGCAGCCAGGGCTGCCGAGATCGCGATCTCCTGCAGTGGCTCGATGAGGGCTATCGCATCCCCGGTCCGCCGGCCACCGACGATGGTCAAGAAATTGACACGGACGGGGTAGACACCGAGCATTAGCCACCTCTATAGGCACGCCTCCAATGCTCTCGTGCCCGGGTAGCTCAGTTGGTAGAGCATGCGACTGAAAATCGCAGTGTCGGCGGTTCGACCCCGTCCCCGGGCACCATTTATCGTATAAAATCAATATCTTAGAGAATGGGTCGATTTGCTGACCTGTGCCGTGTGTAATTCCTGTGTGATTGCTACAGCGTTGATCGTTGTGATTACCCTAGAATCGATAGGCTATTCACGGCGGCGTTAACGTGGACGCTGTCTACGTGCGTGTACCGAATGACCATGGCGAGGGTCTTATGACCACTGACGCGCTGAATGGTGGGCAAGTCAATGTTGGCCTTTACCATGGTCGTAATCGCCGTGTGGCGGAGTACGTGCGGGGTTATGGCGTCAGCGTTCATGTCTGCGCGCTCAACAGCGCGGCGGAAGGCTTTGCGGAAGGTGTGCCGATACTCGGTCTTGCTACCTGGACCCGCCGAAAAGACGTAACCCTCCGCTACGCCTCTGCGCTCGCGTTCTTCAATCAACTTTGAACAGAGGTCATCGGGTAACGGCTGATGGCGCTCCCCGGCCTTAGCTTCGGGAATAAAGAAGCACCGGCGATGTTCGTCGAAATGCTCCCATTTAATCCGCCGTGCCTCGCCGTGCCTCATCGAGGTTAGAAGGCAAATGAGAATGAACAACCAAAGATCGTCGTCTTGATCGTCTAAGGCTGCGTTGAGCAGTGCCCGGCATTGGTCGGGCGACAATGCGATAATCCGCCCTTGCCCTTCTTTTTGCCGATTGATGTGCGGTACCTTGTCCAAAGTGACCCACTTCCACCGGCATGCACACCTAAAGAGGTGTGATAGCGTCGCTAGTTCGCGGTTTATCGTCGAGGGCTTGGCCCCACTGTCTTTTCTGAGTTTAATAAATTCGAGGACCGACGTTTCTGTCACGGAATCGATTCGAAGTTTGCCAAAGTGTGGCTTGAGCCGGGCTTCAACGTGCTGCGTCTTACGCGCAATGCCCTTGCCGTCTTCAAGAGTGAGACCTGCGATATAGTCGTCGGCACATTGGGCGAAGCTGACCACATTCTTGCGCGCCTTCGGCAAGCTTAATCGATTGTCGCGTGCATCGGTTCGAAGCTTCTCAATCACCTGTTCGGCCTGCGTCCTCGTGACGCCTTCACTCTCTTTACCGATAACCCGATGGATTCTCGTTCCATCCACCATCGTGCCGATTTTCCAGCGCAAGTCTCCGTTGGCCAGCCGAGTGGCGCTTATTCCATGTTCATTGACGGTCTTGTTGGGTTGCAAAGCCCTTAAATTTGACTGGGTTAGCTTCTGAAATCGGAGCGCCATCAAAGCCTCTATTTAGTATCATCTTAGTATTAAGATGCTCATTAGTATCTATAAATCAACATCTTACCGACATATATTTGCGAATCGACTATTGACCTATCCGAATAGATAGCTACTTAAGGCCGCGCTGAGAGTCAAGTCTAAGAACAGATGTCAAGATTTGAAAGCATTATAGAAGTTATGTTAAAGGATTTTGTTATATGGGTACTATTGTTAAATTCGAATCTGCTATTGTGGAACTTCGTGTCCCACATCTTACTGTTCGTCAGGGTGGTAGGCTGTCGAGAAAGGATGCTGCTGCCTTCCTCGGCATGAAGCCAAGCACACTCAAATCGTGGAGGAGGTGTGGTTTTGGCCCGCGCTCCATCAAGGTAGGGGGCCGATGCTTCTATGACATTGTCGAGCTGAAGGCGTTCAGCGCCGGAGGTTCATACTAATGGCTACTAAATTCGCATCAGCATATATTGTTGCTATATTCTCCTCGAAAGCGGTAGCGGCAAAGAAAGTAATCCGTCGTAGTAAGAAGGCAGTAACTCGATACAAAGCTTACAACCACATCGTTTCGACGTGCAAATTCTATGGTTATACGCTTTGGGAAACCGATGGATTCTATCTCATCAATCTAGAAGGGACTTTAATGAAACGGATAATCTAGACAGAGTGATATTTAAAAACCCCATCCCCTCCTATCCTTTATATATAAAAAGGGGGAGGGGGGAGGAAGGGTATACTAGATAGAAAGTGTAGTAGCCCAAATAGAGCTAATATGAGTAAATTTAGATAAACAGAATTAAACTATGCATAAAACATCAATAAAAACGTCATCATCATCATCAAAGTATGATGATTATTATATGAGCTTCCGACTATTTCCTAAATCATCAGAAGCCCAAGCACTATGTGCTGAGATTGCATGCCGGTGCTGGACGGCACGCAGTATGAAAATAGGAATGTCCCCTAGTTTTAAAGAGGGTGTATCGGCCTTCGTTGCCGACCTTATTGCAGCCGTGGAATTCAGCCCTATTGGTTATGCCTACAGGCCTTTTGGATGCGATGCGTTCGAAGATTCCTGTATCGGTTATCATGTCGTGCGCAATGTCCGCGATGCCCTGCTAGCGCTCAAGTGGATCGAGATTAAACCTGGCTCTGGAAAAGCCGAAGGGTATGCCACGCGGATACGGATAGCCCGTGATTTATTGGCCCTAGCTGCGTCCTTTGGGATTACGTCGCTTAATCTCGCGGATCATTTCCAACGACGACCAAGACCGACATTCATTGCCCATCCCTTGAAGCTGCGCAAAGGGTCGGAACTTGACAAGGGCAGGCATCACAGGGGTAAGGTTGTACCTGTTGACCTCAGTAGACCAGATGCAGCGGCACTTGCTACGCAGGTTAATGACATCAACGCGTTCATGGCGAGGCAAAAGATCGAGCCCGATAAGCATCTGATCTTTCAGCGGGGCTTTAATCAGGCTGATGCGCCTGATTTTAGATTCAACAAGGGTGGGCGAATATATTCCCTTGGGGATAGCTATCAGCAGATGCCCTCCAAGCTGGGCCGGAAGAAAAAGGACTCATTGCGATCCGCATTGACAATCAACGATGAGACCACCGTTGAGATCGACATCAAGGCCAGTCACTTAACCATCGTGCGCCATAAGCTTGGGATGGACTTCAACCCGCACGAGGATCCCTATGATGGATTGCCGATACCCCGGCATGTAGCAAAATCTTGGGTTTTGATGATCCTAGCCTATCATCAGTTCCAAAGCCGATGGTCTGATGAGGCAAAGAAGGCGCACGTCAAGGAAGCGGATGAGCGCGGGGTAATCATCGACAAAAACGCACTTACTAAAGACTTTCCAGTGGAGGGCGTGGAAGCGTTGATGCTGGCCCGACATCCAATCCTGCTAAAGTGGCATGGTTCGGGTATGACCTGGGCCGACCTCCAATTTTGGGAAAGCAGTGCCGTCGTTAATACCGTTCACGAGCTAGCTATGGTCCACGACATTCCAGCCCTCCCTGTACATGATTCCATCATCGTGCCAGTGTCGAAGAGGTCGATCGCGGAAAAGGTACTGAAGGCTCATTTTAAAGCCGCTGTGGGCATTGAACCATGCTTGACGGTGAAATGATGGATGTCGGCACGCAGGGCGCTGCACGGCCTTGTACCGCGGAAAATTACGTGTTTGATTTTATGATTGAAAAGGCGAGGCATGATAGTCCCGATTTATCTCGCGCCATTGATCTGAGCACGCATGACATGCCGAATTTTGGGCTGTTCTAACAAGTTGTGAGCTTTTCGTTTTCAAACGCTTCTAACTGCAAAGACCCGAATTTCCGATTTTGGAATCCACTTAGGACATCGACACTTCGGAGGGCAGTTTTTCCCACGCCACGGCCAGGATCATAATGAACTAGATATTACCCAAGTGATTGATCATCATTGGTCCGTGGGGAAATTTATGAAGCGTCTGATTATCTGCATCGCCGTCATGCTTATTGGCTACCCGGTACAGGCGGCGCGGTACGTCGATTTCTCTTTTACCGCGAAGGGAATTTATGACGATGGTTCCAACTTCCCGTGGACAGGAACGTTTGAGAAGGTTTTACGAACGGAAAATATCTCAATCACTGTTGATACGCAGGCTTTGACGCCGAATATCGGGCACACAATCAACTTTTTTACAGGCTTAGAATATGGGCCGACTAGCTTTGAATTTACCGAGAACGCTCAGTTTTTTCTAGCGTTTTCTGGATCGTTTGCCCCAGTCGATTATTCGGCTTCGCCTATAGCGATAAGCATTCCATTTATATCGACAGACATGACAAGTTATTATGTATTCTCGCAATACATGATGGTGAGAGGTATCCCCCTTAGCTCCAGCACATTGAATATTCGAACCTCTGATACGCCGTTTGCATCCCAAAGCGGCCTATATCGCCGAACATTTAGCGATAGCGTCATTCAAGACTCCGCAGTTCCTGAGTCAGGGACGTGGGCCATGCTAATTCTTGGCGTAGGTGCGGCAGGCGCAACGATGCGTCGGCGGCGTCAGGGTTTCGGTTTAAAGTTGACTTAGCTTAGCACGGCGGCGCCGATGTCTAAGTGACATAAGTGCGGTTACCATCCTGCTATGGACTATTATCGTAGACAGTATAGATTGACTTGCATATGATGACGTCCAAATAAGCCGTTTTAAGCATAGTCAATAGGTTTTGGCTACCCATCTACCTACAAGTCAATCTTCGCGCTGTATGAGGCTAATACAGGCCTTAAATCGCCTATTTAGCTTTAACCTTGCCCCTTGGCTTTTTACCAAGCCCAATTTTGACTGCTAGGGCCTTCCGGGTTGCCGCATAATTAGGCGCAGTCATCGGATAATCTTTAGGCAGGTTCCATTTCGTCCGATAATCATCAGGCGTCATCTGATAGTTCGTCATCAGATAGCGCTTTAGCATCTTCATCTTCTTGCCGGACTCGAGGCTAACGATGTAGTCGGGCTTTACCGATGAGCGGATGGAAACAGCGGGCTCTTGCTTGGCTTCTGGTTCGATTGTTCCAACGCCACCAAGGCCTGTAAGGGTGTCGTGCACGCTCTTGATAAGGTTGGGCAGGTCCGAAACCGACACGCTGTTATTTTCGACATGTGCGGACACGATGTCGGCGGTGAGTTCGAGTAAGGTTGCGGTCGTCATGTATCGTCTCCGGGCAGTATGCGCTATGATAAGATTCTCATTAGTCCGCTGTTAATATATGTATTCCGGTTTAGGCACGGTCCGGCTTGGGGGACCAATAGGCTCTGGCGCAGAATACCATCAATACAGCGATAAGGTAACTAGCCAAGGCTACTAATAAACGTACAGACACATCTCGCTGTGCCAGCGCGGCTATGCCTGTTTTTGTATCTATTGCAAGAAGTGCGGTGATCAACGGATCAATTTTACTTAGAAGATATCCTGTAACAAAACCTGATATGATTTTAGATAATTCGCCAAACTTGCGTTGCTCATTAGCGTTTAGTGGCGCGATCAAGATGCCACTTAGCCATCCCAACGCTCCACCAACCAAGCCGCAAAGGCTAGTCACTACGTCGTTTTCAAACCAACATACCCAAAGCACGCACATTGAACCGGCTACACCAGTCAGTAGGCCTGAAACTTTTCCAAAGGTAAGTGCGGAAATCCTCTCCATTATAAGCGCCATAGTGTGCCCCTTTTAGGTTTAGGCCCATTATAATTCTTTAGTCCTGACCATTTGCTTAGGCTACCGCCATTAGCTGACTTGGAAAAGTGCATGCTAACCCTAGCGCATCATCAATACCAGCCGTTAGCCAGCGCTCTTCATCCTCTTGATGAAGAATGACAGGGCAGGCCTTAGGATGGATGGCACCGACGATATGCGTTGATGCATCACCTTCGTAGCCACAGGTCAGGAAGGCAAAGACAGCGCCTTTGTCACTAGGACGCCACACTCCTGCAAAATTGAAGATCGGCCTAGAAGGCACGCTAAACCAGTGGGGGCGTTTCTTTCCCGTGGTAGGATCGGGCTCAACAGACCATTCTTGAAAGGCCGTTACAGGCACCAGACAGCGCCTTTCGGGGCTCTTAAGGGACGCGCGCCAGAAAGGGCCGCTATAGTTCCTTACGTTCGTAACGGTGGGCTTGCCGGGGACAGGGTTAGGATATCCCCACCGCATCGCATCGAGCACCCTTCGGCCTTCCTGTAGGCGCACGACATAACCGGGTTTACAGGGTGCAACGTAATCCTTCTCCACCTCTATCTCGCGTCGCCAGCTTTCATCAGCCGCGTTATATTCGGCCAATTCCCAGCGTTCGACCTTGAGGTTATAGAGATTGCACATCTCGCCAAATCTGCTCGTATCGGCGATCTGGCGCAACGCCGGATCATCAAAAAGGTGGTGCTTCATTGTCAGCGAATGGGTCAATGTCGTCCGCGAATGGATCACTTTGCACCGTCGCGGCGTATTCTTCGAACGGGTCGGTTTTGAACAAGGCTTTCAACTCGGCTATTCGTTCGTCCAACAGCTTTGTCTCGAACTTCTCGATAAGTGCTCGATAGAACGTCGCGACATCGTAATCAGTCCCAATCCACGCAATCTGATTGTTTGCAATCCCGGCAACGAGGATTGCATCGGCGTCGTCCCACGTGATCGCATCGAGATAAAGCTGTAGCTCGGCAATCGCTTCGTGCGTAGTCGAGAAGGAACCGCTCTGGATTAGTCGATCAACCGCGATCTGTTTTTCAACGTCAATAGCCAACTTGATTGTCGGGAATGAGGAATTCAAGAACGGCTTGATCTCCGCGTGCAGCTTTATCGATCCACTTTTGCGATTTTCCCACTCATCAGCGAGGAAAGGACGGATCGCGTCATCAAGTTTTGATGCGTAGTCGCCATCCTTGGAAACGACATTGAGATCGGTGCCATCAGGAACGGCTTCGAGTAGGCATTCCCAGTTGATTTGATCTCCGAACGAGTTTTCCTTGCCGGGTGGATTGCCCCTGATCCTGCGCCGATTAGCACGCACGACAATCTCGTCACTGACCTTAATGGGACCGGCGACAGCGAGTATTTCCGCAAACAAGGTATCGGCGGCTAACAGCTTTTCCTTTGCGTCCTTTGTTGCACGAGTTGCGAGGGCATCGCGCGCCTTCTCCATATCCGCCGCCGCCAGTTTGAAAGCGTCTGCTTCCGGATAGTCCGCCATGTAGCGAGGAAACGTCTTGCCGATTTCCTTTTTCCGAAACGCTCCAAGTGACTCTGCTATTTTCTGCTCTCTGTTGCGGTAGAATTCATCCCGCACTTGTTCCGTGATGTAGAGGACCAGTTTCTTCTTTTGAATGAGCTTCGTCAGTTTTCGAAGCTGTTCCACATCGTCATTTGTGAATGCGTAGAAGGACAGGAAAACGTTCGTGTCGATAAATAGATGTAGCGTGTCCACGTTGCTCCCTCTCGACCGTTTCGGTTCCGTGTTAACGGGATCAAGCGACGTGGTGTCAACTTGGCAAACTTACGGTGCCGCCGCTGATCACGAGACACGCGCTGATTACCTATACCGAGATAGCGCCCGCTTCCATTCCCGCTCATCGGGCATCAGAAGGGTTATCGTTATTGCTTCTTTGGTAGTCGATAGCCGCGCACGCTTAATCTTCTGACCCAGCCGCAACATACAATCCTGGCACCAGAAGCGAGGGGCCGCAGAGCTAAAGATTCCTACCCATCCACGTAGGTGAAAGTGCCACCACAGGCCATGCGGTTGAAAGACTGCGCGATGTCCACAGCGTCCGCAAATTACCCCTATGGAGTAATGACGGGTTGCAGCTTCAAAGAGCGTCGTCGGTTCGAAATTTCCATCGACATAGCGGCCCACGCATCAACCCACGCACAGCAAAACCTTACCAAGGGCAGTCATCATCGGGTAGATCGCCGAACCATCGCCCTGCGCTCGACTGACCTAACCATTCGTGTTCAAGAGCCAATTCGGCCTCATACAGCGCCGATTTGGCCTCTAGGGCATCATCGGTCGCGGAGGTTTGCTCATCGCGTTCTACGGGCTCATTACAGGCCCTAATTGCACCCATAATCACAGCAGTGCCCAATGTTCGGCTTGGTCATCGGACAGGATAGCAAAATGCGTCGGATTAAAGCCGGGGGCAGGGTGCGGAAGCCCGTCTATATTCGACCACCATTGCCCATCGGCCCAATACCCAAGAGCGACTGTAGAGCCATCAGTTAGCAGCGCATCACGTTCACGATCAAAGCCAGCGATAGGCTTAAGATCGTAGGGTAGGGTCTCGATCCAATTTGGCCTTGATATGGCATGCATGTTCATCGGGCGACTCCAAATGAGGAAGGAGCCATGAGAACAAAAAGAGAACATTATAACAAGGCAAATCTACCGAGGAAGGTCCAATTGGGTTTTCTGAACCAGCCGTCCGTTGCTAAACATCCCATCCATCGCAGAGCCGTCGGCATTGGACCAACGATATAATCGTCCCGAAAATCCGGGCATATCGCTTGCCGCTAATTCTTCGCCGTAGAAGCCCGTGATGGTCGTAACCTGATCATAGGTCATGCCCGATTGAATCAAATCGTACTCGCGTTTCGTCACGGTGGAGGCATCAAATTCGAGTTGATCAACCTTGGCTTGTGCAGCTTTTAAGCCTTTACGGGATTCAACGACGGCGTCGCGGAGTGGCTGCAAGTCACGCTCTCTTTGCTCAGCCGCCGCACGTTGCGCTTTTATCTCTTCAGCCGTCACATGGGGAGCAAGGCTGGCGAAATGCGCCACGAGCCACATGCCACCAAGGAACGCGGCTAATAGTGGGATGATCAGCCAAGGCTTCTTTGCTGAAGCACGATGCGAAGATTGGGTTTCCATGTACCTGCGCCCCTTGGATAGAGGGCGGCCCGGCCTTAGGCCATGACGTGATCCCCCCCGCGTTTAATCCTTCGGCGCGGATTGAAGAGCAAGTAAAAAATGACACGATTGGTGGACAGATAAATTTGGTCACTTGTCGTCTGGTCGTTGGATGGATGCCGTCCAGCTACTCGCTCTTAATGTGCGCAAGCTTCGCAAAGCGAAGGGCCTATCTCAGGAAGAGTTGGCCTTGGACGCCGATATGAAGCGTACTTATCTCAGCGATCTTGAAAGAGGCACGCGCAACCCCAGCGTTAGGGCTCTTGGTCGCTTGGCAGCTGCATTAAAGGTTGAGCCTCACGAGCTCTTGCTTTCGATGAACGAGGCTAGCCAGCCGTCGCACAATATCTAGCAACGGTCGCCTTCGACAAACCAAACTGCGCCATCGTTTTGGTGATGCTGGCATTGTTATCACGCCGCCAGGTAGCGACCTCAGCAGGGTCAGCAGCCTTTGGCCTTCCAAGGCTGGCCTTGCCCCGATGTGTTTTGCCGGTGGCAGCCAATGCGGCTCTAGCAGCCGCTCTACCCCCCTCGCATCGTTCGACAATGCGGTTACGCTCCATGTCGGCAACTTGCGCCAGCACTGCTACAATAAGCTCGCCTACGCCTTTGCCGATAGGACCAAGCCCCCGAACGTCGAGGGTAATACCCTTGTCCATGAGAGCCCTTACGGTCGCCTGTACGTCCAGCGCATCACGGCCCAGCCGATCGATGGCATATACGTAGAGGGTGTCGCCTTCGCGGATGTAGCTTAGAAGCTTGCCAAAGCCGGGGCGACCAGCGGCGGGGATGGCACCGCTAACACCGCTATCATCAAACTCTTTATCGAAGTCGCCACCAAGGGCCTGCCTTTGAGCTTCGATGCTCTGATCCCGGCTAGATACTCGATAATATGCGATGCGGCTCATCTAAGCGATCCTTTGTATCATAAGATACATGGTCATTTATGAGACCGACTCGAAATGAGTCAAGATATCTTTTGAGACAGTTTGAAGGACCTTCGGCGGGTAGGTTCAAAACTTACAACTTTCGCTCCGCAATCATAACGTGATGGGATTTTAACAACGATTGAAAATCGCGGCACTTCGGTTCTAGAGAAACCTCGCAGGGGCGGGCTGCGCTAAGCAAGATTGTGCATATCATCTCGTTCGCCCTGATAAGCGTGATTGGCGTGGTCGTCTGTTTACTTTAGGCGATTTTCTCAAAGACGCTCCGGTGGCCTTCGCGACGGTGATGGGGTTTGTCATGGTCTATGGCGTGGTCTTCACGATCAGTAAGGTGTTTCGCGTGGCATCTGCTCTGGCGGAGGCGGCCAGCTGCTTATTATGCTTTAACGCAGGCCGAGGCGCGATCCTCGTTCGCGACGCCACATCGTAAGCCGTGCTAAAGATAAAGAAAGGTGGCGTACATATGACGGACGGAGGCCAGATTAATGTAATATTCGATGTCTTAAGACGGGATATAGCTAACAGAAAATCTGAACTAAAGGAGAACAATCAGAAATTAGCACACTACACAACAGCGGAAACTGCCCTCAAGATAATAGAGTCGCGTACTATTAGGTTCAGGAACGCAACTCTGATGAATGATTTTCAAGAGATCAAATTCGGCAGAGATGCTGTTCGAGCATCCTACGAAAAATTCGGAGGTGGGTTCACTGCAAAAGCTGAGCAATTATTTGAAGGCATAACGGAAGAAATTAACAAACAGATCGAACTCGTGGAGAGTTTCATACGCTCTGATACCTATCTAACGTCGCTTTCTGTGTATGATCCAGACGATTTTTCAGGAAAATTATCGATGTGGCGGGCCTATGGCGGCCCAATTGCTGGAGTGGCGATCGTTTTTAATACGGACGTTGTGGATGGTGAGGATGGTCCTCTACAGAGCCGCTTACAGCCGGTTAGATACGGACAAGAGGAGCTCGATAAAGCGCTGGAGGGCCTTTTTCGTAGTTTGCTAGACAATGTCGAAAGCATTAAAGACTTTAGCCGCGAAGCTTTCGCATGCTTTCTTGCACTAGAGCTTCAAATGTTGATGCTATCGACTAAAAATAGGGATTTTTTGGAGGAGCGTGAATGGCGGGTTATTCACAATCCATTAAATAATTTCTCAGATTTTATTCGTAGCAAGCCTGTGAGCATTAATGGTATACCACAAATAGTTTACGAGGCTAACTTAGAGGAATACTCAGAACACTTTCATGAATTTAGCTTAGAGAATTTAATACACAAAATTATCATTGGACCTTGTCGATATCCTGATCAAGTCAGGGCGGCGCTTGAACTTGCCCTAGAACAGGCGAAAGTTTTGAATGTGCGCGATCGGATCATCGTGTCGTCCACTCCTCTACGACAGGGATGAAACGAAGCCGTAGGCGGTTTCAATAGAAGCCGCAGGCGGTTTCAATACAGGTTTCTGTCCAGCCCGAAATCCACTATTTCGATACGCGCCAGTGGTATTGCCAAGCCTAATTAGCTTTGTCGCAACGGGATAAAGCAGTTTGTGACCATATTCGGCCCAACATCGGCTCCTGCTTCCTTCAACGCCTGGGTCATAGTTTCAGCTACCACTTCTGGATGCTCACATGGCCCGACGATGATGCGATTTATCAGCGTTGGAATGCCGACACCGTTAACGCCGCGCTCTGGATCATCCATAAGCTTCATCTTTACAACTGTTTGTGGAACCCCCTTTACACAGAGCTTGTCGAATTCGAGCCATTCCGAGCCGTCATCGACACCATGCGTGTAAAATACACGCCATTCCTGTTCCTCGCGAAAAGCAGGATGTTTTGTGCAAAGGACGAATGTCCGCAGCGTAGCGAAAATCAAAAAAACTAGATTCTCTTCGGAAAGAGACTCGAGAAAATCAGTATGATTTACTATTCGTTCGACCCACGATAAGAAGATTATCTCGAACCCAGCTGCATCCAAATAAAGCACCGGCGAGCCAAAGACTGATATGGTCTGAGTTTCGCTGAGGAACGTGGTGTTGTTCAATACCAACGCTACCCCACTGGTGCCACCATATGCGCGCCACATAGAAAGGCGGCCATATAAATCTTCATCATCGCCATGGTGCGATAGCGATATCATGTAGGTCGATCGGAAAATTGCATCCGTAAAGCTATTAAAGTGATCCTCAACCTTTTGGCCCAGCCCAACCCTGCGTGCATCGAGCCACTCCTTCAACCGTTGGCCCGCATCGGCCTTCCAAAGATTGTTCAGCAGGCCAAAGCCATATTGAAGCTCGGAAAAGTCATTCATCAAGCGGCTGTCACGGAGCCAAACTGTCTGATTTTTGATAATGCTAAACGCAGCTTCGGCAGAGGTGTAATGAACTAACCGCCCCCCCGTTTTGAGAACGCCGATCGCCGGTAGATAGCAGCCAATGAAGATTTCTTCGATCTTCTGGCTAAACTCTATTTCGTCCATGATCGCCCCTCCGGGGAAGGTATAACGACACTCCGCCTGCCTTCCAATGGGGGCGACGCTGCCGTTCAATATGCCTTGACGTGCAAATCGCCGGGATTCACAAAGAACCCCGGCGACCTTAGCGCTCCTTAAAAACGGATCAGTTGGTGGGCCGACCGTTTTTATCGAGCTTCACAGTCTCCACGATTGCCGTCGATGGACGGCGGACCGCTACTGCGACGGGGATGATGCGACCTGTGACCGCATCACGTCCACGCTTGGTTGTTGCCATGTAAATCACCTCCTTCCGTGGCAGCTGCCTGCGTATCAGCTAAACAGGACCTAGGAGTTTTCATGACAACGACCGATGATTCCGTATCCGTAACCAAGAGTCGAGTGTCTATTTGTTCTCACGTCATTCCGCATGGCCCGCCGAGAAGGCTTCCAAGGAATTCCGCCAGACCGAGTAATAGATGATCTTCACGCTGATGGCATGGCTGGAACAGCACGACAAACTCGCGGGATGGGCGCAGTTTTCTGGCTCAATATTGGCCTTGGTCGTTACCTATTTTACTGCTTTCACACCGATGTGGCGGCGCAAGCGGCAACTGTTGAACGCGGCTAAGCGCCTTCTGTTAAACGGCTATGAGGCGATCGAAAGCTATCACCGCACCTCTGCTCATTTCCTGCCCTTCCCGCTATCCGTACGATCAGCGGCTCTTACGATGACCGCCGTCGTCGATGAAACGAACCGATTTCCGATTTACGAGTTGGACGACCAAGGTAGTCGCTCCGTGGCACGCCACCTTTTAGCTATGAGTGGGCAGCTCAATCTCTTGGCGGCATATCTAGAGCACATGGCTACCGAGCTAGAAAGTCGGGAAGCAACCAAAGAGGATCAAGCGAATATCAGAGAATTCGTAGGCGGGCGGCTAGAGTTCGCGACCGCTATGCTCAGCGGGGCCAAACTTACGCGCCCAGAATGGCCAGCAGCGAAATAAGAATCGGCTTCTTTCCCAGCATGTGCTCGGCTTGTTCCGACTGCTACGTTGTTATGCTACGTTTCATGAGGGCATCGCGGCGCTAACGCATTGTTTTCACTGCAATAATATCCAGTGGTCGGGGAGACAGGATTCCCAACGCGCTTAGCTTCGTTGCGGCAAAACAAGGCCTTTGTAGTCGCACATGTGTATAGCGCTGTAGGTCACCTCGATCGGCAAGGATCCGACGTATCGGCTATCCATCTCGCCCTTAGCGTGCCCTATGACATTGTTGATGATGTTGGCGTGGATGGAGCGGTTATGTGTGTGTAATTTTGGTGTAACCTCCCATCTACCGCTACCTCCCTCGATAACCCATTCGCATCGCGAGAAACAATGAAACGCTTGTAAAAGCGCCATTTTAGCCCTGTGGCTACCTACGCGACCTTCTGATTTGATAGACTGAAAATCGCAGTGTCGGCGGTTCGACCCCGTCCCCGGGCACCATTTCCATCCAAAACGCGCGGTTCAGAGTAGCGGATGCTGCCGCCATGGAACCGCGCGATCGATGGAGTAAATCCCTCCGTGCTCCTCCGAGCAATGTTGCGGCCTCCTCATAAGCCTCCTGATATTGCGCTTCAATCGGGGAAGGGTTCTCCGAAAAAAAGGGTCATCGCATCGCGAATTTTTTGCCCGGCTTGCGTGGCGCTCATCCTGATCTCCTTCTTGTTGATAACGACAGCTCCACATTGGCAAATGAAGATCGTACAGCAAGTTATCATCTGCTCGAATGATGCGCCTATCCGGCCCGCGCCTTCGTCCACAGATGACGGGCCAGCATCATCGGCGGCATCCGCATCCAGTGCGAGCGGACGTAAAATCCCAGCCGGCTAATGGGGCGCGTCTCCCGCCCCCATCCGTCGCGCGCGAGCAGCCGGCGTGTGAAGAGCGAGTCGCGCATCCGGTCATGCCCGGCGATGCGGGGTTCGACGGGAGTGGCGAAGATGTTGGACGCGAGGCGCAGCGCCAGCGCCACCGGCTCGCGCATCTCATGCAGCACCGCGCGGCGGCCGAGCGCCGGCCAGAAGTCGCGATCGACCGAAAAGAGGCGCAGCAGACGATCGATGTCCCACAGGTTGCGCAAACCCCCTGCAAGATCACCATCGGCCAAAAGGTGGGTCGCGGCATGGACGATCATGTCGGCGGGCGAGAGGATATGGATACCAGGCCGCAGGGCGACGCTGGCATCGATCAATGCCGCAGCATTGGGGGTGCGGCGTGCGGTCAGCGGCAGGATCGTGTGATGGACGTCAACCGCGCTGCCGCGATCGCGATGGATCAGCGGCGGCAGTTCGTGCATCCACTGCCGATAATAACCCTGGCTGTAATCGTCATTCTTGACCCATTCGAAGCCGTTGGCGAGCAGCACCTCCTCGGCCGCCTGCAGGGAATCGCGCGGCAGCAGGATATCGAGGTCGCCAATCTGACGCCCGATCGCGGCTGGGAGCCCCGCATAAGCGAAGGCGCTGCCCTTGAGCAGGATCAGCGGCAGATCGCTTGCGCGGAAGGCGCGATGAACCATCTCCACTTCCCACAGCGCCTGCACCCGGCCGGCCTCGGCATCACGCCGCGCCTGATCCAGCGCGCTCCTGACCGCATCGGGCAGGGGCAGGTCGGCGAGGCGATAGCCCAGGCTGCCGTCCAGCCGTTCGGCGCGGGCGATCGACAGCAATGCCGGCCAGTCGGCGGGCTTGATCTCGATTGCCGAGATCGGGTCGGCCAATGCGCGCGTCAGGACCCTGGCGTCGTTCACAGCCCGGCCTCCGCGCAAAACTGTTCGACAATGGCCAGGCCCGTGGCCGTGTCGGGATAGGAGAAGCTCGCCGCCGGAATCGTCCGCACCATTTCGATCAGCGTTTCGAACGCGGGCTGGCCCAGCGCTACATAATTCGTCGATCCCTCCGTCATCCGCATGAACAGTTCGGACTGGCTGATGCCGGCCGCAGCGGCATCGTCGCCGAAACGCGGGAAAAGGATCAGCGCCGGCTTTGCCGGAACGTCCATCGCGGCGATTGATCTGGCCGACGGCCGCAAATGGCGGAGCATGCCCTTCGGCGTATCGCTGAGCAGCGGGCCGAAGCGGCTGCTGTCGGCAATCAGGGCCTCCATCACCGGGATCGCGCTGTTCTTCAGACTGATCGGGCGTGGGAAGGGGAGTGCAAGGCCGGTGACGAGATCGATCATCACGAACTCGTCGGACATCAACCGCCAGCCCTGTTCGCCCAGCAGCGCGGCCAAGGTCGATTTTCCGGATCCCGATTCCCCCGGAAGGATCAGCGCCTTGCCGCCACGTTCGATGGCGGCGGCGTGCAGGAGCAAGTGGCGCCGCTCGCCCAGCGCAACCTGCATGTTCATCGCCATCTCCATCGCCAGCAATCCGTGGCGGATGGCCATCGGGATCGCGCCTGGAAGGGTGAAATCGCCGTCGATCGCTGCCTGCGGCCTGATCCAGCGCCGCCAGGCGCGTGGTGCATCGATCAGCGCGGTCAACGTCGCAAGCCCCTGCTCGGGTGCTGGATAGCCGGCATAGAGGCGCCGCATCGCCTCCATCGGCGCCTTCCACGCCGATCCGACGCGAAACGAGGCCACGCCTACCCGAACGCGAAGTTCATGCATCACGCCGCCCGGATCAGCCCGCTATCGAGGAGTTCTTCCAGCCGCTGAGCCGTTACCTCCAGCGCCTCATCATCGAGCTCGGTTCCGATCCGATGGCACAGGCGGCGTGCGAGCATATCGGCGTCGCAAGGCGCCTCGGCGAGGATCGCCAGCATGTCCGAGGTAGGATCGATCAGGAAATGCGTTGCGCCAGACGGCCGGTGATAGACGAGCATCAGCCCGTCCAGCGGATGTGTCAGGCAATCGGCGGGATAATCGGTTCGATATATCGGTGCCGACATGACTCGCCTAATTGGCCGGGTTCTGAACCGAGGCGAAGCAGGTATAGCCTTGTTTTCCGACGGTTAGGTTGTTGATATATTTGTTCCAGGTGGTCGTCTGCGCGGACGTGTAGCCTGGATAGGTTGTCCCATATCGCAACGAGTTCTTGACGTCTTCGCCGGCCAGCGGCGAAGACGGGCCGGGGATCGACTTGGCGGTGTTCTTCGCCACCAAGGCACCGTCCGAGTTCCTGATCCACTTCGTCGAATTCGCGCTGTCGGGCACGGGGATCGAGCATTTCATCGCCGATGCCGCCGCCTGGGCGATGCCGGGACGGACCGTTACCACTGCCGCGCCGCCCAGCGCGGCAAAGCGAAGCATGTTGCGCCGCAAATTATCGGGTTGTTCGCTGGCGGGCAGGTCGATCGCCTTATCGGCTTCGATGTCTGGCTGGTCTTCGTTACGCATTACGCCCCCGCTGCTCACATCGCATCTTACCGTCAAATGATCATCGACGCGAGCCGCGATGTCGAGGCGCGATATTGCAAACTTTGCCCGCTCTTTCATCTTGCGCCGCTTTGTCCGATAGATTTCACAATAGTTCTCTAGAAACGGATATGATGACGGTCGATGCAGTTTCACGGCGATCAGGGATGACGGCATGACGCGTGGCCGGCTGGTCCGCACCGCGCTGATTTTCCTTTGCTTCACGACGTTCGCCTGGCTTGCGCAGACGCCTTTGGCGGCGGCGCTCGTGCTCGGCATCGCGGCTGGTGTGCTCGCCTGGGGCGTCCGGGCTCCAGCGGCCCCGCTTGCTCCCCCGGTCATGCCTGTCGCGGCGCCGGCGACAGATCGGACGGCGGGGCTGATCGACGCCATCGACGATGTCCTGCTGATCATCGAGGGACAGCATGTGATTCACGCCAATGCGGCGGCCGTCGCGCTGTTCGGTGCCGACAAGCTCGATGGCGACGTCCGCCTCGCGCTTCGTCATCCGCAAGCCGCGGAAATGCTTGCGGATACAAACCGCGCGCCCGGCTCCGCGCCGATAGAGCTGACTGGCATCGTCGATCAGGATCGCCACTGGCTACTCAATGTCCGCCATATCGGCGGCGATTTTCGTCTGGTGTCGCTGCGCGACCGTACTGAAAGCCGTCTGGCCGAACGGATGCGTGTCGATTTCGTGGCCAATGCCAGCCACGAATTGCGCACGCCGCTTGCGACGATTCTCGGCTTCATCGAGACGCTGGGCGATGAAGGCGCGGCGAGCGATCAAGCTACCCGATCCCGTTTCCTCAGCATCATGATGGGCGAAGCGAAGCGGATGCAGCAGCTTGTCGATGATCTGATCTCGCTGTCGCGGATCGAGGCCGATCGCTTTTCGGTGCCGCAGGCGATCATGCCGTTGGCCACCGTCGTCGAAGAAGTCGTGAGCGTCATTCGGACTGGCAACGGCGATGCTGCCAATCGGATCATGCTCGATCTCGCCGATGCCGATGCCCTCATCCGCGCCGATCGGATCCAGATTGGTCAGCTGCTCCACAATCTCATCGGCAATGCGATCAAATATGGGCGGGCGGGCGCGCCTATCCGGATCGGCGTGAAGCAAAGCGCCGGCCGCATCGTCCTGACCGTGACCGACGAAGGCGAGGGCATCGCCCCCGAACATCTGCCCCGCCTCACCGAGCGCTTCTATCGCGTCGATGCTGGCCGCAGCCCGTCGGTTGGTGGCACCGGACTCGGTCTGGCTATCGTCAAACATATCGTCGAACGCCATCGCGCGACGCTCGGGATCGTCAGCACTGTGGGGCAGGGAACGACCGTCAGCGTGGCATTCCCCGCGCTGCGATCCGACCCTGTGTCATGATAGTGCAACAACTGGCGAACATAGGCGGCGATATTGATCGGTCCGACGCGACCGAGGAGACGGGACGACATGGCGACGGGACACACATTAAAGGGCTTTGACGAGGATCTGGGGCAACTCCGTGCCCTGATCTCCGAAATGGGCGGCCGGGCCGAGGCTGCGATCATGGGTTCGCTCGATGCGCTGGTTAAGCGCGATGTCGATTCCGCCGCCCGCATCGTCGAGGCGGACCGCAGGATCGACGAACTGGAGGCCGAAATCGAACGGCAGGTGATCCGGCTGATCGCGCTGCGCGCGCCGATGGCCGACGATCTCCGCGAAGTTCTCGCCGCGCTCAAGATCGCCGGTGTAGTCGAACGCATGGGCGATTATGCCAAGAACATCGCCAAGCGCGTCCCGACATTGACCGAAGCGCGCGGGATGGAGGCGCTGTCGGTGCTGCCGGCGATGGGCAAGATCGTGACCGAGATGGTGAGAAGCGTGCTCGATGCTTTTGTCTCGCGCGACGCCGAAGCCGCCGTCGCGGTCGCGGCGCGCGACAGCGCGGTCGATGATTTTTACAACAGCCTGTTCCGCACGCTGCTGACCTATATGATGGAAAATCCCCATAATATCACGGCATCGACGCATCTGCTGTTCATCGCCAAGAATCTGGAGCGGATCGGCGATCATGCCACCAACGTCGCCGAAATGGTCTATTTCGCGGCGACGGGTCAGCAGATGGCCGAGCGTCTGAAGGGCACCGATCCTCTGGCAGGCGATAGCTGACATGGCAAAGGCCCGGGTACTACTGGTCGAGGATGACGCGGCGCTCGCCGAACTCGTGAGCTGGCATCTCGAACGCGACGATTTCGAAGTCGAACGCACCGCGGACGGCGAGGAGGCAATCCTGCTGGCGCGCGAAACACCACCCGATCTTGTCCTGCTCGACTGGATGATCGAGGGTATTTCCGGGATCGAGGTCTGCCGCCGTCTGCGCCGCATGCCCGACACCGCCAATGTTCCCATCATCATGCTCACCGCGCGCGGCGAGGAAGAGGATCGCGTCCGCGGCCTCGAAACCGGAGCCGACGATTATATCACCAAGCCTTTCTCGCCACGCGAACTCATTGCCCGGGTCGGCGCGGTGCTGCGCCGGGTCCGTCCGGCACTGGCTGGCGAGCGGCTCGCTTATGGCGATATCGAAATGGATACCGCGAGTCACCGGGTCCGCCGGGGCGGGGTGCCCGTGACGCTCGGGCCGACCGAATTCCGCTTGCTCAAGCACTTCCTCGAACATCCTGGCCGCGTCTTTTCGCGTGAGCGCCTGCTGGATTCGGTCTGGGGCCGTGACAGCGACATCGAGCCGCGCACCGTCGACGTCCATATTCGCCGTCTCCGCAAGGCGATAAACCTCGAAGATGCGCCCGACATCATTCGCACCGTGCGGTCAGCCGGTTACGCGCTCGATAGCGAAGGCGTCGCCTGACGCCGATTTCGCTGTATTGTGTAGGCAACACAGTTATGCTATCCGCTTCGCAGGAAGTGGAGAGCCCGGATGTACAGCGAAACTGATATCGACGGAGCCGTGGACGCCGGTGCGCTCACCGCCGCTGCGGCCGCATCGTTCAGAAGCCATGTCGCCGCCACGCGCGCGACGCCTCTCGTCGATGAGGAAAGCTTCCGCCTTCTGACCGGCTTCAACGACATTTTCGTTTCGATCGCTGCGGTTCTGATGCTCGTCGCGGTGGGCTGGATCGGTAACGAAATCCGCTTCCTGGCGCCCGATCATGGCCCGGCGCCGATGCTTGGCTTCGCGGTGGCGGCCACCGCCTGGGGATTGGCCGAATATTTCACCCGCATTCGGCGCATGGCGTTGCCCAGTATCATATTGCTGCTCGCCTTCGCGGGCGGGTTGTTCCTCGGCTTTGCGATATCGCTCGCCGGCAATGGAGACCTTGAGAAGGATCGCATGGTCGCGGCGTTGCTGGCTGGCGCTGCGGCGCTGACGGCCGCTGGCGTCTGGATGCACTGGCGCCGTTTTCAGGTGCCTGTCACCGTCGCTGCGGCGGCCGTTTCGCTCGCCGGTCTGGCTGTCCTGCTGCTCGTTGCGGCCGTTCCGATGCTGCGTGACCATTTGCCGCCGCTGATCCTGGTCGCGGGCCTCGCGGTCTTCGCCTTCGCCATGTGGTGGGACATGAGCGACCGCGCGCGTCTCACGCGCCGCTCGGATGTCGCCTTCTGGCTTCACCTTCTCGCCGCGCCGATGATCGTCCATCCGGTCTTCACGATGCTCGGCCTGCTGCACGGATCGGCTGATCCGGCACGCGCGGGTATCGTCGTGTTGCTCTATGTCCTGATGGGGCTGGTGGCGCTGGCGATCGACCGCCGCGCGCTGATGGTCTCTGCGCTCGCCTATGTCCTCGTGGCCCTATCGAGCCTGATCGAGCAGACCGGCGCGGTGAACCTCGCGTTCGGATTGACCGCCTTGATCATTGGCTCCGCCCTGCTCCTGCTCTCGGCCTTCTGGCAGACGGCGCGCCGCGGGCTGGTCAACCTGTTGCCGGGTGAAGTCGCGGTGAAGCTTCCTGCCGTCGATCGGCTGACTGCTGCCTAACTAAAATTCAGTCCAATTTACTCCCGTTTGTGTCGAGCGAAGTCGAGACACGTTTCCGCGTGCCAACGTCCCTCGACTGCGCTCGGGACGAACGGAGATGAGCAGCCCTATCTTCGGACAACGCTAGAGCCTGTTTCGGATAGATGGAAGCGCCGGGACGGAGCCGATTTTGGCCCAGCGCCAGGCGCGAGGAGGGAGCAATGTTGATGCATTGTGACCGACGAGCAACGTAGCGATGGGCCAAAAGGGGC
>Ga0268264_10000323_pt1 | contig 75489 bp, 66 predicted proteins | sample KBSSwiS32_FD_190357 | JGI IMG/M metagenome (GOLD analysis project Ga0268264, IMG submission 190357) | Switchgrass rhizosphere microbial communities from Kellogg Biological Station, Michigan, USA - KBS Switchgrass S3-2 (SPAdes) (version 2) | ecosystem: Host-associated > Plants > Roots >... | reverse complement strand
AATCGCGACGTCACCGGCACCATCGATATTTCCAGCCCGGAAGCTGTTTGTATATCGGTGCTCGATATTTTACGCAAACGTTATCCGCAGGCGGATTTTGGCGACATCGAACAATTGTTCACGGATTTCGCGCGGCTTTATCGCGGCGAATATCCGGGTTTTCACGCCTGCGATACGCATTACCACGATATGCAGCATGTGCTGGACGTGACGTTGGCGACGGTGCGTCTTATCGATGGTTACGATGCCAGTCAGTCGGTCAACGATCAGCTCGGCGCGCAATTCGCGATGATCGGTGTGGCGGTGGGTTTATTTCACGATTCGGGTTATATCCGGCGTAGAGGCGATACACGTCATCAGTTCGGCGCCGAATACACCAAAATTCACGTCACGCGCAGCTCGCGTTTTCTCGCCGATTATTTGCCGACGATGGGCATGGCATGGGCTACACCGATCGCCGTGAAATTAGTGCATTACACCGGCTATGAATTCGATCCGGCCACGATCGATTTTTCCGATCCCAAATTACGTCGGCTCGGCGCGTTAATTGGCAGCGCCGACGTGATGGCGCAGATGGCCGATCGCGATTATTTGCAAAAGTGTCGCGATCGTTTGTTTCGCGAATTCGAACTCGGTGGGATCGCGCGCGGCCGCGATGCTGCCGGCGTTGAATTCGTGCGTTATTCATCTGCGGACGATTTGCTGCGCCAAACACCCGAGTTCATTCGACACACGTTGGTCGATCGCTTAGGTACTTTATTTGGTGGAGTCTACCGCTATTTCGATGCACATTTCGGTGGCAAGAATCTCTATGTCGAAGCCATCGAACGCAATCGACTGCAACTCGAACAGCTGCTCAAACGCAGCGATTGACGCCACTTTTCACGTTCGCCACCGGCAGTCACCACAATCCCGACATTACTCACTCGGATCGCTAAGCGTTTATACTAAGCGCCGATTAACACGGGGGTGGGTATGGCAGCAATACTAGGTCTTGATATCGAGCGTTTGCGTGAATTCACGAGTTTCCGCAATTTGCCCGAGGACGATTTGCTGATTTTGGCCGGGCGTGTACAGATAAAGGAGCTGCGTCGCGGCGAAGTGTTGTTCGAATGCGGTGATATCGATTCACAGGAAGTTTTTCTGCTCACCGGCAAATTGCAATTGATCGCCGAAGACGGGCGCGAGCGCGTGATCGAAGCGCGCACTACCGCCGCCAATCTACCCATCGCCAAACTGCGTCCCCGCCAGTACACCGCCAAAGCGCTGACCGCGGTCGAATATTTCAGTATCGATTGCGACCTCATCGAATCGCTGTTGGAAAAACAAAGCGATCAGCAGGATATCGAAATTGGTTATGGTGTTATGGAGGTTGCTCACGATGCCGATGACGAGATGCAGGAAATGCTGCATGCATTTCGGGCCGATCTCGATAGTCGTAAATTCAAACTGACCAGCTTGCCCGAAGTCGCGCTAAAAATTCGTAGTCTGCTCGACAACAATGATGTTGGCGCGCGCCAAATTGCCGAAGTGGTCAACCGCGATCCAGTCATCGCTGCGAAAATCATTCGCGCCGCGAACAGTCCGATTTATTTCGGCGCGGCGAAATGCGAAACCGTGCAAAACGCTATCGTGCGGCTGGGCTTGTTGACCACTAAACAGCTTGTGATTGGTTTTACCTTGCGCGATTTGTTTCAAACCAGCGCGCCGCTGTTGCATAAATTGATGGCCGAGACCTGGCAGCAGAGCATGGACGCCGCTGCAATTAGTTTCGTATTGGCACGCCACACCAAACTTTACGATCCGGAAGAGGCGATGCTCGCCGGATTGGTGTCGAATATCGGCGTGCTGTCTGTCATCAGTTACGCGAAAAATTATCCGCAGTTACTCGAAAACGAAGCGCTGCTGCATGTATGGATCGACAAGCTGAAAGGCGAGGTTGGTGCGATGGTGCTCGAAAACTGGCAATTTCCGGACGAGATTGTTGAGGTTGCGCGCGGCTGTGAAGATTGGGGCCGTTGTCCGACCACGCGTGCGGATTTGTGCGATCTCGTATTGGTCGCGACGCTGCATAGTTACATCGGCAAGCGTCGTCAGCCCGCACCGCCGCGGCTCGATCAGGTACCCGCTTATCAAAAGCTCGCGCTCGGCAAACTGACGCCAGAGTTGACGCTGCAAATTCTGGTCGAAGCGAAAGACCAAATCGCACAGGCGCGCGCGCTGCTCGCCGCTTAATGTCATGACTGCCGCTGTGGTGGTTATCGCCGATGCTCTGCACCGACGCCGCAGCGAAATACTCGCACAACAGTTATCGCTACCACTATTTGACGATGTCGCGTTGTTACCGCCCGACTGCATCGCATACCTGTGTTATTGCGACGACAAGCTGCAGCTGTTTCCAGCGCGCGCGCAATCAGGACCCATCACTGTCGACTTTGCCGGCAATACCACCGCGCATCGGTTGCGCAGCGGCGGTGAGCTGATCGTCAAAGCGGTGCGCGGGCGCAGTAAGGATGCATTGCATGTGCTCGATGCCACTGCTGGTTTGGGGCGCGACAGTTTTATTCTTGCCGCGCACAACTTTCGCATTACCGCCATCGAGCGTGAGCCGGTAATCGCAGCATTACTCGGCGATGGCTTGCAACGCGCACGTGACGACGCCGATGAAATCATTCGTGATATCGCCCAACTTATTACCTTGCAGTGCGTGGATGCGCGCGATTATTTATCGGGTATGACCACAAGTGGCAATGCGGAGAAAAATATCGACGTTGTTTATCTCGACCCGATGTTTCCGCATTCCGACAAAAGCGCATTGGTAAAAAAAGACATGCGCTTGTTTCAACAATTGTTCGCCACTAGCGACGATGAAGCGATGCAATTGCTCGCGTGCGCTCGCGCTGCGGCGCGCTTGCGCGTTGTCGTCAAGCGACCGGCCAAGGCGGCGCCACTCGCGACGGTCGAACCTGCTTATACGATTGCCGGCAAGGCGGTGCGGTTTGATGTGTATCCGAGCTGACGGCACTATCCATCACCGCTTTCATCATGGACATTTGTCATCACGCATACTGATCGTTCGACACGCAGAACCTTCGATCCACACTGATCTTTTGATAATGGAGTACGGCGATGGGCAATAAAGATAAAACGGCACAACCGACATCCGATAAAAATACAGCGGCAGAAAAGATTGGCGATTACGAAAAAACATTGCGCAAGCTGCAGATCGAACTGGTGCGGGCGCAGCGCCACGTCATTGAGCAACAGCAAAAAGTATTGGTGGTCATCGAAGGACGCGATGCCGCTGGCAAGGACGGCACGATCAAGCGTCTGATCGAACATATGAGTCCGCGCGAAACCCGTGTGGTGGCATTGCCGAAGCCATCCGATCGCGATCGCAGCAGTTGGTATTTTCAGCGCTATGTTCCGCATCTGCCCGCAGGTCAGGAATTCGTTATCTTCAACCGCAGCTGGTATAACCGCGCCGGTGTCGAGCCGGTGATGGGCTTTTGCACCGATGCGGAATACGAAGAATTTATGGACAGCGTTATCCCGTTCGAACACATGCTGGTGAACTCCGGTATCCGCTTGCTCAAATATTATTTTGATATCGATAAAGATGAGCAGATCAAGCGATTGAAAGCGCGCCGCGAAGATCCATTGAAACAATGGAAAATCAGCCCGATCGATAAATTGGCCACCAAGTGTTGGAAGAAATACAGCGCGGCGCGCAATCAAATGTTGATGCGCACCAATAGTTCGGCCGCGCCGTGGTATGTCGTGCGCGCCAACGACAAAAATGTCGCGCGCATTAATTTGATTAAACACGTACTGCAGCAGTTGCATTATCCGAATGCGAATAAAAAATTGGTGAAGCCGGACAATTCAATCGTGTTCCAGTTCGATCCGACCTACCTCAGCAGTGGCTATATCGCGCCGTAGCAATGGCCGCTGTGCGGCGGCTCGATTCGCGTCGCGACGCGAATTCCGTTAAGCTGCGGCCTCGTTTGATCTAGCCGCAGCCGCGGCCCTTCCTGAAAAAGTTTCCTATGACAGCATTTTCTTCGCTCGGTTTGGCCGAGCCGCTCCTGCGCGCCGTGCAGGACAATGGTTATCAATACGCCACGCCGATTCAAGCGCAGGCGATTCCCGTGATTCTCGCCGGCCGCGACGTGCTTGCCGCAGCGCAAACGGGTACCGGCAAAACCGCCGGTTTTACCCTTCCATTGTTGCAGCGCTTGCTCGACGGTGAGCCGGCAAAAAATCGTTCGGTGCGCGCGCTGGTATTGACACCAACCCGCGAGCTGGCGGCGCAGGTAGCCGAGAGCGTTGCCACTTATGGCCAGCATTTAACATTGCGTTCGGCGGTGGTATTTGGTGGCGTCAGCATTAATCCGCAAATGATGAAGCTGCGTGGCGGTGTCGATATTTTGGTGGCGACACCGGGCCGGCTGCTCGATTTACAGGGGCAGCGCGCGGTGGATTTATCGCAAGTCGAAATTCTCGTGCTCGACGAAGCCGATCGCATGCTCGATATGGGTTTCATCCACGATATTCGCCGCATCATCAAATTGCTGCCGCCGCGACGGCAGAATCTGCTGTTTTCCGCGACCTTCTCCGATGAAATTCGCCAGCTCACTAAAGGCGTGTTGTACAACCCGGTCAATATCGAAGTGGCGCCGCGCAATACTGCCGCTACCAGCGTGCAACAAACGGTGTATCGCGTCGACAAAAGCGATAAGGCGGATATTCTCAGTTATCTGATTCAAAGCGGTGGCTGGGAGCAGGTGCTGGTCTTTACGCGCACCAAACATGGCGCGAATAAATTAGCGCAACAATTGGAACGCGACGGCATTACGTCTGCTGCGATCCACGGGAATAAGAGTCAGGGCGCACGCACGCGCGCGCTTGCCGATTTCAAATCGGGCCAGGTGCGAGTGCTGGTGGCGACCGATATTGCCGCGCGCGGTTTGGATATCGAGCAATTGCCGCATGTCGTTAATTACGAATTGCCGAATGTGCCCGAGGATTATGTGCATCGCATTGGTCGCACCGGTCGCGCCGGTGCCAGTGGCGAAGCGATTTCACTGGTTAGTCCCGAAGAGCGCAAATATCAGCTCGACATCGAGCGTCTGCTCAAACGCGAACTCGATGTGCAGCCGGTGCCGTATTTCGAACCGGGCGAGAAAAAACCAATGCAAGCGCTCGATGAAGTGCCGGCGCGAGCTAAACCGGCGCCACGTCCGCAGTCTGCGCGCAGACCTGCGCAACATGCACAGCGTAAACCCGCAGCGCCGCGTGGTAATGAGCACGCGTCTCATCGTGGTACTGCACAAAAATCGACGAGCGCTAAACCGGCAAATGCCGGCGCTAGACCGAGCGGAAAACCCACTGCGTTTCGTTCAGGTAATACGCTGGCGGATAGCGCAACACCGGCTAACCCACAGCGTCGTCGCCGGCCACGTCCAAAATCGTCACCGCAATAAACGCGAATTATTTGTCACTCATGTTTAATCGATGAGTAATTGCCGCCATGCTTCGAGCTTGGCGGTAAAACTCATTCCCGCGTGTGCGGGACTCGTCGATGGTAGCGTCAGATAGTCGAACGATTCAGCATTGATCGGCAACCGCGGTTGGATATGCGTGCGAAATAATTTTGCCGCCGTTGAACCGTTAAAACCGATGCGGCGGATACCGCGATGACGCGCCAGTAATTCGGGAATAGCGTTCGGTATGATCGACGCGATTTCGATATCGGCATCGAGACTGCTGTGACGCACGCATGATTGCAATACATCCCACAATACGACACCGTGCGTGGCCAATTGCTGTAGCCGTTGCGCATACAGCGCAGCGGGATCGATCCCGAATAATTCCCCCATAATCGGCCAAAACGCATTGCGCGGATGGGCGTAATACTGTTGCTCTTGCAGTGATTTTTTTCCCGGCATCGTGCCGAGAATCAGCAATCGTGGATTTTTTCCTTCGACTGGGGAAAAACTGCAAATGGTTTTGCTATCCATCGCAGCTATTGTGCCTCCGACGCCTCACGCGTTTTATCGGCTTGTTCCATCATCACATTTTCGACATTCTTCGCTTTATTCAGCGCATCGAGTTGTGCCTGCGGAATAACGCCTTGCGGTTGTGGGGTTGGCGGTGGCGTATTGGTTTTTTCGGAACAGGCAGTTCCGATAGCTGCTGCCAGCATAATTGTGATTAAGCGGATATATTTTTTCATAAAAAATTTCCAGTGCGGTCAGCTTCATCAAAAAAACAACGGCGTCTTCGTTACCGCGACCATCGCGATATACGCGAAAGTGGCAATCGCGAGTACGTACGCGATGGCGATTGTCGGTTTGCTTTTCGCAAAACGCAGCGCCACTAAACCAAGGCCGATATACACAAAAAGCCCAATTAATTTTGCGGTCAGCCACGGCGTGGTCAACGGATATTGTTGAATAGAAATGGTGAGCCCGATCGCACTCAGTAGCAGTAGCGTATCGACGATATGCGGCGCGATTTTTAGAAATTTCTTTTGCAGCAGCGGCGAACCGGTCAAACGCAGCGCACCTCGCACAATGAAACCGACGATCGAAATAACGGCACAAAGCATGTGCAGGTGTTTAAGGGCGAAATACATTAATCGTTCTCCGTGATAATAGTGGTAACCGTCGAAATTAATTCACCGCGCGCCAATCGCGTATGGATGCGCTCACCGATCGTGACATGTTCGGATTTGCGTAACACGGCATTATGGCTGTCGCTGGTAATCGAATAGCCGCGTTGCAACGTCGCGAGCGGGCTGACGCTTTGCAGCAGTTGCATCATGCTTTGCAATTGCTGACGTTGTTGCTGGAGCGTGTTCTGCATCGCCATGACCAAATGTCTGCGACTGAAATCGATCCGCGCACGCCATTGTTGTAGCTGTTGGCCGGGGTGATGACGCTGCAATCGCGAAAATAGTAATTGCAGATGTTGGCGATGTTCGCGCTGCGTGCGTTTGCTGGCATTGAGCAGCCGCGATTCCAGTTCATCGAGTCGCAGCGCCCATTGTCGCAGGCGTTGTCCGGGATGCTGCAGATTGCGTTGCTGCCATTCGAGCTGTTGGCGTTTTTTCGCCAACAAACGCTGCAGTGCCTGCAACAGTCGTTGCTCCCAACCGAGTACTTGCTGCAATTGCTCCCGCCAATCGCGACTCAATAATTCGGCAGCGGCGGAGGGTGTCGCGGCGCGCACATCGGCGACAAAATCCGCGATCGAGAAATCCACTTCATGCCCGACCGCGCTGATCACGGGAAGATGGCTCGCGGCGATCGCACGCGCGACGTTTTCATCGTTGAACGCCCATAGATCTTCGAGCGAGCCGCCGCCGCGTCCGAGCAAAATTGCATCGAAGCGATGAATTTGCTGGATATGCAAACGGTTCGCTGTGTCGAGCGCACGCACGATGGCGGGCGGTGCCTGTTCGCCCTGCACCGGCACCGGAATCAGCGTGACGCGGGTACTCGGCGAGCGGCGTTGCAACACGGTCAAAATATCGCGGATCGCGGCGCCAGTTGCCGAGGTGATTACCGCGATATGGCCAATATGTTCGGGCAGTGCTTTTTTGCGGGCCGGCGCGAATAACCCTTCGGCCAGTAGTTTCTGTTTCAGCAATTCGAGTTGCGCGGCGAGTACACCGGCGCCGGCCGGCTGCATGTCTTCGACGATCAGCTGATAATCGCCGCGCGCTTCGTATAGGCTGATCGAGCCTTTGACCAGCACTTTAGCGCCGTCGGCGGGCTGCAGGCGCATACGGATGTTGCGGTTACGAAACATGGCGCAGCGAATCTGCGCCTGCGAATCCTTCAGCGTGAAATACCAATGGCCGGAGCTGGGGCGCGACAGATTCGAGATTTCGCCTTCAACCCAGATCATCGCGAAGCAGTCCTCAAGCAGCTGCCGCGCGAGCCGATTCAACTGGCTAACGCTGAGTACGGCATCGGGACGGGTGTGGTTTTGATCGATGGGTGCAGGGGCCATGGCGCAGCATTCTACTGATTGAAGCGCGGTGTAGCGATGCATTAATCCCGGTCGCCGCTCCGAGCATCCAACTTTACGGCCTGTTTACCCGATTGGGGCGATCCATTAAGATGCGCGATTCTTTTAGCCAAGGGGGTTGTATCGATGCTCCGTATCCTCCATGACGCGCTGACCTTCGACGACGTTCTGCTGGTGCCTGCTTATTCGGATGTGCTGCCAAAAGACGTGAGTCTCAAGACCCGCCTGAGCCGTAATATCGAGCTGAATATCCCCCTCGTCTCCGCCGCCATGGATACCGTGACTGAGAGTCGCCTGGCAATTGCGCTGGCGCAGGAGGGCGGTATCGGCATCATCCACAAGAATATGACCGTCACGCAGCAGGCACGTGAAGTGCGTGCGGTGAAGAAACACGAAAGCGGCATCGTCAAAGATCCGATCACAATCGAAGCCAGTGCGCCGATTAGCGAATTGATTGAACTGCGTCGGCAATACAACATTTCCGGCGTGCCGGTGCTCGACAAAGGGCGGTTGGTCGGTATCGTCACCAGTCGCGATGTGCGTTTTGAAACGCGTATGGACGAGCCGGTATCGAGCATCATGACGCCGAAAGCCAGTCTGGTAACGGTGGGCGAAGGTACCGAGCTGGAGGGCGTGAAAGAATTGTTGCATCGCCATCGCATCGAAAAAGTACTGATCGTTAACGATAAATTCGATTTGACCGGCATGATTACCGTGAAGGACATCATGAAGGCGCAGACCTATCCGCTGGCATGCAAGGACAAACAGGGCCGGCTGCGCGCTGGTGCGTCGGTCGGTACCGGTGCGGATACTGAAGAGCGCGTTTCTGCGCTGGTCGAAGCGGGCGTCGATGTGATCGTGGTCGATACCGCGCATGGCCACAGCCGCAATGTGTTGGATCGCGTGCAATGGATTAAGAAGCATTACCCGCAGGTCGATGTGATCGGCGGCAATATCGCGACCGCCGATGCGGCGCGTGCGTTGCTCGATGCTGGCGCCGATGCGGTGAAGGTCGGCATCGGTCCGGGCTCGATCTGCACCACGCGTATCGTCACCGGTATCGGCGTGCCGCAGATCAGCGCGATTGCCGAAGTCGCGGCGGCATTGCGCGATTCCGGTTTGCCGCTGATTGCCGATGGCGGTATTCGTTTCTCCGGCGATATTTCGAAAGCGCTCGCCGCTGGTGCCTACAGCGTGATGATGGGCGGCATGTTTGCCGGCACCGAAGAGGCGCCGGGTGAAACCGAGCTGTATCAGGGACGCACGTATAAATCGTATCGCGGCATGGGTTCGCTCGGAGCGATGGCGAAGAAACAAGGTTCCAGCGATCGTTATTTTCAAAGCGCCGACGACGGCGTCGAGAAATTGGTGCCGGAAGGTATCGAAGGTCGCGTGCCGTACAAAGGTCAGCTCGCGTCTATCGTGCATCAGTTGATGGGTGGCGTGCGCTCGGCAATGGGATATACCGGCTGCCGCGACACCGAAAGCTTGCGCAACAAACCACATTTCGTTCGCGTTACGTATGCCGGCATGAACGAAAGCCATGTGCACGACGTCAGCATTACCAAGGAAGCGCCGAACTATCCTCTTGGTGGTTGAAAAGAGGCGCGGCTAAGTTTGACTGTTAGACCATGACGGGGCTGCGGCCCCGTTTGTTTTTATTTACGTATTAGTTTTTGCCATGAATCGGCATTCCAACTGAAGGGCTTCGCAAAAACGCTGCAAGTACATCCTGTAAGCTCCGTCGGCGACGTCGTGTCGCCGACGGTTTTGCGAAGCCCTTCAGTCGTAATGCCTAATATCGTCGCGAGATTTGAAATGACCCAAGATATTCACGCCAGCCGCATTTTGATTCTTGATTTCGGCGCTCAATACACACAATTGATTGCGCGCCGTATCCGCGAAATCGGCGTTTACTGCGAAATTCATCCATGGGATATCGATGAAGCGGCGATTCGCGCATTTAATCCGCGCGGCATTATCTTGTCGGGCGGTCCCGAATCGGTGACCGAATTACATTCGCCGCGCGCACCGCAGTGTGTGTTCGAAATGGGTTTGCCAGTGTTCGGTATTTGCTATGGCATGCAGACCATGGCCGAACAACTCGGTGGCAAAGTGGCCGGGTCAAATCTGCGCGAGTTCGGTTATGCGCGCGTGAAGCTGCACGGAAAAAATGCGCTATTTCGCGACATCAGCGATCACATCGATCACGCCGATGGCGCCGCGTTAATGGATGTCTGGATGAGTCACGGCGACAAAGTTACCGAGATGCCGCCGGGCTTTGAACTTGCCGCTGCCACCGAATCATGCCCCATCGCAGCGATGGTGCTCGAAGCGAAAAAGTTTTATGCGGTGCAGTTTCATCCGGAAGTGACCCACACGCTGCAGGGGCAGCGCCTTCTCGAACATTTCGTGCTGAATATTTGTGACTGCGAAGCATTGTGGACGCCGGCAAATATTATCGACGATGCAATTCGCACGGTGCGGGCACAAGTCGGTAGCAATAAAGTGCTGCTCGGTTTATCGGGCGGTGTCGATTCGTCGGTGGTTGCCGCGTTGTTGCACCGCGCGATTGGCGATCAGCTCACCTGCGTATTTGTCGATAACGGTCTGCTTCGCAAAAACGAAGGCGATCAGGTGATGGATATGTTCGCGCGCAATATGGGCGTGAAAGTGATTCGCGCGGATGCTGAGCATGCGTTTCTCAGTAAATTGCTCGGTGTTAACGACCCGGAGAAAAAGCGCAAAATTATCGGCAATACATTTATCGAGATATTCGATGCCGAGGCGACGAAATTACAGGATGTGAAATTCCTCGCGCAGGGAACGATTTATCCCGATGTGATCGAATCCGCCGCTGCAAAAACCGGCAAAGCGCACGTCATTAAATCGCACCACAACGTCGGCGGTTTACCGGATGACATGCAATTCGCTCTGGTCGAGCCGTTGCGCGAGTTATTTAAAGATGAAGTGCGCAAAATCGGTCTCGAACTTGGTCTGCCCTACGATATGGTGTATCGCCATCCGTTCCCGGGCCCGGGTCTCGGTGTGCGTATTCTCGGCGAAGTGAAAAAAGAATACGCGGATATTCTGCGCGAGGCCGACGCGATTTTTATCGAGGAATTACACAAGGCGGATTGGTATCACAAAACCAGTCAGGCGTTCGCAGTATTCCTGCCGGTGAAATCGGTCGGTGTCGTTGGCGATGCCCGCCGTTACGAATGGGTGATTGCATTACGCGCCGTTGAAACGATCGATTTCATGACCGCACGCTGGGCACATCTGCCGTACGAGTTGTTGGAAAAAGTATCGAATCGCATCATCAACGAAATCGCCGGCGTATCGCGCGTGACGTATGACGTGTCGAGCAAGCCGCCGGCGACGATTGAGTGGGAATGACTGCGATTGTCGGGATTTTCGTCTTCGCGATTAACGAGTCAGCCGATGTCTTCCGGTAATAATAAGTTGCCTTGAGCATCGGGTAGTTCCAGCACGGATGCGCGGACGATGCGTGGTGCGGAATTAATTCGCGCCGCATGGGCAATGAGCGGTTTGCGACGATGCGGTGAGGGCTCCAGCAATTCTTTGATATCGCGTAAATCGCATTTCACGCCGGGCATTGCGTTGCATACCGCACAGCGCCCCCACACTGCACGTTGTTCTTCGGTCAACCGTACAACGTTTATTTCCATCATCCTGTTTCCTGTTAAACCGTTGTCGATCAAGCCGACTTCAGCGGTGTTCGCCTCGTGCAACAGCGGCTGCAAGCTTCAGGTTGATGCCGGAAAACAATGCATCGGCATGACGGTGCGCCAGGCCCCAGCCATTGCCTTCGCGCTGATACACGAGCGTGACACGCAGCGGCCAATCCTGCGCGGGTAGGCCTCCGACTTCGACGCGAGTACGTTCAATCGCCACCAACACAATCAGCTCATCGGAGCGATAGGACTCGATAACCTCCTGCTGCAATGTTCCGTTTCGGAAAAAACTGCGCATCGCTTCCCATTGCTCGTACGTAATGTCCTTGCCGCGCGATGGTTTTCCACCAAACGGCGTCATCAGCGTGAAGTTATCGGTGAACGAAATCATCGATCGATAGGTATCGACGTCGCCGTTCAACAGCGCCTGATTCGCCGCGGCCGATCGCTCTATGAGGTCGGCGATCTCGGAATTCGGAATTCGAGTTGACGGGATGCTCAATGCGCGCGGGCTTTGCATCGCGGATAGACCGGCCAGCCCTGTGCCAGTCGCGAGTAACGAGCGCCGTGAAAAAAACATAACGACCTCCTTTGGGTGGGATTCACGAAAACGGCGGAGTTGCGAGGCGCGAGATTGACGTTCGGTACTCGATAAATCCAATGATATGATTTCAGCATTATGCTGAATCAAATTAATCTGGAACGAATCGATCTCAATCTGCTGGTGGTCTTCGAGGCTGTGCTGGCGGAATGCCATGTGGGGCGCGCGGCGGAGCGCTTGAATTTGACGGCATCGGCGGTCAGTCACGGGCTGGGTCGGCTGCGGAAGCTTTTCAACGATCCATTATTTATCCGCACGCCCAAAGGTGTGGTGCCGACCGCGCGGGCCATTGAGCTCAATCCGGGGATTACCGATATTCTGGCACGCGTTCGCTCGGTGGTCGCGAGTGCGGATCCTTTCGATCCAGCTAGCTCGGCGCGAAGATTTACGATCGGCGCCCCCGACGGTGTATCGGCGGTTTTCCTGCCGCTGCTGCTGGCGGAACTGCGTCAACGAGCGCCGGGATTGAACATTGCGATCAAACAGTTGCTGCCGGCTCACGGCGAAACGTTGCCCGAGCGGGCGTGGCGAAATGCGTTCAGCGATTTGGAAGAGCGCGCGATGGATATTGCCGTTATCCCCTACGATCAAGTACCTGCACGCTTTCAATTACAAACGCTTTACGTCGAAGATTTCGTGATTGCCATGCGGGCACGGCATCCGTCGGCGGTGGCTATGACGCTCGATAACTATTGCGAGTGGCAGCATCTGGTCGTCTCGCTCGGCGGTGATCCGCACGGGTTCGTCGACCAGGTTCTTGCGGAGCAGGGGAAAGCGCGACGCATCGCATTGACGGTACCTAATTTTATGCTGGCGCTCGCGCTGGTCGCGGAGACCGATTTGATCGCTGCCGTGCCCAGGCAGTTTGCCCAAATGCATGCGGCGAGGTTTGAAATCCGTATCGTCGAGGTACCGCTTCCGTTGAGAAGTTTTCCGCTTAACGCGGTCGTGCCGAAAGCAGCGCTGATGGATCAGGGGATTGCATGGCTGTTCGAGACTCTTGGTCGAGCGTTAGCTGTGGCTAATGAGGACGCAAGCATGAGCCGACCCCCCAGCGGTGTTGACTGATGCAGGACTCGCTTTTTCCCGATTCGAATAAGCGATCGCCCGCCTCGAAAGTGCGGGCGGCAACACCCGAGCATGCGGTGATCGAACTCGCCGCTGCGCTGCCGACGAATTTGTATCTCGGCACTTCATCGTGGAGTTATCCCGGTTGGGCCGGCATTGTTTGGGACGGCGATTATTCCGAGTCAGCACTGTCGCGTTACGGCCTAGCCGCGTATTCGCAACATCCTTTGTTTCGCACCGTCAGTATCGATCGCAGTTTTTATCGGCCGTTGAGCGCTGCGCAATTCGCGGTTTATGCCGCGCAAGTGCCACATGAATTTCGTTTCGTCGTGAAAGCACCGTCGTTGATTACCGACGCGCTGATACGTGATGAAAGCGGCAAGGGCATGCAGATCAATAGCAATTTTCTCGATGCCGATATTGCATTGCGCGAATTCGTCGAACCTGCATTAATGGGTCTTGGCGGCAAACTCGGTGCGCTGGTATTTCAAATCAGCCCGCTGCCGTTTGCGTGGTTGACGCAAATGCCTCGTTTGATCACGCGCTTGCATGATTTATTGCGGGCGATTCCGGATGTACGCGCGATTGCACCCGATGCCGCAATCGCTATCGAGGTGCGCGATGCGCAATGGCTGACGCCTGCTTTCATTTCGGTACTGCGCGATACCAACGCAACTTACTGCATGGGATTGCACGCAAAAATGCCGCGCATTTCCGAGCAGCTACCGATATTGCGCGCATTGTGGCCGGGTCCTTTGGTGTGTCGCTGGAATTTAAATCCATTACACGGCGCTTACGGCTACGAAGACGCAGCGCAACAATACGAACCGTACGATCGCATTCACGATGCCGATATCGAAACGCGCCATGCGCTGGCGCGCGTGATTGCCGGCACGGTCGGCGCCGGTCACAACGCGTTCGTTACGCTCAGCAATAAAGCGGAAGGATCGGCGCCACTCTCGGTCATTGCACTGGCGGAAGCCGTACGCGAATTACAGCACTAACACATCGCATCAAATTTGTGAGTGATTGACGGCGCGGATCATTAAGAAACTGTAACGCCGTGCAGCTTGCGTGCTTTTGAGTGGCGCAGGTTAAATGGCCCACGTTCGAGGTTCGCAGAAGGTCCACGCTTTCGAGGAGAATCTTATGAGACAACTCGCTATGTTTGTCGCCGGTGTCGAATCATCCCATCTGAATCGCGCGGGTTATTTTCTGGCGCTTCCTTTTCGATGGTTCGAAGCCGCCATCTGCTATTTGCTTACCGCGCCGTTCCGGTCGCTCTGGCGGTGGCTCGATGCCCGCTCGGAGCGATTCGAGAAGACACTGGCGCGCAAGGTTATCGCGGTCACGTTGTTTCCGATTTTCATGATCGCCGGGTTCGTCCTCGGTTTCGAGTTGGTGGAACGCGGGCTGGCCGCAAGCGTGGTGCTCGTGCTGATGGTGTCGCTGCTGGTGATGGGCGCAATCATGGCACCGCTGGAACGGTTGATGCCGTGGAGTAAGCAATGGCGGCAGGGCGACAACGACAGCGGTGTCGATGTGTTGATGTTCTTCGGCGGCGGGTCGCTGTTAGGATTTATCCTGAATCCGCTGGGAATCTTCACCACTGCCTGGCTGGTGGGATGGATTCATGCGCAGCTGCCGCCGGACACGATCAAAAGCTTCTGGCCGACGGCGCTGCATCCGGTGCTGCAAGTGCTGCTGCTGATCGTGGTAATGGATTTCTTTCGTTACTGGTATCACCGCTGGATGCACGAAAACGCTTTCATGTGGCGCTGGCATTCGGTGCATCATTCATCGAAGCGGCTGTATTGGTTCAACGGCATGCGCTCGCACCCGATCGAGCAATTCGTGTCGGGGCTGATCTGGGTCGTTCCGTACACGCTGATTCAGGCACCGATGGAAATCGTGTTCGTCGCCGGCATTATCAGCCGGGTGATCGGTCGCTTTCAGCATACGAATGTCGATGTCGAACTCGGCCCGTTCGAGTACATCTTCAGCGCGCCGAACAATCACCGCTACCACCATGCGAAAAGCATCGAGGAGGGCAACTCCAACTACGGTGGCGATGTGGTGCTCTGGGACCACCTGTTCGGCACTTTTTATCTGCCGAAGGGCAAGCGTCCGAGCGATGACATCGGCGTGGGTGGCATGCCGGATTATCCGCAGACATGGCTGGGTTTGATGCTGGCGCCGTTCCGTATCCGCATGTGGCGCAAATCGGGTTCGGGCACGCGCCGCCGCATCGAATCTGCGATCCCGTAACAGTCACACATTGCACGCAACGCTGCCGCCGCCGGGAATCGAACTGGTCGTGATCAAAGCGGAGGCCGGATCGTAACCATTGGCTCGCTGGCAAGACGCGCGAGCCGGCTTTACCATGGCGTCCAGTTTGAAATTGGGACGCTGCATGAACGCCGAAAATCAACAAAGAGAAAACGAAAAAGACGCCTACTGGATGCAATTCGCATTGCAACAGGCACAGCTCGCCGCGCAATGCGGGGAAGTACCGGTAGGCGCCGTGCTGATCAAGGACGACGAAATCATCGGTGCCGGTTTCAATCAGCCAATCAGTAGTTGCGATCCGACCGCGCATGCGGAAATTGTTGCACTGCGGGCTGCGGCGAAATGTTTTTCAAATTATCGTCTGCCCGATACCACGCTGTACGTGACGATAGAGCCGTGCACGATGTGCGCCGGTACGTTGATTCACGCGCGGGTAAAACGCCTCGTATTCGGCGCTGCCGAACCACGCGCCGGCGCGATTATCAGTGCGCAGCGATTATTCGATGGCACGCAATTCAATCATCGCATTGAGGTCGTGCACGGTGTGCTCGCTGCACAATGCAGTGAGTTAATGCAGAATTTTTTTCGCGAGCGCCGCCGTAGCGCCGAATAATCCATCTTGCAGTTCATGATTTAAATCATGAATTCCTCCATTTTCCTTCTCCTGTCGAATACTGATTTTGTCGGCTTGATGCATGTCAATGAGTCATCGCGTCGAACCGCGCGATGCTGAGCGTGCAGACAAAAAATATTCGTGGGAGAAAGTCATGTCAAAGCTCGGCAACAAAAAACTCGGCAATAAAATGCATTTGACCGCAGCAATTACCCTGGCGTTGAGTTCTGGCGCATTTGCCTATGAAACCGGCGACTGGGTTTTACGCGCGGGTTACGCGGCAGTCGATCCGCGCGATAGCAGCAGCGATCTGGATGTTGCGGGTTTGGGCGGCAAAGTGCCGGGCACTGGCGTCGGTGTCGATGGCTCCAAAGCGCTCGGTATAACCGCAAGCTACATGGTGGCGCCGCATATCGGTATCGAATTATTGGCTGCGACGCCATTTCAGCACGACATCACGACGAAAGGTTTAGGCGGACTCGGTATACCCGATGGCACGAAACTCGGCAGCGCAAAACATCTGCCACCAACGCTGAGTGCGCAATATTATTTTCTCGACAGCAATTCTGCATTTCAGCCCTACGCCGGTATCGGTGTGAACTACACGAAATTCTTCAGCGAGAGTTTGAGCAATGATGCAAAAACTTCACTCGGCGCGAGCAATCTGCAACTGAAGGATTCGTGGGGTCTAGCGGCTGAAGTCGGTTTGGATTATCGCGTTAACGATCGCTGGCTGGTGAACGCATCGATGTGGAAAGTCGATATCAAATCCGATGCGAGTTTGAACACAGCGCTCGGCAAAGTGAAAACCACAGTGACGATCGATCCGTGGGTTTACATGGTGGGTGTCGGTTATAAGTTCTAACCGATGGGCAATGACAAATAAAAAAGCCGAGTATAAAAATGCTCGGCTTTTTTTTTGCAGAAATTATTTCGTGTGCTCTGCCACGGATGCGGTCGCATCCAGTCGCGCACGCCAGGGGTCAACAAGTGCCTTCACCGAGCCGTCTGCGCTGAAGTTCATCAGCTCGTCGCGCTGCGTATCGTAGCGCGGCCACTGCGGCAAACCGTTGCCATTTGGGTTGCCTGTTTTCGCAAAATTCACCCAGTACGAATTTGCGATACGCGCTATCGCTTTATCTTCAGGCGCGACGTTTTCGCCGTATTTCCCCCTTACCGTATCGAATACGTAAGGAATTTCGGTCGCGTGCGGCGCGCCAGTTTTCCATTCGTGTTGCATCGATTGCGCCACATATGAAAAGCGATATTCATACGCCGGAAGATTTTGCTTCGCGAATTCCCTGACAACGAAACGCGCGGGTTCAACCATGACTTTATCCATGCCGGCCATATTTTTAAGCAGCGGTAACGGCAGCGTGCCGTCGGGGTCGTACGCCACTTGAGCTGCATCGCGCTGCGATCCGAACGCGGCGAATAATGCATCCTTGGTCGGCGCTACGGTAAAACCCAAATCAGCACTGTTGGCGCCGGTAATTATAGGCACTTTGATATTTTCACCGCGACGATAAATATCCTGCGGTGTGCCAACCACGATTTTGCCGTCATTGATCGGTCCGCTGTAAGTGGGCGCCTTCATCGGGATAAACAGCGCGTTCAAATCCAAACCGTCGACAATTTTTTCGGCCGACAGCGCGCGCAGTTGCGCCAGTGCTGCGGCGTCGCTGCCTTCGATGCCGTGTTTGCGCGCGAAGTTAATGCCGATTTCTTCGGCGGAAGGCAACCCCGGTTTACTCTCACTCAGGCTGCGTTCGCCCATCAAACTGCCGCGACCGCCGCCCGATTGCGCGATCGCTTTATGAAATAGGCCGCGTGCGAGCGGCGAGGTCAACAGCATGTGCACGGAGGCACCGCCCGCCGATTCGCCGAACACGGTGACGTTATTCGGGTCGCCGCCGAATGCTTTGATGTTGCGTTGCACCCATTGCAGCGCCGCGATCTGATCCATGTAACCGTAATTGCCTTTCGGTTCATTCGGAAATTCTTGCGACAGCGCTGGAAAACCGAAGAAACCGAAGCGGCCCACGCGATAATTAAAACTGACGAACACGACGCCGTTTTTGGCAAATTGAGCACCAGAATAAACCGCCGGCGACGAGCCGCCGTTAACGAAACCGCCGCCGTAAATCCACACCATCACTGGCAGCTTTTTCGCTTTATTGGCAGGGCGCCACACGTTCAGTACCAGGCAATCCTCAGCAGGAGTGACGCCGAGCGGCGCGGCATCGCCTGCAAACGGTTTCTGCATGCAATCGGCACCGTATTCCTTCGCGGCGCGCACGCCTTGCCACGGTTGCACCGGCTGCGGTGGACGCCAACGCAAATCACCGAGCGGTGGGGCGGCGAACGGGATGCCTTTGAACGACAACACTGCGTTATCGACGTTGCCTTCGATAAGGCCGCTATCGATATGAATTTGCGGCGGCGCTGCGGCAAATACAGAGTGGGTGAATAACGTCATCGTAAAAATCGCGCTCAGTAATTTAGCGTTAAAGGTGCGGTGTAAACGTTTACGTTGAGGCATGAACGAACTCCGTCATTGTCATTATTGTCTGGTGGTTTGCGCGTCAGAAAAATTACAGCGCGTTCAGCGTGGCGTCGAAAATTTCCGGCAGATATTGATCGGTCGCTTTCGGCGGCGGCGTGCGTTGCTTCGCCACTTCGGTCCAGGTCAGCAGATTGTAGTAATAACGAATATTTTGTACGTAGCGCACCGGTTCGCGACCGCGTGCGTAACCATTTTTCGTGCGTTCGTAATATTGGCTTTTCTGCAGCAGCGGTAGAGTTTCTTTCACATCGGTCCATCTGTTCGGGTCTTTGCCGAGGCGCTCCGCGAGCACGCGCGCGTCTTCGACATGGCCGAAGCCAATGTTGTAAATGGCGAGCGCGAACCACATGCGATCCGCTTCCTGAATACTGGTCGGCACGTCTTGCAGAATGCCTTTCAAGTAACGTGCGCCGCCGCGCAGGCTTTGCAAAGGATCGATGCGATTGCTGACGCCGACTTCCTTCGCGGTGGCGTTGGTCAGCATCATCATGCCGCGCACACCGGTCGGCGAAGTAGCGGTCGGCTTCCATTCCGATTCGGCATAGCTGATCGCCGCCAGCAGGCGCCAATCGAGATCGTAATCCTCGGCGACCTGTTCGATCATCTCGCGGTATTTCGGTAACGTGCTTTGCAGGCTGTCGGTGAAGTTTTCCGCGTCGTAGTGATCGTTATCGGCACTTTGCGTGTAGTAGTGGTCGATCATCTGCGCCAGCTCGCCGCTTTTTTTCAGATGCGCGATAAAGTCGTTGACGGTTTCGATCAGGCGCTCGTTGCGCGGATCTTTCGCGAATGCCCAGGCGAGCTGCGTTTTATCGCCGACTTTAAACGCGACGCGCAGATCGCGATAAAACGCGCGGTTGGCGTTGAACTCGTTGGAGTTGATGATGACCGCATCGACTTCCTTGTTATCGAGCAGATCGAGTAAATCGATCGTTTCGAGGTCGCTCGATTCCTCCCAGTGCAATTCGGGCATCGTGCTTTGCTGATCGCGCAGCAATTTCGCGGCGTTGCTGCCGGCGAGTACGTGGATGCGCGCGTTACGTAAATCGGCGATTGATGCCGGCAAGATGCCATCGCTGTGCGTCAGTACCACCAGATCGACATCGAGATAACCGAGCGTGAACTGAAACGCATCCTCGCGACTCGGTGCGATTGCCAAACCCGCTGCGGCGAAATCGGCGCGCCCACGGCCAAGATTTTCATAGATGCCATCGATGCTGGGTTGCGCCTCGATATGCAGTTTGACGCCGAGGTAATCGGCGAAGCGTTTGGCGAGGTCGTATTCGAAACCGGTGGGGCCGTTGCGATCTTCGTAATAGGTGGTGGGGCTGTTGCGCGTGAGCACGCGGAGCACGCCGGCGTCTTTGATTTCCTGCAGATGATCCGACGATCCGCAGCCGCTGAGCGTCAGTGCAACGCCGACGCTGAATAGAGCAGGCAGAAATCCCAGGTGGCAGGAAGACAACCAACGGTAAAAGCGGTGAGCACGAGACGATAAATTCATGGCGCGCATTGTACTGATCAAACCGTGATCGGCCAAATGAGCCCATCGCTGTAAGTCCGCGTGGCTATTATCGATTCGCGCTCAAGCTGTTCATTTTTGGGGGCTGACGAGGAGATGCGATAACTGTGTGCCACGTCGCTGCGTTCGGGTTTTCGGCCTGGTTATGCTTTCAATGGTGATGTCGGCGACCTATCCTGATGCGCATTGGTGAGGTTTTTCGATGAAGACCACTATGACGTTGTCCAAACGAATCCGCGCGTTGATGCCGACGCGCGAGCAATTGCTGTGCAATCGCGTGTTGGCCCGGTTCGAGCCCCTGTTGCATCATCCCGGGCTGTGGCATTGGTCGCGCCGGCCGCTGGCGCTGGGTGCGGCATTGGGAATTTTCTTCGGTCTGCTGGTGCCGTTCGCGCAGATACCGTTGGCGGTAATGGCGGCGATGTTACTCAGAGCCAATGTCGCCATGGCAGCGGCCGGTACGTTCATCACTAATCCATTGACGTTTGCGCCAATCTATTACGCCGCCTATCACTTGGGCTCTGCCGTGATGGTGAAACTGTTTCCGGGCGCTGCCGATGGCGGATTGTTCGCACTCGAACGCGCGTTCGAGCAACCGGCGTGGCATCACATTGCCGATGTTTGGCAGCCGCTGCAGCTCGGCTTGACGCTGTCGGCGGTGACGTGCTCGCTGCTGGTCTATGCCAGCATTCATCTACTCTGGCGGTGGCGTACGGTACGTCGCTGGCGCGCTCGCGCCGGGCGCTAACTCCTGCATTAATTCGCTGCATTCGCACGGCTGATCAATCCGCCTCAATCCTTTACAATACGCGCCTTTCCGCGACCGCCCGGCCGCGATCCCCATTGCAGAGGTAATTCCCGGCATGCTGATTTTGCGCGGTGCCCCGGCTCTTTCTCCGTTTCGACTTCAAAAATTGCTTGCCAGCCTGACGGCCACCGTGCCGGCGGTGCAGTCGGTTTACGCGGAATACGTGCATATCGCCGATTGCGAGCGGGGGCTCGATGACAACGAAACCGCGCTGCTGCAACAACTGCTGCACTATGGTCCGGCGTTACAGGCAGGCAGTGCCGAGGGTGAATTATTTGTCGTGGTGCCGCGGTTCGGCACGATTTCGCCGTGGGCTAGCAAGGCCACCGATATTGCGCATAACTGTGGATTGCGGGCGATTAAACGCCTTGAACGCGGCATTGCGTATTACGTGCAATGCGCGCAACCGTTGACTGCCGAACAGCGTCGTCAAGCGGGTGCGTTGTTGCATGACCGCATGGTCGAAACGGTGCTCGCATCGCTTGAAGATGCCGCGCCCATGTTTATCCACGAAAAACCACGCGCGCTGACTACTGTCGATATTTTGCAAGGCGGTCGTGCCGCATTGGCGATGGCGAACAGCACGCTTGGCTTAGCGCTGGCCGACGATGAAATCGATTATCTGGTCGAGAATTTTCGGCAACTCAAACGCAATCCGACCGATGTCGAATTGATGATGTTCGCGCAAGCGAACTCCGAACATTGTCGCCACAAAATTTTTAATGCGAGCTGGACCATCGACGGTGAAACACAGTCGCACTCGCTGTTTCAGATGATCAAGAACACCTACCAACACAGCGGCGCTCAGGGCGATAACGGCGTGCTCAGCGCGTATTCCGATAATGCCGCGGTCGTTGTCGGCAGCCGTGCCGGCCGTTTCTATCCCGATCCGGAAACGCTCACATACGGCTATCACGACGAAGACATTCATCTATTGATGAAAGTCGAAACGCACAATCACCCGACGGCGATCGCGCCATTTCCTGGTGCCGGCACTGGCGCGGGCGGAGAAATTCGCGATGAAGGCGCGGTCGGTCGCGGGTCGAAGCCGAAAGTGGGATTGAACGGTTTCACCGTATCGAATTTACAGATTCCCGATTTTACGCAGCCGTGGGAGCAAAACTACGGTAAGCCGAATCGCATCGTCACTGCGCTCGACATCATGATTGAAGGTCCCATCGGCGGCGCCGCTTTCAACAACGAATACGGTCGTCCGAATATCTGCGGTTATTTCCGCACGTATGAAGATTTCGCGCCCGGCCCTAACGGAATCACTGAGCGGCGCGGTTATCACAAGCCGATCATGATCGCGGGCGGCTACGGCAATATCAAAGCCGAACACATCGAGAAAAAGCCATTCGCGGCGGGTTGTCAGTTGATCGTGCTCGGCGGCCCGGCGATGTTGATCGGGCTCGGCGGCGGTGCGGCGTCGTCGATGGCGAGTGGCGCATCGAGTGAGGATTTAGATTTCGCGTCAGTGCAGCGGCAAAACCCGGAAATCGAACGACGCTGTCAGGAGGTGATCGATCGTTGCTGGGCGCTGGCCGAAATTAATCCGATCGAATTCATTCACGATGTCGGCGCCGGTGGTCTGTCGAATGCATTTCCAGAGTTGGTAAAAGATGGCGACAAGGGCGGTCAATTCGAATTGCGTCAGGTGCCGAACGATGAACCCGGCATGGCGCCGCTCGAAATCTGGTGCAACGAAGCGCAGGAGCGTTATGTGCTCGCGGTGCGTCCGGAAAATCTGCAGCGCTTCACCGATATTTGCACGCGCGAACGCTGTCCATTCGCAGTCGTGGGTGTTGCGACTGACGAAAAACATCTGCGTGTCGGCGATTCGTTTTTCGCGAAGAACCCGGTCGATCTGCCGATGTCGGTGTTGTTCGGCAAGCCGCCGAAAATGCAGCGCAGTTTTTCGCGCGCGAAAATTCAGCACAGCGCATTGCAACTCGCATCGATCGATTTAAATGATGCCGCATTGCGCGTGCTGCGCTTGCCGACGGTGGCCAGCAAAAACTTTTTGATCACAATCGGCGATCGCAGCGTCACCGGCATGATCGCGCGCGATCAATTGGTCGGACCATGGCAGGTGCCCGTTGCCGATTGTGCGGTGACTACAGTGGCGTACGACAGCTATCGCGGCGAAGCGATGTCGATGGGTGAGCGCACGCCACTCGCACTGATCGATGCGCCGGCATCGGGTCGCATCGCAATCGGCGAAGCGATTACCAATATCGCGAGTGCGCGCATCGAAAAATTGGCCGACGTAAAACTCTCGGCGAATTGGATGTGCGCGGCCGGCCATCCTGGCGAGGACGAAAAATTATTCGATACCGTGCACGCAGTCGGTATGGAATTGTGCCCGCAACTCGGCATTACAATTCCGGTGGGTAAAGACTCGATGTCGATGCGCACCGCGTGGCATGACAACGGCGAAAATAAAGCGGTGACCGCGCCGATGTCGTTAATTATTTCCGCGTTCGCACCGGTACTCGATGTGCGCAAAACGGTGACGCCGCAATTGCGCACCGATTGCGGTAATACCGATCTGATCGCGATCGATCTCGGGCAGGGCAAAAATCGTCTCGGCGGTTCGTGTCTGGCACAGGTATTCAATCAATTGGGTGATAACGCGCCCGATGTCGATGAGCCGCAATTGCTGGTCGGATTTTTCGCAGCGATGCAGCAATTAATCGAACAGCATTTGCTGCTCGCTTATCACGATCGTTCCGATGGCGGTTTATTCGCAACGCTGACCGAAATGGCCTTTGCTGGCCATTGCGGTTTCAACGTTGAATTGAGTCTGCTCGGCAGCGACGCGTTGTCGGTATTGTTCAGCGAAGAGTTGGGCGCGGTTATTCAAGTGCGTCGCAGCGATCGCGATAAAGTGCTCGCGCAATTCGCGCAGCACGGCCTCGAACGTTGCACGCAATTGCTCGGCGAAGTCACCGCTGGCGGCGAGCTGCATTTCAATTGGCAGGGTAAGACCGCGTTGTGCGGCAATCGCATCGCGTGGCAACGCGCGTGGTCGGAAACCAGCTATCGCATTCAGGCGCTGCGCGATAACCCGGAATGCGCACAACAGGAATTCGATGCGCTGCTCGACGACGCTAATCCCGGTCTCAGCGTCAAACTCAGCTTCGATCAAAACGATAATATCGCCGCACCATTTATTGCGCGTGGTGTGCGTCCGCGTGTCGCGATTCTGCGCGAGCAGGGCGTCAACGGGCAGATGGAAATGGCGGCCGCGTTCGATCGTGCCGGGTTCAGTGCAGTCGACGTGCATATGAGCGATATTCTCAGTGGCCGCGTTGCATTCAATGATTTCAAAGGGCTCGCTGCATGCGGCGGGTTCTCGTACGGCGATGTGCTCGGCGCTGGCGAAGGCTGGGCGAAAACGATTTTGTTCAATACGCGCGCGCGCGAACAATTCCAAACATTTTTCGAGCGTAGCGATACGTTCTCGCTGGGCATTTGCAACGGCTGTCAGATGATGTCGAATCTGAAAAGTCTGATTCCTGGCGCCGAATCGTGGCCGCGCTTCGTGCGCAATCTGTCCGAACAATTCGAAGCACGCTTTGTGCTGGTGCAAGTGCCGTCATCGCCGTCGATTTTGTTTGCGGGCATGGCGGGTTCGCATATGCCGGTGGCGGTTGCGCATGGCGAAGGGCGTGCGGAATTCGCGAATGACGAGCAGTTGGCTCAATTGCAGCAAAGCCAGCAGGTGGCATTGCGTTTCATCGACAATCATTGCGATGTCACCGAACGCTATCCGGCAAATCCGAACGGTTCTCCGAGCGGCATCACCGGCGTCACCACCCGCGATGGTCGCGTGACGTTGTTGATGCCGCATCCGGAGCGGGTGTTCCGTGCCGTCGTCAATTCGTGGCACCCGGATGACTGGCAAGAAGACGGCGCGTGGATGCGCCTGTTCCAAAATGCGCGTGTGTGGGTGAATTGAGCGGCGCTTTCGCGAACGCGGCATTGCGCGGTTGTTGTGCAACAGTCTTTACGTATAATTGGCCCGCCTTCGCTCGGGCCAATGATTTTTTTAGTTGGCCATTTTCGGAATCGGACAATAACAAGAGTCGCGCCGCCCGTATTCTCAAGGGAATCGGTGCATTCTTTTTGGAAACTGTATGAACAAATACCCATTGTGGAAATATCTACTGATCGCGTTTGTGTTGGCGATCGGTTTCTTTTATGCCGCACCGAATTTATTTGCACCCGATCCGGCGGTGCAGATTTCCGGCGAAAGCAGTGCCACAGTGATCGATGCTTCGGCGTTGGCGGTGGCAACGAAGGCATTGCAGGATGCCAACATCCAATATTTCGGCGAGGCGGTTGCCGATAAAGGCAAGAGCGGCCTGATTCGTTTGCGCGATCGCGAACAACAATTGGTTGCGCAAGCGGCGATTCAACGCGCGGTCGGCGATGGTTTTGTGGTCGCGCTGAACCTGGCGCCGACCACCCCGCGCTGGATGGCGGTGCTCGGTGGCCAGCCGATGAAACTCGGTCTCGATCTGTCGGGCGGTGTGCATTTTCTGCTCGAAGTCGACACGCCGGCAGCGGTTGGCAAACGTCTCGAACTAGCGGAAATCGGCATCAAGCGCAAATTGCGCGAGGCCCATGTGCGCGGTTTCGTCGAGCAGCAAAAAGACGGTCGCATCGTCGGTAAATTCAAAGACGACGAGCTTGCGAATCAAGCGATCAGCGCTGCGCACAGCGAATATCCCGAGCTGCAACAAACGAAAGACAACACCGCGGACGGCGTGGTGGTGACGTGGGTGATGTCACCGGCAAAAATCAAGGAAATCGAAGATTACGCGGTCGGCCAAAACCTGACGACATTGCGTAATCGCGTCAATGAACTCGGCGTCGCCGAGCCGCTCGTGCAGCGTCAGGGTCGCAATCGCATCGTGGTTGAATTGCCTGGTATTCAGGACACCGCCGAGGCCAAACGTATTCTCGGTAAAACAGCGAACCTCGAATTTCGTCTCGAAGCAAAACCCGATGCCGAAACTACGTCGCGCGAGCAATTCGATTTTCGCGAAGCGCGTTTCGGACCGAAATCGGCATGGCTTGAGCGCGATATCGTGATTACCGGCGAGCGCGTCACCGATGCTAAGGCGGGCTTCGATTCGCAGAGCAGTCAGCCGGAAGTGAACATCGTGCTCGATAACGAAGGCGGTGGGTTGATGACGCAGGCGACGCGTCACAACGTCAATCGTCGTCTCGGCGTGTTGTTTATCGAACGTAAATTGCGCACGCATTACGAAAAAGACGCGAGCGGCAAGGATGTGCCGGTGCATGTGCCGTACGACGAAAAGAAAATTATTAGCCTCGCGACGATTCGCGATGCGCTCGGTAATCGCTTTCGTATCACCGGCCTCGATACCCCGGGTGAAGCCTCGGAGCTCGCGTTATTGTTGCGCGCCGGCGCATTGGCTGCACCGATGGATTTTGTCGAAGAGCGCACCGTCGGTCCCTCGCTCGGCGCGGCAAATATTCATCAGGGCGTTACCGCGGTGTGGGTCGGCTTCATTCTGGTGACGTTGTTCATGCTGTATTACTACCGCGCGTTTGGTCTCGCGGCCGTAGTGGCGCTGGCGATTAACATTATTTTGCTGATTGCGTGCATGTCGTTGCTATCGGCGACCTTGACCATGCCCGGTATCGCCGGTATCGCATTAACCGTTGGTATGTCGGTGGACGCCAACGTGCTGGTGTTTGCGCGAATACGCGAGGAATTGCGGAACGGCATGTCGCCGCAGGCGGCGATCAGCGCCGGCTTTGAACGCGCATTTGTCACAATTACCGATTCGAACCTGACCGCGTTGTTGGTGGCCATCATTCTGTATGCGGTGGGCACTGGGCCGGTGCGTGGCTTCGCGGTCACGCTGGCGCTCGGCATCATCACGTCGATGTTTACCGCGATCACGGTGACGCGCGCCATTATCAACCTGTCAGTCGGCGGTCGCCGCGTGACCAAACTGTGGATTTAAGCCGGCGTAACGCAGGCGGAGAACGACCATGACAGACATCAAAATTATTCCGTTCATGAATTTCCGACGTTACGCGATGATTTTTTCGATCGTGATGATGTTGATCAGCGTCGGGGCATTGATTACGCGCGGTCTGAATTTCGGTCTCGATTTTACCGGCGGCACGCTTATCGAGTTGACCTATAGCGAGGCGGCGCCGCTCAACGGAATCCGCGATACGTTGCACAAGGCCGGCTTCGAGCGCGCGCAAGTGGTGAACCTCGGTGCGGCTACCGATGTGGCGATTCGACTCGCGGCCGGTACCGATAAAAATATCGGTCAGGAGCTCGTGCAATTACTGCAGAAGGGATACAGCGGCACCATTCAATTGCGTCGGGTCGAATTTGTCGGCCCGCAGGTCGGTGACGATTTGCGCGAGCAGGGTGGCTTAGCTGTATTGCTATCGTTGCTGGCAGTCGGCGCCTTCATTGCCGTGCGTTATCAATACAAATTTTCTGTTGGCGCGGTCATCGGCTTGTTTCACGATGTATTCGTTGTAATCGGCTGTTTTGCGTTGTTTCAATGGGAATTTGATTTGACGGTGCTGGCGGCAGTGCTCGCGGTCATCGGCTCTTCGGTCAACGATACGATTGTCGTCTACGACCGCATTCGCGAAGTGTTTCGCAAGCAGCGTCGAACCGATACATCCGAAATCATCAATATTTCGCTGACGCAAACGCTTGATCGAACCATCGGCACCAAAGTCACGGTATTGCTGACATTGTTTGCGCTGCTGATTTTTGGCGGGGAAATGATTCGCGGATTTTCGATTGCGCTCGCCATCGGTACATTCTTCGGCGTGTACTCGTCGACGTATGTTGCCGCGTCATTCTTGATGACGATGAAAGTGACGCGCGAAGATTTGGTGTCGGCACCGGTGGCAAAAGAAGGGACGGTAGACGGTCGCCCCTGAGTCGATCTGTTAGAGGCGCGCCGCTGTGCGTCTCTAACATTTATCTCGCTGTGTTTAGTTTCATCTCACATTGCTTAAATGTGGCTGCACGAGTTGCAGCAAACCTTTGAAGCATTTTGGATTGCCGCAGACGATATTGCCGTTTTCCATATAACCGCTGCCGCCATTGAAATCGCTAATCAAGCCACCGGCTTCGCGAATCAGCAGTGCTCCCGCAGCGATATCCCAAGGCGCCAGCGCCATTTCCCAAAATGCATCGAGCCGCCCGGCGGCGACATACGCCAAGTCCAGCGCCGCTGCGCCGGCACGACGCACGCCAGCGGTTTTCTCCGCCACCGCTTGCAGACTTTGCACGTAAGCGGGGATATGCATTTCACAACGCGATTTAAACGGAATGCCGGTACCGATCAGCGCGCCGTCGAGACTTTTGCGTTCGCTGACGCGAATGCGCCGTCCATTTACCTGCGCGCCGCGACCGCGGCTCGCGGTGAATTCTTCGCGACGAATCGGATCGAGGACGACGGCATGTTCGAGCTGACCGCGATATTCGCAAGCGATCGATACCGCGAAATGCGGAATGCCATGAATGAAATTGGTGGTGCCGTCGAGTGGGTCGATGATCCAGCGGTATTCGGCATTGCTGGCGCCGCTACTGCCGCTCTCCTCGCCAAGAAACGCGTGATCGGGATAGGTTTTTCTCAGCAGCGAAATGATTTCACGCTCGGAGGCGCGGTCGACTTCGGTAACGAAATCGTTCGCGGCTTTCTCGTCGATGCGTACCTTGTCGATCTGATCGGTGGCGCGAGCAATAAGTTCGCCGGCTTGGCGCGCAGCTTTGAGAGCGATGGTGAGCATCGGTTGCATGAGGGGACTACCTGATCAATGAGTGTAAATGCCGAGGGCCCGCCAAAACGGGGGCGCGAGTATATCACGCTCGCCGACGCGTTCGTCCGGCGGCGATCGCTGCTAGAATGCGCGCCCCGCAATAAGTTGGCGCTGTTAACGTGAATCCGCTCGACAATCTCCGCATCGTTTTGGTTAACACAACGCATCCCGGCAATATCGGCGCCACCGCGCGTGCGATGAAGAACATGGGGCTACGCGATCTCTATCTCGTCGCGCCATTACATTATCCAGCGGACGATGCCACTTGGCGTGCCGCCAGCGCGGCCGACGTATTGGAGCGCGCCACCGTTGTGCAAACGCTGGATGAGGCGATTGCCGATTGTGCGTTAGTGGTTGGCAGCAGTGCTCGCGAGCGCACGATTCCATGGCCGCTGCTCGATGCGCGCGCCGCCTGCGAACAGGCATATGGGGAGGCATCGAGGCATAAGGTCGCGCTGGTATTTGGGCGCGAAGATCGCGGGCTTACCAATGAAGAATTGCAGAAATGCCAGCTTCACATTCACATTCCCAGCAGCCCTGAATACAGTTCGCTGAACGTGGCGATGGCAGTGCAGGTGGTCGCGTACGAGCTGCGCATGGCGCATCTTGCTACCGATCGAAATGTCGATCCTATGGCCGATTGGGATTTGCAGTACGCAGGCGGTGAGGATATCGAGCGGTTTTTTATTCATCTCGAGCAGGCGCTGAGCGAAATGGGTTTTCTCAAGGCCAACGCACCGAAGCAAACCATTGCACGGTTGCGTCGGCTGTTTCAGCGCACCCGTCTCGATACGATGGAAGTCAGCATTCTCAGAGGCATTCTTACCTCCGCGCAGTATTGGGTGCGGAAGACAAAAGGAGTGGGTCGAGAATAGTTGACCTTGCCGCTAGGTTTTAAGCATACTTCGGGCATTCAGCGACAAGCGGAGTGGGCAGGATATGCGTTTGACGACCAAGGGCAGATACGCGGTGACGGCAATGCTCGATCTTGCCCTTAATGCCGCGCAAAATCCGATAAGCCTTGCCGATATTTCCCGCCGTCAGGCAATCTCGTTGTCCTATCTTGAGCAGTTATTCGCGCGCTTGCGCCGCAGCCAGCTGGTCGCCAGCGTCCGTGGCCCGGGCGGTGGTTACCGGTTGAGCCGTTCCAGCAGCGAGATTTTCGTCGCCGAGATCATCGACGCGGTCAACGAAAGCGTCGATGCCACCGACTGTGGCGGCAACGCCAATTGCCAGGATGGCGAAACCTGCCTCACGCATTACCTGTGGTGCGACCTCAGCGATCAAATCCATAACTTTCTCGGCGGCATCAGTCTGGCGGATCTGGTTGCCCGCAGTGAGGTGCAGGCGGTGTCCGTGCGCCAGCAGCGACGTCAGCGCGGTCTGGCGGAAGAATCGATTCCCTGCGAATCGATCGACTGATAAAGTCGCGCCCCATTCTTTTGCGGTAACAGTTCCGCCTCGTTTGGTTATGCCATGAAGCTCCCGATTTATCTCGATTATGCCGCCACCACGCCGGTCGATCCGCGCGTTGCCGCGGTGATGTGCCAGTGCCTTACGATCGATGGCAACTTCGGCAATCCTGCCTCCCGTTCACACGGTTACGGTTGGCGCGCCGAAGAGGCAGTCGAAAATGCGCGGCGGCAAGTCGCGGATCTGATCGGTGCCGATCCCCGCGAAATTGTGTGGACCTCCGGGGCCACCGAATCGAACAATCTGGCGCTGAAAGGTGCTGCACATGCGGCCCGTGCCGAGCGCGGCGGCATTCATGTGATCACTTCGCGCATTGAACACAAAGCAGTGCTGGATGTTTGCGCGCAGCTGGAGCGCGAAGGTTTCGAGGTGACGTATCTCGATCCCGGTATGGACGGCATTATCGATCCCGAGCAAGTCGCCGCAGCGCTGCGTCCGGATACCATTCTTGTCTCCATCATGCAGGCGAATAACGAGGTCGGAACCATCAATGACGTCGCCGCGATCGGTCGCGTGTGTCGCGAACACGGTGCGCTGCTGCATGTCGATGCGGCGCAGAGCACTGGCAAAATCGGTATCGACCTTCGCGTGCTACCGGTCGACATGATGTCGATGTCGGCGCATAAGCTCTATGGACCGAAAGGGATTGGCGCGCTCTACGTGCGCCGTCGGCCGCCGTTGGTGATTGAGGCGCAAATCCATGGCGGCGGACACGAGCGCGGCATGCGTTCGGGCACGTTGCCGACGCATCAGATCGTCGGCATGGGCATGGCGTGCGCAATTGCCAGTTCGGAAATGACTGTAGAGTCCGATCGTATCTTGCTGTTGCGGAATAAATTTCTTGTAGCAGCAGAGGCGTTAGGTGACGTGCATTTAAACGGCGACCGCCAGCGCAGATTGCCCGGCATCGTCAATTTGAGCTTTGGCGGCGTTGATGGTGAGGCGTTGTTGTTGGCGCTGAAGGATGTCGCAGTGTCGACCGGCTCGGCTTGTACCTCGGCCAGTATGGAACCCTCCTATGTACTCCGTGGCATGGGGCTAGGCGCCGACTTGGCGCAAGCTGCGCTGCGATTTTCGTTGGGGCGATTCACGACAGAAGCGGATATCGATAACGCGATCGAAGCCGTTTCCCGGACGGTTTCAGGCTTGCGGAATTAATCAGATTTGATGGAGTTGCAGTTCGCAACCTTTGTCGTGTTCGCGTACTAATTTCTTGTAAACCTGCGTATAATTCACGCCTTTCTTTTCTTAACCCAAATTCTAGCTTTTGTTGATAAGTCGCTAAGCCATTATTTTTAGGAGAGTTTCATGGCAGTTGAACGCACGCTTTCAATTATCAAACCGGATGCAGTCGCCAAGAACGTAATTGGTGCCATCTATACCCGGTTTGAGCAGGCCGGCCTTCGCATTGTTGCGGCCACCATGTTGCGCCTGAGCCGCGAGCAAGCCGAAGGTTTCTATGCCGAGCACAAGGGTCGCCCGTTCTTTCCGGCGTTGATCGATTTTATGACCTCCGGCCCGGTTACTGTACAGGTGCTCGAAGGTGAAAACGCAGTTCTGACCAATCGCGAGCTGATGGGTGCCACCAATCCGAAGAATGCCGAGCCCGGTACGATTCGTGCCGATTTTGCCGAATCGATCGATGCCAACGCCGTACACGGTTCCGATTCCCCGGAATCTGCGGCACGTGAAATTGCCTACTTCTTCGCCGCGAGCGAAATCTGCGAGCGCAGCTAACCGACCATGAATGAGCTGGCTGCGGTCGCGGCGAGCAAGGTCAACCTACTCGGGCTTTCTCGCGCAAAAATGGAGCAATTTCTCGTCGATATCGGCGAGAAACCGTTTCGCGCTCAGCAAATTCTCAAATGGCTCCATCACGCCGGCGTCGCCGATTTCGAAGCGATGACCAATATCGGTAAATCGCTGCGCGCAAAGCTGGAGCAGGTCGCCGAAATCCGCCCGCCGGAAATCGTCAGCCAGAAAGATTCGGCAGACGGCACGCGCAAGTGGGCGATTCGCGTCGATGGTGGCAATCTGGTCGAAACCGTGCTGATTCCCGATGGCCAGCGCGGCACGTTATGCGTGTCGTCGCAGGTCGGGTGCAGTCTCGATTGCAGTTTCTGCTCGACCGGCAAGCAAGGCTTTCAGCGTGATCTGACCGCTGCGGAAATCATCGGCCAGGTGTGGCTCGCGATTAAGTCTTACGACGGCTTTGCCGCTAAGGAGCGCATTGTGACCAACGTGGTCATGATGGGCATGGGCGAGCCGCTGCTCAATTTCGATAATGTGGTCGACGCGATGAGTCTGATGATGGACGACTTCGGGTACGGCATCTCGAAACGTCGCGTTACGCTGAGCACTTCCGGCGTTGTTCCCGCACTCGATAAACTCGGCGAAGTCAGCGACGTTTCCCTGGCGGTTTCGCTGCATGCGCCAAATGATCGACTCCGCGACGAGCTGGTACCGATCAATCGCCGCTATCCAATCGCAGAATTACTCGCTGCCTGTCAGCGCTATCTCGATCGGCAAACCGACACGCATCGCGTCGTTACGATCGAATACACATTGATTGCAGGCATCAATGATGCTTTGGAACAAGCGCGTGAATTAGCCGCTTTGCTCCGTCAGCTGCCGTGCAAAATTAATTTGATTCCCTTTAATCCGTTTCCCGGTTCCGATTATCAACGCCCGAGCAAAGGCGCGATTACCCGTTTTTGGGAGGAGCTGACAAAAGCGGGTTATGTGGTGACGGTGCGCACCACGCGTGGTGACGATATCGATGCAGCCTGCGGCCAATTGGTTGGACAAGTGACAGATCGCACGCGTCGCAGTGAGCGCCATCGCGAACGCGCGGCCCAGCCAGAACCGATACGCATCCTATAATGATTCGGCGATTGAACATGAAAGCAGGTAATGCGATGCCGAAGTGGATGACTAGAGTAATGATGGTGCTGTCGTGCGTAGTGCTGGCAGCGTGCGTTACCACCAAGACCGGTGGGTTTGAGGAGAAGAAGGACCCGCATAAGGCACTTGAATTTTCAGTGCAGGCCGCCCGCAATTACATTCAGGAACGTAACTGGGAAGCGGCGAAGCGGCACCTCAAAAACGCGCTCGCGATCGACGACAACAATGCTGATGTACATGAGGCGTTGGCCGAAGTGTTTTGGAATACCGGTGAGCTCGAGCAGGCCGATATTCATTTTCGCAAGGCGGTGGCGCTGAACGGCAAAGATGCGCGCACCCGCAATAATTTCGCTGCTTTTCTGTATCAGCAAAAACATTATGCCGAGGCGGAAACGCAGTTGGAGAAAGTGGCAGAAGATTTGCTGTATGACCGCCGCGCCGATGCTTTCGTCAATCTTGGTCGTGTTCGCATCAAGCTAAAAAAATACGCTGCAGCGAAGGATGTGCTCGAACGCGCGCGCTTGATGGAGCCGGGCGATGTGGTTTCGCTGTCCGAGCTGGCGGAAGTTAATTATCAGCTGGGCGATTACCCGGCAGCGCAGCGTTATTACGATCAGTACCGCAAGCGCATCAATGGGCAAACGCCGGCATCGCTCTGGCTGGGAATTCGTCTCGCCGATAAATTTGGCGATCATGATTCGCAAGCGAGCTATGCTTTGGCTTTAAAGAATCTTTACCCGCAATCTGAAGAGTATCTCGCATATAAGAGTGCATATAGCGATGGTGGCGCCAAACGGTAACGCCCACATGGATGAGACGGCGAACAATGAATTGAATACCCCTGGGAGTCTGCTGCGGCAGGGGCGCGAGCGCGTTGGGTTGACAAGCGAAGAGGTGGCGGGGCAATTGAACCTGCTGCCAACGCTGGTGCGGGCGCTTGAGGCAGATCAGTATCAGCACTTCGCCGGTGAAATTTTTGTAAAAGGGCATCTGCGAGCTTATGCGCGTTTGCTCAAACTGAATCCCGAAGACGTGTTGCGTTTATATCGCGGCAACTCAGCTCCGTCGTCGTCGACGTTGCTGGGTCAGCGCGATGTGCATTGGCGGCCGGTGAGTTTGAATCATGGCGTGAGCCACTGGCGTCGTTACTCAGGCATCGCGGCGACACTGGTCGTGCTCGCCGGATTATGGGGCTGGCAGCAGCATCGCGATCGCGGGCAGATGCTTTCGCTGACAGCGGAAACGGCAAGCGAACTCGGTGGTATTGATTCGGCGTTAAATAGCGGCACTGAAAGTGCGTTGCTCGACAGCGTGCAGTTGCTGCCGACCCAACCGACACCATCTGCGCCGGCGAATGGTAATAGTGCAGCTCCAACTGGGACTGATGCAGCTGCGGTTGCCGCCACCAGCGATATCGATAAGTTGAGTTTGCGGTTTTCGGCCGATTGTTGGATTGAGATCAAGGATCGCGACAACAAGTTGCTGGTCGCAACGTTGAAACACGCGGACGAACAACTTCAGCTCGAAGGTCGCGGCCCTTTCAAAGTGTTGCTCGGCTATGCGCCGGGTGTGGCGATGGCGTATAACGGCACGCCAGTCAAAGTCGATGTGCCCGAAGGTGCGCGCTCGACGCGCTTGATTGTCGGCAGCAGTTAATCGGCTTTCGTTTTACGTTGCAGGAATCGGTTGCATGAAATTTGAATCTCCCATTCGCCGGCGTAAATCTCGGCAGATTTGGGTTGGCAAGGTGCCAGTAGGCGGCGATGCACCGATCGCCGTGCAAACGATGACCAATACCGAGACTTGCGATGTCGCGGCAACGGTGGCGCAAATCAAGCGTGCAACCGACGCTGGCGCCGACATCGTGCGCATCTCGATTCCCTCAATGGAAGCGGCAGAAGCCTTCAAGCTGATTCGGCAGCAGGTCGATACCGCACTCGTCGCCGATATCCATTTCGATTACAAAATCGCGTTAAAAGTCGCCGAATACGGCGTCGATTGCTTGCGTATTAATCCCGGCAATATCGGCCGCGAAGATCGTGTGCGTGCGGTGGTCGATTGCGCGCGCGATAAAAATATTCCAATCCGTATCGGCGTTAACGCCGGTTCACTCGAAAAAGATTTGCAGAAAAAATACGGCGAGCCAACGCCGGATGCGCTGGTCGAGTCCGCGATGCGGCACGTCGAAATTCTTGATCGGCTCAACTTCCCCGATTTCAAGCTGAGCGTTAAAGCCTCCGATGTATTTATGGCGGTGGCGGCGTATCGCAAGATCGCGACACTGATCGAGCAACCCTTGCATCTCGGTATTACCGAGGCCGGTGGTCTGCGCGGCGGTACCGTTAAATCGGCGGTTGGCCTCGGCATGCTGTTGATGGACGGTATCGGCGATACCATCCGGATTTCTTTAGCGGCCGATGTCGTCGAAGAGGTCAAGGTTGGTTACGAAATTCTGAAGAGCCTGAAGCTGCGCACGCGCGGTATCAACTTTATTGCCTGTCCGAGCTGCTCGCGTCAGAACTTCGATGTCATCGCGACCATGAATGCACTGGAAAGCCGCCTCGAAGATTTGAATGTGCCGCTTGATGTCGCGGTCATCGGCTGTATCGTCAATGGTCCCGGCGAAGCCAAGGAGGTCGATATTGGTCTCACTGGCGGCACGCCAAATAATCTTGTGTATGTCGATGGCAACCCCGATCACAAGGTCGTCAACGCCGACCTGGTCGATCACCTTGAAAAACTCATCAGGGACAAAGCCGCCGCCAAGCTGCAGGCCGAAAAAGATCTTATTGCTCAGGGCTGAGCTTTCATTTCGCTTATAATGCCGGCCGCGCCGCAGAGTAGCGGTGCCGTACCGAGCTTCATACCGATTCACTTCGAGTTTTCGATGAGCAAGATTCAATCGATCAGGGGGATGAATGACATCCTCCCCGAGCAGACGCCGCTTTGGCAGTATATCGAGCGCACGGCCGCGCGCTTGCTCGCCGCATATGGCTATCAGGAAATTCGCTTTCCCATTCTTGAGCAGACCGAATTGTTCAAGCGCTCTATCGGTGCGGTGACCGATATTGTCGAAAAAGAAATGTATACCTTTGATGATCGCAACGGCGACAGTCTCACACTGCGGCCGGAAGGTACCGCCGGGTGTGTGCGGGCGTGCGAGCAGAATGGTTTGCTGTTCAATCAAATCCAACGGCTGTGGTACACCGGGCCGATGTTTCGTCACGAGCGTCCGCAGAAGGGTCGGTTGCGGCAGTTTCATCAGATTGGCGTCGAAGCGTTCGGCATGATCGGACCCGACATCGACGCGGAGTTGATCTTTCTAACAGCGCGACTATGGCGCGCGCTCGGTGTGGCGGACAACGTCACGCTTGAATTGAATAGCATCGGCTCGGCCGCTGCACGTACTGAGTTCAGGACTGCATTAATTAACTATTTGCAGCCATTCGCGGCGCAACTTGACGAAGATAGTCAGCGCCGTTTGCACTCCAACCCGCTGCGTATTCTCGATAGTAAGGATGAGAATACGCGCAAAATTTTGCTCGATGCGCCATCGTTTGGTGATTATCTCGATGCCGAATCGCGCGCGCATTTCGAGCATTTATGCGCGTTGCTCGCTGCCGGCGGTGTGCGCTATACGATCAATCCGGCGCTGGTGCGCGGGCTCGATTATTACGGCAAGACGGTGTTCGAGTGGACCACCGATAAACTCGGCGCACAGGCAACGGTGTGCGCCGGTGGCCGCTACGACGGTCTGGTCGAGCAGTTGGGTGGCAAGTCAACGCCGGCGTTTGGTTTTGGTATCGGTATCGAGCGTTTGTGTTTATTGCTCGAGGCATGCGGCCAACTGCCGATGGATATTGTCGCTGCACCGCAGGTCTATATCGTCGCGGCGGGCGAGCGCGCCGAACGCCAGGGCGTTGTGCTTGCGGAAATATTGCGTGATCGCCTACCGCAATTGCGACTGGTCACCAATTGTGGCGGCGGCAGTTTTAAAAGTCAGTTTAAGAAAGCCGATAAATCCGGTGCGGTATTGGCGCTGATCATTGGCGATCAGGAAGCCGATAACGGTACAGTGAATATCAAATGGTTGCGCGATGAACACCGCGAGCAGCAGACGGTATTGCAAGTTGCCGTGGCCGACGCCATTGCGCAGGCCTTACAACTAACGATTGCACAATAACGACTCCAAAATAATACGAGGTGTCATGTGGAAGTTTACAAAACGGAAGAAGAGCAACTCGAAGCGTTTAAGCGTTGGCTGCGCGACAATGGGCGCCAGGTTCTGCTCGGTATATTGACGGCAGCGGTTGTCGCATTCGGCATCTACAGCTGGCAACAACGGCAAATGCATCAGCGCGAAGCGGCATCGATCGCGTACGAAAATTTATTGCATGCAGCGCGTCAACTCGATGCGCAAAACGATAACGATACGCTGGCTACAGCGCGGCATTTGGCGGATTCGTTGAAGAGCGATTTTGCTAATTCCGCCTACGCGCAATTTGCAGCGCTGTTCAATGCGAAAATCGCGGTTCAGCAAAACGATTTGACGCGCGCAGAAAGTGAATTGCGCTGGGTGCTGGATCACAAACCGGTGCAGGAAATTAAAGCGACGACGCAATTGCGACTCGCGCGCGTGCTGCACGCAAAAGGCGACGACAACGGCGCATTGGCGTTACTCGATGGCGATGTCGGCAGCTACGGCGCGGCATATTTGCAACTGCGCGGCGATATCGAATTGGCGCGTGGCAATATTGATGCGAGTAAAGCGGCCTACGCCAAAGCGCAGGAGCTCGAACGCAAAATGACGACCCCGATCAACGATCCTCTGCTCGATATGAAACTGCGTGATTTGCAGGCGGGTGAACCGACGCCGGAGCAGGGAGCATAAATATGTTGCGTCATTCGTCGATGAATGTGTTGCGCTGGCTTGCCGCCGGATTTTCTTTGTTGGCGCTGCTCGCTTGCACCAGCCAGGAAGAAAAGGAGCAGGGGCCGGCACCGCTGCCCGAATTTAAACAGGAACGCGGTTTCGATAAGTTGTGGAGCCACGGTATCGGTAACGGTCAGGGCAAGTTGTACAACCGCCTGACGCCGGCGATTCACAACAACAAAATAATTGCCGCGGCGGCGAAAGGCGTGGTCGAAGCCTACGATCGGACCAGTGGTCGCTCGCTGTGGGATGCCGATATCGACCATCCAATTAGTGGTGGTGTGGGCATCGGTTGCGGTCTGGTATTTGTCGCTTCCGAAGATGGTCGCGTATGGGCATTGAACGAAGAGACTGGAAAATCCGCATGGCGCACGCAGATTAATGCGCAGGTGCTCGCACCGCCGGTATGCGATAACAATATCGTCGCGGTACTGACATTCAGTGGTGATGTGGTCGGTCTCGATGCACAAACCGGCGCAAAGAAATGGGCTTACGCCGGTACCGCACCGTTGCTGAGTTTGCGTGCGAGCAGCGCACCGCTACTTTATAACGGTGCCGTCATTGCTGGTTTCGGCAGCGGCAAAGTCATAGCGGTGGAACTGGAAAGCGGTCGCCCGTTGTGGGAAGCGCGCGTCGGTGTCAGCCAGGGTAGTTCCGAAATCGAGCGCCAAATCGATATCGATGGCGACATGCTGATCGATAACGACATGCTGTATGCCGTTTCATTTCAGGGACGTTTTGCTGCGATCGATTTGCGCAGTGGACGCCGACTCTGGGACACCACGGCATCGAGTTATGTCGGCTTAAGCGAGGGTTTCGGCAATATTTATGTGGTCGGTGCGAGTGGCAGTATTACCGCGTTCAGCAAAAACAATCAGGGCACGCACTGGGAGCAAACCGCGCTCGCACGGCGTCAGTTGAGCGGCTCGGCAACGCTTGGCAATTATGTGGTGGTCGGCGATGTTGAAGGCTACTTGCATTTGTTGTCGCAGATCGATGGTCATTTCGTTGCGCGCATGCATTTCGATGGCGACGGCGTTCGGGTTGCGCCGATCGTGGTCGACGATGTGATGTACGTGTACGGAAATAGCGGCAAACTCGCCGCGTACAAATTGGAGAAATAGCTTTAGTCGCAGCGCGCTTGTATCAGCGTCATGCGAAATCTAAAGCTGAAGCAAAATGATCCCTGTATTCGCGCTAGTTGGTCGGCCTAATGTCGGTAAATCGACACTGTTTAATCGGCTGACCAAAACTCAGGACGCACTCGTCGCTAACTTTCCTGGCCTTACGCGCGATCGTCAATATGGCGAGGCCAAATTCGGTTCGCGTCACTTTATCGTTATCGACACCGCCGGGATGACCGGGCAGGAAGAGGGTATCGATTCCGCCGTCGCGCAACAGTCGCAGCAGGCGGTTGATGAAGCCGATGCCGTTGTGTTCATGCTCGACGCGCGCGAAGGTTTGAACGCGCTCGACGAACAGCTCGCACAGCGTTTGCGCGTGAAGAACAAACCGCTATTTTTTGTCGCGAATAAAATCGACGGCGTCAATGAAGATGTCGCGCTGGCCGAAATTTCGCGCCTCGGTGCCGGCAAGATTTATCCAACGACAGCTACGCACGGTCGTGGATTGCGCCCGTTGCTTGAAGACATGCTGAATCTTTTTCCCAAGCCGGAGGAGACGCCGATCGATGGCGATATCAACCCCGGGATCAAGATCGCCATTGTGGGACGTCCCAATGTCGGCAAATCAACGCTGGTCAATCGGCTGCTTGGTGAAGAGCGCGTGGTCGTCTATGACGAGCCGGGCACCACGCGCGATAGTGTTTATATTCGCTACGAACGCAACGAAGAAATATTCACGCTGATCGATACCGCCGGAATTAGGCGTCGTAAAAATGTGTCCGAAGTCGTCGAGAAATTCTCCATCGTCAAAACGCTGAAGGCGATCGATGATGCGAATGTCGTCGTGCTGGTACTCGATGCCAGTGAAGGTATTGTCGATCAGGATTTGCATCTGCTGGGTCATGTCATCGATGCCGGTCGCGCATTGGTCGTGGCAATCAATAAGTGGGATGGCCTGACGGATCAGCACAAGCAATATGTAAAAAGCGAGTTAGAGCGCCGCTTACAGTTTATCGATTACGCGCAAATACATTTTATTTCTGCACTACACGGTACCGGTGTCGGGCATCTGTACGACTCGGTGCGCACTGCCTATCGCGCGGCGACGCAAAAACTGCAAACGCACAATCTCAGTCAAATTCTTGAGCGCGCGGTGTTCGATCATGCGCCGCCGCTGGTGAACGGTCGTCGCATTAAATTGCGTTATGCGCACGCCGGCGGCAGCAATCCACCGTTGATCGTCATCCATGGCAATCAAACCGATGATGTGCCGCGTGCCTATCGCCGCTATCTCGAAAAAGTATTTCGTCGCGAATTAAAGTTGATCGGCACGCCGGTGCGCATCGAATTTAAAACCGGTGAAAATCCATTCGCGGGCAAGCGCAATGTGCTGAGCGAACGTCAAGTCGAGCGCCGTCGGCGCCTGATCCAGCACGTGAAAAAATCGACCAAGAAGAAGTCCTGATCTCGCTATTCATGCGAGCCCGCAATTCAAGCGAAGAGTCTGATGTCGGCCCAGTTGCAACCCGATCTCGATTCCCCGGAACGCATTCGCGAATTTGTGAATGCGTTTTATGCGCGCTTATTGAAAGATGAACAGCTGGCGCCGATTTTTCTGAACGTCGCGAATATCGATCTGCAAAACCATCTGCCGCTGATCTGCAGTTATTGGGAAAAACTACTGCTGGGTGGCACTGACTATCGCCGTCACACGATGAATATCCATCGCGCTGTGCATGCCAAACGGCCGCTGCGCAAAGCCGATTTCGAACGTTGGCTACAATATTTTCACGCGACCATCGACGATAATTTCGCAGGCCCGCATGCCGAGCGCGCGAAACAGGTGGCCGCACATATTGCAGTCAGCATGCATAGAGCATTGCAGTTGACGCAGCCGGATGCTTCCGATGGTTAACGCAAGCACTGACGGCGATGAATACCGTACAGCGCAATGTGTTTATTGCATGACGAAATGCGGCTGTTGAATGCGGTTGAATTGATCGCGTGGTTGCTTGCGCACGGGGTGTACTTGGCGCGCGACCAATTTACCTTCGAACACATGGCATTCGAATTCAACAACATCACCTACAGTAATTTTGTCAGCGCCGCGCAAGCTTTTCGCATTGACATAAATGTCAGGGCCGGCGCCATTCTCAAGAAAACCGTAGCCTTTGGTGGGATTAAACCATTTCACAGTTGTACGCATAATATGTCGACAGCTTAGTTGTGAATAAAGAATGTGGATGGCGTATGTATAAATAACGGTACAAATAAAAAACGTTATTGCTGTTGTTAATGACTCTGTTAAATAACTCGCGATGAAATGATAAATGGCGAGATCGAATAATTCTGGAAAAGATTCTCCCAAATTTAATTTGCGTGAACAAGTAAAAAATAAACAAAAAAAGATAAATAAAAAAGCCCGGAAATCCGGGCTTTTTTATTGTTTTATTTACATTGGTCTGAGCGATTTTACAAAGCCAGGTTAGGCCAGCTCGATGGCAACGGCCAATGCTTCACCGCCGCCGATGCACAAGGTGGCGACGCCGCGTTGCTTGTCGTATTTTTTTAGCGCATGCATCAACGTGACGATCAGGCGCGAGCCGGTCGAACCGATCGGATGACCCTGCGCGCACGCGCCGCCGTGCACATTCACTTTGCTGTAATCAAGTTCGAGATCGCGCATCGCGAGCATCGTCACCATTGCAAATGCTTCGTTGATTTCCCAGAGGTCGACATCGTCTTTCGACCAGCCGATTTTTTTCAGTAATTTTTGCACTGCACCGATCGGTGCGATCGTAAATAATTCCGGTTGATGCGAATGCCGGGCATGGCCAACGATGCGCGCAAATGGTTTCAAGCCGCGCGCGTTGGCGACACTTTCGTTCATCAACACTAGCGCGGAGGCGCCATCGGAGATCGAACTTGAATTTGCCGCGGTAACGGTACCGTCTTTTTTGAAGGCTGGTTTCAGCGTTGGAATTTTTTCGAGTTTTGCCATGAGCGGTTGTTCGTCGTCTTTGACAATCGTTTCGCCTTGGCGCGTTTTGAGCGTGACCGGGACGATTTCAGCGGCGAGCCAGCCTTGCTCGATAGCGCGTTTTGCGCGCACCAGCGATTCGGTCGCAAAGGCATCCATATCGGCACGGGTGAGGCCATTGGCATCGGCGGTTTCTTGGGCATAAGTGCCCATCAAGCGACCGTGATACGGATCTTCGAGGCCATCGAAAAACATGTGGTCTTTCAATTCGACGTGGCCGGTGCGCACGCCACCGCGCGCACCGGGGAGAATGTGTGGCGCATTGGTCATACTTTCCATACCACCGGCGATCATCGTGTTGTAGCTGCCGGCGGCAATCTGATCGAAGGCGAAAATCGTGGTTTGCATGCCGGAGCCACACAGCTTGTTGACGGTGACACAACCGGCCGAATTCGGAATGCCCGCATTTAAACCCACCTGGCGCGCGGGGCCCTGTTTGAGGCCGGCTGGCAGTACACAGCCCATCAGCAGCTCTTCGATATCGGCCGGCGCGAGACCGGAGCGCTCAAGAGCGGCGGTTACGGCAGTGGTACCGAGCTCGACGGCGGTGGCGCCGCTCAGGCTGCCCTGCAAGCTGCCCATGGGAGTACGGGCGCCACTGAGAATGACAACAGAATTGTTCGACATGGTGAGTTCCAGCGAAGAGTGAAAGCGAGAAGAGGCAGGTATTTAGCCATAGCGGCGAGGGGCAAAACAACCGCGAAAATTACGTGCGAGTCGGATCGACCGTGAACAACTTGCCTCGCGCCGCTTCGCGATAAGTGCGCGGCGTTTGGTTCATCGTCGCCGTAAAAAGCCGGCAGAAATAATCCGCATCGCCGTAGCCGCACGCGGCCGCCACTTCGGCAATCGACAGATTGCTGGTGCGCAGCAGATCGCGTGCGCTGTTCAAGCGTTGCTGCTGCAGATATTCACTCGGGCTCATGCCGGTCGCTTCCTTGAAGCGCCGATTCAGCGAGCGCGGACTGATGCCCAGTTGTTCCGCCAGTGCCGGCATGCGCAGGGTTTCCGGGTAGCGTCGGCGCAAATAATCCTGCGCCTGCGCGACCAGTTCGTCGCCGTGTACATCGCCATGACCGAGACTGTAGGCGTGCATTTCGAACGGGCGGCGAATCTCCGGTGAAAACTGCGCTTCGACCTTGCGGGCGATCTGCGGGCCGTAAAATTTACCAATGAAGTGAATCGTCAAATCCGCGACCGAATTGACCGAACCCGCGCAAAAAAGATGACCGGCCTCGGTAATCAGGTGACGGCGCCGCAGATTGACCTGCGGGTAACGACGCGCGAATTGATCGAAGTAAAACCAGTGCGTGGTGGCCGGCAAACCATCGAGTAAACCTGCTTCAGCCAATAAAAAGCTACCGGTGCCGACGGCGCAGAGTAGCGAATCACGCATCGCCAGTTGCCGCAGCCAGGGCAGCAGTTCTTGTTGCTGGCGCACGATAGTCAGTGGGTTGCGCCACAGCGCCGGCACGATCAACAGATCGGTGCGCTCGATATCGCTGGGCCTGCCGCTGAGCTTAAGTGTCAGGCCATTCGCCATCACCGCTTCGTGCCCGTCGGGGCCGACGACATCATGTTGCAGGCCCTGCTGTTTATCCGCTGGCGAATGCAAGGGGCGCTGCGCGCGCGCGAGCTGATCGGCGGCGGTCAGCATTTCCATCGGCAGGGACAAGCTCGAAGCCAGTGCGTGCGGCAGGGCAAGCAAAGTAATATGTGGCAATGGCGGATTAATCCAGTTTTGTGGCGAATAGAGACAGTCTACCGCCCCAAGCGCACATTACAATGTGCGAACAATATTGTGACAGCCAGCAAAAACGCGTGCAGCCTAGCGCGTAAGGACCCCACAAATGGCGAGACTTCCCCTGATCGTCGGCTTTGGCGGCATCAATGCAGCCGGCCGCAGCTCTTTTCACCACGGCTATCGGCGCATGATCTTCGATGCGCTCGATAATTCCACCGCCAACCGCACGCTGCGCAGTCTCGCCGCGCTAATGCAGTTGCCGATCGATGACGTGATCGGCACCGAGGCGCGGCAGTTCATTCTCGATCACACATTGATTCGCCGCATCGAAGCCGATTGGTTCGACCCGCAGCGCGCGCCGCTGAATCGACGCTTGCCCATTGAGGCAGGGGCGCAGCCGCTGTCGCTGGTAACCAAGGCGCGCAATTTGCCCGAGATATTGCCGCCGGGCTGGCGGGTCACTGACCTCGACGGCCGCAATGTGCGGGTGGATATCACCGGCGACGCCGAATTTCTGTTGCCGGATACCGAAGCCTTGGCGGTGCAGGCGGCGGGGCAGCTGCCGACCGGATTCGATCCGGCAAAGCTGTATCAATCGCGCAATCATCCGCGCGGTCTGCAACTGTCGGTCTTCGCGGCATCCGATGCGCTGGGTTCAATCGGTATCGACTGGGTGACCATCTGCAGTCGCGTCGCGCCGGATCAGATCAGCTGCTATGCCGGCAATGCGCTGAGCCAATGCGACGAAAACGGCAACGGCGGCATGCTGGGCGCGCGTTATCGCGGCAAGCGAGTGACCTCGAAACAATTACCGTTCGGTCTGCTCGAAATGCCGGCCGATTTCGTCAATGCCTACGTGCTCGGCAATATCGGCAATACCGGCGGTAATGCCGGGGCCTGCGCTACATTTCTTTACAGCTTGCGCCAGGGGCTCGATGACATTCGCACCGGGCGCGCGCGCGTCGTCATCATCGGTTCCAGCGAGGCGCCGATTTTGCCCGACGTGATCGAAGGCTTTGCCGCGATGGGTGCGCTGGCCGAAGACAAAGCGCTGCTTGCGCTCGATGCGGATAAAGGCTTGAGCGTGCCGGATTGGCGCCGCGCCGCACGTCCGTTCAGCACTAACTGCGGGTTTACCATCGCCGAAGGCGCGCAATATATCGTGTTGATGGATGACGAATTGGCGCTTGAACTCGGCGCGAATATTCACGGTGCAGTGACCGATGTGTTCGTCAATGCCGATGGCCACAAGAAATCGATCTCCGGTCCTGGCGCCGGCAATTATTTAACGGTGGCGAAGGCGTGTGCCGCTGTGCGCACTATTCTTGGCGAGGAATCGCTGCGTCAGCGCTCATTCGTGCAGGCACATGGCACCAGCACGCCGCAAAACCGTGTGTCGGAATCGCACATCCTCAATGAGACCGCCAAGCTGTTTGGCATCGAGCAATGGCCGGTCGCAGCGATCAAGGCATTCATCGGCCACACGCTGGGTCCGGCATCGGGCGATCAACTGGTGGCGACGTTGGGGGTATGGGCGCACGGCATTATTCCCGGTATCAAAACAATCGATCATATTGCCGGCGATGTGCACGACAGTAATTTGCAGATCAGCAGCGAGCATTTGCAGGTCGGCGTCGAGGGTATCGACAGCGCCATTCTGAACGCGAAAGGTTTTGGCGGTAATAATGCTTCGGCGCCGGTGTTTGGGCCGCACATCGCACTGCGCATGCTGAGCAAACAGCGCGGCGAAAAAACGATGACGGCATGGCGCGCACGCAACGAAGCCGTGCGTGAACGCGCGCAACAATATGACGATGCCGCATGCTCGGGCGATATCAACACGATTTATAAATTTGATCACGGCGTATTGCATGCCGGCGATTTGGATTTCTCGAAACACGCGATCGCGGTGCCGGGTTTCGGTCATCCGGTGAATTTGGATTTTGAGTCGCCATTCAGCGATTGGCTTTGATTTTGCAGCCCGTGGGGATACTCGGAATCACCATAATTCGAATATCGGCGAGGGCGAATCATGCGCAAATATGTGCGTCATCCCAGCTGCATCCCCGTCGAAATTATCGCGACGATGGCTCGCAATGAAGCGCTTTTTGCGAACGCCGATGAATCCCACGACAGCACCAGACTGTGCAATATCAGTTACGGCGGTTTTTCGTGTGTCGTGTCGCGGGCACTACCGCTGGGCTGCGATGTGCAATTGCGCATTCCCACGGTGTGGCCGGATTACAACGGTCATGGCAGCGTACGTTGGTGTCGTGAAATGACCGGTGGTTTTGAAGTCGGCATTGGCTTTACATCGCAGGATGCGTTTAAGGCAAAAATGGTCGAACAGCTTTGCCAAATCGAACAATATCGGCAGCGTGCCTGGATCGACGAAGGGCGCCGCATCGATTCCGAGCAGGCGGCGCGCGAGTGGATTGCATTATTTGCCGAAGAATTTTCGCGATCGTTTCAGCAACCGCATTAACCCGATAAGCAGCAATGCTTAATCGATGATTAAACCCTTCTCGACAAATGTTTCAACGCGGATCGAATGCACGCCATTCGGTAATACATTTCGAATCAAATGCTCGGCATCGCCGGCCGCGGCTATTTTTTCCAGATTGATGATGCGTTCAGCAATGGGATGCTTTTCAGCATCGCGGACAATCATCACTTTCGGTAGATGTCGATGCCGGTAATTGGTGCTAACGACAATGCCCACTTCGCCGGTATGCAATTCCACGATACTGCCCGGCGGATACAATCCGATGCATTCGATAAATTCATGGGCAAGTTTCGGATCGAATTTCTTACCGGTTTGATCAGTAATGATTTTTAACGCGTTCAGCGAGGACGCACCTTTCTTATAGACACGATCGCTGGTGATAGCATCGTAAACATCGCATAGCGACACGATGCGCGTGAAATCAGTGATACCCCCGGCTTTGATTTTGCGTGGATAACCGGTACCGTCGAGGTTTTCGTGATGGCCGTACGCGACATCAATCGCGCCGTGATACACATTGCGATGAGCCAGCAAAATATCGCGTCCGCATTGCGCATGCTTTCGCATCTCTGCCATCTCTTCCTCGGTCAGTCGTTCTATTTTCATTAGAACGTTTAGCGGCGTTTGCATTTTGCCGATGTCATGCAGCATGCCGGCAATGCCAAGCTTATTCAGATCTTCTTCACTCGCGCCCAGATGGCGACCGAAGGCGATGGCGAGCAAGCCGACATTCAGACTGTGTTCCGATGTGTATTCATCTTTGTTGCGAAGCTTGGACATCCACATCATTGCATCCGGGTTTTGCAATACGCTGCGCACGCAGTCGGAAACGGTGGCCTTCACTTCTTTGATATCGATGCCGCGGCCGAGGCGTACATCGTCCATGAACGAGCGGGTGAGCGCCTGCGCATTGGCGTGCGTATTTCTGGCGGCTTGCAGATCGCCTTTGCTCGGCGGGGCGGCGGTATAGACCTTGGTGCGCTGCAGCCGCGGTTCTGAAACGGAGCGCTCCTCGGCCGGCAACCACGAATCTTCGTTCAGTTCTACGAAAACGAATTGACAATGTTTTGCAATTTCATCGACATCCGCGAGGCTGCGAATATGAAAGCCCTGCAGGATGAACGGCGTCTCTAACCAAGGGCGATCGAGTTCACAAACATACATGCCGACTTTCAGTCCGCTGACCGCAATTTTCACCACACGCTTTTCGTGCAGTGTTCGACCCGGTCGCACAATCGCTTTTTTATCCATTATTCGATGCTCTCGAGGACGTCCGCCTACCCTGGGCCAACGTCGTTTGAGTCTAGTACAAACGCGCCACCCTGCCGCAAACCGGCATTGGTTTACACTGAGTGACCCATTTTTGAGCTTAATAGTGATGGCAATGACGATATTTCGCGTTCCGGTTTTGAATCGCGTGCTGGCCGCCCTGGCGAGTGTGATTCTTGCCGCGCTGGGTTGGCGTGTTGTCGGTTCCCTGCCGCAACAACGCAAATATGTGCTGATCGGTGCGCCGCATACCAGCAACTGGGATTTTCCGTTGATGCTGCTCGCGGTGCTGAAAATTGGTATGGATGTGCATTGGCTGGGTAAACACACCTTATTCAAAGCGCCGTTCGGCAGCGTGATGCGGTGGCTTGGCGGTATCGCGGTCGATCGCGGCAAATCGAATAATCTGGTCGCGCAATTGATCGAACTTTTTCGCGAGCGCGATGAACTGGTGTTGTTGATTCCACCCGAGGGTACACGTACTCAGGTCGACCGTTGGAAAAGCGGCTTTTATTACGTGGCAGCCGGCGCTGAGGTGCCGATCCTGCTCGGCTTCGTCGATGCCGGACGCAAGCAGTTAGGATTCGGTCCGGTGTTTAATACATCCGGCAATTACGCGGTCGATCTCGTGGAGATTCAAAAATTCTATGCCGATAAGCGCGGCATTCGACGCTGATCATCAGCGCGATATTAGCTATTTCAATTTCAGCGCAGTGCGGAAACGGTAAAAATTCCGAGCAAGGTAAGAGTCAGCGAACCGATAACGTGCAGCGCGATCGTGCCACAGGCTATGGTGATTTTGCCTTGCTGCAGCAGTGCCACGACTTCGGCCGAGAATGTCGAAAAAGTCGTTAAGCCGCCGAGAAAGCCGGTAATTATAAATAGACGCCATTCGGGCGGCAGGCTCGGATTGCTGCCGAAATACGCCGCCGCGACGCCAATCAAATAACCGCCGAGCAAATTCGCCAACAGCGTTCCGGGCTGCAGTGACGGCAACGCCGTATTCAAACTAATGCTGAATAACCAGCGTAATACGGCGCCGAGCGACGCACCGACACTGATGGCGGCAATGGCTTGAAACATGGCGATTTCCTTGGGCTGATAAACCTCGCGCTTATTTTGCCAAGTAAACGCGATCAACACACGGGGAATCTCGCGAACCAACAGTTACATGAGCCCGCTATTGCATGTACCAGCCGTGACTCACAACAATCGATTGCCCCGTTAATGCATTGCTGGGAAAACTGGCGAGAAACACGGCCACTTCAGCGACATCGTCGGTCGTCGTAAATTCGCCATCGACGGTGTCCTTTAACATCACCGTGCGTACCACATCCTGTTCGCTGATTCCCAATTCTTTCGCCTGCTCGGGAATTTGTTTCTCGACCAGCGGCGTGCGCACAAATCCGGGACAAATCACATTCGCACGCACACCGTGTTGCGCGCCTTCTTTTGCCAACACCTTACATAAGCCAAGCAGGCCATGTTTCGCCGTGACGTACGGCGCTTTCAATAATGAAGCCTCGTGCGAATGCACCGATCCCATATAAATTACCGTGCCGCCGCGCTTGGCTGGATAGACGCGCTGCAAAAATGCGCGCGTTGTTAAAAATGCACCATCCAAATGAATCGCGATTAATTTTCGCCAGTTGTCGAGCGACAACGCGTCGATCGGATCGATATGTTGAATGCCGGCGTTGCTGATCAATATGTCCGGTACGCCGAAGGCTTCGGTCAATGCCGCGAAGCCGCGCTCGACCGCTTCTTCATTGGCAACATCCATTGCCACCGCCAAACCGGTGCCGCCGAGTTTTTCCAATTCCGCGACAGCCGCTGTGGCCGCATCGAGCGAAATATCCGCGATGCACACTTTGGCGCCCTCACGCACATAAGCGCGTGCAATTTCCAAACCGATACCGCTGGCCGCGCCGGTAATAACGGCCACTTTTCCTGCAAGTTTCATCACGCTCTCCTTCAATAAAAATATATGAGGTTCAATGAAAATGACTCGCTTTCAAAAAAATAGATTGATGCAATAAAAATGTTTTCTTCGACAGCTAAATTTCTTCGACCGCGATTTCATGCACAACGATGCCTTTATCATCGGGTACGGGCTGCAACCAGCGCGCCTGTTGCAACGCGAGTTTCGCATCGTTGTAGCCTTTATCCCAACGCCATTCGATCGAGCCTTTGGAAAAATTAATATCCTTCGATGATGATCGCCAATCGTGTCCCGGATATTGCAAGCGCACGATATGCATGGTGGTGCCACAGCCGTGCGACGCTAATTGTTTAATTTCAGGATCGTCTTTTAATGCGGGCGATAATTTGTCGTATAACGCGTGCAATTGTCGGCGCAGATTGTGCGTTTCTGCATACGCTTCGATATGACGCGCCGAGCGCGAAGCAAACATCACTTCTTTTTGCCGCGATTGCACTTGATCGTAAGTTTCCGGTTCCGGGCCTTCGGCAAACCACAGATCGACCATAAAACATAATGTATCGACGCGCGGACTATCGTTGATAACAATTTCCAACGGGGTGTTCGAATACAAACCGCCATCCCAATACAACTCGCCGTCGATACGAATGGGTGGAAATCCCGGCGGTATCGCACCGCTTGCCAGGATATGCTCGATGCCTAAGCGTTGATGTGCGCTGTCGAAATTCACCAATTGCGCCGTCGTTACTTGCAGCGCGCTGACAGTTAGGCGCATTGCCTCGGATGCATTCATTACGTCGACATCGACCAGCTGTTTCAATGTATCAGCGAGCGGCGCAGTGTCATAAATGCTTGCCTTATCTGGCGATACCGGCAGGCCCAGAATAAATGGATTGAATAACCGCGGCGAAAAAAAACCAGGAATACCTCGTGTTATTGCATCGAACGTCGCATGCCACACATTCATGCGTTGCACCCAGTCGGGCGTTGTGGCACCAGATACTGCATCGTGATGCGCGACGCCGTCCCAAAATTCCTGTAAGCGCAGCAGGCGATTGGAGATATCGTTACCCGCAATGATTGCAGCATTGATCGCGCCGATCGATGTTCCGATCACCCAATCCGGCGTAAGTTCATGTTCATGCAATGCCTGATAGACGCCCGCCTGATATGCGCCCAGTGCGCCGCCGCCTTGTAATGCAAGAACTATTCGCGGTTTATCGCGCCTAAATGACTTCATATTGGTACTCTCTGAATTACGACGACATCGAGTACTATCGCACGAACGGTATCGATTTCAGCAGCTAGGACCATCGAGTTGCCAATAACGTTCACCTGCTTAAAAGTGTCAGGCGGCAATCCACCGGACCACTATCGATTCACGGAAAGTTGCTCCACCGAAAGAAACACTGCAGTTTTTATTTACACGTTGCCGGTTGCTGCGGTGAGTGTCGACAATGGCTTCATGATGGTCGCGAATGAAAAGGTGCGCATATGAGTTCGAATCCGCATAGCCGCGAAAAAATTCTGCATGCGCTTTATGAAGCGGCAGAGCTTGAACACAACCTCATGTGTACTTATTTATACGCGGCCTTCAGCCTCAGAGCGGGTGAAGACGAAGGGCTGAGTGCACACGAGGCCGCTGCTGTCGCGCGCTGGCGCAGTTGCCTGTTCAGCATCGCTGTCGATGAGATGGCGCATCTGACAATGGTATGGAATATCACCGCGGCGCTGGGCGGTTCACCACGCTTCGGGCGCGGCAATTTTCCGCTCGATCCCGGCATGTTGCCGGCGCGTGTCATCGTCAAGCTCGCGCCATTTAACGAAGCGGTACTGCAACATTTTATTTATCTCGAGCGGCCGGAGCATTCCGAGGAACCCGATGGCGAAGGTTTCGTCGCCGATTTTATGTTCACGCGCTCCAGCGACAAAATTCGCCTGACGCCAATGGGTTTGGATTACGACACCGTCGGCGTGTTTTACGCCAAGCTCGGTGAGAGCCTCGAAGCGCTGGCAAACGAGATCGGCGAAGACGCCGCATTTTGTGGCGATACGGCACTGCAAATAGCGCCGAGCGATGTCGGCCTCGATTTACCGAAACCGGTGCAATGTCTGAAGACAGCGCTCGCCGCGTTCACCGCCATCGTGCTGCAGGGCGAGGGTGCACCGGTCGAAATTAAAGATTCGCATTTTCAAAAATTCATCGCGATACGCACTGAATACGCGGCATTAAAAGCCGCCAATCCAGCATTCGAACCGGCATGGCCAGCGGCGATAAATCCGGTGCAGCGCACACCGATGCGCGCCGGACGCGTGCGTATCGAAGATGAGGAGGCGGTCACCACCGTCGATCTCGCGAATGCAGCGTACGGTCTGATGTTGCGCTTGATGGCTTATGCCTATGTGATACCGCGACCGCTATCGGAAAAAACACTGGCAATCGATATTGCACTCGGATTGATGCGGGCGATGACGTATCTGGCGGAACGCGCTGCGCGCTTGCCGGCAGGTCCGGCGTCGCCCGGTTGCAATGCGGGTATGTCGTTTATTGCATTGCGCGATGCCGCCGCGTTGCAGCCGGGACCGGCCGCGCGTCGATTTTTTATCGAGCGCCTTGATGAACTCGCAGCCGCGGCCACCGAGCTGGCCGCGAATGCGGATAAGCGAGTCATCGCGGCGTCACGTCAATTAACCGATCTGGCGAAACGCGCTGCGCGCGGATTTGAAATTGCTGCGACGACAATACCTACTCACACCGTTCCCGTGTCGTCACCAACGGCCATTAGTGAAACGCCTCCCACTCGCACCGTTGCGGGAAATATCGAAACCGTAGCCGGAAAAGATCTCACGGTAATTTATGAAGCCAAGAAATGTATTCACGCGCGCTTTTGTGTCACCCAGGCGCCGAAAACATTTCTGGCCAATGTGCCCGGCAGTTGGATCTTTCCCGATGCGATGGACACCGAAGCTCTGGTTACTGCGCTCGTGCAATGCCCTTCGGGTGCGCTGCAATATCGGCGCAATGATGGCGTTGCAGAAGAGCCAGCACCACCGGTGAATTTAATTGCAGTGCGCGAAGCCGGACCGTATGCGGTGCGCGCGGATATTCGCCTCGATGGCGAACCAATCGGTTATCGCGCCACGCTGTGTCGCTGCGGTGCATCGAAAAATAAACCGTTTTGCGATTCGTCGCATCATGACATTGAATTTACCGCGACCGGCGAGCCGCCTACCACCACGCCAGCCGATATGCTGAACGTACGCGATGGCATACTCGCCATCGATCCGGAAATCGACGGACCATTGCAACTGCGCGGTAATTTGGAAATCACCAGTGGAACCGGGCGGGTGGTAGCGCGCCTGACGCAAACGCGGCTGTGTCGTTGTGGTGCGAGTAACAACAAACCGTTCTGCGATGGCAGTCACGCCAGAGTTGGATTCAAATCGGATTGAAATCGCTATTTACATGAGGAGAAATATCGATGAATCGCAATCATGATTTTACGTTGGCCGAACCGATCAGCCCCGTTGACCATTCGCAAGGACCGGAACACGCCGCCGTCACGTTAGTGGAATACGGTGATTTCGAATGCCCGAGCTGCCGTCAGGCATGGCCCGCGGTAAAAATGGTGCAGCAACGGTTTGCCGGGCGTCTGCGTTTTGTGTTTCGTCATTTTCCGTTAGAGCAAGTGCACCCACACGCACTGCTCGCCGCGCAGGCGGCGGAATGCGCCGGCGCGCAGAAAAAATTCTGGGAAATGCACGATCTGCTTTTTGAACATCAAAGCCATTTGAAGAAACAACATCTGATCGGTTATGCCGAGCAACTGCAGTTGGATCGAGTGAATTTTATTGCTGAATTAGACGACGAGATTTATCTGCAACGCGTGCGCGAACATATCGACAGCGGTGAACGCAGCGGTGTGCGCGCCACCCCGACGTTTTACATCAATGGCCGCCTGCAGGATGTTTCGTTTGGGCTGCACGGCCTGGTCGATGGCATCGAAGCAATTTTAGAAAAAAGAGATTAACTGCAGCGCCAAAAAATGCCCGGGAAATCCGGGCCTTTTATTTTCTTGCTATAACCACAAGCGCGAAAACTTCTGCATTTCTTCGGCGTTCGCATCGGAGATCGCCCAAAAATTCAGCGTTTCATTGCGCCACGAACACACGTAATAACCGGCATTGGCGACGCAATTAGCTGACTGCGGGGCGGCGCGTTCGTTGGGCCACACAAATAAATTGATGGGATGCTGGCCATGCCGATACACCAACGCCGCTACCGGTCGACCGGCTAAATAATCGAGCCGACCGCCGACGAGTGCGAAACCCTGTTCCGCAAAATCGTTCACTGGCGGCGCAAAATCCAATTTGCCGTTGAACCACGGCCGCACGGTGTGCTGATCGCTCGATACGACATCGAGCAGATGATCCGCCTGCAACGAGCGCACATGTTCCGCCACCACGCTATCGATTAGCGCAGAATTCGAAGCAAATTGCGTCATCGGCGTCAGCGCCAGCATCAGCGATGCGGCGAGCGCAGCCCCTGCGCCTAAGAGGCTGAAATTTTTCCAGCGCGCTGCGATCGGGACATGCGGCGTCAGCGCCGGATCTTCTTCGTCGCCCGCTGCTTGCAATTTAGCGCGCAGATTCGCGGCAAATTCTGCGTTCGGTGAAAAGCGCGGTGCGCGTTCGTGCAATAAACCACGCAGTTGTATGAGTTGAGTCTGCAACCGAGCGCAATGTTCGCAATGCGCTAAATGCTGCGCGAGTCGCGCTGCGCTGGCCGCATCGAGTTCACCATCGAGATCGGCCTGCAGCAGCAGTTCCATTTCGGCGCAATCGCTTTGAGAATGCATCAGTCGCCCTCCGCCACAAGGGTTTGCAATAATAATTGGCGCGCACGCCATAAACGTGACATCACGGTACCGATCGGTGCTGCGGTGATTTGCGCGATATCTTTATAGGATAATTCTTCGAATTCGCGCAGTACGATGCATTCGCGCAATTCGAGCGGCAACGTGTCGATTGCTCTTTCGATGTCGGTTCGATTTTTTTCTTTCATCCACGCTGCCTCCGGCCCATCGTCAGGATCAATCAGTTCCGGTATATCGTTCGTCTGATCGCGTGACGTTGAATCGCGATCATCGTTCGAGTGCAGAGTTTCAAGCGGCACCACCATTCCCGCTTTGCGCGAGCGCAGATGTTCGAACGCGGCGTTGCGCACGATCTGAAACACCCACGCGCGCGCATCGCCGCCTTTATAGCTACGAAAATACGTCAGCGCGCGCAGCATTGCGTCCTGCACCACATCCTCCGCCGCGTGCGTATCGCGCAGCAGCCACATGGCGAGATTGAACGCTGCATCCAGATGCACGAGCACGACTTCATTGAAATCAGGCGCTGTCATTGCGTATCAATCGATAGGTCCAGGAAATTGAGCGTGATCTTAGCAATGTTATTCACCGAACGATAATTTCACCCTGCATGTGCGGATGCAGCGTACAAAAATAACGATACGTACCCGGTTTGGTAAACGTAAACGCAAATTGATCATTGGTATCGAGCGCCGGCGATTTCAATACATCGTCGGTGGTGCTTTTGACGGTGTGCGGATCATCGTCGCGATTGACCCAAACCACTTTGCTACCGGCTGCAATGGTTAATGTATTCGGCGCGAACGCGTAATTACTGATAGTCACCGTTTGTGCCGCTTCGTTCGTGCCGGCGAACACCGCGGGCGCAGCGAATAAACTCATTAGAAGCGCGGCAAAATGGCGTTGTCGCCAGTGTTTCAGCGAATAAAACATCACTTCAATCTCCTGCAAAAATAGAATCGAAAAAGCTATCGGTAGTAACGGTGACCGGTCGATCGAGTGTGTGATCGCGAATCGTCAGCGCTGCCTTTCGTGCGGCGACGCTGATATCGGAAACGCCGAGCGCACTACGCAATTGTTCCGCCGGCAATTTGAGTGGGCCAGGTCCGGCCGCTTTACCCGGCGCGGGTTGCGGATAGGCCGTCGACATCGCGGAATGAAATACCACATTGCCTTCGACCTTCTGGATGACCTGATGAATGTGTCCATTCAGAATCGTCACCGAACCGAAGCGACGCAACAAAGCTAGCGCTTGCTCGCCATCGTCGGTCGCCCAGCCCCAGTCGGCGTAAACGTTCCAGAGCGGAATATGCGTAAACACCACGATCGGCGTGCTGGTGGATTTGTCGCGCAGATCGTCGTCGAGCCAGCGCAATTGTTCGACGCCGAGGTGGCCTAACCCACCGGCTTTGAAATTCAACACATTGGTCAGCGCAATGAAGTGCACGCCGCGATAATCGAAGCTGTACCAACCCTGCGGTGCCTGCGGCGAAAAACGCTTAAAAAATAAATTGGGATCGTCATTGAGCACGTCGTGTTCGCCTGGCACGTAATGCGTTTCGAGACGCGTGCTGCCGATCAACTGCGCGGCGGTGTCGAATTCTTCGGGTTTCGATAAATGCGATACGTCGCCGGTATGCAATAGGAAAGCAGGCCGAATCGTGCGCACCTGATCCAAGGCCGCCTGCAATGTGCCACCCGGATCGGGATTCGCCTCTTTGTTGAATCCGATATGGCTGTCGCTGATTTGCGCAAAAACAAAATCGCTGCGCTTGATTTGCGCTGGCAGCGTCGGATCACTGGCGGCGAATACGCGCGGTACACCCCCGCGCATCATCCACACCACACCAACGCCGGACCATGCGAGGCACCGCAATGCCTCGCGCCGCGCCATAGCCATCGCTGGCTGACGCGGGTTATCGGATCGTTGTTTATCAAAAATAGTGTCGTCGTCGCTCACCATCGTTCTCCTGTAAACCATTGCCGTTTACAGAGGAGATCGAGTGAGCAGGGGATTTATTCGCGGCACCCCTATTTATTTTTATTATTTTTACTGACTCCCGGCTTGCCAGCATCGATAACCGGGCGGTGCCTATTTAGTAATAGCGCCTTCAATCAGCATGGTTTTGAGTCGTGCCAGCCTATTTCGATGAAATTAAAAACTGTTACTGAGAACTTTGGCTTTCTATAAATGACAGGGTAGATGAATGTCGTCGTTAGAAAATATTTCTGAACAGCGAAATGGGCACTATCAATTTATAAGCAACGATCGTTTGCAGGATGTGCCGACGGTTCGAGCGATTACACGATCGATCGAACCTGCGTGGCATGGCGAGGTTCGTGGGGTGAGATCAAGCGAACCGAAAAACTTGCCGACTGAGAAAGGGCGTATAAAAAAGTGATAAGAACGCCAGAAAATCAATTTCTACGGTTCGCTATTTACCGAGTACGAGGGATTAGTGTTTGAGAGATCAAAGGCTTGCAGCGAGAGCCCCAGCTGGCAGGTAAGCTGGGGCGTCTGTTTGGCGGTGGGTGTAGTCTGCTGCGAACTGCTCTCGTTATGCGGCAAATTCCCTGCAAAATGGGAATTTACAGGGAATGGGGAGGATATGGCCGCAACGGATGGGGCGATCGGCAGCGTGGTGCCGGCCTTTCGAGAGAAATTCCCGCGCAACGTAACAGGGAATGCAGTAACGGAAATCAGAGCGTGGCGTGCTTGATCAGGGATTAAAGCCCAGCGTTGGGTTGTCGGAAGGCCAAGTCGAACGCCGGGGCCATGGATATCGAGTCTGAATCACCGATCGTCGCGAGTTGACGTTCTCAACGCTTTTAAACACCTTCATATAAAAATATTTCCCAGGTATTTTCTCCACATCCTCGGTTAGCGCTAAAAATTTACTCCGCGTCGTTCGATTTTAATTTAGCTATTTGTTTTGCATAATTTTTCTCAGAGAACAAAAAACACTGCGACACTCGCGATTTGACAAACGATTTATAGACTGCGGAGGTTGGCGATGAAGAACGGGTTTGAGCGGTGCGGCGGTGCTATTGACAAGCATAAAAAACTCATTTAATTCTAGGCGCATATCTGTAGGCAGCATGGTCCGCGCATAGCGGCTCCGAGCAGCAGAACGGGTACTACCACTTCCTTCGCGTAGGGGGGAGTTATGTACGTTCTCTTGTGAGGAGTCATGCCATGACGCTTAATGCGCCGAATTTTCGTTATCGCCCCCGCCCCAAAACTTTCACCTCTGCACCGCATACGGTGGCATCTGCCTGTCGCTTCGGCAACGTGGCGTCTGATCTTGAAGCGCTGCGGCTACATACCGAATACCTCGCTATCAACGCACTAAAAACCAATCCGCGTCACGCGCGCAAACACTCGACGCAAGCGATCGAGAAACTGACCGCGTCCATGCGGAATATGGGATTTATCGTTCCCTTGATCGTGAATGCGGACGGGATGATTTTGGCCGGTCATGGCCGTTATCGCGCCGCACAAAAACTCGGTTTAAAAGACGTGCCGGTCATTCGGGTTCACCATCTGACGGAGGCCATGCAGCGCGCCTATGCGTTGGCGGATAACAAACTGGCCGAACTTGGCTGCTGGGATGATGAGCTGCTGAGAATAGAACTGCAGGCGCTGATTGAAATTGAGACGACCGATGTTGACTTCCAGTGTGAGTTCACCGGTTTTTCGACGGCAGACATTGATATCGCGTTAGCCACACCGGGCTCAGCAGGATCGGACGATGAGTGTGATCCAGAGCCAGCGCTGCAACGTATTGCGATTACGCGGCGCGGCGATTTGTGGTGGCTGGGACGGCATCGCGTTATTTGTGGTGATTCGATGCAGCGCTCGGTCTATGAGGCGTTGTTGGGGAGTGATCGCGCGCAGATCGTGATTGCCGATCCGCCGTATAACGTACCGATCGATGGCTATGTCGGCGGTCTCGGTAAACACAAACACCGCGAATTTGCGATGGCCAGCGGGGAGATGACGTCGGCGCAATTCACCGCGTTTTTAACGGGCAGCTTTGCATTACTGAAAGCGTTTTCGAACGACGGTTCGCTCCATTATCAATTCATGGACAAAAAACATATCGCTGAAATTCTGGCAGCGGGTACGGCGGTTTACGACGAATGCAAAGATATGTTGGTGTGGGTGAAAACCAATGCGGGCATGGGTTCGTTGTATCGCTCGCAGCATGAATTGATTTTTTTGTTTAAGCACGGCACGGCGCCGCATGTAAACAATATTCGCTTGGGGGCCACCGGTCGCTATCGTACCAACGTCTTGACGTATGCCGGTGCCAATACCTTTCGCCCTGATCGGGACGATGATTTGGCGGCTCATCCCACGCCGAAGCCCGTCGGATTAATCGCCGATTTGCTCCGCGATACCTCGCGTCGCCACGATCTGGTGCTCGACAATTTCGGCGGCGGTGGCACCATCCTCATGGCGGCGGAGCGCACGGGACGGCGGGCGGCATTGATCGAAATCGATCCGTTGTATGTCGACGCCACCCTGCGACGCTGGCAGCGCAAAACCGGCTTGCCGGCCCGCCTGGCAGCGACCGGGGAAACGTTTACGGCGGTGGAGCAGCGACGGTGTCAGGACGCGACTTGCGTCATGAGCGAGGAGGCTGCCCATGAGCCCGCGTAAGCCCATCGATACTGAGCCTCCCTATGACGTCGGGTATGGCCGACCACCCCGGGATACCCGTTTTCAAAAAGGTCGATCGGGCAATCCGAAAGGCCGCCCGCGCGGCCACAAAAACCTCAACACCATAGCGCGCGACGTATTGGAGAAACCGGTGCGTATCAACGAAGGCGGCAAAACGCGCATGGTCTCGAGGTACGAAGCCTTGTTGTTAAAAATAGCTACTTCGGGACTGCAGAGTCCCGATATCAAAGTCTCCATCAACGCGCTCGCGACGCTGCAGCAACACGCCAACGTTGGGCAACCGGAAGCGGACGTCGATCGCGATGTTGCAGCCGTGCGTGGCGATGCCGCGTTGTGGCAGGACATTAAAGCGATGAATGTCGCCGAAGCCCGTGCGCAAGCCGACGATGCGTTCATCACCCTGGAGGCCGACGACGACGCAATATGTATCACGCCCGCGGGGAGGAGCGATGACACACCGGGGTGAACGCATCGATGAGGGTAAGGCGATTGCCTTGGGTATGCGTGAAGACTTTGATGTCTTCACGCTCGCATCGCTGCGCATTCAGCTCGGGCACCGTGCACCGACGGCATTGCCGTGGCACGTGGCGGTGATGGCCGACAAGATTGCACAGCTCCATCGCGGCGATATTCGCCGTCTCATCGTGAATGTCCCGCCACGGCATTTGAAATCATTGGTGATGACGGTCACGCACATCGCCTGGTGGCTGGGCCAGCATCCGGCGGCCAGCATTATGCTGGTGTGCTATGGCCAAGCGCTCGCCGAAGATTTATTGCGGCGCGTGAAAGACGTGATGAATCACCGTTGGTATCAGGCCGCGTTTCCCCACACGCGTATCGGTCGGCGCAATCGTGCCGCCCGTGTTGAAACGACCGCGGGCGGGCGGATTTTTGCGACATCGTTGACCGGGACCTTTACCGGTATGGGCGCCGATTTAATCGTCATCGATGATCCTTTGAAAGCGCAGGAGGCGCTGTCGGAGGCGCGCCGTTCGCGCGTGAATCACACCGTCGACGAAGGCTTGCTATCGCGGTTGAACGACCCCGGCGAAGGCCGCGTAGTGGTAGTGATGCAACGCTTGCACGAGGACGACCTCACCGGCCATCTATTGCGCCGGGGCGGCTGGGATCATGTGGTGATTCCGCTGGTCGCGACGGAGTCTGCTGTGTATCGACGCGAAGCCAATGCGTCGATCCGACGACTGCCCGGCCATATCATTGATACTACGCGCACACCGCGGCCCGTCGTGGCGGACTTGCGGCAATCCGTGGGCGGTATGGTATTCACCTCGCAGTATCAACAGGACCCGCAACCGGCGGCCGGATTGTTTTTACCGACAGCTAATCTGCGTGAATACAGCGCGCCTTTGGCACTCGCTGAGTACGATGCGATTGCGGTGGGGTGTGACACGGCGATAGCGGTGGGTGAGCACAACGATTACACCGCCTGTGTGGTCATCGGTATGCGCGGGCATCACATCCATATTCTCGATGTGATCCGCGACCGCATGTCCTTTAATGAACAGCTGTTGTTATTGCGCCAATTATTTTTGGCGTACCCCGATCTTTATGTCGTGATTGAACACGCGGGGCAGGGCATCCCCATCGCGCAGGAATTGCGGCGTGAATTCGGTATGGCGCCGATCTTAGCGCCGGTCAGTTTAAGCAAGGAACAGCGCGCCGCGTCGATTATTCCGCAGCTGGAAAACGGTTATGTTTTTTTGCCCGCCGTAGCGGAATGGAAAGAGGCTTTTGTGAACGAATTGCGCGGATTTCCGCACGGTCATCACGACGATCAAGTGGATGCGTTGGTGCATGCGCTGCGTTATCTCAATCGCCTCAATCGGTTAGAGCGGTCGAATCAGCGACCGGTGGCAAGTCGACCGCAAGGTGGTCGGCGGCGGCCGGGTAACCGTCGATGAATCGATGAATATTCGATGGGGCGTACAGAGAGATCGTCGGCGTGTGGCCATTTGCTCTGTCAATTCGCAGTAGATTTTTCTTTATGGACTTCTCTTTCTCTCCCCGGCTGTTAAAGACTCGCCAGGAGGCGTTGATTGTCTGTCATGGCGAGAAGGCAGCAGGGGAGGTGATTGGAATTATCGTCGCTCGTAGTGCGGCCAAGGTTGAGCGCAAATTTTATAGGGGTGATAAATGATGAAAGCGGAATATGATCTCTCAAAAATGAAGGCCCGTAAAAATCCTTACGCGTCCAAACTGAAGAAGCCGGTCACTATGCGCTTGAGTGAAGATGTCATTGGGTACTTCAAGCAAATGGCAGATGAGGCGGGCATTCCTTATCAGAGCCTGATTAATTTGTATCTGCGTGACTGTGTGGCGCAGCACCGAAAAATCGATATTGTGTGGCAGGCAAAACAATAAATTTTGCATAGCTGCCGATAGTGATTGACCGCTAATGAGAACGGTGGAGTTTGACCCACAGCCGCCATTCTTGATCGTTATATATTTTCTTCAAAGCGATCATTCACCGACGGGTTGATCGAAGTGGTTGAGGGTATCGGCTGCAGCATTGTCTGTAGTTGTACGCGGTACAAAGATTTTGATGCTCACGACTAAACCGTAGTCGAAATCTTTTTTGGCAAAATCATCACTTCGATGTTTCGGTGTGCTGTCGAATAGCCTGCAACCGTTTTTCCAAATCGGCATAGACCGGTGGAGTCGGTGTTTGCGGTGTTGTTGCTAATTTTTGCACGTCTGATTTTTCTGTTGAGTGGATGTGGGTGATGGAATGCAGCCACGGCAGGCGGTAGTCATTGCAGTACACGCCAAACGCAACGCCTCCCACGATGACTGCCACCATCGCCCATTGCGGCGGTGTGATTTTTCGATGGGGTTGACGCTCAGCGAGCTGTGGCATATCGCTTCCTTATAGTTTCCGTAGTTTTGGTTTTCTAATCGTTATGTAGCGGTTTAGCTTACTGGCGTAGCACCACCTGCACTTCGACCGTGCCTGGCTTTTGCGCAGGCGTTACCACCAGATGATCGATGCGCACCGCGTAGTGCTGTACCAGCTGATCGAGCCACGGCAATAGCGCGCCAAACTCCACCTCCGATAACCACAGCGATAATTTGCCATCGGCGGCCGGCTCATAGCGCAACAGCGTCAGTTGCTGTTCGCTCGCGGTCTTCGACGCCAGCGCGAGCAGCGACGTATCCTGCCCAGTTTTTGCCTGCCGCGCCGCATTCAACTGCCGAATTGCCTCGGCATTGTTTTGCAACAGCTGCCAGGTGCTTTGCTCCTGTGCTAAGGCTGCACGGGCGCGATGACTGTATTGCCAAGCCGGCGCGAGCAGCAGGGTATAGAGCAGTACTGCACCGACCATGACGACGGTTATGGCAATACGGCGGCGATCGCGCGGCGGCAACTGACGGTAGCGCACCCAGTAGGGCCGCGTGAGGGCCGAAAGGGTAGCCAAATGATCGCGGATATCGAGCCGACGCAATACGCTCATCGTGCCCCCTGACTGAGGCGAAGCCGTCCGACCAGCGTATCGGTCTCTGTGGCAATCGACATCACTTGGGTTTTAAGTCCTGCCGCGTGTAGCCTTTGTTGCAGGCTGTCGAGCCAGGCCACGGAAGGCATCGCGATATCGACTTGCAGCATGCTGGCGCTGGTGTCGAAGGTCAATGATCGCAGCTGCACGACCGGTGTGGCGGGCAGGGGCGGTGCGGATGATGAGGATAGATTAGGAGCGAGCGCCGTGTCACCGCTCGCTCGCGATTGCCCTGCGGGCGTCGCCTGAATCGCCTGCGCCAACTGACCAAACAGCGGTAGGAACGCGCCGGTGCTGCTATCGGCGGTGCCGCCTAAATGCCCGAGTAACTGCTGCGGCAAGTTGACGATCCGTCTGTCTTGCGGAAACAGCTCGCGGTACAAGGTCAGCGATTGGGCATGCAGCGCATCGGCGCGGTGTGTCAACAGCATGCCAATCGCCGTGTTCAGCACGACAAATCCCGCTAGTACCGCCGCGGTGGCGTAGGCCAATGGACGCCACCGTTGCCACAGAACCGTGTCGGCATCGGCGCGTGCCATCGCGCCCTGGCGCAGATTGACGGGGTATTGACCCGCCAGTTCTTCGAGGGTGCTGGTCCAGAGCGCCAGGGTATCGCCCTCGAACGGTTGGCGTTCGGGCGTGACACCGTTCTGGTGAGCGATTTTCGCAATAGCTTCTGCTCTGTGCAGGCCATTTTCCGTATTATCACTGAGCCAGAACACTAGGCGCTGTGGGGCTTCGCGCGGCAGCAAGGCGCTTAAAAAAATCTCAAGCGCATCGATCGCCACGGCGCCGCCCTGGTGGGCCGACCAGCGCAGCAAGGCACGGTCCTGCTCGATCAATACCGACACGGTGCCTGACGCATGTGGTAGCAACAGGGCATCGACATAGGCCGCATCGCATATCCACGACGCGTTGCCGTTATCCAGTAACGTTAACCACGCGGCGATTTGCTCCTGATCGATCGCGACGACGGGCACCTCACCTTGAGGTGAGCGCCCACCGAACGCGATATGTAATTCATCAAGTTCACTCGCAGTGCCCTCTTCCAGCAAGTTGGGGACGACCGCGCGGATATGTTGCGGTTTGTTGGAAGGCACTCCGACCGAGGCGGTGATCGTGCATTCCGCCGGTACCGCCAAAATAAGCTGCGCGGGATACGGACGCGCTGCCGTCAGGTCGCCCCTCGGTGGCAACGCAGCGGCTAGCTGAGCTAGCCCCACGCCACAATCGCCCGTTGGCGTGATACGCCAGCGCCAGCGTTCTGCAGCTTTTTCATATCCGGTGTTTAGGATGGACGGCGCGATCAACACCGTCACAGGTTCAGTGCGCATGGAGCACCCGCAGCAATTCATCGACCGAGGTGATGCCGGTTAATACCTTGTTGACCCCATCTGCAAAAATATCGCTGCTGCATTCGCGTGCGCAGGCGGTCAGTTCCTGCTCGCCCTGGCGCGCATGGATCAGCGCGCGCAATGGCTCATTGACCGGAATGATTTCATACACACCGGTGCGGCCACGGTAGCCCTGGCCGTAGCAGGCCGGGCAGCCAACCGCGCGGTAGACCGTGGGGATCGATTCTGTGGTGGGAGCCATCCGTAGCAGTCGCAGCGTCGCTTCGTCGGGTGTATAGGCCTCTTTGCAGGCAGTGCACAGCTGACGCACTAAGCGCTGCGCAATCAGTCCCGACAGACTCGAGGCGAGTAAAAATGGCTCAACGCCCATATCGATGAGTCGTGCCACGGCGCCGATCGCAGTATTGGTGTGCAGTGTCGACAGCACCAAGTGGCCGGTTAAACTGGCCTGAATCGCGATGTCGGCGGTTTCGGTATCACGGATTTCGCCGATCATCACGCAGTCCGGATCTTGGCGCAGAATCGCCCGCAACCCGCGCGCAAAACTCATCCCCGCTTTGGCGTTGACCTGCGTTTGGCCGATCCCTTCGATGTCGTACTCGATCGGATCTTCGATCGTCAGGATGTTGCGCGAACCGTCATTCAAGGCCGACAGCGCCGCGTACAAGGTGGTGCTTTTGCCGGAGCCGGTGGGGCCGGTCACCAGCATGACACCGTGCGGTTGCGCGATCAGTGTTTGCAGTCGCGCCAGATCAGCCGGCGCCATGCCGAGCACGCCAAGATCGATTTGCGACGCGGTTTTTTCCAGTAGGCGGAGCACGACACGCTCGCCGTGGCGGGTGGGGATAGTCGACACCCGCACATCGACCTCGCGGTTGCCGATGCGCAGTGAAATACGGCCATCCTGGGGTAACCGCTTTTCGGCAATATCGAGCCGTGCCATCACTTTCAGGCGCGACACGAGTAGTTGCGCCAAAGCCCGCTGCGGCTCCAGCACGCTGCGCAGTACCCCATCGACCCGAAAGCGCACGGCGACCCGTGTTTCGAACGTTTCCAGATGAATATCGGAGGCCTGGGCTTTCAGCGCTTCGGCCAAAATTGCGTTGATTAACCGAATAATTGGCGAGTCTTCTTCCTGCTCCAGTAAATCCTCCGTCACCGGGGTGGCGTCGGCCAATTGTGTTAAATCCAATGATTCATCGGCGGCGGCTACGGCTTGCTCGGCAGCGCCGCGCTGATGTTCATACAACGCCATCAGTGTGTGGTTCAGTGTGCTTTCGTCGACGCGGTTGAATTGCACCGCGCGCCCTAAAAAACGGCGCACTTCCAATAACGCTTCGGGCGGTGTCGCCGGCGTGATTAACACGCGAAGGGGGCGAGGGTGCGCGTTCGCCTGGCTGGTTTGGCGCTGTTCCTGCGCCGCTGCATGTACCGACTCCTCCAGCAAGTGGTCCGACACCACCGCGAGCCGAAAGCGCTTAGCGAATGCATACGGCACGACGGGTACCGGTTCCGAGAGCCCGCCTTCAACTGTCGCTCGCCGAGACTGGTCGGTACTCACGGTGCGCTCGGCGTCTCAGCGGAGGTTGTCGTTTGCAGAGTTAGTGCGCTGGCCGGAGTCTCCGCCGTGGTGGTAGCTAAAGGCACGTTCTCGTTCACCGGAAGCGCAGCGGCCGGCGGGATGAACGCTTTCGCCTTGGCTGCCGGTGCAACGGGGAGCAGCGGCGGTGCCGCCGGGATAAAAATGCGATCGACATTGCGGTTGATGCGCTGCTGTTGACTACGCATGCCGTCATAACGCTCACTCGATACGCTGCGCGCATCGGCGGTATTCGCCAGTATTCGCGGATGGATAAAAATCATCAGATTCTTTTTAACCAGATCGGTATTGGTGCTGCGAAACAGCCGGCCCATCACCGGGATATCGCCCAGCCCCGGCACTTTCGATTGCTGATCGGTCACATCGTTTTGAATCAATCCACCGAGGACCAGCACTTCATCGTTTTCAATCAGCACACGGGTGGAGACATTGCGTTTGTTGGTGACGATATCGGCGGCTTTGGCATTGCTCGGCGCGATGCTTTCGACCGTTTGATCGACTTCCATCGTGATTGAGCTGTCGTCGTTGATGCGGGGTTTCACCTTCAAGGTGACGCCGATGTCCTTGCGCTCGATGGTTTGAAACGGGGTCGTGGTGGATGACGCCGCACTGGTGGATTGGCCGGTAATAAACGGCACGTTGGAGCCGACCAGAATTTGCGCCTGCTCGTTATCGAGCGCGACGATGGTGGGTGTCGATAACAAGTTTGCCGCGGTATTCGATTTCAGGGCGCGAACTAGCCCGCGCAGATCGCCGGCGTGATAAAAGCCGAGGGTTAAGCCACTGCCGAGGCCCGGCGGAGTCGGCGTGTTGGTGCCATCGGGCATAGTGCTACCGCCAGCGAATACACCGTTGTTGCTGGGTACGCCGGTGTTCCACTGCACGCCGAGGTTGTTGAGGATTTCATCGTTCACCTCGACGATCAACGCTTCGACCAGCACTTGGGGGCGGCGCACATCAAGTTGGCGAATCACGCCTTTCAACACCTCCTGCAACGCGGGTGGGGCGGTGATGATCAGCGCATTATTTTCCTTACTGACCTCGATCTTGGTATCGATACTGGCACTGGCCTGGTCCTTATCGGCTTTCAGAAAACTGCCACTGACACCCTGCAGAATCGGCGCAAGGGATTCTGCTGCTGCAAAGCGGACGAACACCACCTGAGTATTGCCTTCGCCGGTTTTGGGCTTATCGAGGCGCTCGATCAGATTGCGCACCTGCTGACGAATGATCGGATCGCCACTCATCAACACGCTGTTGCTGCGCTCATCGACGGTCAACGTAAACCCGACCGTCATACCGCCTTGCCCGCCTTTGTTCAGCAGGGTATTGACGATCTGCACCACGTCTTTGGCGCGTGCAAAGTCGAGCGTGAGCAACTCGATATCGGTGCCGCCGCCCTGATCGAGGCGGTTGATGATCGCGCGTAGCCGCTCGATCTGACTGGCGCGTGCGCTGATCAGCAATAAATTGCTGTCGGGGTAGGGCGTCAGCAGTGCAGAGCTGGGCAGCATCGGTTTTAACAAACTGGCGAGTTGCTGCGTGCCGATGTTGTTCACTTTGACGATCTGTACCACGACGTCTTCGGCCGAATGCGGTTTGTTTTTGTCGGCTTTGTCGAGCATCGGCATGCTGGTTTGGTTAGCCACATCGGTGGGCACCACTTCCAGCGCACCGTTGTTTTGCACGACAGCATAGCCATAGGCTTGCAAGGTCGATAAAAACACTTCATAGGCTTGGTCGCGCGACAGCGGCGCGCCGGAAATGACGGTGACCTGGCCTTTGACATCGGGGTGCAGAATAATATTTTTATTGATGTGCTCGGCGGCCCAGCGGATGAGCTCTTTGATATCGGCATTTTCCAACGCCAGCGTGATTTGTTCGCCATCGTTGGCGGCCGGTGCGCCCTGTGCCGACACCGGTGCCATCGCATCGGCGGCGGCAGTGGGGGCGGATAAAGCGGGGGCAGCTGCGAGCGCCTCTGAGGATAACACCAGACCGAGCAGCACCGATAACAACATCAGCGCACGCGACGGTCGGCATTCACCGTACATTAAAAAAAGCCAAAACGGTCGCAAAAAACAAGAAGAAAAAAAAGACAAAAAAGCGGCTCGACAACGCCTTCCATCCTGGCCTGAACCGTGAACTGCCATGACACTATTTCCCCACCGTAAAACGGTTATTGCACTGTGTTGAATGAGTAATTGTTGGTTATATTTTTTTATAAACATCGTCAGCGTGTCGTTGCGCCGACAAGCGCCTCACGACGGCTTTTTTTGGCGTATTTGCGTGAGTCGATCTTCCAGATCGCGATACACCGTTTGTGGCGTAGGCGCAGTGTTCGCTGTCGGTGTTGTCGTCAGCAGCGTCGGTGCCACGAAGGCGGTATTGTTACGTGCGCCATTCATCGCATTTGCGACCGAGGCGCTCACATGCAACGGCAATTTCTCAAGTTGCGCGCCGCGTTGCACCACCACGAAATCGCGCTCAATACTGTGCAATGTGACGTCGGGTGATAGCTTGTCACCCACAAAAAACGATTGCGCCGGCTTGCCGTCCGCAGCAATCAATACCCGTGATGTCCCGAGCTGCGTGCTCGCAATAATGCCGGCAATTTTGAGGTTCAAATTGGTGGTGGGCAGCGTGGCCATATCTGGAGCTAATTCAGCAGGTTTGTGCCCAAATAAATTCAAGGCAGCCATCGCTTCGACGGATACCGGCGGTACGTTATCGGCGGGGCGGTGCTGCGCATCCTTCTCTTTCGTGGATGCCGTTAGCTCGATCGGCGAGAGAAGGGTGCGGGCGAGCAGGAGCAACATCAGTGCGCCCACGGCAATCATTGCCTGCGAGCTCCAGAGCGGCAAGCGCGGCGCGTGCAGAAATGGGCGCAGAGCGAGCATGGCGTTTACTCAGTTTATCGCGTGGTTGTGGTTGTTGTGGTCGCCGCCAGCCGCTGCGAGACCGCTGTTTTCAGTTGCCCGCGCACTTGCGTATACACGGCGGGCGGCAGCACTTGCTGCACAGCGGCCCATTGCGTGTTGCATTGCGCCATTACCGCATCGGCACTCGGTCGAGGCATAGTGGAGAGCGCTTGATCAGCGGCTCGCCCCATGCACGCGGCCATTGCGTTAAGGGGTATCGCAACTACAGGGGGATTGTTGGCTGTATTTTGAGCGAGAGAAACTCCGGCACTGGCGCTTAGGCACAGGGCAGTAATCAGGCGAAAGGCGTTAATGATGGCGCTCCTTGCAATATTGTTATCGCGATGAATTTAACTTTTAAGAACCGCCTCGACGCGGCTATCCTCGAAAACACTAGCGAGTTTCTACTGAGGCTGTCAATGCCCGCGACAGGCCGAAGGGTGACCGAGTTGAAACAGCAAAAAATTATTAGCCGACACCATTGACAGATGAATTCGCTTTTAGGTAGCGTAAAAAGGCCTGAGTAAGGACTACATCACCGGACGGTCTGCGCAGGACGATTGCCGCCGGGTATTTTGACCACAACACATATTTTGCAAGGGATCAACGGAATGTCTGATCTGCATCGGCTGCCTGCCCGCGCCATCTTGATTGAAAATGCCCTGCCATTTGTCCTGCTGCCCTATCCAGAGCGCTGGCCCAGCGCTGCGCCACCGAATCCCCCCACTTTTTTCTAGCGCTTCACACGTTTGCACGTTGTGCGCCCCATCGGGCCGCTGTCTGCGGCTGTGCGCGTGGTTTTTATCAATAAATGTTTAAAACAAAAACAACAGGGATTTTTTATGGCTGGCCTCCTGAATTTGACCCGTTCGATCCGAACCTTTGTTCGTTGGCATGAGGGTGCCCGTCATTGGCTCAGGTCAGCCGTCGCCATTTTTTTCTGTAGCCTATCGGCTGTGGCAATGGGCGTCCCGGTATTGTCAGGACCTGCCACCAGTGCCGGCAGCCACACGATTAGCTGGGCTGGTGGCTCTATGACCTCATTGGTCGAAATGCAAGGAGCACCCGCAACCCAGCCAGGCGGAACTAACCCAGTATTTAATAACACAAGCGGTACGTCCGGGAGCGTCGCGTTTACCGGTAAATCGGTAGCGGTTTACTTCTATAACGGCATGTACCCCACAGGAGCAACCACCACTACCTATGTGCCAGGCTTGGGTAACATCCAGGTTCCCGTGTTTGCCTATACGAATACCATTACTGTAGTTGTGCCTCCCGCAGCGCCTGCCTCGCTTACCGCTCCCGCCAGCAGCAACACCTCAAACTTCGGCGTCAGCTGGGGTGCCTCAACCGGCGCAGATAGTTACCAACTCGATCAAAGCACTAACGGCGGCGCCAGCTGGACCACCGTACTCAATGCCAATGCCACGTCATACGCTGCCTCAGCCTCAGCGAGTGGCACCTACAGCTATCGCGTGCGCGCGTGTTTATCGGGTTATTGCAGCGCCAACAGCGCGGTCGTCTCGACCGTAGTGTCGTTAATTCCCGCTACGCCGACGTTATCGACCTCGATTGCCACCAGCACCAACGGCAGCTTTGCCGTGACCTGGGGCACCAGTGCTAATGCCACCAGCTACCAGCTCGACCAGCGCGTCAACGGCGGTGGCTGGAGCACGGTCGTCAATGCCAACACCACCAGCTTCGCGCCCACCGGTTACGGTAATGGCACTTACGATTACCAAGTCCGCGCCTGCAATGCCTCCGGTTGCAGTGCCAACAGCGGGATTGTGACAACCACGGTGTTGTTGCCGCCCTCGGCACCGACCCTCAGCGCCCCCCCGACCAACACCACCGGCACGGTGAGTGTCAGTTGGACCGCGGTTGCCACCGCGACCAGCTATCAACTCGATCAGAGTCCTTACGGTGGCGGCTGGACGATGCTCTACAACGGCAGCAGTACTGCTTTTACCGTCATGGGGCTCGGCTCTGGGCTTTACAGCTATCAGGTGCGCGCCTGTAACGCCAGCGGTTGCAGCGCGAGCAGTGCTGCCCAAAATACTTCCGTACTGCTGGCGCCGAGCGCGCCGACGGTCACCGCGCCGCCGAACAGCAATACTGGAGGGTTCACGATCACCTGGACGCAGCCAACGACCGCCACCAGTTACCAGCTCGACCAGAACCTCAATGGCGGCGCCTGGGCCATGGTTTATTCCGGCGCGACCGCCTCGTTTGCGGTGTCGGGCTTGGGCAATGGCACTTACGGCTACCGAGCGCGCGCCTGCAACAGCACCGGCTGCAGTGGGAGTAGTGCGGCAGCGACGACATTAGTCGGCTTGCCGCCGACCGCAACCGGGCCGATTACCGGGCCGGCTACCCCGAACGGTACCAGCCCTTACACCTTGAGCTGGGCTGCCTCTACCGGAGCCAATGGTTACGAACTGCAGGAAAGCGTGAACGGCGGCACCTACGCGAAGATTATGTACGCGAATGCCACCAGCTTTAGCGTCACCGGCCGGGTTGCCGGCACCTATGCTTACCGCGTGCGCGGCTATAACGCCAATGGCGTCAGCGCCTGGGCGTCGACGTTCACTCTCGTGAATGCTGTGCCGGCCCCGCCGGCAGGGCTGGCTACCACCGGCAACATCAACTCCGGCAACTATACGGTGACCTGGGGCGCTACTGCGTTAGCCACCCGCTATGAGCTGCAAGAGCAAATCACCGGCGGCAGCTGGTCAACGATTTACTCCGGCACCAGCACCACGGCGCCGATCCAAAGCCTGCCCGGTAACCTGAACTTCCAGGTGCGGGCATGCGACGATCTCGGGTGTGGCGCTTACACCACGCCATTGGTAGTGGCCGTATCAAACACCGGCACCATCCCCACCAGTCAGGCCCCGGCGGGGCTGCCGAGCGTCAGCACCAGCGAGATTCTGGCGTCGGCCGCGATCGGCTCGACGGCGGGGAGCTTCCGAGTGGATGAGAGTGGTGCCGCGGCGTACAAAGTGACGTTCTTTGCGACGCCGGGCACCGCTGGTGTGACGCCGCAACTGGGGCTGAGCTACTCCAGCCAGGGCGGCAATGGCCTGGTGGGGCAGGGCTGGTCGATCAGTGGTCTTTCGGGTATCAGCCGCTGCCGGCAGACCTTGCAGCAGGACAACAATCCGCTGCCGATCACCTGGACCAACCAAGACCGCTTCTGTCTCGATGGCCAACGGCTGGTCTTTCTGAGCAGCGATAGCCCCAATGGCGGCAAAGCGTACGGCGATCCCGGCACCGTCTACCACACCGAAATCGAAAGCTACGCCACGATCACGGCGGTGGGCGGCAGTGCCGGCAATCCGGATTACTTCACGGTTACCAAGAAAGACGGTTCGACGTCGTACTACGGCAATACCCCGACCAACACGTCGAGCGATGCCAAAGTCGTTAATCCCGCCAACAGCATCACCATGAGCTGGGCGTTGAAGAAATTCCAGGACAGCGTCGGCAACCCGATCTGGTACGTCTACACCAATGGCGACAGTTACGGTCAGCGTATCAGTGAAGTGCGCTATGCCTATGGCTCGATCAGCGATCCGGCGCCGAGCCTCTACAACGCGCGGTTGATCTTCAATTACGTCACCAACCGCCCGGATCCGAGTACGAGTTATACCGCGGGCTTACAGATCAAACTGGGCGCTCGCTTAAGTAGCGTCGTTACAGAAAACGCCGGTGCCAACGTGCACAGCCTCAATCTGACCTTCAAGGACAGTGAGACCTATACGGTGGCGACGGAGCTGGGCAACGTCAGCGTACCGTTCAAGCTGAGTCGCCTGATCTCGATGCAGGACTGCGGCGGTGGCGTGTGCTTGCCGGCCACGACCTTCACCTGGTCGGATACCTCGCAGCAGGTGGGATTCTCCACGGCAACACCCATCAGCACCAATCTCGGGGTCGGGTCGCGCGGGCGTAAACTGAGCCAATTGGTGCCGATGGATATCAACGGAGACGGCTGCCTCGACTATGCGTGGGTCGAAGTGACCAATGGAGATGGTGGTTCGCTGATGCGCTATGCCATTTCCGATTGTGCAGGTCACTGGGCGGCTGCGCAATTCACCGATGGCACCTATGAAAAATTCCTATCAGGGCCACCTAGTGGTCCTGGTGTCTCGTTGTTAATTAAAGTGGCCGCGATGGACTATAACGGCGACGGTCGCGCTGATTTGATGTACACCATTGGCGGTGCAAACTGGAGTGCCTATCTGTCTAGTCCTCAAACTGATGGTTCCTGGCGAATAGCGGCAGCACCGCTGGCAACGATTGGGCGCCCTGGGTCCGAATTTCCTTCGGATGCATCGCCATTCACAGATCTGAGTGCCGACGGGTTAGCCGACGACAATTACAATGATTCCAGAGTTACGCAGAGTCTCAAAATCTGGAAGTTGGTGCCGGATTCCTCACAGGCGGGCAATTTCGCCTCCGACCATTTTTATGCTTTCTCGAGTTCGCCACAGTCGCTGTCTACAGTTGGTACCACCTTATATTACGACGGAACGGGGACGTCCTTGCCCAGGATTTTTCAATGGTTGGATATGAATGGGGACGGCATCAACGATGTTTTTAGCGGGACAATATCATCGATCAGTGTCCCCAATCTGTATGGCGTGTCGATGGTCGGTTACTGGTTTAGCCTTGTTAGTAATAGTGGAACTATATCGCCAATGAGCCTCACGGCGAATCAGTCTGCCGGGTCGGTTACGCCAAACTACTCATTCGATTACTTTAACGCGCTATCACAAAACTACGCTACGGTCAGCGATCTCAATGGCGATGGATTACCGGATTTTATTTTTTCGACGCCGGAACTTAACGGAAGCGGCCAACCTAATGGGCGTTTTATATGGTCCTTACGGTCAAACAACGGTATTAACTTTGATACCCCAGCGACTATCCCCAACATTACTAATACCAATGCACTCGTTAACGGACACGGATGGGATTCACCACCGGTTCAATTGACAGACTACAACGGCGATGGAGCCGCTGACATTCTGTTTTTTGATCCAGCGGCAGCTCAAATCAAGGTCCTCATCTGGGATCCAGCGGCGCAGAATTTTGCGGCTCCGATTCCGATCATGGCCTATGATGGCTCGACATATACAGACATTAATACAAGTCGCCATAATTCCAGCTACTCACTACAAGATGTCAACGGTGATGGCATACCTGACCTGATTATCACTGATACGCGCAAAGGCGCCGTTGGCGATAATATGACAATCCGTTTGGGTAAAGGCGGCAATCAGCCACGCAACGTCATCACGCAGATTACCAACGGCTTGGGCGCCAACACCGCGATCACCTACGGCAACCTGATGAACAGCGGTCATTACGACCGGCTCAAGGTCAGTATCACGCCAGCGCAACAGTGCACCATCACGATTCCGCCTAGTCTCCCGTATTTTCCCACTGGTAAAACCCTCACCTATACCTGTGTAAATGCGAACGTAGACCCAGCAAGTTTTTACACCACGCTGAACGGTCCGTGGTTTAGCGATGGCACACATTCGCTGGCGAAGACTTCGCCGGTACTGGAGTGGGTCGCCCCAGTGTACGTGGTGAACAGCGTCTCGAGCAGCGCGCCGGCGACGTCGGCAGCGGGACTCGGTGCAGTGGCGACCGGCCAGAGCAGCGCCATCGATTACTACTACGGCGATGCCAAGATCCAGGCCGGCGGTCGCGGCATGCTCGGTTTCCAGTTCATTAAAACCGTCGACCGGCAGACCGGTGTCATCACCACCAACACCTACCGGCAGGATTTCCCGTTTATCGGCTCACCGCTCAAAACCGAGGTGGTCACCGCCGATGGCAAGCTGATCCGCACGTCCACGAGCTTGTGGGATTTCCAAAATTACCCGGGTAATCCCAACATTCCTTCGTCCGCTCAGGCCTATACCACGGCGCCGTATCTGCCGATTCTGACGCAGACGCAGGACAAGACCTACGACCCAACCGCCACCGGCAATCCCTTGTTGGCGAACGTCATCACCACCAATACCTACGACTTTTATGGCAACACGATCACGACGGCCGTGAACACTTACGCCGACGCTGCTGCGGCCACACTGGTGGCGACCAAGTCGACCCTGAATACGTATGGATCAAGCGATCCGAACCAACGGGTGGAGGAAAAGCGGTTGGGCCGCCTGAGCCAGACGATCGTGACCAGCACTCGCCCCGGCCAGACACCGGTCCCGCGCACCTCGACCTTCAGTTATTTCTGTATCAATGGCGCCAACTGCGTGAACCCGGCCTTTAAGGGACTGCTGTATACCGAGACCGTGGAGCCCAATCAATCGGCCTATACCTCCACCAAGTACCACGATTACGACAGTTTCGGCAATGTGGCGCGGCTGACCCTTGTCGGCGCCGATATCGCGAACCGCTACACGCGTTTCGAATACGACAGCCTGGGCCGGTTCAAGAACCGCACCTTCAATACGCTGGAGCAGAAAGTCGAAGAGGTGGTGAGCCGCAATAATATGGGCGCGCCAACGCTGGTCAATGGCC
>Ga0268264_10000320_pt1 | contig 75931 bp, 79 predicted proteins | sample KBSSwiS32_FD_190357 | JGI IMG/M metagenome (GOLD analysis project Ga0268264, IMG submission 190357) | Switchgrass rhizosphere microbial communities from Kellogg Biological Station, Michigan, USA - KBS Switchgrass S3-2 (SPAdes) (version 2) | ecosystem: Host-associated > Plants > Roots >... | reverse complement strand
CCACCACAAGTGGAAGACCCACGCCCGCTACCGCTCCCGACAATCCGGCGCCGGCCGCTACGTCTGGCTCACCCCCCCACGGCCTCGGCTACCTCCTCGACCACCGCGGCACCCGACGCATCCCGACCGAACACGCCCGGATGATCCTCGACGCCCCACCCGGCATCGACCTCTACCCCGGCGTCGAGGTTCGCATCTAACCGTCAGCGTCGAGTCGTGGCCGACGGCCACTTCGAGGTCGATGCGTGACAGCACGAGGTTCGCTGGGGCGCACTCTCGACAGTCACAGGTCGTGATCGAAACGCTCGCGGGCTTGAACGATCTCCGGCATGCGCTCCACCGCCCACTCGAGGATGACCTCCACCGGCGCGCGCAGGGTCTTGCCCAACGGCGTGATCCGGTACTCCACGGCAATGGGGCGCGTGCTGATCACCACTCGCTCGACGATGCCGTTGCGTTCCAGCCGTCGAAGTGTCGCGGTGAGTGACTTCTGCGTGACCACAGGAATGGCACGCCGAAGCTCGCTGAACCGACTGGGCCGCTCGCACAGCTCGTTGAGGATCTGCAGCGACCACTTGTCCAGGACCTGGTCCAGGAGCTCGCGGTGTGGAGCACCGATGCTGAGTTCCGCCTCCGGCGGCGCCGCGTGGGTATCGCTCACGAAACCTAGTCTCGTTGAAGTGTGTTTCGACAACCAAGTATCAAGGAGACACCAACTATCAAGGAGATTCCATGACCGTCCACCTGTCCACCCCGCCCGGCATGATGCAGCCGACGCCCTATCACCACGTCGCGGTGGGGACAGGCGCTCGGCACGTTCACGTCAGTGGCCAGGTCGGTCACCGAGCCGAAGCAGGCGCACCCCTCGACACGCTCGCCGAGCAGGTCTCCCAAGCTCTCCGCAACACCGCTCTCGGACTCTCGGGGGCCGGCGCCACTTTCGACGACGTCGTGAGGCTGACCTTCTACGTCACGCAGTGGCAGCCGGAGAAGATCACCGAGTTCATGAAGGGTGTCGAGGACGTCGCCGACGAGATCGGTCTGCCGACGCCCATGCCACCAACCTCGCTGATCGGCGTGGAGGCTCTGTTCGAACTGGGAGTCCTCGTCGAGGTCGAAGCGACTGCGGTGTGCGACTGATCTGACGCACCCCGCACACCCCCGGCGCTGAACTGGACGCTGACCTCAGCGTGGATCCAGGCTCAGAGCGGCGTGCGCAGCGTCACCGTGTGCGACCCGAACCCGTGCCGCTCGTAGAGGGCGATCGCGGTCGGGTTGGCCGCGAAGGCCGTGACCACGGCGTACGGAGCGCCGCGCTCGCGGGCCCAGTCGAGGAAGGCGTCGACCAGCCGTCCACCGAGCCCCAGGCCGCGGTGCTCGGGCAGCACCCACAGGCTGTTGAGCCGGGCCTCGCGCAGCCGGACGTACGGCGTCAGCTCGGGGTAGGAGCCCATCAGCCCGCCCGCGAGCTCGCCGCCGACCTCGGCGAGCAGGCCGATCCGGTCCGGGTCGCCGATCAGTGCTTCGAACGAGGCCCGGCCGTGCTCACGCGGCCAGTGGGTGTTCATCACCTCGGGGTCGTGGGTGCCGGCGTCCTCGGCCCAGAGTCCCGAGGAGATGGTGAGCAGCGCGTCGACGTCGCCGGCGCCCGCGCGGCGGATCCGGATGTCGGTTTCTGCCACTCCCGAGATTCTAGAGAGTGGATAGGTAGCCTTTGGCCATGGCTGTCCGGGCAGCTGCGTGGGCCCGGGCGCGCATCGAGGGGTGGCGCAGCGGCACTACGCAGAGCCAGGCATATGCCTCGCTCGTCCTGCTCGTCCTCGTGGGGCTGTCGTTCGTGGTCTCGGTGCTCAGCCCCTCGATGCCTCTCGCGGTCTACTTCGGCTGGCTGGTCCTGGCCCTCCTGCTGCTCCGCTTCCAGTGGCTGATCGTCGTCGCGGGCGTCGACGCGGTGGCGGGGATGACCGCGCTGGTCATGAACGGACCGGTGCTCGGCTCGCGACCCACGGCCGGGCTGTTCTTCCTCAGCGCGGTGTCACTGGTCGTCTACGTCGCCAGCCGACAGCGCAGCGGTCTGCCCACCACCCTGAGCGAGTCGCTCCTCACCGACCTCAAACGGCGGCTGCAGGCGCAGGGCCAGATCCCGCCGCTGCCCTCGGGCTGGGAGTCGCAGAGCGCGATGATCGCCTCGCAAGGCGTCGGCTACGCCGGCGACTTCCTGGTCGCCGACCTGCGCGAGGGCCGCCAGCTCGAGGTGATCCTGGTCGACGTCTGCGGCAAGGGGGTCAGTGCCGGGCCGGCGGCGCTCCAGTTCTCCGGCGCGCTGGGCGGCCTGATCGGCGCGCTGCCGCCCGAGCAGCTGTTTCGCGCGGCGAACGCGTTCCTGCTCCGCCAGCACAGCGACGAGTCCTTCGCCACCGCCGTGCACCTGCTGATCGACCTGGCCACGGGCTCCTACCAGATCACCAGCGCCGGGCACCCGCCCGCGCTGCGCCTGGATGCTTCCACCGGCGAGTGGCTGATCGACAACGCCCGCGGCACCGCCCTCGGCGTCACGGACGACCCGGACCTGCACGTGAGCCACGGCCGGCTGTTCCCGGGCGAGGCGCTGCTCTTCTACACCGACGGCGTGGTCGAGGCGCGCGGCAGCCACATCGACGCCGGCATCGCGTGGCTGCAGCGCGTGGCCCGCGAGGCGGTGGGCGGCGGCTTCGGTGGCGCGGCCTCCCGGATCATCAGCCAGGTCGAGAGCGGCGACGACGACCGTGCGGTGCTGATGCTCAGCCGCGGCAGGCCGCTGACGTCGGTGCGTCAGCGGGAGTAGAGCTCCCGGATCACGTCCTCGATGTCGGGCTCCTGCACCGAGAGGTCCGCGACGTCGTACGCCGCCACGACCGCGCCGACGATCGGCGCCGCCGAGGAGTCGGCCGGGAAGCTCAGCCACTGGCGCGGGCCTTCCACCCGCCGGACCGTGGCGCCGGGCACCGAGATCGGCGGCGCCTCGTCGACGAGGTCGACGACCAGGGTGCGGGTGGACCCGCCCTGCTGGTGCAGCCCCGCCAGCGTGCCGTCGTAGACCGCGGTGCCGTGGTCGATGACGATGACGCGGCGGCACAGGGCCTCGATGTCCTGCAGGTCATGGGTCGTAAGGAGGAGCGTGGTCCCTCGCTCGGCGTTGAGGGTCCGCAGGAAGTCGCGCAGCCGGCCCTTGCTGACCACGTCGAGTCCGATGGTCGGCTCGTCGAGGTAGAGGATCTCCGGGTCGTGCAGGAGCGCCGCCGTGATGTCGCCGCGCATGCGCTGACCGAGGCTGAGCTGCCTCACCGGGGTGTCCAGCAGGTCTCCGAGGGCGAGGAGCTCGACGAACTCCTCGAGGTTGTGGCGGTGCCGGGCCGGGTCGGTGCGGTAGATCTTCTGGAGCAGGTCGAAGGAGTCGCGCAGGGGGAGATCCCACCAGAGGGTGGTGCGCTGGCCGAAGACCACCCCGATCCGGCGGGCGAGCTGGGTGCGCTTGCGGCTCGGGTCGACCCCGGCCACGCGCACCGAACCCGACGTGGGGACGAGGATGCCGGTGAGCATCTTGATGGTCGTCGACTTCCCGGCGCCGTTCGGGCCGATGTAGCCCACCATCTCGCCCGGCTCGACGGCGAAGGACAGGTCGTCGACGGCGGCGACGGCTGGGCGGCCGCGGACCCGGAAGGTCCGGGTCAGGTGGGAGACCTCGATCAGGGCCATGTCACGAACCCGTGGAGCGGTAGTGGCGGACGCCGGTGCGCCACACCAGCGCGGTCGCGGCGAGCACGACGGCGGCCGCCACCGGGGAGACGAACTGCAGCCACCCGGGCAGCCCGAACGGGTCCGACCGGCCCAGGACGTAGAGGGCGGGATACCAGTTCACGAACGCGATCGGCACGACGAAGGTGAGCACCTTCACCACCTCGGAGGGGTAGACGGTGAGCGGGTACTGCGTCAGCGCGTTGCCGCCGTAGGTGAAGGCGTTGGCTGCCTCTGCGGAGTCGGCCGTCCAGAACTGGATCGAGGCGAGCATCACGAAGAGCCCGCAGAAGATCAGCGACCCGCAGACCACCATCCCGACCGTTACCGCGACCCGGGAGAGGTTCCAGTCGACCGTGGTCGCCGCCCAGGCGAAGACCGCTCCCGCCTGCGCGATCCGGGCCAGCCTCCGCAGCGCGAACTCGTCGGCGAGCACCTGCACGAGCAGCGGCACCGGCTTGGTCATCATCGTGTCGAGCCGGCCCAGCCGGATCATCGAGCCGAGCCGCTCGACCCGCCCGACGACGAAGTCGCCGAAGGCGATGCCCAGACCGGTGCCGGCGTAGAGGAAGGCGACCTCACCGAGCGAGAAGCCGCCGATCGCGTCGACCCGCCCGAAGATGACGAGGATCGCGGCGAAGTCGAGGCCGGTCATCACGAAGCTGCCGAAGGTGAGCATCCAGAACGACGCCGGGTAGGCCATCGACGCGCGCACCCACAGGCGGGCGATCCGGCCGAAGTCGACGAGCGCGTCAACCACCCTGGACCACCAGCTTGCGTTGGCCCCCGCGCACCAGCAGGGCGGCGACGCCGAGCAGCACCGCGATCCACACGGCGGACTGGCCGAGGCCGCCGAGGATCGCCCAGCCCTCGCGCTTGCCGAGCCAGATGTCGCTCGGGACCTGGAGGAAGCTCGCCCAGGGCAGCCGGAGCGCGACCTCGCGCAGGCCGTCGGGGAGGAGCACGAGGGGCACCGTGAGCCCGCAGAAGAACATCGCGAGGCAGGCGTGGAGCGTGCGTGGCCCGATGTCGTCGAGCAGCCAGAAGGTGGTGGTCGACACGATCATCCGCAGCCCGAAGCTCACCGTGACGCCGAGCGGGACGGCCACCGCGAAGCCGACGGCGGCGGCGAGGGAGGCGGGTCCGCGCAGGTCGAAGAGGAGCGCGCCCACGATCGATGGCGCGACGCCGCGCGTCAGCAGGTGGTAGGTCGCCCGGCCTAGGTCGGCGGCGAGGTACCACCCGAGGGGCGGCACCGGGCGGTAGAAGTCGATCGCGATGTCGCCCGTGCGGACCCGCTCGGCGAACTCGTCGGTCGTGCCGCCGTTCCAGATCGCCACCGGCATGATCATCGCCTGGCCGAGCCAGGTGTAGGTCAGCGCATCGGCGACGTCGTAGCCACCGGCGTGCGGGCTGGCCTTCCACACGGCGATGTAGATGAAGCTGAGGATGATCCCGAACGCCGAGTTGGTGAAGATGCCGGCCACGGTCGCCGCCGTGTAGGTGGAGTAGCGCCGGAAGGAGCGCGTCGCGATGGCGACGTACAGCCCCGGACTCACCGGCGCGAGGTTACCCGCGCGACCAGGAGGGCGGCGAGGAAGGCGCCGCAGGAGCCGAGGGTCATGTCACCGAGGGTGTCCTCGTAGGCCGTGTCGAGCTCGGTGCCGTGTCGGATGAAGGTGTACCACTCGCCGAGCTCCCACCCCAGCGCCAGCAGGCACCCGAGCCCGGTGACCAGCAGCAGCTGCGCCCACCGCGGCCGCAGGTCGCGCGCGATGATCAGCCCGACTCCCGACAACAGGAAGAACCAGTTCACGAAGTGGTTCATGTCGTCCCACCACGTGATGCTGTCGTAGAAGTCGAGGCTGTTGCCGGTGGTGTCGACCAGGAAACCGAGCATGATCAGCGCGAACGCGACGTACGGCGGCTCGGCGTCGGGCCGATGTCGCTTCACCGCAAGCCACCACAGCGCGGGAACGAACAGCATCATCACCGGGTACGCCGCCAGCCGCGCACCGAACGCCTTGTCGGCGAACCGGTCGATGCCGGGCACGAACGTGGCCACCGCCAGCTGAGCGATGGTCGCCGCCAGCACCAGGGCCGGCAACCAGATCAGCCGGGACCGCGAGCGCTGCACGCGGTGCATCATGCCGGTCGTCGGTGCGACTACATAGGCTCCGCGCCGTGGGGATCACGAGGACTGCTGCGCCGCCGGCCGTCGGCATCCTGCGGCCGGAGGTGCAGGACGCCATGGTGCGGCGCGACCGGCTCGAGGCCGACGAGCGGCTCCGGTCGTGGGTGGAGCACTACTGGACGGTGGCGTGGGAGCTCGAGCCCCCGGGCTTCGTGGCCGAGGTGGTCAGTCACCCGTCGGTGCACGTGACGGTCGAGAGCGGCAGCCGGCCACGGTTCGGCCACGCGCTGCCCGCCGGGCTGGTGCACGGCGTGATCACGAGGAAGTTCTCCCAGGAGATCGCGGGCAGCGGGCGGGTCTTCGGGGTGAAGTTCCGGCCGGGTGGCTTCGGGGCCTTCACCGGCGCCGACGTCGGTGCCTGGACCGACCGCGTGCTGCCGCTGCGGGCGGCGCTCGGGCGGGACGCCGACCGGCTGGTCGCCGATGTGCTCCCACTCGACACCGATCCCGACCGGGCGGCGGTGGCCGACGCCTTCCTGCTGGAGCGGCTCCCAGGTCGCGACGAGCGCTACGACGAGGTGCTCGACATCGTGCGGGCCATGCAGGAGGACCCAGCCCTGACCAGCGTGGAGCTGGTCGCGCGGCGGCACGCGATGAGCGAGCGGACCCTGCAGCGGCTGTTCCGGCGCTACGTGGGCGTCGGCCCCAAGTGGGTGCTCCAGCGCGCCCGACTCCACGACGCCGTCGACCGGATCGACGGCGGCCGCGCCGGCGACCTCGCGGCCCTCGCGCTCGAGCTCGGCTGGTTCGACCAGGCGCACTTCACCCGGGACTTCACCGCCCTCGTGGGTCAGTCACCCGCGGCGTACGCCGCGCGGCGGTGACGGGCTCAGTGCTGGTAGGTCCCGTGGATGATCGCGCGGGCGGCGGTCTTGAACGCGAGGTTGAAGGAGACCACCGCCGGTGAGGCGTCGGAGTCGACCCCGAGGGACTCCTCCTTCACCGCGTGCACGACGAAGTAGTAGCGGTGCACCTGGTCACCCTCGGGCGGGGCCGCTCCCATGAAGGCCTTCGCCCCGCCGTCGTTCCTGCACATGAAAGCGTTGCCCGGCAGGTCCGCACCGTCGGCGCCCGCCCCGGCCGCCAGCGACGTGCAGTCGCCGGGCAGGTCGACCAGGACCCAGTGCCAGAAGCCGCTCGGAGTCGGTGCGTCCGGGTCGAAGCAGGTGACCGTGAAGCTCTTGGTCTCCTCCGGGAAGCCGGACCAGGACAGCTGCGGCGAGGTGTTGCCGAGGGCGGCGACCTGGTCGTCCATGAGCGGCTGACCGTCGGTGACGTCGTCGCTGGTCACGGTGAACGACGGGACGGCGGGCAGCAGGTCGTAGGGATCCGGGCTGACCGGGCGGTCGAGGGTCATCGAGGCTCCTTGCGGGTCGGGTTCTGGTGTGGAACGTAGTCCGCGGGTCGGTCCCACGCCACGGGACCAGTACCCGGAGCCGGGATGATGGTGCGGTGGACTCCCCGTCGCCGTACCCCTCCGGCCTCATCCTCTCCGGACGGCGCGTCCTGGTCGTGGGCGGCGGTCACGTCGCCCAGCGCCGGGTGCCGCACCTGATCGCGGTGGGCGCGGACGTGGTCCTGGTCTCGCCCGAGGTGACGCCGTCCGTGGAGGGGCTCGCCACGGCGGGCGAGATCACCTGGCACCAACGCGGCTTCGAGGACGCCGACCTCGAGGGTGCGTGGTACGTCGTCGCGGCCACCGACGACCCGGCCGTCAACGAGGCGGTCAGCGAGGGGGCCGAACGCCGACGGGTCTTCTGCGTCCGAGCAGACGACGGCACCCGGGCGACGGCCTGGACGCCCGCGGTGGGGCGCCACGCCGGGGTGACGGTCGCGGTCCTCGGCAACCGCGAGCCCCGTCGCAGCGCGGCCGTCCGGGACGAGATCCTCGAGGGGCTGCGCGAGGGCAGGATCGCCGACCGCAGCCACTTCGAGCGCTCGCCCGGGGTCGTGCTGGTCGGCGGCGGCCCCGGCGACCCGGACCTGATCTCGGTGGCCGGCCGCAGGGCTCTGATGGAGGCCGACGTGGTGGTCGCCGACCGGCTGGCTCCGCGCGAGCTCCTCGGTGACCTGCCAGCCGACGTCGAGCTCGTCGACGTCGCGAAGCTGCCTCGCGGGCGCTCGGCCCAGCAGGAGGAGATCAACCGGGTGATCGTCGACCGGGCCCGGGCCGGCAAGCGGGTGGTCCGCTTCAAGGGCGGCGACAGCTTCGTCTTCGGCCGCGGCTTCGAGGAGGTGCAGGCCTGCCAGGCCGCCGGCGTCCCGGTCACCGTGGTCCCCGGGCTGACCAGCCCCATCGCCGTGCCGGCGCTGGCCGGGATCCCGGTGACCCACCGCGGCGTGGCCCACGACTTCACGGTCATCTCCGGTCACGTTCCGCCCGGCCACCCCGACTCGCTGACCGACTGGGACGCCGTCGCCCGGCTGCACGGCACCCTGCTGCTCATGATGGCCGTCGAGAACGCGCCCGCGATCGCCGACGCGCTCCTCACCGGCGGCCGCAAGCCGGACACCCCGGTGGCCGTCATCTGCGACGGCAGCCTGCCGGGGGAGCGCACCGTGCTGTCGACGCTGGGCAACCTCGCCGCCGACCTGGTCCGCGAGGCGGTCCAGCCGCCCGCGATCATCGTCGTGGGCGAGGTCGTGGCCGTGGCCCGGCCCGACCACTACGGCTGAGCAGATGGCTGAGCTGGTCGAGGTCGGGTCGGCCGACGACCCGAGGCTCGCGGACTACCGCGACCTGCGCGATGTCGAGCTCCGCAAGCACCTCGAGGCGGAGCACGGCCTGTTCCTCGCCGAGGGGGAGAAGGTCGTACGCCGCGCGGTGGAGTCCGGTCACCGGCCGCGGTCCTTCCTGATGGCGCCGCGCTGGCTCGACGGGCTGGCCGACGTCCTCGCTGCCTCGGACGCACCCTGCTACGTCGTGAGCGAGGCGCTGGCCGAGGAGGTGACCGGGTTCCACGTGCACCGCGGCGCACTCGCCTCGCTGGAGCGTCGTCCGCTCCAGTCGCTCGACGAGGTGCTCGGGGCCGCACGCTCGGTGCTGGTCCTGGAGGAGATCGTCGACCACACCAACGTGGGGGCGATCTTCAGGTCCGGTGCCGCCCTGGGCTTCGATGCCGTCCTGCTCGCGCCCCGCTGCGCCGACCCGCTCTACCGGCGATCGGTCAAGGTCGCGATGGGCGCCGTCTTCGCGCTGCCCTGGACCCGGCTGCCCGACTGGTACGGCGCCCTCGCCGACCTCGGTGCGCGCGGCTTCACGACCGTGGCGCTCACGCTCGCGGCCGACGCCGTGCCGATCGAGGAGGCCGTCGCCGGAGTCGACCGGCTGGCCCTGGTGCTGGGCTCGGAGGGCCACGGCCTCTCCGCGCGCTGGGAGGAGACCGCCGACCGGCGCGCGACCATCCCGATGGCGGCCGGCATCGACTCGCTGAACGTCGCCGCCGCGACCGCCGTGGCCTGCTACGTGGCGGCACGAAGATGACGCTCCCAGTCTGAGCCCGCTGGGGCCCGCAACGGAGTATGAATAGCCCGTGAGCGGGGGACGCCTCCGAGCGCTGCTGGAGGGTCTTGGGGCGCTCGTGTGTGCCGCCATGCTGGTCACCGCCTTCGTGCTCGCCGCGGTCGCCGAGCCGCCGCGGACGCACGCACGCGACCGGGAGGTCGACCTCACCGGGCTGCTCCCACCGGGCACCTCGAGCCACCCCGGCGTACGGGCGCTACCGCTGCTGGATCCCCAGGGTCTTGTGGTCTCGACCTTTCCGGGCGGCGCGGGCCTCGACGACCCCAGCCAGGTCCAGTCGGTGCTCTACACCCTTGCGAGCCGGCTCGGGCTCGACGGCGTGATCGACACGCTGCTGACGACGTCGCTCGACGACCCCAACAGCGGCCCCGAGGACGACCTCGACCTCTACCACGGCTATCCCTACGTCTATGTCACGCTGGATCCCTTCGTCGACGGCTGGCTCACGTCCGAGGCGGTGCACGCCGACCCGCAGGCCGTCCTGGACCTCAGTGGCCTGCTCCTCCTCGGTGCCGTCCGGTCGCAGTGGAGCGCGGACTTCGACCACCCGGCGAACTCGTGGGCCGGGGTCGCCTACAGCCTGCTGCGCCGGACCCGCGACCTGGCGCCCTCCTGCGAGGTGCAGCTCCAGCTGACCTTCGTGCTCGAGATGGGGTTCGCGCCGCACATGGCGGACGTCGAGGCCGAGACCCGCAAGGCGGTCGAGGCGTGTCCCGGCGACCCGACCCCGCTGTGGCTGCTCGGGCAGGTCCAGTCCGACCAGGCGTCGCTCGTCACGTCGTTCTTCATGTTCGGGCTCGGTCCGCGCGCGATGGCACGCGCCGCCGAGGCGACCTTCGCGAAGCTGCGCGAGGACTACCCCGACTCGCCCCTCGGCTGGGCCGGCGCGGGCGACCTGCATCTCCAGCTGGCCGAGGAGGCGGGCGCGCTGGGCTGGGAGCCGTTCCAGGTCCGGTCCTGGCAGCGCTCCGCGCTCCAGGAGTACGCCGAGGCGCGGCGGCGCTCCGACGACCCGGCGCTGCTGGTGGGCTGGGGTCGGGCGCTGTCGGCCAACGGCCGCGACGACGAGGCGGTCGAGGCGCTCCAGGACGTCTACGAGCGGCTGCCGTGGCAGCCGGCGTACCAGACCGTCCTGGTGACGGCGCTCGAGCGGGCCGGCCGGCCCGCCGAGGTCGCCAGGACGATCGAGGAGACTCCCCAGCTCGACCAGCCGTTGATGGCCAGCCTGACGCTGAGCCCGCGCCGGGCGGGGATCGCGGAGCCGGCCTCGGCCAACTACGGCTTCGGCGGGAGCCGGGCCGGGTTCGCCTTCGACCAGTCGCAGAAGAACGACGCGGGTTCGAGCGTGCAGGACCTCGGCTTCGTGCCCGTCAGCAACGGCACGTGGAGCGAGCCCTGGTGTCGCGCCGGCGACTACCTCACCGCACTGATCGAGGACGGGCGGGCCGAGGACGCCTGGCAGCTGGTCAGCCAGGGCGTCGACCCGGAGTCGTGGGACGGCCACAGCATCGACTGCCACGGTGGGGTGCTGTTCACCGACGAGAATGGCCAGCCGGGCTTCACCGGCTCGGCGACAGCCCTGGGCCGGATCGGCCTGGTCGCCGGGCTGGAGACCGGCGATCCCGACGTCCGAGCGGACGCGCTCAGCCGCTCCGGCGACGGCTACCTCTCCTCCGACCAGCTGCTCTCCCAGGCCCTGGACGCCCAGAGCGACTTCTGGCGAGCGGCGGGCGACCGGGACCGGGCCGCCCGGGTCGTCGACGACTGGCGACAGGAGCTGCCCCAGGACCCGTGGGCCTGGCACCGGGCCGGCGAGCTCGCCTTCCTCGACGGCGACTACGGCGAGGCGGCGGACGACTACCAGCGCTCAGCGTCCCTGTTCACCCCGGGGGAGCAGTTCGACACGGCGTACGGCGACCATGGCCTCGGCGCGCAGGTCCCCGACGACAACGAGGGCCTGGCCAGCACCGAGCTCGAGCTCGGCGCCGCCCAGGAGCTCGGCGGCGACCCGGACACGGCGGCGGCGACCTACCGCTCGGTGCTCGAGGAGCTGGCGGGGCTGGAGTTCAGCGACTACCGCGACGAGCTGACCTTCTACACCCACTCCCAGCTGGGCTCTCTGGCGCTCTCCCAGGGCGACCTCGAGGAGGCGGCCGACCAGCTGACTGCCGCTCTCAACGAGGAGTACCCGCACGGACCGCCGGGCCCGAACGACGAGGTCGGCTGGGGTCGACAGTCGCCACGGCTGTCCTCCGGCGCCCAGGACAACAACCTGGCGCTGGCCCTGGCCAAGCTGGGCCGCGGCAACGACGCCGTGACCTACGCGGAGTCAGCGCTGGCCCACGACCCCGCGAACCCTGTCTTCGTCGACACCGTCGCGTTCGCCCAGCATCTCGCCGGCCACGCGCACGCGGCGGCCCAGGCCTATCGGGCCGCGCTGGCCGCCGACCCCACGTCGTACGTGTCGGCCAACAACCTGGCGGTGCTGCTCGCGCAGGAGGGGCACCGCGCCGACGCGGCCGCGGTGCTGGAGGATGCCCTGCGCGTGGCGCCGCACTACGCGATCGGCTGGCACAACCTCGGTGTCGTCAAGGCGTCGGCGTCGCGCGAGCTGCTCCCGTCCCAGGGTGCCCTGGCCAGGGCGGGGACCCTCGACCGCGCCCTGCGCGGCCGCGACGATCTGATCGTCGACACGCAGATCTACCGCTCGGGCCTCGACGTCTCCAAGCCGCTGCCGCCGGACTGGACCTACGCCGCGTCGGCCTCGGGCAGCACCGGCAGGCTGACTCTCAGCGTGATCCTGCTGCTGCTCCTGCGGGTGGTCTGGGCGCTCGGCCTGGACAAGCTGGTCTCGGTCGTCAGCGAGAAGGTGATGCGGCACCCGGGGAAGGGGCCGGCCCGGCGCCGGTTCTGGCGGCGGCTCGCGCCCTGGTGGGCGGTGCTGGCCTGCCTCGCCGTCCTCGGCTGGACCCTCTACGGCGCGGGGCACTCCGCGCTCGAGCGGGGCGTGCTGGTGGGGTCCGGGACGGCGCTGGTGCTGCTGCCGCTGCTGCTGCGTCGGCTGGTTGCCAGGGCCCGGCACGTCCGGTTGCGCCACCACACGTGGGCACCCGCGGTGGCACTGGGGCTGGTCGCGGCGCCGTTCGGGCTGGTGCTGGCGCCCTACCCGTTCGTCGAGGGGGAGAGCCCCGAGGCCAGCGGCGTCGGCCGACTGCGGTCGGTGGTGCCCCTGGTGATCGCGCCGGTCGCGATCGCGTTCCTGGTGCTCGCCTGGCTGCACCCGACCCCGATGGCGCGGACCTCGGCGCTCACCTTCGCGGCGCTGCTGGGGTCGGTACTGGCGCCGATCCCGCCGCTCGACGGCTCCCACCTCGAGAGCCGGCTGCTCAACCTCGTGGTGACTCTGGGGCTCGCAGCGGTCACCGCGGCGTTCGCGCTCAGCTGGGTCTGAGCCCTGCGGCCGGCTGGGTCGCGCCGTCGACCGGCAGCTCGAAGATCGTCTCGAGGCCGTCCTCGTCGTCCCACTGCTCGCCGACCTCGACGAACGGCAGCTGTGCGATGAGCCCGAGCGACGCCGCGTTGTCCGGCGACACCGTCGCCCGCAGGACCCGGACGTCGGGATGCGCCGTGGCCCGCTCGACCATGTGCAGCAGCGCGGACCGGGCGTAGCCGCGTCGGCGGTGCGCCGGGTCGACGCCGTAGCCCACCTCGACCATGCCGTCGGCGTCCGGCGCGCCGTGAAACCCCGCACCCCCGACGACGGCATCGGTCTGCTCGTCGACCAGGAGCCCGGTGACCCACGGCAGGTCCTCGGGGACCTCGACGACCTGGACGGCCCTGCGGCGCCAGACGCCGACCCGCTCCTGCGACACCACGTACGGCGGGAGTGACAGGCCCGTGAGCTCCGAGGCCGCAGCCAGGTCGCCCGCGGCCAACGCCGAGAGGGTCTCGGGGGAGAGGTGGACGATCCGGACGGGTGGCGTCGCGCGGACGCTCACTCCGCGGGCCAGCCGAGGGGGTAGTCCGACGCCGCCTTCTCCATCGCGCGCTGCAGCTTCTTGCGTTGCTTGGTCGGCAGCCGGTCGCCGAACACGGTGCCGAGGGTGTGGTCGGTCTCGTGCTGCAGGCAACGGGCGAGCACGCCGGTGCCTGAGAACTCGACCGGTGACCCGTCCAGCCCGGTGCCCCTCACCAGGGCGCGGTCCGGACGCGCGCACTCCACGAAGGCGCCCGGGAAGGACAGGCACCCTTCCTCGGCCTCGTCGAGCTTGCGGTCCTTCCCCTCGGGCAGCACCAGCTCGGGGTTGCAGACCACACCCACGGTCCGCTGGCCGGTGTCGTCGGGGCAGTCGAAGACGAAGACCGCTCGGTCCACGCCGATCTGGCAGGCCGCGAGGCCGACGCCGTCGGCGGCATACATCGTCTTGACCATGTCCGCGGCCAGGCGGGACAGGTTGCCGTCGTAGACCGTGACCGGCTGCTGCGGCCGGTGCATCACCGGCTCACCCCACCGCGTGATCGGCCGGATCAGCCCGCCCCGGGGGAGCGGGCCGTAGGGCGCGAGCACGGGCGCGGCCGGCAGGTCGGACATGGCGCCGATCCTAAGTTGCCGTCCCTCGCAGGGAGGACATCAGGCAGAAAACCAGCCACGAGGGCTGGACAGCGGCTCCCTATCTTCCTAAAGTACTAGGCATCTAGTGAAATAGGAGTGGCGATGATCGAGTTCCACCTGGACGGCCAGTCCGGTGTCGCGCCCTACCTGCAGCTGGTGCAGCAGGTACGCCGCGCGCTGCGGCTCGGCCTGCTGGAGCAGGGCGACCAGCTCCCCACCGTGAAGGACGTCGTCGCCACCCTGGCGATCAACCCCAACACGGTGTCGAAGGCCTACCGCGAGCTGGAGCACGCCGGCCTGGTCACCGCCCGGCCGGGCGTCGGCACCTTCGTCAGCGGGACCCTCGCCGCCGACAACCTGGCCGCCCACGGCCCCCTCCGCGCCAGCCTCGAGCAGTGGCTCGGCAAGGCGCGACGCGCCGGGCTGGACGACGAGAGCATCGAGGCGCTGTTCCTGGCCACGTTTCGCTCCACGGTGATCGAGGAGACGGCGTGAGCGCCGTCCTCGCGGCCACCGGCCTCGGCAAGAAGTACGGGCGCACGTGGGCGCTGTCCGACTGCTCCCTGGACGTCCCGGCCGGCCGGGTGGTCGGCCTGGTCGGCCCCAACGGCGCCGGCAAGAGCACCTTCATCAACCTGGCAGTGGGCATGCTGACGCCGTCGGCCGGCGACATCGAGGTCCTCGGCGCCCGCCCGACGGGCCGCGACGCCCAGCGCAGCAAGGTCGGCTTCGTCGGGCAGGACACGCCGACCTACGCCGGCCTGAGCGTGGCCGACCACCTCCGCCTCGGGGCCAGCCTCAACCCGCAGTGGGACGGGGCCCTGGCCGAGCAGCGGATCGCCGGTCTCGGCCTCGACCCCACGAAGCGCGCGGGGCGGCTCTCCGGCGGCCAGCGCGCCCAGCTCGCGCTGACCCTGGGCATCGCCAAACGACCCGAGCTGCTGCTGCTCGACGAGCCGGTCGCCAGCCTGGACCCGCTGGCCCGCCGGGAGTTCCTACAGGACCTGATGGAGGCCGTCGCCGACCAGGAGCTGAGCGTCGTGCTCTCCTCACACCTGGTGTCCGATGTCCAGCGCGCCTGCGACTACCTGGTCGTCCTCGTCGACTCGCGGGTGCAGGTCGCTGGCGACATCGACCACCTGCTCGCGACCCACCACCGGCTGACGGGGCCGCGCCGCGACGCCGCCAGCCTGCCCGGTGACCAGCAGGTGATCTCGGCCAGCCACACCGACCGGCAGTCGACCTACCTGGTGCGGACCGAGCGGCCGATCCTCGACCCGGCCTGGGAGGTCAGCTCGCTCACCCTCGAGGACCTGGTGCTCGCCTACATGCGGGGCGCACCCAGCGTCACCGAGCGGCCGCCGATGGAGGTGCTGCGATGATCTGGCTGACCTACCGACAGTTCCGGGTCTCGGCGCTCGTCCTGCTCGGCGGCATCGTGGCGGTGATGGCGGTGCTCGCCGTGACCGGACCGCAGGTCGCCGACCTCTCCCGGTCCGCGGGCCAGGGGTTCCTGGATGCGTTCGGCGCGGACCGTGCGAAGACCACGATCTTCTACGCGAGCACGGCGCTGCTCTACGTCCTGCCCGCCGTCGTGGGCATCTTCTGGGGCGCCCCGATGGTCTCCCGGGAGCTCGAGGCCGGCACGTCACGCCTGGTGTGGACCCAGAGCATCACGCGCACCCGCTGGCTGGCGACCAAGCTCGGCGTGGCCGGCGCCGGTGCGGCCGCTCTGGGGTCCTTCGCGCTGGTCCTCACCTGGTGGTGCGGGCCGATGGACGACGCCGTGGGCAAGGGCTACGCGAGCAACGGGCTCTACGGCCAGCCGCGGCTGTGGCCCTCGCAGTTCGGTGCTCGCGGGACCGTGCCGATCGCGATGGCGGTCCTGGCGTTGGTGATCGGGGTGGCGCTGGGGCTGGTCATCCGGCGCGCCGTACCGGCCATGGCGGCGACCTTGGTGCTCGTGGTCGCGGTCCAGGTGGTGATGCCGATGTTCGTCCAGTCGCACCTGCTTCCCAGGAAGCACCTGATCGCCAAGATCACCCAGGACAACCTCGCCGAGGTCCGGGCCGTGGGCGACGTGGCCCCGGGGGCCACGGACGTGGTCATCGCCCAGCTCGGGATCTCGGCCGGGAGACCGGACGCCTGGATCGTCTCCAACCGCACCCTCGACCCCTCCGGGAAGGTCATGGACAAGTACCCGGCCTGGGTGACCGACTGCGCTCCGCCGCCGGGGGCGGTCACGCCGCCGGAGCAGGTCCAAGGCTGCTTCACCCGCCTCGCGGACGAGGGCTACCGGCAGCGCGTGGAGTACTTCCCCGCCAGCCGCTTCTGGCCGCTCCAGCTCGCCGAGACCGGCGTCCTGCTCGCGATGGCCGGGCTGGTCACCGGCTTCTGCTTCTGGCGGATCCGCCGTGACCTGACCTGACGTCGGCCTGACCCTGATCTGGCCGTGGCACCGCCGCGACGATGTGACACGTGGCACGCCGACTGCTGTAGCCGCGTGTGTAACTCAGAGTTACATTAACTCCATGTCCATGCTCTCCAACCTCCGGCCCGGGGGCCGACACGGGGTCGCGTCCACCGAGACCCGCGACCCGATCGGCTACCTGGTCGCCGGGCTGAGCCGGCTCGCCCAGACCGACCTCCTCGACCGGCTCGGGCTGCGCAAGCAGGCCGAGCAGGCGGTCTTCACCGTCACCCGCAGCGGGTTCGGCACCGTCACGCGGGCCAACCGCACGTTCTTCCGGGCCGGCTCCCGCGACAAGTCGGGCGTCCGGCCGGCGGCGGCCAGCACGAGCGGCCGGTTCGACCTCACCCCGACCGAGGACGAGCAGCTGCTCGTCGACGTGGTCACCGAGTTCGCGACGGAGGTGGTGCGGCCGGCCGCCTCGGACGCCGACGCCGCGTGCGCGGCTCCGCAGGAGCTCCTCGACGCGAGCCGCGAGATCGGGCTCCCGATCCTGGGGCTGCCCGAGTCGCTCGGTGGGGTGGCCGAGGAGCGCTCGGCCATGGCCGGGACGCTCGTCGCGGAGGCGCTCGCCAGGGGCGACATGGGGCTCGCCGTCGCGACGCTCGCACCCGGCTCGGTCGCGACCGCGATCGGGCTGTGGGGGAGCGACGAGCAGCAGCAGACCTACCTGCCGGCCTTCACCGGTGACGACGTGGCCGCGGCCGCGCTCGCCCTGACCGAGCCCCAGGTCCTCTTCGACGTCATGGCACCGCAGACCACCGCCGTCCGGACGGGCGAGGGCTACGTCCTCACCGGGGTGAAGTCGCTGGTTCCCCGGGGCGCCGAGGCGGAGCTGTTCGTGGTCGGCGCGCTGCTCGAGGGCACGCCGGTGCTGTTCCTGGTCGAGTCCTCGAGCGAGGGGCTCAGCGTCGAGGGCGACCCGGCGATGGGCGTGCGGGCCGCCGGCCTCACCAAGCTGCGGCTCGACGGGGTGAGCGTCGGCGAGGAAGCCGTCCTCGGCAGCACCGACGGGTCGGCGTACGCCGCGTGCGTGCGCCTGTCCCGGCTGGCCTGGTGCGCGCTCGCGGTCGGCACCGGCCAGGCGGTGCTCGACTACGTCACCCCTTACGTCAAGGAGCGGGAGGCGTTCGGCGAGCCGGTCGCGCACCGCCAGTCGGTGGCCTTCATGGTCGCCAACATCGCGATCGAGCTGCAGGCGATGCGGCTGCTGACCTACAAGGCGGCCGGCCGGGCCGCCGCCGGCAAGGACTTCTCGAAGGCCGTCGCGCTGGCCCGCAAGGCCTGCGCGGAGCACGGGATGCGGATCGGCCTCGACGGCGTCCAGCTGCTCGGCGGTCACGGGTTCGTCAAGGAGCACCCGGTGGAGCGGTGGTACCGCGACCTCCGGGCCGTCGGACTCATGGAAGGTGCGGTGCTGGTCTGATGCCCATCAATCTCGACGACCCGAAGAAGTTCCGGACGCTGGTGGGCCAGGCCCACCAGGTCGCGATGAACATGCTGCGCCCGATCTCACGCAAGTACGACCTCGCCGAGCACGAGTACCCCAAGGAGCTCGACATGCTCGCCGCGATGATCGACGGGCTCTCGGAGTCCGGCGCGTCCGAGGGCGCGGGCGCTGCCGGCGTACGAAGGTCCGAAGATGGTGACGCGGGCGACGGACCAATTGCGGCAGGCTCCAAGAATGGCGCCAACCTCGCCTCGGTGATGTCGATCCAGGAGATGTGCTGGGGCGACGTCGGCCTGCTGCTCTCGATGCCGCGCCAGGGGCTCGGCAACTCCGCGATCGCCTCGGTCGCCGACGACCAGCAGCTCGCCCGGTTCGATGGGGTGTGGGCCGGGATGGCCATCACCGAGCCGGGCACCGGCTCGGACTCGGCCAACATCAAGACCACCGCCGTCCTCGACGGCGACGAGTACGTCCTCAACGGCGAGAAGATCTTCGTGACCTCCGGCGACCGGGCCGACGCGATCGTCGTCTGGGCGACGCTCGACAAGGAGCTGGGCCGGGCGGCGATCAAGTCGTTCGTGGTGCCCAAGGGGACGCCCGGCATGCGGGTGGAGCGGCTCGAGCACAAGCTGGGCATCCGCGCCTCCGACACCGCGACGATCATCTTCGAGAACTGCCGGGTCCCGAAGGAGAACCTCCTCGGCTCTGCCGACGTGGACCCCAAGCAGGGGTTCGCCGGCGCGATGGCGACCTTCGACAACACCCGCCCGCTCGTCGCCTCGATGGCCATCGGCTGCGCCACCGCCGCTCTGGACCTCACCCGCGAGCTGCTCGCCAAGGCCGGCGTCGAGGTCGACTACGACCGCCCGGCCTACGCGCAGCCGGCGGCGGCCGCCAAGCTGCTCCAGCTCGAGTCCGACCTCGAGGGTGCCCGGCTGCTGATGCTCCAGGCGGCGTGGATGGCCGACAACCGCAAGCCCAACTCGCTCGAGGCCTCGATGGCCAAGGCCAAGGCCGGCCGCGTCGGCTCCGATGTGACGCTGTCGTGCGTGGAGCTGTGCGGGGCGGTCGGCTACAGCGAGAGCGAGCTGCTGGAGAAGTGGGCCCGCGACTCGAAGATCCTCGACATCTTCGAGGGCACCCAGCAGATCCAGCAGCTGATCGTGGCCCGCCGGGTCCTGGGGCTCACCAGCAACGAGCTCAAGTAGCCAGCGCGGCGAGCCGCGCCACGTCCTCGGCGCCCTCCAGGTCGGCGACGCCGAGGAAGACCGTGTCGACGCCGAGCTCGACCAGGCCGCCCCAGCGGTCGCGCTGGTCGGCGGCGGTGCCGGCGTGGGTCCGTTGGGCGTACGCCGCGGCCGGGGTGCGGCCACGGAGCCGCTCGACGCGCGCCCAGGCGTCCTCGCGGTCGGTGCCGATGGTCGGCAGGTCGAGGACGGTGATCCGGACCGACTCCGAGAGGCCGCGCAGGGTCGCCACGTGCTCGTCGAGCGCCGGCCGCGCCGAGGGGACGTTGGCCGCGTCGCCGAGGGTCGCGGCGATCCGCAGCGTGCGTCGCCCGGTCCCGCCGACGATCACCGGGAGCTCACCGACCGGCCGCGGGTAGCAGGTCGTCTCCGGGAGGCTCACCCGGCTCCCGTCGTAGGCCTTGGTACCGGCCGCCCACAGCGCCCTCATCGTCTCGATGCCCCGCTCGAGCTCGTCGAGCCGTGGTCCCGCGGGCGGGAAGGCAAGCCCGTAGGCCGCGTGCTCGCGGTCCCACCAGCCCGCGCCGACGCCGACGAAGGCGCGACCACCGGTCAGGACGTCGAGCGTGGCTGCGGCCTTCGCGGTGATGCCCGGCGCCCGGAAGGTGACCGGCGTGACCAGCGTGCCGAGCTCGAGCCCGGTCCCGAGCCCGGCGACGGCGCCCAGCGTCACCCAGGGCTCCGGGATCGGCGCCCATGCGCGGTCGACCTGGGGGATCTGGATCAGGTGGTCCATGACGGACAGGCCGGCGAACCCCGCCTCGTCGGCAGCCCGCGCGACGGCGGTCAGCCAGCCCAGCGGATCCTGGCCCCAGGGGAAGCGGCTGACCTGGAGGACGACCTTGAGCCCCTGCGACGTACGCCGCTCCGTGCTGTCGGTCACGGGCGCCGGGGCCGGGTCGGGAGCGGGCGGCGCGGCGGTCACCGTGTGCACGATGTCCCAGCCCTCGTGCTCGAGGCGCGGCACCAGCGCGCGGTGTCGCTCGAGCTGGCCGGTGAGCGTGGCCGCCGGGACCGGGCGGTCGCGGGTGGCGTTGCGGCGGCGACACTCGGCGTCCGGGGTGTCGAGGACGACCGCCACGGTGGGCAGCCCGGACGCACGCGCCGAGGCCAGCCAGCCCAGCCGCCTCGCCTCGTCGGTGCCGAGGGTGTCGACGACGGTGGTGAGGCCGCGGCCGGTGCGGGCCGCGACCACGCGCTCGAGCAGGTCGAACGCGTCCGCGGTGGCGTCGAGGTCGTGCGGTCCCGACCCGACGACCCCGCGCAGTGCGTCGGAGGAGACGATCTCGTCGCGCCGGTAGTGGGCGGCGGCCCAGGTGGACTTCCCCGAGCCGGACGGGCCGACGAGGACCAGGAGGGCCGGGTCGGGGAGCTTCACCCGCGGGCGCCTAGGGCGCGCTGGGCCGCGGCGGTGGGAGCTTGGCGCCCGGGACACTCTTGGGCTTGGCCGCGCGGGCGGGCTGGGCGGGCTTGGCGGTCGGCCGAGCGGGGCCGATGTTGCGCGCGACGACGGCGGGCGACGGCGCCTTCGGCTGCTGGGCCGGAGCAGCCGGCTCCGGGCCCGGCTTGGAGGGCACGAAGGTCGTCGTGGTCGGGTGCGCGGGGCGCCGGAGCTTCGAGGTGACCTGGTCGGTGAGCCGCCCCAAGGGTGGGCCGGCGACCTTGACGAGCCGATCCGCGGTGCCGCGCCCCATCCGGAGGCCGGTGCTGAGGCCGTTGGTCAGGATCTTGCGGGGGTGCATCGCTCAGCCCTTCGTGACGGTGCCGGACTTCTTCGCCGGGGCCTTCTTCGCCGGCGCCTTCTTGGCGGTGGCTTTCTTGGCGGCGGCCTTCTTCACCGGGGTCTTCTTGGCGGCGACCTTCTTCACGGGGGCCTTCTTGGCGGCCGTTTTCGCTGGCGCCTTCTTGGCCGGGCTCTTCTTGGCCGTGGGCGCCGCGGGGTCGCTGAAGGCGGGCGCCACCGGGTCGCCCTGGGACTTCCGGGACTCGGTTGCCGGCACCGCGACCGGTCCGCTCGCCGCCTTCGGCGCGGACTTCCGCTTCCGTCGGGGCAGCTTGGTGCTCACCGCGCCGGCGACAGCGACGGCCTGTCCGACCGCGCTGCCGACCACCTTCTGGCCGGTGCCGACGGGGTCCTTGACCGACTCGCTCACGGTGCTGACGACGCTCGCCATGGCGACGTCAGCGACGTCCTTGATCGTGCCGAGCGGATTCTTCTTGGGCACGGTGCATCCTTCCGACCGGGGCAACGACGGGTTCAGCCGAGTCAACCACGGACGGCCAACCCGTCAAGAGACCGTCCGGAAGGGGTCGTGCTCGGCGAGGATCTTGTCGACCCGGGCCTGGTCGAGCCGGGTCACGACCGACTGGGTCTCCTGGGCGTCGCGGATGCACTTCGCGAGCGTGAACGACGAGGTGGTCAGGTAGAGGGTCCCGAGCCCGAGGAACGCCCGGACCCACGGGTCGACGGGCAGGTAGAGGACGGCGAAGAGCATGGCGAGCAGTGCGATGGCGAAGGAGATGCCTGCCTGGGCGTAGAAGGCGGCGGTGTTGCGGCTGGAGGTGGGTGTGTTCGTCATGCGGGCAACCCTCGGGGTGGGCGCGGTGCGACGGCACCGCACGGCGTACCGGGTCCGGCTGAGTACGCCGGCTCAACCCGCGGCGACGACCCCGGCACCGTCCGAGGGCACCGCGCGCAGGTGCTGCGGGGCACGGAACCCCTCGAGCACGAACGCCGCGTCGATCGCGCGCACGACCGCGTCGACCCGCTCGTCCGGCACCACCGCGACGCTCGAGCCACCGAAGCCGCCTCCGGTCATCCGGGCCGCGACGGCGCCGGCCTGCACTGCGATCGCCACCGCGCAGTCGAGCTCGGGGCAGGAGATCTCGAAGTCGTCACGCATCGAGCGGTGCGAGGCGTCGAAGAGCTCGCCGACCAGGTCCCAGCGTCCCGCGTCCAGCGCGGTCACGGTGTCGGTGACGCGCTGGATCTCGGTGACGACGTGCCGGGCCCGCCTGCGGACGCGCTCGTCGGGCAGCGTCTCGACGGCCGCGAGCTCGGCACGGCGCAGGCTCGCGACGCCCAGCTCCCGCACCGCCGTCTCGCAGTCGGCCCGCCGGGCGCCGTAGCCCCCGTCGGTCAGCTCGTGAGCGACCCGGGTGTCGGTGACCAGCAGCGTGTGGCCGGCGAGATCAAGCGGCACCACGGTCGACTCGTGCGACTCGAAGTCGATCAGCAGCGCGGAGCCCGGCACGCCTCGCACCGCGACCGTCTGATCCATGCCCCCGGTCGGAGCGCCGACGACCTCGGTCTCCGCGCGGATCGAAGCATCGATGAGCTGCTGCCGGTGGGCCGCCGGGTCGAGCCCGAGCAGGTCGAGCAGGGCGGTGCCGACCGAACACTCGAGGGCTGCAGACGACGACAGCCCCGCGCCGACCGGCACCCGGCTGTCGACGAACACGTCCACGCCCGGGACGTCGTGACCGGCCTTGCGCAGGGCCCACACCATTCCCGCGACGTAGCCCGCCCAACCGTCGACCGATCCCGGGCCGAGCTCACCCAGCGTGCCCTCCCAGACGTCCTCCTGCTGGCGGCTGGCGATCCGGACCAGGTCGTCGCCGCGCGGCCGGACCGCGGCGTACGTCGCGTGGGGGAGCGCGACCGGGAGCACCAGCCCGGCGTTGTAGTCGGTGTGCTCGCCGATCAGGTTGACCCGCCCGGGAGCGCGGCCGACGCTGGTCGGGGGCTCGCCGTAGCGGTCCGCGAAGCTGCTCCGCAGCGAGGTGACGAGCGATGCCGGGTCACCGGCTTCCACGAGTGGCACCCGGTGAGCCTAGTGTCGGCCGGGTGCGCTTCCTCGACGACCGTGTCCCCGCCCACGACCTGACCTACGACGACGTGTTCATGGTGCCGAGGCACTCCTCGGTCAGCAGCCGCTACGACGTCGACCTGGCCACCGGCGACGGCACCGGAGCGACCATCCCGCTGGTGGTCGCCAACATGACCGCGATCGCCGGCAAGAGGATGGCCGAGACCGTGGCGCGCCGCGGAGGGCTTGTGGTGATCCCGCAGGACATCCCGATCCCGGTCGTCGCCGACGTCGTGGCGTGGGTCAAGCGGCGGCACCTGGTGTTCGACACCCCGATCGAGCTGGCGCCGACGCAGACCGTGGCCGAGGCGCTGGCGCTGATGCCCAAGCGCGCACACCGGTGCGCGGTCGTCGTCCAGGAGGGCCGCCCGCTCGGCATCGTGACCGCCGAGGACTGCGCGGAGGTGGACCGGTTCGCCCAGGCCAAGGACGTGATGCGGCCCGCCGCGGTCACCATCTCCGCCGACACCGACCCGCGCGAGGCCTTCGAACGGCTGGACCTCGCGCACGCTCCCGCTGCGGTGGGCGTGGACGCCGACGGGCGCCTGGTCGGGCTGCTCACCCGGACCGGCGCCTTGCGGGCCACGCTCTACCAGCCGGCGGTGGACGCCGACGGGCGGCTGCGGATCGCCGCGGCGGTGGGGGTCAACGGGGACGTGGCCGACAAGGCCGGCCGGCTGCTCGACTCGGGCGTCGACTGCCTCGTCGTGGACACGGCCCACGGGCACCAGGACCGGATGGTCGAGGCGCTGTCCTCGGTGCGCTCGCTGTCGCCGTCGGTGCCCGTCGTGGCCGGGAACGTCGTCTCGGCGGAGGGCACCCGCGACCTGGTCGCGGCCGGCGCCGACATCGTCAAGGTCGGTGTCGGCCCGGGTGCGATGTGCACCACGCGGATGATGACCGGCGTCGGCCGGCCGCAGTTCTCCGCGGTCCGCGAGTGTGCGGAGGCGGCGGCCGAGCTCGGGAAGCACGTCTGGGCCGACGGCGGCGTGCGGCACCCCCGCGACGTGGCGCTGGCCCTCGCCGCCGGCGCCTCCTCGGTGATGATCGGCTCCTGGTTCGCCGGCACCCACGAGTCGCCGGGCGACCTGATGGAGGACCCCTCCGGCCGCGCATACAAGGTGTCCTTCGGGATGGCCTCGGCGCGAGCGGTCGCCAGCCGGACGTCGGCCGAGTCGGCGTACGACCGGGCCCGCAAGGGGCTCTACGAGGAGGGCATCTCGTCGTCGCGGATGTACCTCGACCCGGCCCGGCCCGGGGTCGAGGACCTGATCGACGAGATCTGCTCGGGAGTGCGGTCCGCCTGCACCTACGCCGGGGCGCACGACCTCCCCCAGCTCGCCGAGCGCGCCCTGGTGGGCGTGCAGTCGGCGGCGGGGTTCACCGAGGGCCGGCCCGTGCCGACGAGCTGGTGATCACCGAGACCAGGCTCGCGGACGGCAGCCGCGCGCTGATCATGCCGCTGCTGCCGATGGACCGCGAGGCGCTGCGGGAGGGGTTCGAGCACCTCTCGCTCGAGTCGCGCAACCACCGGTTCCTGGCCAGCGTCCCGCACCTGACCGAGGCGATGCTCCACCACCTGGTCGACGACGTGGACGGCATCGACCACGTGGCGCTCGCGCTTGTGGTCGTCGACGACGACAACGTCGGCACGCCCGCCGGCGTGGCCCGGATGATCCGCTACGCCGACCGGCCGACCGAGGCCGACCTCGCGGTCACGGTCGTCGACGACTGGCAGGGCCACGGCGTCGCGACCGCCCTGCTCGCCGAGCTCATGCAGGAGCGGCCGGTGGGGGTGACCCGCATCGTCACCACGGTCGCGGCCGACAACGTGCCCTCGCTCGCCATGCTGCGCCGGCTCGGACCGACCACGGTGGCGCCGGCCGGCATCGACCGGCTCGACGTCGTCGTGGAGCTCGGCTCGTCAGCCCCGTGAGCTGCGCTCGGACCGTCCCCGGACGATGCCGATGAACGCCTGCACCCGCGGGTCGTCGTTGTCCACCAGCCAGGTCAGCCCGATCGTGGTCGACGCGAGGTCGGCGACGGTCCGGTAGGTGACGTCCTTGCGGTGGTGGAGCCTCGCCACCGACATCGGCACCACGAGCACGCCGGTGCCCGCCGCGACCGTCTCGACCGCCTCGCGCGTGGTGAGCCCGGTCCAGTCCTGGTGCTTGTCGGCCAGGTCGTCGGTGGTCACCTCGTCGAGCAGGGTGAGCTCGTCGTCGACGCTCAGCACCGCCACCGGCAGCTCCTCGTAGAGCGGGATGAGGTGCAACCCGTCGCGCTCGACCGGCAGCCGGACCAGGGCCATGTCGAGGGCCCCGGTCCGGACGCCGTGCTCCTGGACCTCCTCGGTGACCGGCACCAGCTCGATCGGCTCGCGCTGCCGCTCGCGCCAGGTGCCGGCCCACTTGTCCGGCGTCGCGCCGGTCACGAAGCCCAGATGGAATGTCACAGGCGGAAGGTCACCTGTGCAGGTCGAACCGGTCGAGCTCCATCACCTTGGTCCACGCGGCCACGAAGTCGCCGACGAACCGGAGGGCGCCGTCGGTGCTGGCGTAGACCTCCGAGAGGGCCCGCAGCTGGCTGTTGGAGCCGAAGACCAGGTCGACGTCGGTCGCGGTCCACGTGACCTCGCCGCTGGCCAGGTCGCGGATCTCGTAGACGTTCGGCGTGGACTCGGAGTCCTTCCACTCCGTGCCCGGCGCCAGCAGGTTGACGAAGAAGTCGTTGGTCAGCGTGCCCGGGCGGTCGGTGAGGACCCCGTGGGTCGCGCCGCCGTGGTTGGCGCCGAGTGCGCGCAGCCCCCCGACCAGGACGGTCATCTCCGGAGCGGTCAGCTCCAGCATGTACGCGCGGTCGAGCAGCAGCGTCTCGGGCTGCTCCTTCTCCTCGCTGTCGAGGTAGTTGCGGAAGCCGTCGGCTCGCGGCTCCAGGACCGCGAAGGACTCGACGTCGGTGTCCTCCTGCGAGGCGTCGGTGCGCCCCGGCGTGAACGGCACGGTGACGTCGTGGCCGGCGTCCTTGGCGGCCTTCTCGACCGCCGCGGAGCCCGCGAGCACGATCAGGTCCGCGAGTGAGATCTGTGCGCCGCCGGCGCCGTTGAACTCCGCGCGGACGGCCTCGAGCCGCTCGAGCACCGTCGCCAGCTCGGCGGGGGAGTTGGCCGCCCAGTCCTTCTGCGGGGCCAGCCGGATCCGCGCGCCGTTCGCGCCGCCGCGCTTGTCGGTGGTCCGGAACGACGACGCTGCGGCCCACGCCGTGCGCACCAGCTGGTCGACGCCAAGGCCGCTGTCGAGGACCTTGGCCTTGAGGTCGGCGACGTCGGCGTCGGAGACCAGCTGGCCCCCGGCCGTGGGGACGGGGTCCTGCCACAGCTGCGGCTCGGCGACGTAGGGACCGAGGAAGCGCTCCACAGGTCCCATGTCGCGGTGCAGGAGCTTGTACCAGGCCTTGGCGAAGGCGAGCCGGAACGCGTCGAGGTCGGCGTGGAAGCGCCGGGAGATCTGCTCGTACGCCGGGTCCATCCGCAGCGCCAGGTCGGTCGTCAGCATGGTCGGCCGGTGCAACTTGTGTGGGTCGAAGGCGTCGGGCACGGTCTCCTCGGCGTCCTTGGCCACCCACTGGTGCGCCCCGGCCGGGCTCTGGGTCAGCTCCCACTCGTGGCCGAACAGGTTGTCGAAGAAGCCGTTGCCCCACTTGGTCGGCGTGTTGGTCCAGGTGACCTCGAGGCCGCTGGTGATCGTGTCGGGCCCCTTGCCGGTGCCGTAGGTGTTCTTCCAGCCCAGCCCCTGGCCGACCACCGGGCAGCCCTCGGGCTCGGCTCCGACGTAGTCGCCGGACGCGGCGCCGTGGGTCTTGCCGAAGGTGTGGCCGCCGGCGATCAGGGCGACCGTCTCCTCGTCGTTCATCGCCATCCGGCGGAACGTCTCGCGGATGTCGTGGGCCGCCTTGAGCGGGTCGGGCTCGCCGTTGGGACCCTCGGGGTTGACGTAGATGAGCCCCATCTGGACCGCGCCCAGCTTGGGCGCCAGCTCGCGCTCGCCGCTGTAGCGCTCGTCGCCGAGCCAGGTGTCCTCCGGGCCCCAGAAGATCTCCTCCGGCTCCCAGACGTCCTCACGCCCGAAGCCGAAGCCGAAGGTCTCGAAGCCCATGTCCTCGAGGGCGACGTTGCCCGCGAACACCAGGAGGTCGGCCCAGGAGATCTTCTGGCCGTGCTTCTGCTTCACCGGCCACAGCAGCCGCCGTGCCTTGTCGAGATTGGCGTTGTCGGGCCAGCTGTTGAGCGGCGCGAACCGCTGGCCGCCGTCGCCCGCGCCGCCGCGGCCGTCCTCGATGCGGTAGGTGCCGGCGGCGTGCCAGCTCATCCGGATGAACAGGCCTCCGTAGTGGCCGAAGTCGGCGGGCCACCAGTCCTGGGAGGTGTTGAGGACCTGCTTGATGTCGTTCTTGAGCTCGTCGACGTCGAGCTTCGCGAACTCCGCGGCGTAGTCGAACTCGGCGCCGAGCGGGTTGCCGGCCGGGGAGTGCGCATGCAGGACCTTGAGGTCGAGCTGGTTGGGCCACCAGTCCTGGTTGGTGTGCGGACGGCCCTTCTTGGGCTCGGGGGTGTCGATGACCGGGTTTTCGCTCTCAGACACGTTCGGTCCTTCTCCTGTCGTGGGCTTCTGGTTGGGGTCAGGTGGTGGGTCAGGCGGTGGCAGCGCAGGCGGGGCAGGTGCCCCAGTAGATGACCTCGGCCTCGTCGATCACGAAGCCGTTGGCATCCGAGGCGGTCAGGCAGGGCGTGTCGCCGACGGCGCAGTCGACGTCGGCGATCACGCCGCAGGAGCGGCAGACGGCGTGGTGGTGGTTGTCGCCCACCCGGGACTCGTAGCGCGCCACCTGGCCCAGCGGCTGGATCTTGCGGACCAGCCCGGCCTCGGTGAGCACCTTCAGGACGTCGTAGACCGCCTGGTGGCTGATCTCGCCGGTGTCCGCTCGTACGGCGCCGATCAGCGAGTCCGTGTCGGCGTGCGGCAGCCGGCGTACGGCGCCCAGCACGGCCACCCGCTGCTGGGTCACGCGGAGCCCGGCGCCTCGCAGCGCCTGCTCGTGGGGGGTCACCCGGTCACTCAACCGCATTTTCTTGAATCATTCAAGACTCGGCTGGCTCTCCTGACGGCCAGCCCAGGGCGCGCCGACGGCCCCGGACCGAGGTCCGGGGCCGTCAGCGTTCGCTGCTAGCTGCTAGCCGCTAGTTGTAGGTGTAGTGGTCGGCCACCTTGATCACCGTCGTGCCCGTGCTCGTGGTCACCCGGACGTCGACCGTCCCGACCGCGTGGGCGGGGCTGATCGCGGTGATCCTCCCGTTGGTGTTGACCGTGAACGACGTCGCCGGGGTGCCCCCGAAGGTGACGGCGGTGGCGCCGGCGAAGTTGGTGCCGGTCACGACGACCGAGGTGCCGCCGAGGTGGGTGCCCGAGGCGGGCGTCACCTTGGTGAGCGATGGCGCCGGCTGCGCCTCGCGCTGGAGGCACCCGCCGCCGGTGGCGTTGAAGTCCCTGTTCGAGAACTCCTCCTGGGTCAGGTACACGTGCCCGTTGATGGTCTGGTTGAAGTGAGCGCCGGCGGCGCCTCCGAGCGGGCCGTAGGTGTAGGCGCACTCGTCACCGTTCTCGAAGCCCGACGAGTCGTACCAACCGCCCGAGACGTCGGGGTCGGTGATGGCCTCCGCGACCTCGTGGCTGGCGGGGCTGATCTCCACGTCGGCGTCCTTGTCGCCGTTCGGCGCCTGGATGCCGCCGCCGAGGCCCTCGTCGGTGCACGAGAAGCCGGTGGCCGAGGAGTAGATCGGGAACGGCATGTTCGCGTAGACCAGACCGCCCGCGGTCATCGAGTGGTAGGCGCAGTACGCCGCGGTCGGGCTCGAGTTGATCGTGCACTGGTTGTTGACCGTCGAGGAGCCGGCGTTGACGCACGACTCCACCTTCTTGGGCAGGTAGAGCACGTAGATGTGCCCGAAGTCGCGCGGCAGTCCGTGGGCCGCCACCACGCTCGACGCCTCCGCCTGGAGCTGGGCGTCGTCGAGGCAGGCGTTGTAGCCGGTGTTGTCGGCGTAGACCGGGCCCGGGCTGACCGTGCAGCCGTTGGCCGGGAAGGCGTTCGTGTCGTTGATCGGGGTGCCGACCGTGAAGCGGTAGTTGATCTTTCCGTTGCTTCCCGAGTACTGGAACATCGTGGACCAGATGTTCGACGTCGTGTCGCTCGCGGCCGCGGAGTCCTTGAAGTAGCGGGTGAGCAGGGTCTTGTAGGACGAGGTGAACGTGTGGCCCGCCGGACCCCAGTAGATCGGCGTGATGACCACCTTGTTGGCGGTGGACGGGGTCCCCATCACCGGACCGCCATGGAAGATCAGCGGCGGCGTCCCCTGCGCCGGCTGGCCGGCGCCGGAGGGCGAGCAGGCGTGGGTCGAGGTCGGGCGGGCGAGGCCGCCGATGTGGCCGATCCGCGCCGCGCCGAGCGTCGGCGAGGTGCAGGACGACGAGGCGGCCGCGCGCTGAGCAGGGCCGTTGGCGTTTGCCGATGAACCCGCCAGCAGCAGACCAGCCACCGTGAGCAGCCCGGCGGTGCCGGCGGCTAGGCCGCGCTGCCAGGACTTCTTTCTTGAACCAGACATGAATGTGCCCCCCTGAAGAGATCGAGCTGAAGAGATCGAGCCGCCGCGACCTGTGGTGGCACGCAGCCGACGGTCACGTTGCCGCTGGGGCGGTGGACCGTCAATGACCCGGAATGACCACTTCCGTGGGTTCCGAGGCAAGGGACCATTGGCCTCTTCCCCCCCTCGCGCTGCGATGACAGCGTGGAGACATGAGCCTGCCGGTCCAGGTCGCCGCGGGTTCGGAGCGCGCCACCAGGCTCATCGACGTCACCGGCCTTCAGGCCCTCATCGACGCGCTGACCGGTCGCGGGTTCACCGTGATCGGTCCGACGGTCCGGGCCGGCGCGATCGTCAACGCGCCGATCGTCAGCGTCGCCGACCTGCCGGCGGGGTGGGGTGATGACCAGGACGCCGGCCGCTACCGGCTCCGGCGGCGTGATGACGACAAGCTGTTCGGGTTCGCCACCGGCGCGCAGTCGGCCAAGCCGGTGTTCTTCCCGACCCAGGAGGTGCTCTGGCGGGGTCGGCGCGACGGCGAGGAGTTCTCCGTCGAGCCTGACGAGCGAGCGGCCGCGGAGGCGCCGTACGCCGTGCTCGGCGTCCGCTCGTGCGACCTGAGCGCGCTCGGCATCCACGACACCGTGCTCACCGGGCGGCTGCACCAGGACACCGGCTACGGCGCCCGGCGTACGGGCGCCTTCGTCGTCGCCGTCACCTGCTCGGACCCCGGTGGCACCTGCTTCTGCGTCTCGATGGGCACCGGCCCGCGGCCCGAGCCCGGCCGAGGCGCGCCCTACGACCTGGCCCTCACCGAGCTCGTCGACGGCGGCCGGCACCGCTTCGTCGTCGAGGTCGTGAGCGAGCGCGGCGCCGAGCTCATGGACGAGATCGGGGCCGGACCCGCGGCCCCAGACGAGGTCGCCAGCGCCGACCGGGTCGCCGAGGACGCCGCCGGCCGGATGGGCCGCACCCTCGACACCTTCGAGCTCAAGGAGCTCCTCTACGCCAACGCGGAGAGCCCGATCTGGGACGCCGTCGCCGAGCGCTGCCTCTCGTGCACCAACTGCACGGCGGTCTGCCCGACCTGCTTCTGCACCAGCGTCGAGGACGTCACCGACCTGAGCGGGGACGTGGCCGGGCGCGAACGGGTCTGGGACTCGTGCTTCAACGCGGACTTCGCCTACATCCACGGCGGCACCGTCCGTGGCTCGACGAGGTCGCGCTACCGCCAGTGGATGACGCACAAGCTCGGCTCCTGGATCGACCAGTTCGGGATGTCGGGCTGCGTCGGCTGCGGGCGCTGCATCACCTGGTGTCCGGCCGCTATCGACATCACCGAGGAGGCCGCCGCCCTCCGCGCGGCAGCCGTCGCCAGCCCGTCAGGGGAGGGGTGAGGCCGTGCAGACCATCGAGCAGTACCTCCCGACCCACCCCTTCTTCGCGGGCCTCGACGACGAGGCGCTCGCGCTGGTCACCGGGTGTGCGGTCAACGCGCACGTGCGGACGGGGGCGTACCTCTTCCGTGAGGGCGAGCCCGCCGACACGTTCTACGTCGTGCGCAGCGGCCGGGTCGCGATCCGGATGCGGCTGCCCACCGACGCGGTCGTCGTCGACACCGCCCGCGACGGCGACGTCGTCGGCTGGTCCTGGCTGGTGCCGCCGTACCGCTGGACCTTCGACGCGGTCGCCACCGAGGACACCAGCTTCGTCTCGATCGACGGCGCCTGCCTGCGCGGCAAGTGCGAGGCCGACCCCGCCCTCGGCTACGCGCTGCTGCAGCGGGTGGTGCGGATCATGTCGACCCGCCTGCACTCGGCTCGGGTCCGTCTGCTCGACCTCTACGGGACGCGCTCATGACCATGCTGCCGCGCCCGTTCCGGGTCACCCGCACCACCAGGGACACCCAGGACACCCACACCCTCGACCTCGTCGCGCTCGACGGCGAGCCGCTGGCCTTCGCGTCGGGGCAGTTCACGATGCTGGACGCGTTCGGCGTGGGCGAGGTCCCGATCTCGATCAGCGGCGACCCGGGCCGGCCCGAGGTCCTGCGGCACACGATCCGCGACGTGGGGTCCGTGTCGCGCGCGCTGGCGACGGCCGCGCCGGGTGCCGTGCTGGGCGTGCGGGGGCCGTTCGGCACGGGATGGGAGGTCGGCGCCGGCCGCGGCGGTGACGTGGTCTTCGTCGCCGGCGGCATCGGCCTGGCCCCGCTCCGCCCAGCGGTGCTGGAGGTGGTCCGCGCCCGCGAGGACTACGACCGGGTGGTGCTGCTCTACGGCGCCCGTACGCCGGAGGACATCCTGTTCGGCGACGACCTCCGCAGCTGGGCCGAGGACCACGACATCGACGTCGAGGTGATCGTCGACAACGGCCCGCACGCGTGGCGTGGCTCGGTCGGGCTGGTCACCCAGCTCATCGACCGGGCCGAGTTCGACGCGACGCGCACGCTGGCGCTCATCTGCGGGCCCGAGGTGATGATGCGGCACTCGGCGGCGGCGCTCGGCGACCGCGGTGTGCCGCGCGCCCGGGTGCGGCTGTCGATGGAGCGCAACATGAAGTGCGGCGTCGGCCTCTGCGGCCACTGCCAGCTGCGGGAGTACTTCCTCTGCCTCGACGGCCCCGTGCTGTCCTACGACGCCCTCGAACCCCTCATGGCCAGAGCGGAGCTGTAGCGATGTCAGCAACCGTGCCCGACCCCGGAGGACACGTCACCGTCGCGGTGGCCGCCCGGCGGCCCAAGCTCGCGGTCTGGAAGTTCGCCTCGTGCGACGGGTGCCAGCTGACCCTGCTCAACTGCGAGGACGAGCTGATACCGCTGGCCGGCAGCGTCGAGATCGCCTACTTCCCCGAGGCCACCCGGGCGGTCGTCGAAGGCCCCTACGACGTGTCTCTGGTCGAGGGGTCGATCACCACGCCCGACGAGCTCGAGCGGATCCAGCAGGTGCGCGCGGCCTCACGCCGGGTGATCACCATCGGTGCCTGCGCGACCAGCGGCGGCATCCAGGCGCTGCGCAACTTCGCCGACGTCGCCGAGTTCCGCTCGATCGTCTACGCACACCCGGAGTACATCTCGACCCTGTCCCGCTCCACCCCGATCTCGGCCCACGTGCGGGTCGACTTCGAGCTCCGCGGCTGCCCCATCAACAAGTCCCAGCTGCTCGAGGTGCTGGCCGCCGAGCTGCAGGGGCGCGCGCCGAGGATCCCGAGCCACAGCGTGTGCGTGGAGTGCAAGCGCAGGGGCAACGTCTGCGTCACCGTCGCACACGGGACGCCGTGCCTCGGTCCGGTCACCCAGGCGGGCTGTGGCGCGCTCTGCCCGACGTTCGACCGGGGCTGCTACGGCTGCTTCGGACCGCAGGACACACCCAACACCGCCTCGATCGCGAGCCGGCTGCGGGTGCACGGGATGAGCGAGCCAGAGGTGGTGAGGGTCTTCCGCACCTTCAACGCCGCGTCCGAGGCGTTCCTCCGCGAGAGCGAGCGGCACGAGCCGCCGACCGCCGACGGACCAACCGGGGAGGCGACGCCGTGAACCACAAGCTCACCGACGGCGGCAACGTCCTGCACGTCGGCACCCTGGCCCGGGTCGAGGGCGAGGGCGCGATGCACATCGAGCTCCGCGACGGGAAGGTCACCGACGTCCAGCTGCGGATCTTCGAACCGCCGCGCTTCTACGAAGCCTTCCTGCGCGGCCGCTCCTTCACCGAGCCGCCCGACATCACCGCCCGCATCTGCGGCATCTGCCCGGTGGCCTACCAGGTCAGCGCCTGCAACGCGATCGAGGACGCCTGCGGGGTCAGCGTGAGCGACGAGATCCGGCTGATGCGGCGGCTCCTCTACTGCGGGGAGTGGATCGAGAGCCACGCGCTGCACGTCTTCCTCCTGCACGCGCCAGACTTCCTGGGCTACGACGGCGCCATCGAGATGGCGGTCGACCACCCGACGGTCGTCGAGCGCGGGCTGCGGATGAAGCGGGCCGGCAACCAGCTGATGACCCTGGTCGGCGGCCGCTCGATCCACCCGATCAACGTCCGGATCGGCGGCTTCTACCGGATGCCCGAGACGGCCGCCTTGCGGGCGTTCCGTCCGGTCCTCGAACAGGCCCTCGAGGACGCGCTGCGCACGGTCGAGCTGGTCGCGGGCTTCGACTTCCCCGAGATGGAGCAGCCCTACGAGTACGTCGCGCTGCGGGCGGCCGACGGCTACCCGATCGAGTCCGGCGCCGTGGTCACGTCGTCCGGGGCGGCCTTCGAGGTGCGGGACTTCCCCCGGCACATCGAGGAGTTCCAGGTCGAGCACTCCAACGCGCTGCACGCCAACCTCGACGGCGGCACGCGGGGGCCGTACGTCGTCGGGCCGCTCGCCCGCTACACGCTCAACCACGACCGGCTCTCACCGCTGGCGCGCGATGCCGCCCAGGCGGCCGGGCTCGGTGCGGTGTGCCGCAACCCGTTCCGCTCGATCATCGTCCGTGCCGTGGAGCTGGTCGAGGCCTACCACGAGGCGCTGCGCATCATCGACGGCTGGACCGGCAGCGCGGCGCCCAGCGTCGAGGTCCCGCCCCGGGCCGGCGAGGGCTTCGGGGCCAGCGAGGCACCGCGCGGGGTGCTCTTCCACCGCTACGTCCTCGACGAGACCGGGATCATCCGGGACGCGCAGATCGTGCCACCCACCTCGCAGAACCAGTCCAGCATCGAGGCGGACCTGCGCACCCTGGTCGAGGGCTGGACCGAGCTCGACGACCACGCCCTCCAGCACCGCTGTGAGCACGCGATCCGCAACTACGACCCCTGCATCTCGTGCGCGACGCACTTCCTGGACCTCACGGTGGACCGCGGATGACCGCCGCGCTCGTCGTCGGGCTCGGCAGCGTGGACCGCGGCGACGATGCCGTCGGGCCGGCGGTGGCCCACGCAGTGGCCGAGCGCGGCCTCCCGGGCGTGCGTGTGGTCGAGCACGAGGACCCGACGGCGCTGCTCGACCTCTGGGTGGACCACGACCTGGTCGTCGTCGTCGACGCCATCCGCTCGGGAGAGCCGCCCGGCACCATCCACCAGCTCGAGACCGGTGCCGGCGCACCCGCGATGCCCGCGGCGGCCTGGTCGGCGACCGGCCGGGGCGGCACGCACGCCTTCGGCCTGGCGGCCGCGGTCGAGCTCGCCCGCGCGCTGCACCGGCTGCCATCGCGCCTGGTCATCGTGGGCGTGGAGGCCGCCGGCTTCGACTACGCCAAGCCCCTGACCGGGCCCGTGGCGGCCGCCGTACCGCGCGCCACCGCGAGAGTGCTCACCGTCCTCGAGGGGGTGACCTCCGGTGTGTCTCGGTGAGCTCGGCCAGATCGTCGCAGTGGCCGACGGCCACGCCGACGTCCGGGTCGGCGACCGGCGCCGGACGGTGTCGCTGCTGACCCTCGACCAGCCCGCGGACCCGGGGGACTGGATCCTCGTCCACTCCGGCTTCGCCCTCGGCCGACTCAGCGCCGCCGAGGCCAGGGAGGCTCTGCACATCCGCAACGACCCCTTGGAGGAGCCGTCATGACCCCCACGAGACGCACCGGCATATTGCTGGCGCTGGCGACCGCCGTGATCAGCGGCTTCGCGGTGTTCCTCAACTCCTACGGAGTGAAGGCGTTCGGCAATCCGACGGCCTACACCACCGCGAAGAACCTGGTCTCGGCGCTGGTGCTGCTCGCCGTCGTCGGCGTGGCGTCCCGGGCCGGCACCGGCGCCCGGCTGACCCGGCCCAGCGGCCCGGGCCAGTGGGCGGCCCTGGCCGTCATCGGCGTGCTCGGCGGCAGCATCCCGTTCGTGCTGTTCTTCGAGGGGCTCGCGCGGGCGACCTCGCCGCAGGCGGCCTTCCTGCACAAGACGCTGGTGCTCTGGGTGGCGGTCCTCGCCTTCGTGTTCCTCGCCGAGCGGCTGCAGTGGGGCCACTGGGTCGCCATCGGCGTCCTGGTCGTCGGGCAGGTCGGCATGCTCGGCGGACTGCCCGACTCGTTCGGCTCAGCCGAGGCGATGATCCTGGGCGCCACCCTGATGTGGGCGATTGAGGTCGTCGTGGCCAAGCGGCTGCTGGGCTCGTTGTCGTCGTGGACGGTCGGCGTGGCGCGGATGGGACTGGGCTCTGTGGTGCTGATCGGCTGGGTCGCCGTGCGCGGTGACCTCGGGCTGCTCACCGGCATGGACTCCGGCCAGCTCGGCTGGGTGCTGCTGACCGGCGTCCTGCTCGCGGCGTACGTCGCCACCTGGTTCGCGGCCCTGCAGCGCGCCCACGCGGTCGACGTGACGGCCGTGCTCGTGCTCGCCGTGCCGATCACGGCGGCGCTCGACTCGATCGTCAACGGGACGCCGCTGGCCTCCCAGCTCGGCTGGCTGGCGCTGCTGACCGGGGGCGCCTTCCTGGTCGCCTTGCTCGCGTGGCGGAGCCCGGCCCGGGCGGTGCCGGTTGCCGGATGAGGAGCGAGGCCCGGCGAGCGGAGCGCTGCGCTTCGCCCGCTACGCCTACCCGCCCAACGAGCTCGGCTACTGCGGGCCGGACGCGTCCCGGCAGCTCCTCGAGCAGGTCAGCGCGGGCGCCGACGACCCCGACCTGCACCGGCTGCTGCGCGGGTTCGAGGGGGCCTGGCCCTACCTCCAGCTGATCGCCGCCACCCACGGCATCGGCGACCCGCTCGACGCGCGGGTCGTGGAGGCCTACTGGGTCGGCAACGAGCTGCTCTCCGGCGTCGGGATGCGCCCAATGGGTGACTCGTTGGAGAGCCGGTTCCGAGACCGGGTCGGCCGTCCGTGGGACCGGCTCGCCGAGACGATCCCCGCCGGGGCCGTGCCCCACCACTCCTTCCACGTCTTCGGCATCTATCCGTGGTTCGGGCTGCTCCGCGAGGGGCGGGTGGACGAGCCGCTGCGGGTGCTGGACCGCTGCCGGGTCCGCTGGGGGCGGGTGGTGTCGGTCGCCGGGACCCAGGCGATCGTGCTGTCGAGGCCCCTGCTGTGGGATGGCCGGGCGCTGTCCCTGGGCGAGCCGCGCGAGGAGGTCGCCGTGGTGGGCGTCGACGGGCTGGGGCTGGCGGGCACCGTGCGGCCCGGTGACTGGTGCTCCCTGCACTGGGAGTGGGTCTGCGAGCGCCTCACCGGCCCGCAGCTCGCTGCCCTGCGGCACTGGACGCTGGCCCAGCTCGACGTCGTGAACGGCGTCTCGGTGCCCGCGCCGAGCGCCGTTCTGGCCTGACGCCTCGCTGCTTTTCTGTGTCCGAGGGGGGACTTGAACCCCCACGCCCGATAAAGGGCACTAGCACCTCAAGCTAGCGCGTCTGCCAATTCCGCCACCCGGACGAGTGCCCGGGAACGATAGCAAAGAAGGGCCTCCGGCCCCGCATCGCCGTGGGGTCGGCGACGTGGCCGTGACATGCTCGGGACATGGCTGACGAGGGAGCCGACGAGCGCGCCGCCGAGGCGGACCGCAGCGAGGTCGTGGACCTGTGCCGCGACCTGATCCGGATCGACACCACCAACGCCGGCGACGACTCCGGTCCGGGGGAGCGCAAGGCCGCGGAGTACGTCGCGGGGCTGCTCGAGGAGGTCGGGATCGAGACCCGGATCTACGAGTCGGACCCGGGCCGGGCCTCGGTGCTGGCCCAGTGGGGCGGGCAGGGGGCCCGCGATGGGCAGGGTGGGCTGCTCCTGCACGGGCACCTGGACGTCGTACCGGCCGCGGCCGAGGACTGGCGTCTGGACCCGTTCTCCGGGGAGATCGAGGACGGCTACCTCTGGGGTCGGGGCGCGGTCGACATGAAGGACTTCGACGCGATGCTCCTGGCCGTCGTCCGCCGGCGCCAGCGCGAGGGCCGGGTCCCGGCGCGGCCGATCACGCTGTGCTTCACGGCCGACGAGGAGGCCGGTGGGCACCGCGGCGCCGAGGTGCTGGTCAACGACCACGCCGAGGAGTTCGAGGGCGTCACCGACGCCGTCGGGGAGGTCGGCGGGTTCAGCACCACGGTCCGGGACCGCCGGATATACCTGATCGAGGCCGCGGAGAAGGGCATGGCCTGGATGAAGCTGACCGCCCGCGGCCGCGCGGGCCACGGGTCGATGGTCAACGACGACAACGCCGTCGCCCGGCTGACCGCCGCCGTCGCGCGGCTGGGCGCCTACCAGTGGCCGATCCGGCTGACCCCGACCATGGAGGTGCTGCTCGGCACCGTCGCGGAGCTGGCCGGCACCGAGGTGACCCCGGAGAACGCGCGGAGCCTGGTCGACGAGTTCGGCGGCGCCACCAGGATGCTCGGCGCGGTCATCAGCAACACCGCCAACCCGACGATGCTCGGGGCCGGCTACAAGGTCAACGTGATCCCGACGGTGGCGACCGCGCACGTCGACGGCCGTTTCCTGCCCGGCTACGAGGAGGAGTTCTTCGACACCGTCAGCGACCTGCTCGGCGAGGGCATCGACATCGACTACCTCTCCAACCAGCCGCCGTGGGAGACGCCCTACGACGGCAACCTGGTCGACGCGATGCACCGCAGCCTGCTCGCCGAGGACCCCGAGGCCATTGTCGCGCCGTACCTGATGAGCGGCGGCACCGATGCCAAGCACTTCCGCAAGCTCGGGATGCGCTCCTACGGCTTCGCGCCCCTACGGCTCCCGGCCGACCTCGACTTCACCGCGCTGTTCCACGGCGTCGACGAGCGGGTGCCGACCGACGCCTTGGAGTTCGGCGTACGCGTGCTCGACCGGTTCCTCGACGACGTCTGAGCCACACTCGGCGGGCTCACGGGTGGTGCGCGGAGACCACCCAGAAGTGCTCGTCGCCGCCCCCCAGATCGCGCTCCGCGATGATCCCCAGACCGGCTGCGTAGAGCTTCTGTGAGACCACCCCCGGCTCCAGCCTGCTCCACTCGAGGGTGCGGACGATGTCGGTGAACCGGCCCCCGGGCGTCCGCACCCGGTGCAGACGCTGCACGACCCAGGCCTGGTCCTCGGCGACCCCCTTGGAGTACTCCATCCGGCTCGCCGTCGGCGGGGTCGGGTCGGCGGGCATGATGATCCCCGGCACGGCGCCGTGGACGCCGGCCTGCCAGGAGCCCTCGCGGTCCTCGAGGTTGCCGTGCTCGTCGAAGGTCGCGGTGTCCTCGCCGAGGTACCAGACGTTGCCGAGGTCGTCGTCGGCGTACCAGTCGTCGGTGGCCTCTGCCAGCGTGCCGTCGGGCCGCCTGACCACGTCATGCACGACGACCGCGGTCACCCCGGCGATCGGCTTCGTACGGTGGGTGACCCGGACCTTCTCGACGAACCGCTCGCCCTCGTCGGTGCCATGCAGCCGCGTGACCAGGCCCGGGGTGAGCGGGAACCAGGGGTTGCCACGGGGCACGGCGAAGTTGCTCGGGTCGAACCCGGAGGAGGCTGCCGCGGACGACTGCGCCGCCCCCGACGAGGTGAGCGTGGACGAGGTGAGCGTGGTGGCCGCGAGCGCGGCGACGCCGGCCGCGGCGATGGAGTAGCGGAGGGTGGTCATGGGGCGACCCTGCCGCGGCGGTGCTGAAGCCAGGCTGAAGCGGGCGCCGGGTCACGCCGCCGGGTCACGCCGTGCGGACGGCCCGGATGATCTTGCGCCGCAGCACGACCCGGCGGGTGCCGTCGGCGGCGATCCGGACCCGGTCGAGCTCCCAGCCGCCGTGCTCGGCCCGCTCGACCAGCAGCTTGGTGACGACGTTGCGCGGGAACTCGCGCGAGAAGGTCACCTTGTCGAACTCCCACTCCACACCGCGGCCCGGCCGTGGACCCTGGTTGCGCATCGCGGGTGGGGGGCTCACGCGCGCCCCGCGGATACGTCGTCCAGAGCCTCCATCAGCTCAGGCGGCAAGGTCTTGTCCTCGGTCGCCAGCGCCTGCTTGAGCTGCGCGGACGTGCGGGCACCGACGATCGGAGCGGTGACCCCCGGCTGGTCGCGAACCCAGGCCAGCGCCACCTCGAGCGGCTTCCAGCCCAGCCCGTCGGCGGCCTTGACGACCGCCTCGACCACCGCGGACGACGGCTCGTCGCGGTAGCCGTCGACCCACTGCGACATCTCGGAGGCGCCGCGGGAGTCGGCCGGCGTGCCCGTGCGGTACTTCCCGGTCAGGACCCCGCGGCCCAGCGGTGACCAGGGAAGGAGGCCGAGCCCGAGCTCGATGGCGGCGGGCACCACCTCGTGCTCGACCTGCCGGTTGAGCAGGGAGTACTCGACCTGCGTGGAGATCAGGGGCGCGCGCCCCGGCACCGCGCGCTGCCAGGTGGCCGCCTGCGCTGTGCGCCACCCCGACCAGTTCGAGACCCCGACGTACGCCGCTCGGCCGGTCGCGACCGCCGTGTCCAGCGCCGACAGGGTCTCCTCGATCGGGGCCTTGTCGGACCAGACATGCACCTGCCACAGGTCGACGGAGTCGACGCCGAGCCGCTGCAGCGACAGGTCGAGGCAGCTGAGCAGATAGCCGCGGGAGGTGTCCATCACCCGGGTGCCGCGGCGCACCCCGACCCCCGCCTTGGTGGCGACGACCACGTCACGGCGGTGCACGACCTCGCCGAGCAGCCGGCCGAGCAGCTCCTCCGAGGCCCCGCCGGCGTAGGTGTGCGCCGTGTCGAGCAGGGTGCCGCCGGCGTCGACGAAGGCGCTGAGCTGCTCGCGGGCCTCGTGCTCGTCGGTCTGGTTGCCCCAGGTCATCAGCCCCAGCCCGAGCCGCGACACCGCGAGGCCGGAGCGACCCAGGGACCTGTGCTGCACGACGCACACGGTAGCCGGACGCCGGGCGGTCCGGCGGCAACGACCCGTCCAGGTTCCTGTCACGCTGCATCTCTACGCTGCTGTCGCGTGAACTACTTCGACGCCGTGGTCCTGGGTGTGGTGGAGGGGCTGACCGAGTTCCTGCCCGTCTCGAGCACCGGTCACCTGACCATCGCGGAGAAGCTCCTCGGGCTCGAGGTGGACGACCCAGCGGTGACCGGCTACACGGCGGTCATCCAGATGGGCGCCATTGCGGCGGTGATCGTCTACTTCGTCAAGGACATCTGGAACATCATCAAGGCCTGGACCCTCGGCCTGGTGAAGTCGGAGTACCGGGGGCACCTCGACCACCGGCTGGGCTGGTACGTCATCGTCGCCACCATCCCGGTGGGGGTGGTCGGGCTGCTGGCCAAGGACGTGATCACCGGCGACCTGCGGTCGCTGTGGGTCGTGGCGGTGGCGCTGATCGCCTGGAGCGGCGTGATGTGGCTGGCCGAGCGGCTGGCGCGCCAGGACCGGCCCGAGCGCGACCTCAACCTGCGTGACGCCGTCACCATCGGCCTCGCCCAGGCCCTTGCGCTCGTCCCCGGCGTCTCCCGCTCCGGCGCGACCATCTCGGTCGGGCTGCTCCGCGGCCTCAACCGGGTCACCGCCACCAGGCTGAGCTTCTTCATGTCGATCCCGGCCCTGCTCGCCGCCGGGCTGTTCGAGCTCAAGGACGCCTTCTCCGGCGACATCGGGGTGGGCCAGGCGGTGGTCGGGGTCGTCGTCGCGTTCCTGGTCGCCTACGCCTCGATCGCGTGGCTGCTGCGGTTCGTCGCCCACCACCCGATCACCTGGTTCGTGCCCTACCGGGTCGGGCTCGGCGTGCTGCTGCTGGTGCTCCTCGGCTCCGGGGTGCTGTCGGCGACCTGATCGCGGCGAGCGGGGCTGGCCCTAGAGCCAGCCCGACTTCTTGAACAGCACCCACAAGGTGCCCGAGATCGCGACCATCAGCAGCACGGCCATCGGGTAGCCGAGCTCCCAGCGCAGCTCGGGCATGTGGTCGAAGTTCATGCCGTAGACGCCGGCGATCAGGGTGGGCGCGGCGGCGAGCGCGACCCCCGCCGAGATCTTGCGCATGTCGTCGTTCTGCTGGACGGTGATCCGGGCCAGGTGGGCGTCGAAGGCCGTGGACAGCAGCGAGTCGAGGTTGTCCACGATCTCGGCGGCCTGGTTGAGGTGGTCGAGCACGTCGCGGAAGAACGGGCCGGCCTCGCGCTCGACGCCGGGCACCAGCCCGTCGGCGAACTTCCGCATGGGTTCGCGCAGCGGCAGTACGGCCCGGCGTACCTCCGCGATCTCGCGCTTGAGGACGTAGATCCGGCTGGAGTCGTCGGTGCGGGCGGGGGAGAAGACCGAGGTCTCGATCTCGTCGACGTCGACCTCGAGCTCGTGGACCACGTCGGTGTAGCCGTCGACCACGGAGTCGCAGACGGCGTAGATCACCGCCGACGGCCCGTGGGTGAGCACCGCCTCCTGGGCCTCGAGCCGCGAGCGCGCGGAGTGCAGCTCCGAGCCGCGCCCATGCCGGACGGTGATGACGAAGTCGCGCCCGGCGAACAGGTTGATCTCGCCGGTCTCGACGGCGTCCTCCGCGTCGACGTACCAGAGCGACTTGAGCGTGAGGAACACGCTGTCGTCGTAGCGCTCGAGCTTGGGCCGCTGGTGCGCCTTGAGCGCGTCCTCGACCGCGAGCGGGTGCAGCCCGAACGACTGCGCCACGTCGTCGAGCTCGCCCTCGCTCGGCTTGTAGAGGCCGACCCAGACGAAGTCGCCTTCCTCGGTGGCCTCCGCCCGCAGCTTCTCGAACTCGTGCGGGAAGCAGTCGACCTCGATGCGCTGACCCTTTCGATACAGGGCGCTGTCGACGATCACAGGGACACGGTAGGCCCCGTAGGGTCTGCGGCGTGGCAACTGTGATCCTCGTGCGGCACGGCCGGACGACGGCCAACAGTGCGGGTGTGCTCGCGGGCCGTACGCCGGGGGTGCGGCTCGACGACACCGGGACCGCGCAGGCCGCCCGCACGGCGGAGCGGCTGGCGGCCGTCCCGCTGGTCGCCGTGGTCACCAGCCCGCTCGAGCGGTGCCGGCAGACCGCGCGGGCGATCGTGAAGGCGCAGGAGAGGGCTCCGACCAAGCTCACCGAGCGCGGGATCACCGAGTGCGACTACGGCGCCTGGCAGGGCCGCTCGCTGCGCGACCTGGCCAAGGAACCGCTGTGGAAGACCGTGCAGACCCAGCCGTCGGCCGCGACCTTCCCCGAGGGCGAGTCGATGGCGACGATGCAGACCCGCGCGGTGTCCGCCGTACGCCGCCTGGACGCGCTGTTCGAGGCCGAACACGGGCCGGCGGCCGTGTGGGTGGCGGTCAGCCACGGCGACATCATCAAGTCGGTGCTCGCCGACGCTCTCGGGATGCACCTCGACCTGTTCCAGCGCATCCAGGTCGACCCGGCCTCGGTCTCGATCGTGCGCTACACCGGCGCCCGCCCCTACGTGCTGGCCACCAACACCCACGCGGGCGACCTGTCCTGGCTCCGGCCGCCGCCGAAGAAGAGCCGGCGCCGAGCCAAGCCCGCGGACGCCGAGGTCGGAGGCGGGGCCGGCCCCGCATGAGTCTTCAGCAGAACACCTAGGGTGGTTGCATGCCCCTGATCCACGGCTTCGACCCGCCGGAGCGCTTCGTCACCGGCACCGTCGGCCCGCCCGGGCAGCGGACGTTCTTCCTGCAGGCCCGCAGCGGTGCGCGCATCACCAGCGTGTCGGTGGAGAAGCAGCAGGTGGCGGCGCTCAGCGAGCGCATCGACCAGCTGCTCGACGAGGTGATGGCCAGCGACACCACCCAGTCGGTGATCCCGGCGGTCGCGCCGCTGGGGTTGGAGGACTCCGACCCGCTCGAGCAGCCGATCGACGAGGAGTTCCGGGCCGGCACGATGACCCTGTCGTGGGATCCCGACGACGAGCGCGTGGTCATCGAGGTGTTCCCCTACACCGAGGCGGCGGTCGTCAGCCCGGACCAGCTCGACGAGGAGCTGACCGAGCCCGAGCCCGACGAGGTGTTCCTGGTCCGCATCGACGCCGGCAGCGCCCGGGCCTTCGTCAAGCGTGCCGCGCAGGTGCTCGAGGCCGGCCGGCCGAGCTGCCCGTTCTGCGGCAACCCGATCGACCCGGACGGCCACCTCTGCGTCCGTGCGAACGGCTTCCGGCGACGGGACCCGTGAGCCGCGCGGGATGAGCCAGGCGCCCACCCCCGAGCTCGACCGGGGCGAGCTCGTCCTCCACGGCCGGATCATGCCGGCGTCCAACGCGACCTTCCTGGGGCAGATCGGGGAGGTCCGGGTGGTCTACAAGCCGATCTCGGGCGAGCGGCCGCTGTGGGACTTCCCGCTCGGGACCTTGGCCGACCGCGAGGTCGCGGCGTACCTGGTCTCCGAGGCGCTGGGCTGGCAGGTCGTGCCCCCGACCTGGCTGCGCGAGGGTCCGCACGGGCCGGGGATGGTGCAGCTGTGGCAGGAGCCGGACCCGGACCAGGAGGCGGTGACCCTGGTCGAGGAGGGTGCGGTCCCGCCCGGCTGGAAGCACGTCTTCGACGGGATCGACGGCCGGGACCTCCCGGTCTCGCTGGTGCACGAGGACAGCGAGCCGCTGCGCCGGATGGCGGTCTTCGACGTGGTCATCAACAACGCCGACCGCAAGGGCGGCCACGTGCTCGAGATGGCCGACGGCCACCGCTTCGGCGTCGACCACGGCGTCACCTTCCACGTCGAGCACAAGCTCCGCACGGTGCTGTGGGGGTGGCTGGGCGACCCGGTGCCCGAGGCCGACCTCGACGAGGTGCTCCGGCTGGGCAAGGGGCTGGCCGGCCCGCTCGGCGACGTGCTCTCGGTGCACCTCACCGACCCGGAGATCGACGCCGCGGTCACCCGGTGCCGGCGGCTCGCGGAGCGAGCGGTGATGCCGGCGCCTCGCGGGTCCTACCCGGCGATCCCGTGGCCGCCGTTCTAGACCCGGCGCCAGGACCCTTAGGCTTCGTCGCATGCGTGCGTGGTCGGCCCCCGAGGTGCCCAAGCTCCCGGTGGCCGGACCACCGGTGGCTCTCTACGACAGCGCGACCCGGACCATGGTGACGACGGCTCCGGACGGGCCGGCCCGGCTCTACGTCTGCGGCATCACGCCCTACGACGCCACGCACATGGGCCACGCCGCGACCTACGTCGGCTTCGACCTGCTCAACCGCGCCTGGCGCAACGCCGGCCACGAGGTGGTGTTCGTCGAGAACGTCACCGACGTCGACGACCCGCTCCTCGAGCGCGCGACCAAGGTCAACGTCGACTGGACCGAGCTCGCGGAGCGGGAGACCGAGCTGTTCCGCCAGGACATGCAGGCCCTGCGCGTGCTCCCGCCCGACCACTACGTCGGCGCCGTGGAGTCGATCCCGCTCGCGACCGCGCTGATCCAGCGGCTCCAGGAAGCCAGTTCGGTCTACCGCGTCGACGACGACCTCTACTTCTCGGTCACCGCCGACCCGGCGTTCGGCCACGAGTCCAACTACGACCGCGACACGATGCTCGAGCTCTACGCCGAGCGCGGCGGCGACCCGGAGCGCCCGGGCAAGAAGGACCCGCTCGACTGTGTCGTGTGGCGGGGGCCGCGCGAGGGCGAGCCGAGCTGGGACGGCCCGCTCGGCCCCGGCCGCCCCGGCTGGCACATCGAGTGCGCCGCGATCGCCCGCGAGCACCTCGGCGTCGCGTTCGACGTGCAGGGCGGCGGCAACGACCTGGTCTTCCCCCACCACGAGATGTGCGCCGGCCACGCGCAGGTGGCCGACCCGTCCGGGCCGTTCGCCAAGATCTACAGCCACGCCGGGATGGTCGGCTACGACGGCGAGAAGATGTCGAAGTCCAAGGGCAACCTGGTCTTCGTCTCGGCGCTGCGCAACAGCGACGTCGACCCGATGGCCATCCGGATGGTGCTGCTGCGCCACCACTTCCGGTCCGACTGGGAGTGGCTCGACAGCGAGCTCTGGGACGCGGTCGACACCCTGGCCGACTGGCGGCGCGCCCTGTCCCTCGGCGCCGGCGCCCCAGCCGGCCCGGTCGTCTCCCAGGTGCTCGCGGCGCTGGCCGACGACCTCGACGCACCGCGCGCGGTTGCCGCCGTCCAGACCTGGGTGGACGCCACACTCGGGGTGACCGGCCACCTGGCCGAGACGAGCGACCCCGACGCGGCGCTGACGATCCATGCGCTGCTCGACGCGGCGCTGGGGCTGGCCCTCTAGCTACTCCCCGCCCTGGCGGCGCTTGAGGTAGCGCTCGAACTCCCGGGCGATCGCCTCACCGGAGGCCTCGGGCAGCTCGGTGGTGTCGCGGGTCTCCTCGAGCGAGCGGACGTAGTCGGCCACGTCCTCGTCCTCCTCGGCGAGCTCGTCGACCCCGCGCTCCCACGCACGGGCCTCCTCCGGCAGGTCGCCGAGCGGGATGCTCGCCTCGAGGAGCTCCTCGAGCTGTCCGAGCAGCGCGAGCGTGGCCTTGGGGCACGGCGGCTGCGCGACGTAGTGCGGCACCGCCGCCCAGTAGGACACCGCCGGGATGTCGAGCCGGCCACAGGCGTCCTGGAGCACCCCGACGATGCCGGTCGGTCCCTCGTAGGTCGACTGCTCGAGCTTGAGGCGGTCGACCAGCTCCGGCTCGGTGGCGGTGCCGGAGACCGGGATCGGCCGGGTGTGTGGGGTGTCCGCCAGCAGCGCCCCCAGCGTGACGACCAGCTGGCCGCCGAGGTCGTCGCAGGCCGCCAGCAGCTCGGCGCAGAACAGCCGCCACTTCATGTTCGGCTCGATGCCGCGCAGCAGGATGATGTCGCGGTCCAGGTCGGGCGGCGAGGCGATCGCGAGGGTGGTGCCGGGCCAGGTGATGCGGCGGTGCCCGGCCGGGTCGGTGCCGACCATCGGCCGGTTGACCTGGAAGTCGTAGTACTCGTCCGGGTCGATCGCGCCGACGATCCGGGCGTTCCACACCCGCATCAGGTGGTCGACCGCGGTGGAGGCGGCGTCCGCGGCGTCGTTCCAGCCCTCGAAGGCGGCGATCACGACGGGATCCACCAGGTCGTCGATCTCCTCCAGCTCGATCACGCCTGTGAGTCTAGGTGGGAGCCGCCAATTCGGATGGTGGGATGGCCGGGTGCCACGATTCGGGAATGCCGTCCAGCACGTGGACGCTCTTCCTAGGCTTTGTCACCGGCGCGCCCCAGGCTCGTTGACAGTCCCGCAGACCGCGAGAGGAGGCACCGTGAGCACCGACCCGAACGTCGACACGCAGTGGCGTCTCGACGCCACGGAGGCGCTGACCGCCGCCCTGCGCGAGCGGATCCTGGTCATCGACGGCGCGATGGGCACGGCCATCCAGCGCGACCGGCCCTCGGAGGCCGGCTACCGCGGCGAGCGGTTCGCCGACTGGCCCAGCGACCTGCAGGGCAACAACGACCTGCTCACGCTCACCCAGCCCGAGATCATCGCCGGGATCCATCGCGAGTATCTCGAGGCCGGCGCCGACATCATCGAGACCAACACCTTCAACGCGACCGCCGTCTCGCTCGCCGACTACGGCATGGAGGAGCTCGCCTACGAGCTCAACGTGGCGGCGGCCAGGCTGGCCCGCGGGGTCGCCGACGAGCTGAGCACCCCGGAGCGGCCGCGCTACGTCGCCGGCGCGCTCGGCCCGACCACGCGCACCGCCTCGATCTCGCCCGACGTCAACGACCCGGCCGCTCGCAACGTGACCTTCGACCAGCTCGTGGCGGCGTACGGCGAGGCGACCCGCGGCCTGCTCGACGGTGGCGTCGACCTGCTCGTCATCGAGACGATCTTCGACACCCTCAACGCCAAGGCCGCCATCTTCGCCGTGGAGACGGTGTTCGAGGAGTACGGCCGGCGCTGGCCGGTCATCGTCTCGGGCACCATCACCGACGCGTCGGGCCGCACGCTCTCCGGCCAGGTCACCGAGGCGTTCTGGGACTCCATCCGCCACGTCGACCCCATCGCGGTCGGCCTCAACTGCGCGCTCGGGGCCAAGGAGATGCGCCCCTACATCGCGGAGATGGCGCGCGTCGCGGACTCCTTCGTCTCCTGCTACCCCAACGCCGGGCTGCCCAACGCCTTCGGCGAGTACGACGAGGCGCCGGAGGAGACCGCGGCGATCATCGGCGAGTTCGCCGAGGCCGGCTACGTCAACCTCGTCGGCGGCTGCTGCGGGACCACGCCGGCGCACATCGAGGCGATCGCCCGGGCCGTCGAGGGCAAGCGCCGCCGCGACACCCACGAGCTCGAGCCGGCGATGCGTCTCTCCGGGCTCGAGCCGTTCACGGTCACCGAGGACAGCCTCTTCGTCAACGTGGGGGAGCGGACCAACATCACCGGCTCCGCGAAGTTCCGCAACCTGATCAAGGCCGGCGACTACGACACCGCGCTCTCGGTCGCCGCCCAGCAGGTCGAGAACGGCGCCCAGGTCATCGACGTCAACATGGACGAGGGCATGATCGACGGCGTCGCGGCGATGGACCGGTTCACCCGGCTGATCGCCAGCGAGCCCGACATCAGCCGGGTCCCGGTCATGGTCGACTCCTCCAAGTGGGAGGTGATCGAGGCCGGGCTGAAGAACATCCAGGGCAAGCCGATCGTCAACTCGATCTCCATGAAGGAGGGCGAGGAGAAGTTCCGCGAGCAGGCCCGGCTGGTCCGCAAGTACGGCGCGGCCGCGGTCGTGATGGCCTTCGACGAGGACGGCCAGGCCGACAACCTGGACCGCCGCAAGGCGATCTGCGAACGGGCCTACCGCATCCTGGTCGACGAGGTCGGCTTCCCGCCCGAGGACATCATCTTCGACCCCAACGTGTTCGCGATCGCGACCGGCATCGAGGAGCACGCGTCCTACGGCCTCGACTTCATCGAGGCGACGCGGTGGATCAAGGAGAACCTGCCGGGCGCCAAGGTGTCGGGCGGCATCTCCAACGTGAGCTTCAGCTTCCGCGGCAACAACCCCGTGCGCGAGGCCATCCACGCGGTGTTCCTCTACCACGCGATCAACGCCGGGCTCGACATGGGCATCGTCAACGCCGGCGCCCTGGTGGTCTACGACCAGGTGGAGCCCGAGCTGCGCGAGCGCATCGAGGACGTCGTCCTCAACCGGCGCCCCGACGCCGCCGAGCGGCTGCTCGAGATCGCGGAGGAGCACAACCGCCAGGGCGAGGTCGCCGAGCAGGCGGCGGAGGAGTGGCGCGCCCTCCCGGTGGGTGAGCGGATCACGCATGCCCTGGTCAAGGGGCTGGACGCGCACGTCGAGGCCGACACCGAGGAGCTGCGCCAGCTCATCGCCGACCGTGGCGGCCGCCCCATCGAGGTCATCGAGGGCCCCCTGATGGACGGCATGAACGTCGTCGGCGACCTCTTCGGCGCCGGCAAGATGTTCCTCCCGCAGGTGGTCAAGTCGGCCCGGGTGATGAAGAAGGCGGTCGCCTACCTCATCCCCTTCATCGAGCAGGAGAAGCTCGACAACCCCGAGTACGCCACCGCCAAGGACACCAACGGCACGATCGTGATGGCGACGGTCAAGGGCGACGTCCACGACATCGGCAAGAACATCGTCGGCGTGGTGCTGCAGTGCAACAACTACGAGGTCGTCGACCTCGGCGTGATGGTGCCCGCGCAGAAGATCCTCGACACCGCCGTCGAGATCGGGGCCGACGCCGTGGGGCTGTCCGGCCTGATCACGCCCTCGCTCGACGAGATGGTCAACGTCGCCTCGGAGATGCAGCGGCGAGGCTTCGAGATCCCGCTCATGATCGGTGGCGCCACCACCTCGCGCGCGCACACCGCGGTGAAGGTCGACGGCAAGTACGACGGCCCGGTCGTCTGGGTCAAGGACGCCTCGCGCTCGGTGCCCACGCTGGCCGCGCTGCTGAGCGACACCCAGCGGCCGCAGCTGCTGGCCGACGTGAAGGCCGACTACGACTCGCTGCGCGAGCGGCACGCCGCCAAGCACGACCGGCCGATGATCACGCTGCAGCAGGCGCGCGACAACCGGACGCCGATCGACTGGTCGGGCTACGAGCCGCCGGCGCCCAAGGAGCCGGGCATCCACGTCCTCGAGGGCTACGACCTCGGCGAGCTGCGCGACTACATCGACTGGCAGCCGTTCTTCAACGCCTGGGAGATGAAGGGCAAGTTCCCCGACATCCTCAACAGCCCGACGACCGGGGAGACGGCCCGGGCGCTCTACGACGACGCCCAGGCCATGCTCGACAAGGTCATCGCGGAGAAGTGGCTGACGGCCAACGGCGTCTTCGGCTTCTTCCCGGCGAGCGCGGTGGGCGACGACATCGAGGTCTACACCGACGAGTCCCGCTCCGAGGTGCTGACGACCCTGCACAACCTGCGACAGCAGGGCGAGCACCGCGACGGCGTCCCCAACCGCTCGCTGGGTGACTTCGTGGCCCCGCGCGAGACCGGGCTGCCCGACCACGTCGGCGCCTTCGCGGTCACCGCCGGCCTGGGTGCCCAGGACCGGATCAACGCCTTCAAGAAGGACAACGACGACTACTCCGCCATCATGCTCGAGTCGCTCGCCGACCGGCTGGCGGAGGCCTTCGCCGAGCGGCTCCATCAGCGGGTCCGCACCGAGTTCTGGGGCCACGTGCTCGACGAGGACCTCGACAACGCGGCCCTGATCGCCGAGAAGTACCAGGGCATCCGGCCCGCCCCCGGCTATCCCGCGTGCCCCGAGCACACCGAGAAGCGCACCCTGTGGGAGCTGCTGGACGTGCAGGCCAACACCGGGATCGAGCTCACCGAGAGCATGGCGATGTGGCCGGGTGCGGCGGTCTCGGGCTGGTACTTCAGCCACCCCCAGTCCCAGTACTTCGTGGTCGGCCGCCTGGCCCGCGACCAGGTCCAGGACTACGCCGAGCGCAAGGGCTGGACCCTCGCCGAGGCCGAGCGGTGGCTCTCGCCCAACCTCGGCTACGACCCCGACGACTGATGGGTCGCGGATGAAGGCCGTCCTCTGGGACATGGACGGGACGCTGGTCGACACCGAGCCGCTGTGGATCGAGGCCGAGCACGACATGGCCCGCAAGTACGACGCGCCGTGGACCCACCACGACGCGATGCAGCTGGTTGGCAACAACCTCGTCGACTCGGGCCGCTACATGAAGGAGCGGATGGGGCTGGAGGCGAGCCCCGAGGAGATCGTCGACGAGCTGCTCGCCGGGGTGCTGCTGAAGATGACCGACGTGATGCCGTGGCGCCCCGGGGCGCTGTCGCTGCTCGCGTCGCTGTCGGAGGCAGGCATCCGCTGCGGCCTGGTGACCATGTCCTACACCTCGTTCGTCGCCCCGATCCTGCGCCACCTCCCGCCGGAGACGTTCCGCGTGGTGGTCACCGGCGACGAGGTGAGCCGGGGCAAGCCGCACCCCGAGCCCTACCTGACCGCGGCGGCGGCCCTCGGCGTACCCCCGGAGGAGTGCGTCGCGATCGAGGACTCCAGCACCGGCGCCAGGTCGGCCGAGGCGGCGGGGTGCCTGGTCCTGGTCGTGCAGCACCACGTGCCGGTCGCGGAGGGGCCGCGCCGGGTCTTCCGCGACTCCCTCGAGGGGCTGACGGCGACCGACCTGGCCTCGCTGGCTCCGCCCGGCTGAGCAGCTGAGCGGCTGGGATGCTGCTCAGCGGCGCCGGAGCCGGCGCCGCAGGCGCCGTCGCGTCCGACGGACCCGCTTCACGAACCGTGCCCACCGCGACGGCGGTGCGGGCATCGGGAGGAGCACGCCGCCCCAGGCAGGGCAGTGGGCCTTGAAGGCGCACCAGTCGCACTGGCGGCCGCGGTTGGGCTCGAAGACGCCGGTCCGGTTGGCTTCGGTGATCGCGTCCCAGATCGCCTCGACCTTGCGCTCGGTGGCGCGCAGGTCGTCCTCGTCGGGCTCGTAGCGGACCATCTCGCTCGCGCCGGAGCCGAGGTAGACCAGCTGCAGCAGCCGCGGCACCAGGCCCCTGCTGCGCCACAGGATCAGCGCGTAGATGCGGAGCTGGAACAGCGCCTTGGCCTCGAACCCGACGGCAGGTGAGTTGGAGGTCTTGTAGTCGACGACGCGCAGCGCGCCGTCGGGCGCCCGGTCGAGCCGGTCGATGATGCCGCGCAGCAGCAGGCCGTTGTCGAGCGTGGCCTCGACGAAGGCCTCCCGCTCCAGGGGCTCGAGCCGCGTCGGGTCCTCCAGCAGGAACCACCGGTCGAGCACCTCGTGCGCCGAGGCGAGCCAGGTCTCTTGGTCGATGGTCGCGGCGACGTCGCGGGCCTGGCTAGAGGTGACCTGCAGCTGTCGCCAGGCCGGCGCGAGGAGCCGGTGGGCGGCCTCGGGGGTTCGCTCGGCCGCGGGCAGGTCGAAGATGTCCTCGAGGACCTGGTGGACGAGCGTGCCGCGGACCGCGTCGGGCGAGGAGCTCTCGGGCAGCCGGTCGATGGTGCGGTAGCGGTAGAGCAGAGGGCAGGACACGAAGTCGCCGGCGCGGCTGGGGGAGAGCGCGCCGACGGCTTTGCGGTCGATCGGCGCGGCACTCATGGAGCCCATGACCGCACCCTAGGCTGGGTCGCCGACACCCGGCTGCCGGCCGGGCGCTCAAGCGCTGACCGGCGCGAGGCTGCGGCGCATCACGAGCCGTGGCAGCTTGCTGGCCACGGCGTCCGTGCGGCCGACGACCTCGAAACCGGCCTTCTCGAACATGGCTCTGGTGCCGACGAAGGCCATCGTGAGGTCCATCCGGCCGGGCGGGTCGACGGGGTAGGCCTCCACCGCGGGTGCCCCCTGCTCGGCGGCGTAGCGCACCGCACCCTCGAGCAGGTGGCTGGTGACCCCGTGCCTCCGGTAGCCGCCACGGACGACGACGCAGATGATGCTCCACACCGGCACGTCGTCCACGGGTCGGATCAGCTTCGAGGCAGCGAGGCGGGGGATCGTGGCTCTCGGGCCGACGCTGCACCACCCGACCGGGACCCCGTCCCGGTAGGTCACCACTCCCGGTGGCTGCCGCTCGCAGACCCGGCGCATCGCCTGCTCGCGGCTGCCGCCCCCGAGCGCCTTGATCTCGGCCGCGGGCAGCCGGTGCGACAGGCACCAGCAGTGCGTGGCTCGCCGGTTTGGGTTGATCACGTCGGCGAAGTCGTCGAACCGGTCGGGAGTCACCGGCAGCGTCGTCCAGGTCACGGGCACCTCACCCGCACAGTCCAGCACCTGACGCCCACCACGCCCTGGAGCCCTCGGCTAGCGTTGCGTCGTGTCCGGACCGCAGGCCAGCCCTCCGACGCCGCGGCCGCCCGGCACCTTCAAGATCGGGACGATCGCAGGCAGCGACGTCCTCGTCACGTCATCGTGGTTCGTCGTGGCGGCCCTGATCGCCATCGTCGTCGCGCCCCGCGTCGAGCTGGCGCAGCCCGGCCTGGGCGCCTGGAAGTACGTCGCCGGGCTGGCCTTCGCGGTCATGCTCTACCTGTCGGTGCTGCTGCACGAGGCGTCGCACGCCCTGATGGCCAAGCACTACGGTTTTCCCGTCTCGTCGATCACCCTGCACTTCCTCGGCGGGGTCACCGCCATCGAGGCGGAGGCCAAGAAGCCTCGCGAGGAGTTCTGGATCGCGGTCGTGGGTCCGCTGACCTCGCTGGCGATAGGGGTGACGGCGCTGGGGCTGTGGTTCGTGGTCCCCGGTGGCCTGCTGCTGATGGTGGTCGAGGGGCTCGCCTACGGCAACCTGATCGTGGGGGCGCTCAACCTGGTCCCAGGGCTGCCGTTGGACGGCGGCCGGGTGCTCAAGTCTGCCGTGTGGCAGCTCACGGGCAGTGTGCACCGCGGCACCGTCGTCGCGGCCTGGGGCGGCCGGGTCACGGCGTTCGCCGTGCTGCTGTGGCCCTTCGCCCAGGAGTCCCTGTTCGGGGTCGGGCCGAACGCGTTCGACTTCGTCCTGGCCATCATGATCGGCTTCTTCCTCTGGAACGGTGCCACCGCCTCTCTCCAGGCGGCCAAGGTCCGGCGCCGCCTGCCGCAGCTGGTGGCCCGCAACCTCGCGCGGCGCACCCTCGCGGTCCCCGAGGACCTCCCGCTCGCGGAGGCCGTGCGTCGGGCGCGCGACGCACAGGCCGGCGCGATCGTGACCGTGACGGGCGACGGCCGCCCGGTCGGCGTGGTCAACGAGGCCGCGTTGATGGCCACGCCGGAGGAGCGCCGGCCGTGGCTGGCCGTGTCGACCGTGGCCCGGGGTGTCGACGACGGGCTGTCGCTGCCGGTCAGCATCGCGGGGGAGGACCTGGTCCGCGCGATCACCAGCTCGCCGGCAAGCGAGTACCTGCTGGTCGAGGACGACGGGTCGATCTTCGGGGTCCTGACCACGGCCGACGTCGACCGTGCGTTCCGGACGGTCCCGGACTGACCCGCCACCGCCACACCCGCGCCGGAGGGTAGGTTCCCCGGGTGGCCGAGCTCAGTGACCCTCCCCGCGACAATGAACGCACGTGGTCCGGCGTCCACCGCGGCCCCCTGCGCCCGGGCGAGTGGGTGCGGCTGGTCGACGGCAAGGGGCGCCGCCACAACTTCTGCCTCGAGCCCGGCAGGCGGTTCTTCTCCAACAAGGGCCATCTCGAGCACGACGACCTGATCGGGCGCGAGGAGGGGTTCACGATCACCTCGTCCGCCGGGGGCGAGTACCTGGTCTTCCGCCCGCTTCTCTCCGAGTTCGTCATCTCCATGCCCCGCGGGGCGGCCGTGATCTACCCCAAGGACGCCGCCCAGATCGTCGCGCTGGCCGACATCTTCCCGGGCGCCCACGTCGTCGAGGCCGGTGCGGGTTCCGGCGCCCTGACCTGTTCCCTGCTGCGCGCCGTCGGCCCCCGGGGACGGGTGACGTCCTACGAGCGGCGCGAGGAGTTCGCCGAGGTCGCGCGCCGCAATGTGACCCAGTTCTTCGGGGAGGACGAGCACGGCCACGGGCACCCGGCGTGGCGCCTCCACCTGGGCGACCTGGCCGAGCTGCTGCCCCAGCACCTCCGGGAGACCGGCGAGCAGTGCGACCGGATCATCCTCGACATGCTCGCGCCCTGGGAGTGCCTCGACGCCGCCGCCGACGCCCTCCGGCCCGGCGGGATCCTCTGCGCGTACGTCGCCACCACCACCCAGCTGTCCCGCTTCGTGGAGTCGACCCGGGCACACGGCGGCTTCACCGAACCCGCCGCCTGGGAGTCCCTGGTCCGCGACTGGCACGTCGAAGGCCTGGCCGTGCGGCCGGGGCACTCGATGATCGGGCACACCGCGTTCCTGGTGACCGCCCGGCGGATGGCGCCCGGCGAGCGGCCGCCCCTGAAGAAGCGCCGACCCGCTCCCGGCGCCTACGGCCCCGACTACGACGGCCCCCGCCCGCCCGGCGTACCGATCGAGCCCGTCGAGGACTGACCGACGCCTCTGGCCCAAGCTGCAGGCTCGGCGCGACGGTTCCGTTGCAGCGCGCCGGGCATGCGCGAGCGAAGCGAGCGCCATCAAACAAGCGAATGTAATCAAAATCGTGACCAACTCCCCTTGGATATGGGCTTGGGCCACCGATGTTCACGAGTAGGGTCGTTCAACATAGGAGGTGACGCCATGACTTCGGACCGACCGGACAAGTCCAGCGGAGCCGCTGGGGGCAGGACCCCCGACGAGCTCGTGAGCCAAGTGCGCTTCCTGGAGGCCGAGGTCACTGACCTCCGCCGCCGGCTGAACGACGCCCCGAGCGGCTCGCGCGGCCTCGAGCTCCGCCTCGCCGACGCGCAGCGCTCGCTGGCCGCCGTGACCTCGCAGAACGAGCGGCTGGCCCAGACCCTGCGCGAGGCCCGCGACCAGATCATGAAGCTCAAGGAGGAGGTCGACCGGCTCGCGCAGCCGCCGGCCGGCTTCGGCACGTTCCTGAGCCGCAACGACGACGACTCCATCGACGTGTTCACCGGCGGCCGCAAGCTGCGGGTCAACGTCAGCCCGAGCGTCGACCTCGACCACCTGTTCCGCGGCCAGGAGGTCATGCTCAACGAGGCTCTCAACGTCGTCGCTGCCCTCGACTACGAGCAGGTCGGCGAGGTCGTGATGTTCAAGGAGCTGCTGGCCGACGGCGACCGCGCCCTGGTCATCGCCAGCGCCGACGAGGAGCGCGTGGTCCGGCTGGCCGAGCCGCTCCGGTCCGACACGATCCGCGCAGGTGACTCGCTGTTGCTCGACGCCCGCGCCGGCTACGTCTACGAGAAGGTCCCGAAGTCGGAGGTCGAGGAGCTCGTCCTCGAGGAGGTCCCCGACATCGCCTACGAGTCGATCGGCGGCCTCGCGGGTCAGATCGAGGCGATCCAGGACGCCGTCGAGCTGCCATACCTGCACCCCGAGCTGTTCAAGGAGCACAAGCTCCGTCCGCCCAAGGGTGTGCTGCTCTACGGCCCGCCCGGCTGTGGCAAGACCCTGATCGCCAAGGCGGTCGCCAACTCGCTGGCCAAGAAGGTTGCCGCCAAGACCGGCCAGGAGGGGAAGTCCTACTTCCTCAACATCAAGGGCCCCGAGCTGCTCAACAAGTACGTCGGCGAGACCGAGCGGCACATCCGGCTGGTCTTCCAGCGGGCGCGTGAGAAGGCCAGCGCCGGTACGCCCGTCATCGTCTTCTTCGACGAGATGGACTCGCTGTTCCGCACCCGCGGCTCGGGCGTCTCCTCCGACGTCGAGAACACCATCGTCCCGCAGCTGCTCAGCGAGATCGACGGCGTCGAGGCGCTGGAGAACGTGCTGGTGATCGGCGCCTCCAACCGCGAGGACATGATCGACCCCGCGATCCTGCGGCCGGGCCGCCTCGACGTGAAGATCAAGATCGAGCGCCCGGACGCCGAGTCGGCGCGCGACATCTTCTCCAAGTACCTCACCGCCGACCTGCCGCTGCACGGCGACGACCTCACTGAGTTCGGCGGCAGCCGCGACGGCTGCGTGGCGGCGATGATCCAGGCGACCGTAGAGCGGATGTACACCGAGACCGAGGAGAACCGGTTCCTCGAGGTGACCTACGCCAACGGCGACAAGGAGGTCCTCTACTTCAAGGACTTCAACTCCGGCGCGATGATCCAGAACATCGTCGACCGCGCCAAGAAAATGGCGATCAAGGACTTCCTCGACCACCAGCAGCACGGGCTCCGCGTCTCGCACCTGCTCCAGGCCTGCGTCGACGAGTTCAAGGAGAACGAGGACCTGCCCAACACCACCAACCCCGACGACTGGGCCCGGATCTCCGGCAAGAAGGGCGAGCGGATCGTGTTCATCCGCACGCTCATCACCGGCAAGCAGGGCACCGAGCCGGGCCGGTCCATCGACACCGTCGCCAACACCGGTCAGTACCTGTAGCCTCCGTCGGGAGCTCCCTGACGCCCGCGGACGTCTATCCGGCAACGCAGATCGGAGGACCCGATGTTCTGGATCGTCTGCGCTGCTGCGCTCGTGGTGCTGCTGGTGTTCGCCTGGTGGTCCGACCAGCGGAAGCGGGGCAGGTTCGGCGGGCTGACGAAGGGTAACCGGGACGCGCTGGCGGCCCGGCACCAGGCCGACCGCGGCCTCGGCACGCTCCAGGGCCAGCACACCCGCGACACCTTCAACGGCCCCTACAGCGGCTGACCGGTCGGCTCAGGTCAGGTCGGCGACCGTCGCCCCCAGGGCGGTGAGCAGCTCGGCGGCATCGAGCGTGAGAGCAACGCCATGGGCGCCGCCGCCGAGGCTGACCCGGCCCTCGATGGACGCGTCCGCGAGCACGCGGAGCGGCGTCCGGCTGCCGAGCGGGGTGATCGTGCCGCGCACGTAGCCGGTGACGTCGTACGCCGCGTCCGCGGAGGCCATGGTCAGCCGGTTGACGCCCAGCAGCGCCCGGAGCTTGGACCAGGCGATCTCCCGGTCGCCGGGCACCAGCACGAACACGTGCTCGTCGGGCGAGACCCGGACCACCATCGTCTTGACGACCTGGTGCGGGGTGACCCCTCGCGCGGCGGCCGCCTCCTCCAGGGAGCGGACCGGGCCGTGCCGGGTGACCTCGACGGCGAGCCCGAGAGCCTCCGCGGCCGCAAGAGCCCGCCGCTCGGACGGATCCGGCCCGCTCAAGGCTTGTGTGCGACGACCTGGGAGCCGTAGCCCCACGGTTTCGAGATCCCCGGACCCGGGAGGTAGGCCTGGTCGAGCCGGTCGATCTCCAGCCCGGCCTCGGTGAGGAGCGCGGGCACGTCACGGGTGAGGTGACAACCGCCGGCGAGCCGTTTCTGCATCGGCTCCAGCCGGCGCTGCCAGTCGGCGACGCGCCTGCTCGGCGCCAGCCCGTGCTCGAGGACGTGCACCGTGCCACCGGGCCGCAGCACCCGGCGCACCTCCGCGAGCGCCGCCCGGACGTCGGGGATGGTGCAGAGGGTGAACGTCGCCAACACGGCGTCGTACGACGCGTCCGGGGCGTCGATCCGCTCGCCGGTCAGCCCGACCCGCTCGACCGGGACCGAGGCCCGCGCGCGCCGTGCCTCGGAGAGCCGCCAGCCCACGTCGGAGGGCTCGACTGCGTCGACGGCCGTGACCTCCGGGGGATAGGCGTCGAGGTTCAGCCCGCTGCCGAAGCCGAGCTCGAGCACCCGACCGGACAGGCCTGCGCAGATCTGGGTCCGCAGCGCCATGACCGGCTTGCCGGACAGGGTCTTGTCGTTGACCCGCGGGACCACCTGCTCGCTCCACCACCCCATGCCCGCTGAAGGTACCCGTACGCTGGCACCATGTCTGTGCGACGCGTCATGGGCACCGAGGTCGAGTACGGCATCTCGGTGGTGGGCCAGCCCCTGGCCAACCCCATGGTCGCGTCCTCGCAGGTGGTCAACGCCTACGCCTCGGCCACCGTGAAGGCCCGCCGGGCGCGCTGGGACTTCGAGGAGGAGTCGCCGTTGCGCGACGCCCGCGGCTTCGACATGTCCCGCCAGATCGCCGACCCCACCCAGCTCACCGACGAGGACCTCGGACTCGCCAACGTGATCCTCACCAACGGGGCGCGGCTCTACGTCGACCACGCGCACCCGGAGTACTCCACCCCCGAGGTGACGACGCCGCTCGACATCGTCCGCTGGGACAAGGCGGGCGAGCTGGTCATGCTGGACGCCTCCCGTCGGGCGGGCCAGCTGCCGGGTGGCACGCCGATCGTCTGCTACAAGAACAACACCGACAACAAGGGCGCCTCATACGGCGCGCACGAGAACTACCTGATGCGCCGGGCGACGCCGTTCGCCGACATCGTGCGCCACCTCACGCCCTTCTTCGTCAGCCGCCAGGTGTTCTGCGGCGCGGGTCGGGTCGGGATCGGGCAGGACGGCCGCGAGCACGGCTACCAGCTCAGCCAGCGAGCCGACTTCTTCGAGGTCGAGGTGGGCCTGGAGACCACCCTGAAGCGGCCGATCATCAACACCCGTGACGAGCCGCACGCCGACCCGGAGAAGTACCGCCGGCTGCACGTGATCATCGGCGACGCGAACCTGGCCGAGATCTCGACCTACCTCAAGGTCGGCACCACCGCGCTGGTGCTCGCGATGATCGAGGAGCGGTTCATCTCCCGGGACCTCACCATCGACGGCCCGGTCTCCGCGCTGCGCACGATCTCCCACGACCCGACCCTGAAGCAGACGATCACGCTGGCCGACGGGCGCACCCTGACCGGCATCCAGCTCCAGCTCGAGTACCTCGACCTCGCCCGGAAGTACGTCGAGGACCGTCTCGGCGCCGACGCCGACGACCAGACCCTCGATGTCCTGGCCCGCTGGGAGTCGGTGCTCGACCGCCTCGAGCGCGACCCGATGCTGCTGGCGACCGAGCTGGACTGGGTCGCCAAGCTCAAGCTGCTCGAGCAGTACCGCCAGCGCGACGGGCTGGAGTGGGACGACGCCAAGCTGCAGCTCATCGACTACCAGTACTCCGACATCCGGCCGGAGAAGGGGCTCTACCACCGGCTGCAGCAGTCCGGGCGGATGGTCCGGCTGCTCGACGACGCCTCGGTCGAGGCCGCGATGCACGACCCGCCGGAGGACACCCGTGCCTACTTCCGGGGGCGCTGCCTGGAGAAGTTCGCCTCCGCGGTCGCCGCGGCGTCCTGGGACTCGGTGATCTTCGACCTGCCCGGGCGGGAGTCGCTGCAGCGCGTCCCGACCATCGACCCGCTGCGCGGCAGCAAGGCCCACGTGGGCGCCCTGCTCGACCGCTCCGACACCGCCGAGGCCCTGGTCGCCGAGCTGACGCGGTAGGCGGCACCCGGCCCCCTGCGCTCGAAACCGGGCGACCCGGGCCTGGGACTCGGCCCGCGGCCACCGTCGGGCCGATAGGGTTTCGGTATGGCCCAGGAGCAGAAGCAGCCGCGCAAGGCGTCGGAGGTGGAGGAGTCCACCACCGACGTCACCGAGAGCGACGTGGCCGAGCGCAAGGTCGCCCTCGACGACGACGTGGACGCGATCCTCGACGAGATCGACGACGTGCTCGAGACCAACGCCGAGGACTTCGTGAAGTCGTTCATCCAGAAGGGCGGGGAGTGATCCCCCCGGGACCGACGCCGTCCAACGGGGGCGACTCGCGGCTGCCGGCTGCCTTCCTGCGGCCCGGCGTCTCGTCGTTCGCCGACTTCCTGGCGGGCCAGGCGCCCGAGCTGCTGCCCGGCCGCCGCGGCGTGCCCCAGGGCCAGGCCGGTGACCTCGCCCCGCACGGCACCACGATCGTCGCGGCGACGTTCCCCGGCGGCGTGGTCATGGCAGGCGACCGCAGGGCCACGATGGGCAACATCATCGCCCAGCGCGACATCGAGAAGGTCTTTCCGGCCGACGAGTTCTCCGCCGTCGGGATAGCGGGCAGCGCCGGCATCGCGATCGAGATGGTCAGGCTGTTCCAGGTCGAGCTCGAGCACTACGAGAAGATCGAGGGCACGACCCTCTCGATGGACGGCAAGGCCAACCGGCTGGCCGCCCTGATCCGCAGCAACCTCGCCATGGCGATGCAGGGCCTCGCCGTGGTGCCGCTCTTCGCGGGCTACGACCTCGAGGCCGGGCAGGGCCGGATCTTCAGCTATGACGTCACCGGCGGCCGCTACGAGGAGACCGCGTTCCACTCGGTCGGCTCCGGCTCGCTGTTCGCCAGGGGCGCGCTCAAAAAGCTCTACCGCCCCGACCTCTCCGTGGACGGCGCTGTCGAGGCCGTGATCCAGGCGCTCTACGACGCGGCCGATGACGACTCGGCCACGGGCGGTCCCGACCTGACCCGCCGGATCTTCCCCGTGGTCCAGGTGATCACCGCCGAGGGCGGCCGGCGGCTGCCCGACGGCGACGTCGCCGAGGTGGCCGACCGGGTGCTGGCCGCCCGGATGAGCAGGCCCGACGGACCGATGGCTCCGCTGACCGGGGGCGCGACGGGGGGTGCGCAGGCATGAGCATGCCGTTCTACGTCTCGCCCGAGCAGCTGATGAAGGACCGGGCCGACTTCGCCCGCAAGGGCATCTCGAGGGGCCGGTCGATGGTCGCCGTCCAGTACGCCGACGGCATCCTGCTGGCCTCGGAGAACGTCTCCCAGGCCCTGCACAAGATCTCGGAGATCTACGACCGGATCGCGTTCGCGGCCGTCGGCCGCTACAACGAGTTCGAGAACCTCCGGATCGCCGGCGTCCGGCTGGCGGACATGCGCGGCTACGCCTACGACCGCCGCGACGTCACCGGGCGCGGCCTGGCCAACGCCTACGCCCAGACCCTCGGCACCATCTTCAGCAGCGGCGGTGAGAAGCCCTACGAGGTCGAGATCTTCGTGGCCGAGATCGGCGACGTGCAGGCCGAGGACCAGCTCTACCGGCTCACCTACGACGGCCAGGTCGGCGACGAGCACGGCTATGCCGTGATCGGCGGGGCGGCCGACGTGATCGGCAGCTACCTCGCCGAGCACTACCAGGAGGACTCCTCGCTGACCGAGGCGCTGACGCTGGCGGTCGCCGCCCTCGGCCGCTCGGCCAACGACCGCGGCGAGTCCGACGACCGGGTGATCCCGGTCAAGGATCTCGAGGTCGCCGTCCTCGACCGGACGCGCAGCCAGGTGCGCAAGTTCAGCCGGATCAGCCCGGCGCGGCTCGAGACGCTGCTCGGCGACCGGGGGCCGACGGTGGGTCGGGACGAGGCCGACGCGCACCCGCCCGGCACCGCGGCCACGGACGCGACCCCGGACGACCCGGCGGACCCGACCGACCAGGAGAGCGGCGACGTGCCGCCCCTCTCCGATCCTGTGCAGTCCGATCCGGTGCAGTCCGATCCGGTGCAGTCCGATCCGCCGGACGACGATCCGCCGGACGACCTGCCGCCGGTCGCCCCGCCACCGAGCGGCTGAAACCGGCTGAGACCGGCCGGATCCGGGAGCGACGGCCGGGATCTCGCCGGGACGGATCCGCGGTTGTTGCCGACGTAGTCACGCCAACGCCCGTAGGGTTAGGGGTGTGGACCGGCGCATCTTCGGCATCGAGAACGAGTACGGCGTCACGTGCACGTTCAAGGGCCAGCGCCGGCTGAGCCCCGACGAGGTGGCGCGCTACCTGTTCCGCAAGGTCGTGAGCTGGGGGCGCTCGAGCAACGTCTTCCTGCGCAACGGCGCCCGGCTCTACCTCGACGTCGGGTCGCACCCGGAGTACGCCACCCCCGAGTGCGACGACGTGGTCGAGCTGGTCACCCACGACAAGGCGGGGGAGCGGGTCCTCGAGGGGCTGCTCCTCGACGCCGAGCAGCGGCTGCACGACGAGGGCATCGCCGGCGAGATCTACCTGTTCAAGAACAACACCGACTCCGCCGGCAACTCCTACGGCTGCCACGAGAACTACCTGGTCGGCCGGGCCGGCGAGTTCAGCCGCCTCGCCGACGTGCTGATCCCGTTCCTGGTGACCCGCCAGATCGTGGTCGGTGCCGGCAAGATCACCCAGACGCCCCGCGGCGCCTCCTACAGCGTCTCCCAGCGGGCCGAGCACATCTGGGAGGGCGTCTCGAGCGCCACGACCCGGAGCCGCCCGATCATCAACACCCGTGACGAGCCGCACGCCGACGCCGAGAAGTACCGCCGGCTGCACGTGATCGTCGGCGACTCCAACATGAGCGAGACCACCACGATGCTGAAGGTGGCCTCCTGCGACCTGGTGCTGCGGATGATCGAGGAGGGCGTGGTGATGCGCGACCTCACGATGGAGAACCCCATCCGCGCCATCCGCGAGATCAGCCACGACGTCTCCGGGCGCCGGAAGGTCAGGCTGGCCAACGGCCGCGAGGCCTCGGCACTGGAGATCCAGGGGGAGTACCTCAGCAAGGCTCGCGACTTCGTCGACCGGCGCGGCATCTCGACGCCGACCATCGAGGCGGCCCTCGACCTGTGGGAGCGGGGGCTCAAGGCCGTCGAGTCCGATGACCTGGGGCTGGTCGACCGCGAGATCGACTGGGTGATCAAGTGGAAGCTGATCGACCGCTACCGCGCGAAGCACGGGCTGCCCCTGGGTCACGCCCGGATCGCGCAGCTCGACCTGGCCTACCACGACATCCACCGCGGGCGGGGGCTCTACTACCTCCTCGAGCGCCGTGGGGCGGTCGCCCGGGTCACCACCGACCTGAAGATCTTCGAGGCCAAGTCCGTGCCGCCGCAGAACACCAGGGCCCGGCTGCGCGGCGAGTTCATCCGCCGCGCCCAGGAGCGTCGCCGCGACTTCACCGTCGACTGGGTGCACCTCAAGCTCAACGACCAGGCGCAGCGCACCGTGCTCTGCAAGGACCCGTTCCGCGCCTACGACGAACGGGTGCAGCGGCTCATCGACGGGATGTGACCGCCCGCCCGGGCGAAGCACCGGATGTGAGAACTCTCAGGCTCGCCCGTTAGGGTTCCGCCCGTGCTTCTCAAGCCTCGGCCTCGTCCTCGGAAACTGGTCCTGCTCGCAGCGGTGGTCGCCTGCAGCGGCCTGTTCCTCGCCGCCTGCGGCAGCGACAAGGGCGCCGACGACCCCTACGCCGGCGGCAAGACCTACGACCGGCTCGACGCCGTCACGATCACCGGCGACGAGGGCTCGGCGCCGGAGGTGACGTGGAAGGGCCGGATGGACGCCGGCAAGGTCGAGACCACGACCCTGACCAAGGGCGACGGCGAGCAGCTCAAGGGCCAGGACAACGTCCTGGTCCACCTGTGGATCGGCAACGGCTTCTCCCAGCAGATGACCTTCTCCACCTACGAGAAGAAGAAGGCCGAGCTGATCGCGGTCGACAACCAGCTCCCGGAGTTCCTGGCCGGGATCCGCGACGCCACGATCGGCTCGCGGCTGGCCATCACCGCCTCGGCCGCGGAGGCTTTCGGCCCCAACGGCAACTCCGGGGTGGGCATCGGCAACAAGGACACGGTCCTGGTCATCGTCGACCTGGTCTCGAAGGTGCTGGACAAGCCCGAGGGCCAGGAGACGCCGGCTCCGGACTGGATGCCCAAGGCCAAGTTCAGGGACGGCGTGATCCGGGGGTTCGACTTCACCGACGCGCCGCAGCCGACCGACGACCTGCGCCGGGTGCAGCTGATCCAGGGCACCGGACCCCGCGTCAAGAAGGGGCAGACGATCGCGGTCCGCTACCTCGGCGAGGCGTTCGGCGGCGACAAGCCCTTCGACGAGAACTTCGGTGACACCGGCACCGGTCAGCCGACCGAGTTCACCATCGGCACCGGCGCCGTCATCAAGGGCTGGGACCAGGGCCTCGACGGCGTCCCGGTCGGCTCCCGGGTGGTGCTCGAGATCCCGCCGGAGCTCGGCTACGGCGCCGACGGCAGCCCCGACAGCGGGATCCCGGCCAACGCCACGCTGGTGTTCGTCATCGACATCCTGGGCGCCGCGTAGCACTGCGCCGCAGGACCGGGCCGCCCCATAGGATCGGGGGCATGACGGCGGGGAAGAGCGAGCGGCTCCTCAACCTGCTGATCATGCTGCTCGTGCAGCGGCACTACGTCACCAAGGAGCGGATCCGCGAGATCCTCTACGCCGACTCCAGCCCCGACGCGTTCGAGAAGATGTTCGAGCGGGACAAGGACGAGCTGCGCAGCCTCGGGGTGCCGATCGAGGTCGGCCAGCTCGACGCCTTCTTCGACGACGAGCCCGGCTACCGGATCCGGCCCGACGAGTTCGCGCTGCCCGACATCAGCCTGACCGCCGACGAGGCCGCGGTGATCGGGCTGGCGACCAAGGTCTGGCAGCATGCCCGGCTCGCCGAGGCGACGACCGAGGCGGTGCGGAAGCTGACCGCGCTCGGGGTCGACGTCGACCTGACGGCCCTCGACATCGTGGAGCCTCGGCTCAGCGCCGACGAGCCGTCGTTCGACGTGTTCTGGGAGGCCACCCAGGAGCGCTCCCCGATGGTCTTCGACTACGTGCGCTCGGGTGAGACCGAGGTCCGCACCCGCCACCTGCAGCCGTGGGGGGTGGCGCGCTACTCCGGGCGGTGGTACGTCGTGGGCTTCGACACCGACCGACAGGCCGAACGGATCTTCCGCCTCTCCCGGGTGCACGGCAAGGCCGCCAAGTCCGGCCCGCCGGGCTCCTACGAGATCCCGCCCGGCACCGACGTCAGCCAGGTGGCGCGCCGGCTGGCGCCCCAGCCGTCGACCGAGCGAGTCGTGCTGCTGGTCCGCAAGGGCGCCGGCCACACGCTGCGGCGCGGTGCCGACCGGGTCGAGGAAGGGGTTGCCGGACCCGACTCGGAGTCCACCTGGGACCGGGTGGTGCTCGAGCGCGGCTCGGTCGGTCTGGCCGACGAGGTGCTCGGCTACGGCGCTGACGTCTACGTCGAGGAGCCGGCCCAGCTCCGGGACCGCGTCGTACGCCGACTGCGCGCCGCCCTCGGCGAGGAGGTCGCGTGACCAGCCCGGCGAGCGCCAAGGACCAGGTGGCCCGGCTGCTCACGCTGGTGCCCTATCTGCACGCCCACGGCGAGGTCCGGGTCGACGACGCCGCCCAAGCCCTGGGCGTCGACCCCGACCAGCTGTTCCGGGACCTGAAGGTGCTCTTCATGTGCGGCCTCCCCGGCGGCTACCCCGACGACCTCATCGACGTGGACATCGACGCGCTCGAGGGGCCCGACGGCGTCCGCACCGACGGCGTGATCCGGGTCTCGAATGCCGACTACCTGGCCCGGCCGCTGCGGCTGAACCCCACCGAGGCCTCCGCGGTGATCGTGGCGCTCCGGGCGCTGCGCAACGGCGCCAAGGACGACACTCGAGAGGTGGTCGACCGGGCGCTCGGCAAACTCGAGGCCGCGGCGGCCGAGGGAGGAGCCGCAGGTGGGGCCGCCCAGATCGACCCCGGGGCGGACGCAGACACCGACCTCGCGCTGCTCGCCCGACGGCTCCAGGGCGCGGCCGACCGGGGCCGGCACGTGCGGCTGAGCTACTACGTGCCGAGCCGCGACGAGCAGTCCGACCGGGTGGTGGACCCTCGGGGGGTGGTGACCGCCGAGGGACATCTCTACCTCGACGCCTGGTGTCACAGCGCCGAGGCGCCGCGGCTGTTCCGTCTGGACCGGATCGACCGGGCCGACGTGCTCGACGAGCCCGTCGAGACGCCCCAGGAGGGGCCGCGCGACCTGGGCGACGGGATCTTCAGCCAGTCCTCCGACGTGACCCCGGTGACCCTGCTTCTCGAGCCCGAGGCGCGCTGGATGACCGAGTACTACCCGGTGGAGGAAATCCGGGAGGTCGGTCAGGACCGAATCGAGGTCGTGCTGCTGGTGGCCGACGAACGCTGGCTGACCAGGCTCCTGCTTCGGCTCGCTCCGCACGCGCGCGTCGTCTCGCCGGAGGGCTTCGCCGACAGCTTCACCGACGCCGCACAGCGGACCCTCAGCCTTTACGCCTGAGGGGCGAGTACTGTTCACCCGTACTGCAACGACCCATGTGAGGACCTCATGACCCCGCTGCTCATCGGAGGGCTCGGCACCCCCGAACTGCTCCTGATCCTGGCCGTCATCATCCTCCTCTTCGGCGCCGCCAAGCTCCCCGAGCTGGCCCGCGGCAGCGGCCGCGCGCTGCGCATCTTCAAGGCCGAGACCAAGGGCCTGATGGACGACGACGACGAGGTTGCACCCGACGCCACCCGGAGCCAGGCGCAGCTGGAGCTCGAGGCCAAGCAGCGCGACCTCGCGCAGCGCCAGGCCGAGCTCGACGCCGAGGCCGAGCGCCTCAAGCGCGGCGACACGGCCTGATCCTGCGCCGTTGATCAAGCGCCTTGCCGGGCTCCTCAAGGGGAGTCCCCATCACCCTGTCGGCCCGGACGGGCGGATGGCGCTGTCCGACCACCTGCGCGAGCTCCGCGCTCGGATCATCCGGGCCACCCTGGTCCTGGTGGTGGCCTTCTTCGTGGCGCTGTACTTCTACCACGACCTCTACCAGCTGATCCTGGACCCCTACAACCAGGCGAGGAAGCACCTCCCCAAGGGCACCCAGACCCAGCCGGTCATCAACGGCGTGACCGCCGGGCTCACCTTTCAGCTGAAGCTCTGCGGGCTGGCCGCGCTGGTGGGGTCCTCGCCGTACTGGCTCTACCAGATCTGGGCCTTCATCCTGCCCGGGCTGCACCCCAGCGAGCGGAAGTGGTCGCGGATCTTCGCGGCGATCGCCGGGCCGTTGTTCTTCGCCGGGGTGGCCGTGGGCTACTACGTCCTGCCGAAGGCCATCGAGGTGCTGATCGGGTTCACCCCCGACGAGGTGACCAACCTGGTCGAGCTGCCGCAGTTCTTCTCCTTCATCAGCCGGATGCTGCTCATCTTCGGCATCGCCTTCGAGATCCCGCTCTTCGTGGTCATGCTCAACCTGGCCGGCGTGGTCTCGGGGCGGCAGCTAGGCAGGTACCGGCCCTGGATCATCATCGGCACCTTCGTCTTCGCCGCCGTCGGGACGCCGTCGACCGACCCGTTCTCGATGCTGTTCCTGGCGATCCCCATGCTGGTGCTCTTCCTGATCGCGGAGCTCATCGCGCGCACCGTCGACCGGGCGCGCGGCCGCGGTCGCGACTCGACCGACCAATGGGCCGACGACGAGGTCTCGACCCTGTGAGTTTCGACCCTGTGAGTTTCGACCCTGTGACCTTCGACCCTGTGACGCGAGACCGGTGAGCTTCGTCGAGCTGGACCCGTTCGACCTGCCCGAGTGGCTCGGCGAGGGGCCGGTGGCGTGGGCCGCTGACACGGGGCTCGGCGGCCACCTCGTGGCCGGCCGGCTGACCGGCGGCGTACCGGATCGAGTCCTCCCGTGCGACCTGCTCGCCGCGGACCAGGCCTACCCGACACCGGTGCTCGACGAAGCCACTCGCATCCGGGTCCACCAGACCTGGCGGCACGGACAGGTGCTGCTGCTCACCCAGGACGACCGCCCGGCCGTCGCGGTGCCCGGGACCGAGTGGCCGCCCGAGCTGGTGCTGGAGACACTCACGCGGCTGGCTCGTTCGGTGGGAGCAGATCCGGCGGCCTGGTCCGCCCATCTGGCTCTGAACTGGCGACAGCTCTAGCCGCCTCGGCGAACAGCTGACATGCCTCGTCCCACAGCAGCCTGCGCGGCTCCTCCACCAGAGCCTGGCGCAGACCCCACAGCAGGCTCATGAGACCCCGCATATCGCGCGCCGGCACGGGTCTGTAGATCCGATCAGGAGCCAGCTGAGTCAGCCTCGACTCGAGCATCTCTCGTTCCTCCTCCCGCATCCTCGCGAGGTGCTGCTGCGGGAGTGGGTGCCCCTGCACGGCCTCACAGTGCGCCAGCTCGGTCAGCGCCTGGAGGACGCGCACCCCGTGTCGCTCCTCTGGTGTGCGCGGCAGCAACGCGGGACAGGGATGGGACGCCCGGACCCAGCGGGCGTCACTGAACGACCAGTGCAGCCAACGGCGGCAGAAGCAGATCGTGATCAGCTCGATGACGCGCGCCCGGGAGTAGTGGTTGTTGATCGCCACGGGGGTGACCTTCATCCACCGCGCCAGCGCCGCAACACTGAACCGGTCCACCCCTCTGGTCTCGAGGACGTGCACCGCGGCGTCGGTCAGGATCTCGGCGTACTGGCGATGATCCGGAATCAAGAAAGGGCTCGAAGACATGTCGCGAGCCTTCCCGCTAGGCCGTGCTCCGATCTGCTCTCCACAGCCCTCGTGTGGGCACGCGCTCCACCGACCTGCCGCCGAGAGTGGGTGAGCGCACATCAACCTGGGAAGTCGATGAGCGCTCATCATCGCCGCCGCTTGATGAACGCTCATCAACCTGCGAACTTGATGAGCACTCACCCACGTTGCGCAGCCGGGTGTGACCTACGGCGAGGTTCGCTGCCAGTAGGCCTCATGACTGGCATGCAGCCAATCGTCGACCCACGTGCGGTCGGGCTCCGCTCGGACCGAGCCGCTCTCGCAGAGCTCGAGCAGCCGCGCCTCGGCCGCGTCGATCTCCGCGAGTACCTCGGGCAGCGCGACCTCGCCTCGACGTACGGCGCGCAGCATGCCGAGGTGCGGCTCGGGCACGGGCAGCGTGATGCGACCGGTGGTGAGCAGCTCGGCGCCCTGCACGCCCAGCCGCAGCGCGTGCATCGCGAACTTGGTGTCGTAGCCGTGGACAGCCACGAGCTCGGGCCGATTGGTGTGGGCACCGCTATCGCCGGTCATCGCAGCTCGCTGAGAACGTAGGTAGCCGACGAACCGCTCGCCCGCCAGGCGGGACACGAACCGCTCCGCGTGCGCGACGAGCTCTGCGCCGATGGGGTCGCGATGAACGACCTCCTCGTCCGGGACGAACAGAGCAAGCAGCACCGTAGGGTTCCCAGCCAGCGCGAGCCGGCACCACTTGCGAGCCGAGTAGACGACGACGTCCAAGTCGCCCGCGCCGGATCGGTTCGCGAGCCCGCCGGGGCGGTCCCAGACCGTGTGCCTCTGATACTGCTCGAACTCGACCCAGCCACCTCCGTCAGGATCACCGTCGGCGGTGATCCCGCGCGGCACCCGCGCCAGCCCGGTGACGTACTGCCGCGGCTCCAAGCAGATGCCCATCTCGTCGCGGTCGTCCTGGCCGCCGATGGCCGTGCCGTGCACCCCGGAACCAACCTGGACTCGAAGGATCAGTCCGGCCTCGGCGATCGCGCGAGCCTCCTCTGAGGCGTGTGGGTGGTCGAAGCCGGGCGGCAACGAGCAATCACCCTCGATCACACTCACCCCGGCCACACCGCGACGCTACCGACGCACGCCGCGACAACGCAGCCGCATTCGGTGCACCCCCGCAGCCGCGAAGTGCCCTAGTCTGCGCCCGTGGCCCGCGAGATCGCCCTGCTCACCAACCCGACGTCCGGCAAGGGCAAGGGCGCCAAGGCGCGGGCCGCCGTCCTCGAGCACCTGAGGGGCGCCGGGCTCACCGTCCGCGACCTGAGCGGGCAGAACGCCGACGAGGCCCTCGACCTCGCCCGGTCCGCCGTCGACGACGGCGTCGAGGCCCTGGTGGTCGTGGGCGGCGACGGGATGGTCCACCTGGGCGCCCAGGCCGTGGCCGAGAAGGGCACCGCGCTCGGGATCATCCCGGCCGGCACCGGCAACGACGTCGCGCGCTACTTCGACATCCCGCGCAAGGACCCGGTCGCCGCCGCTGACGTCGTGATCCGGGGGGCGACCCGGACGGTCGACCTGGCCAGGTCGGGTACCAAGTTCTTCGCCACGGTGCTCGCGGCCGGGTTCGACGCGCTGGTCAACGAGCGTGCCAACCGGATGACGTGGCCGCGGGGCCAGATGCGCTACAACCTGGCCACCCTCGCCGAGCTGCGGGTCTTCAAGCCGCTGCACTACACGCTCGACCTCGACGGCACCCAGCTCACGCTCGACGCGATGCTGGTCGCGGTCGGCAACGGGCCCAGCTTCGGCGGCGGGCTGCGCATCACCGAGGGCGCGATCCTCGACGACGGCATGCTCGACGTCGTGGTGATCAAGCCGATGAGCCGCGGCGGGCTGGTCCGGACCTACCCCAAGCTGTTCAGCGGGACCCACACGACCCACCCGCAGTACGAGCACCACCTGGCCCGCAAGGTCACCGTGGCCTCGCCCGGCATCACGACGTACGCCGACGGCGAACGCTTCGGGGAGCTGCCGCTCACGGTCGAGTGCGCGCCGGGCGCCCTCACGGTCTACGTCTGAGCACCCGCAGGGCCGCGCAGGGCCGTCCGTAGGCTGGTCCCATGAGCACCGGCGAGCTGTCCCCGTCGGAGCGGTACGCGAGGCACATGAAGCACAAGGACCACCCCGTGGTCCGCGACTTCACCTCGCACTACGACTTCCCGCTCGACGACTTCCAGCTCCGCGCCTGTCGTGAGATCGAGGACGGACGCGGGGTGCTGGTCGCTGCCCCGACAGGATCCGGAAAGACCGTGGTAGGGGAGTTCGCGATCCACCTGGCGCTCGAGACCGGCCGGAAGTGCTTCTACACGACTCCGATCAAGGCGCTGAGCAACCAGAAGTACCACGACCTCGTCGAGCGCTACGGCCCCGAGCAGATCGGCCTGCTGACCGGCGACAACGTCGTGAACGCCGAGGCGCCGGTGGTCGTGATGACCACCGAGGTGCTCCGCAACATGCTCTACGCCGGCAGCCGGACCCTGCTCGGCCTCGGCTTCGTGGTCATGGACGAGGTGCACTACCTCGCCGACCGCTCGCGAGGCGCCGTCTGGGAGGAGGTGATGATCCACCTCCCCGAGTCGGTGACCGTCGTCAGCCTCAGCGCCACCGTCAGCAACGCCGAGGAGTTCGGCGAGTGGCTGGAGACCGTGCGCGGCGAGACCACGACCATCGTCGAGGAACGGCGACCGGTCCCGCTCTACCAGCACGTGATGGTCGGACGCCGGCTGCTCGACCTGTTCGCCTCCTCCGACGTCGACGCCGCGGCGGGGTTCGTCAAGGAGGGTGCCCCGGTCAACGGCGAGCTGATGAAGATCGCCCGCGACGACTGGGCCAGTACCCGGCTGATGCGCGACCGCCGGTCGCCCCGCAAGGGCAACCCTGGGTCGTCCAAGGCCAAGTTCTCCAAGGACGGGCGCAACGTCGGCAACGGCCGCCGGGTCTGGATCCCGAGCCGCGCCGAGGTGGTCGAGCGGCTGGACCGCGAGGGGCTGCTGCCCGCCATCGTCTTCATCTTCAGCCGGGTCGGCTGCGACGCCGCCGTCCAGCAGTGCCTGTCGGCCGGCGTACGGCTGACCAGCCCCGAGGAGCGGGACACGATCTACCGCTACGTCGAGGCGGCGTGCCACGACCTGCCGGAGGAGGACCTGCACGTCCTCGGCTACCACGACTTCCTCGACGGCCTGACCCGCGGCATCGCGGCCCACCACGCGGGGATGCTGCCGGCGTTCAAGCACGTGGTCGAGGAGCTGTTCGTGCGCGGGCTGTGCAAGGTGGTCTTCGCGACCGAGACGCTCGCGCTGGGCATCAACATGCCCGCCCGCACCGTCGTGATCGAGAAGCTCACCAAGTGGAACGGCGAGACGCACGCCGACATCACGCCGGGGGAGTACACCCAGCTCACCGGCCGCGCTGGTCGCCGCGGCCTCGACGTCGAGGGCCACGGGGTCGTGCTCTGGCAGCCCGGCATCAACCCGCAGGAGCTGGCCGGACTTGCCTCGACCCGGACCTACCCGCTCCGCTCGTCGTTCCGCCCGTCCTACAACATGGCGGTCAACCTGGTCGACCAGTACGGCCGCGAGACCTCACGGGAGCTGCTCGAGCAGTCGTTCGCGCAGTTCCAGGCCGACAAGGCCGTGGTCGGGCTGGCCCGGCAGCTGCGCAAGGCCGAGGAGGCGCTCCAGGGCTACGCCGAGGCCGCGCACTGCGACCTCGGCGACTTCATGGACTACGCCGGGCTGCGGCGCCGCATCTCCGAGGTCGAGAAGGGGGCCAGCCAGGCCCGGCGGGCGGATCGGCGCGAGGAGGCGATCGAGTCGCTGCGGCTGCTCAAGCGCGGCGACGTGATCGAGGTGCCGACCGGCAAGTTCGCCGGCTACGCCGTCGTGGTCGACCCCAACTGGGACGCCGTCAACCCGCGTCCCTACGTCGTCACGGCCGACCGGCAGGCCCGCCGGCTGGCCCTGATCGACTTCCCGGTGCCGGTCACCTCCGTGTCGACCGTGAAGGTGCCCAAGGCCTTCAACGGCCGCAACCCGCAGATGCGCCGTGACCTCGCCGCTGCGCTGCGGACCCGCACCCACAACCTCGCACCGCCCCCGCCCGGCAAACGGGTGGCCAGGACCGCGGCGCTCGACCCGGCGGTCGAGCAGGAGATCCTGGAGCTGCGCGAGCGGCTGCGGGCGCACCCCTGCCACGCGTGTCCGGACCGGGAGGACCACGACCGCTGGGCTCAGCGCTGGTTCAAGCTGGACCGCGACGCGGCGACCCTGCGGCGCCGGGTCGAGAACCGGACCAACACCGTCGCCCGTCAGTTCGACCGGGTCTGCGACGTCCTCACCTCGCTCGGCTACCTCGAGGCGGCCGGGGGCGAGGTCGCGGTGACCGACCAGGGGCGGCACCTGATGCGTCTCTACTCCGAGCTCGACCTGGTCGCGGCGGAGTCGCTGCGGCTGGGCCTCTGGGACGGCCTCAGCGTGCCCGAGCTGGCCGCGGTGCTCTCGATGCTCGTCTTCGAGGCGCGCCGCGCCGACGATGCCTCGCCGCCGCGGGTGCCCAGCGGCCGGGTCCGCGAGGTGATCACCGAGACGGTCCGGCTGTGGGCGCGGCTCGACGCGCTGGAGCGCGACCACCATCTCGACTTCCTGCGCCAGCCCGACGCCGGCTTCGCGTGGGCGGCCTACCACTGGGCCGACGGCGACGAGCTCGACGACGTGCTCAACGTGGTCGAGCTGGCGGCGGGCGACTTCGTTCGCTGGATGAAGCAGCTGCTCGACCTGGCCGGCCAGGTGGCCGACGCCGCGGGCAGCGGGCCGCTGCGCGACACGGCTCGCGGGGTGGTCACCGCCGTACGCCGCGGCGTGGTCGCCTACTCGTCCCTGGGCGACGACGACTGACGCGGCCCGAGCGGGCTCTCGTGGGTGGCAGCCCCGAGCCACCGGTGCAGCCGATCGCCCGACTCCAGCACCATGAGCTCCGGGGGCTGAGCAGGGCGCTCTGCGCCCGTCTCGAAACTCCGGAGCTCGAGCACCTGGTCGACCACGCGGTGACCCCCGAGCCCCACGGCCGAGTCCAACTCCTCGACGAGCACCGGCAGTCCGTCGCGATGGACATCGGTGCGGGCCAACAGCCGACCCGGACCCTCACCGGTCCGACCCAGGACCAGCGTCTCCCGCAGCACCATACGGGAGTCCGGAGCCAGCTCGACGCGCAGGGACCGGCGTACGTCCGCACCCTCGGAGACCACGAACGGCTCACCGTGCCAGACCAGACAGCCACCCTCCTCGATCTCGATGCGAACGTCCCAACGCGCCACACTGCCCCGCATCGCGTAGGCGACGGTCCCGCCGGGCTCCACCACCTCGAGCGACTGTCCGGCGCCGACGCGCACCGAGACCGTCACCTGGTCGCCGGCCAGCAGGACCGCCTGTTCGGGGACCAGCGCCACCCGGGTGCGGTCCAGCCGGAAGGCCCGCAGGTGGCTGGACCGGACCTCAGTGCGGGTGAGAGTGGGCATGGCTGTGGCTGTGGGCGGCCATCGGGCCCGGGTCGACGGGGACGAGGTGGCCGCCGCGGAACTCGGCCAACCGGTCGGTGACCCAGGCGGCCAGCGCGGCCACCGAGCCGGGGTCGGTCCGCGAGAGGGCGAGGACCGGGCGTCCACCGCGAGCGTGCTCGGCGTCGTGGACCATCTGGTCGACGTCCACCCCGACGTACGGCGCCAGGTCGGTCTTGTTGACGACCAGCAGGTCCGCGCGCTCGATGCCCGGCCCGCCCTTGCGGGCGACGTCGCCGCCCCCGGCGACATCGAGGACGAAGACCTGCACGTCGACCAGCGCGGGGGAGAAGGTGGCGGTGAGGTTGTCGCCGCCCGACTCGACCAGGACGACGTCGAGCGGCGCGAACCGCTCCTCGAGGTCCTCGACCGCGATCAGGTTGGCTGTCACGTCGTCGCGGATCGCGGTGTGCGGGCAGGCGCCGGTCTCGACGCCGACGATCCGCTCGGCCGGCAGCACTCCTGCCGACCGCAGGAACCGGGCATCCTCGTCGGTGTAGATGTCGTTGGTCACCACCGCGAGTCGCAAGGTGCGGGCGAGCTCGCGGCAGATCGTCGCGATGAGCGAGCTCTTGCCGGTTCCGACCGGGCCGCAGACACCCAGCCGCAGCGCCCTGGTAGCGGGGGCTCTCGTGGCGGGGGCTCTCTTGGCGGGCGCCTCGGTGTGGTCAAGCACTGAACAACCTCCTGGTTGTCCGGGCGTGGGCCTGCGCCCAGCCCTCGATCTGCGGTGAGCCGGTGGCCGGGATCTGGTCCGTCTCGGTGAGACCGGCGACCGCCTCGCTCAGCCGGTCGATGTCGGGCAGCAGCTCCAGGCACCACACGGTGGTCTCGGCCGGGTCCAGCGGGAGCAGCTTGAGCGCCGCCGAGAGGACGGCCTGCACGTCGTCGTAGCCCACCACGCGCGCCAGCTCCGCGCTCGGCAGCCCCTGGTGGGCGGCGATCGCGCCCAGCACGAGCGGTCGCGGCGGCTGGGCCCCGGGCGCCCAGCCGGCCACCGCCGACGGCCAGGCGCGCCGGGCCAGCCGCAGCAGACCGCGACCGAGCAGCCGGCTCGTGTCCCGCATCGCGTCGCTGGGCGTGCGCGCCGCCCACGCGATCTCCACCGGCTCCAGCGGGGCGCCCGCGAGCCAGTGGTGGCGAGCGACCACGGCCGAGGCCGCCTCGGTGCGGACCACGGTGGCCAGCCGGGTGCGGCAGTACGCCGGCAGCTCGGCCGGGTCCAGGCCGTGCGCCAGCCCGGGCTCGAGCCCCGCGGACTGCGTGTGGCCGGCAGCCGGCAGCCGGGCGTCGGCGAGCAGCAGGGCGAGGGTCTCCATGGCTCAGAACAGCGAGTACAGCTGCGTGAGGGGCAGCTCGACGGCGGGGGCGGGCTCGACGAGGTCGCCGTCGATGGTGATCGCGAACGTCTCGGGGTCGACGTGGATGTCCGGCAGGGCGTCGTTGTTGACCATGTCCGCCTTGCCGATGTGCCGGGTCACAGTGACCGCAGCCAGCCGGCGCCGCAGCCCCAGCCGGTCGGCGAGGCCGTCCTCGAGCGCCGCCGGGGCCACGAAGGTGACGGCGTGGTCGCTTC
>Ga0268264_10000318_pt1 | contig 76687 bp, 65 predicted proteins | sample KBSSwiS32_FD_190357 | JGI IMG/M metagenome (GOLD analysis project Ga0268264, IMG submission 190357) | Switchgrass rhizosphere microbial communities from Kellogg Biological Station, Michigan, USA - KBS Switchgrass S3-2 (SPAdes) (version 2) | ecosystem: Host-associated > Plants > Roots >... | reverse complement strand
GCGTCACCGCCACATCGTCCAGCACCGCGCGCACCTTGGCGACCGGGCAATTGGCCTCCAGGAACCGACGGGCCTCACCCTTCAAATGCTTCTGATCATCCGAAAAATCGAAATTCATGCGCTATCCTGATGGCCCGCCTGGGCTGCTGGCCAAGGCGGGTCTGAAAATCAGCTAACCCGGTCCCGAAAGGCGGATCAAGCCGCCCGAGCTTCAGCGGACCTCGAAGGACTTGGCCGTCGCCATCACCGCGTCGCGGTTCACCTGGGCGGTGCCGCTCTCGTTGCCCACCTGGGTGTACTTGAGGCCCATCTGCAGGGCGATGGAGCGCCCCACGTCGAGGGACTCCCAGATGGCGCGGACGGTGCCCTGTGTCGCCACCGACGGCTTGGCGGCGATCTTGGCGGCCAGGGCGTGGGCCCGGGTCCAGAGGTTCTCCAGCTTCACCACCTCGGTCACCAGCGAGATGCGCAGGGCCGTCTGGGCGCCGATGCGCTCGTCGTTGCCCAGCACCGCCATGCGCAGCACTTCCGGCAGGGCCACGCGTTGGCGCAGGCCGATGGGCTCCAGGGCCGCCACCATGCCGTAGGTGACGTGCGGGTCGAAGAAGGTGGCGTCCTCCGAGCAGATGACGATGTCGCCCTCGTTGACCCAGTAGAAGGCGCCGCCGGCGCAGATGCCGTGGACCGCCACGACGACCGGCTTCCACAGCCGGTTCTGCTTGGGGCCGAGGAAGTCGCCGGGATCCACCTGGGCGAACAGGTCGTCGTACATCAGCACGCTGCCGCCGGTGCGGTCGCGGACGTCGACGCCGGGGCAGAAGGCGCGTCCCGGGGAGGCGCGGATCACCACGGCGTTGACCTCGTCGTCCTCGCGCAGCGCCTCCCAGACCTGGCGGAATTCCACGCACATCTGGCGGTTGAAGCTGTTGAAGGCCTCCGGGCGGTTGATGGTGATGGTGGCGACCTTGTCGGCGGTCTTCTCGAACAAAATGGTCTGATAGGTCATGAGGTCCTCCGAAATGCGTATCGTTTCAATGAAATAGAGCTCAGCCCTCGCCATAGGTCGGGTTGTGCCAGCCGTCCCAGATCTGCGGCAGCTCGTTGGCGACGCTGTTCGGGAACTTGGCGTCGCGCTTCTCGAAGAAGGATTGGATCCCCTCGACCCGGTCGGCCTGCTTGCCGCGCTCGAACAGGGCGCGGCTCTCGTAGAGGTGGGCGATCATCGGGTGCGAGGCGCCCAGCATCCGCCAGATCATCTGGCGGGTCAGCGCTACCGAAACCGGGGCCGAATTGTCGATGATCTCCCGGGCGATGGCGCGGGCGGCCGGCAACAGGTCGTCCGGCTCGTGGATCGACCGGACCAGGCCGCGATCGAGGGCCTCCTGGGCCGGGAAGATCCGCCCGGTCGTGGCCCACTCGATGGCTGTCGAAGGACCGACGATGCGCGGCAGGAACCAGGTGGAGGAGCCCTCCACGGTGATGCCCCGGCGGGCGAAGATGAAGCCGTAGCGTGCGGTGGTGGAAGCCAGGCGCACATCCATGGGCAGCTGCATCGTGACGCCGACGCCCACCGCCGCGCCGTTGCAGGCGCCGATCACGGGCTTGAGGCTCTCATAGATCCGCAGGGCCACGCGGGCGGCGCTGTCGCGCGGCGCAGGTTCGCCGGGCAGCGGGTCGGCCTTGGTGAAGGTGTCGGTCCCGCCGGACAGGTCGGCGCCCGAGCAGAAGGCCTTGCCGGTCCCGGTGACGATCACGGCTCCCACCGCATCGTCGGCGTCGGTGGCGTCGAACGCGGCGATGAGGTCTTCCATCATCTGCGCGTTGTAGGCGTTCAGCTTGTCCGGACGGTTCAGCGTGATGGTCGCGATCCCGTCTTCCAGAGCGTAGAGCAGGGTCTCGAAAGTCGGCGCAGACATCAGGCGTCTCTCGTCTTTTGGCAGGCGGAACGGCTCCCGGCGAAGCCGCAAGCGGGCACCCATTGCATCTTCCGGGACGCCGAGCAATATCGCCCACAAGCGACGCCAACGATCGTTGGAAGCAGGCAAATTCGGCGGATTCGTCGGCGTAAAGCCGGGGTCGCGGGGCAGGGAGACTCGACGGAATGCACCCCTACGTCTGGGCGAAAGAGACGCCGGATAAGCCGGCGTACATCATGGCGTCCACCGGCCAGGCGGTGACCTACCGCGAGCTCGACGATCGCTCCAACCAGGGCGCGCAGCTGTTCCGGTCGCTGGGTCTGCAGTCCGGCGACAGCATTTCGATCATGATGGAGAACAACGCCATCTACTACGAGGTGCTCTGGGCGGCGGAGCGCTCGGGCCTGCGCTACACGGCGATCTCGTCGCGGCTGACCGCGGGAGAGCTCGAGTACATCCTGCAGGACTCCGGCGCGAAGGCGTTCGTCGTCTCGAGCGCCATGGCCGAAGTCGCGGCTGACGCCGTCAAGGGCCTGCCCGGCGTGGCCTGTTTCATGACCGGCGGCGCCGTCCCGCCGTTCCAGTCGTTCGAAGAGGCCCGCGGCCGCTTTCCCGCCGAACCTATCCCCGACGAGACGCCGGGAGGCTCGATGCTCTATTCGTCGGGCACCACCGGGCGGCCGAAAGGGGTGTTCCGGGCGTTGGCGCGGACAAGCCTCTTGGACGCCGACCCGATCACCGAGCGGGGCAAGGCGTATTACGGCATGGACCAGGACACGGTCTATGTTTCACCGGCGCCCCTGTATCACGCCGCGCCGCTCGGCTGGTCGATGGCCGTCCAGAGGATGGGCGGGACGGTGATCCTGATGGAGAAGTTCGACGCCGAGCAGACGCTGGCGTTGATCGCGCGCCACAAGGCGACCCATGGCCAGTTCGTGCCGACGCACTTCGTGCGGATGCTCAAGCTTCCGCAGGACGTCCGCGACAAGTATGAGCATTCGTCGCTGAAGGCCGCCTTCCACGCCGCCGCGCCATGCCCGGCGCCCGTGAAGCAGCAGATGATCGACTGGTGGGGCCCGATCATCCACGAGTACTACGCCGGCACCGAGGGCAACGGCATCACCATGCTCGACTCCCACGAGTGGCTGGCCCACCGGGGCTCGGTCGGCCGGGCGATGATCGGCGAGGTGAAGATCTGCGACGACGAGGGCGAGCCGCTGCCGCCGCGCACCGAGGGCCTGGTCTATTTCGCCGGCGGCCCCGCGTTCGAATACCACAACGCCCCGGAGAAGATCGCCGACGCCACCAACAAGTACGGCTGGACGACGCTGGGCGACGTGGGCTGGGTGGACGAGGAGGGCTACCTCTACCTCACCGACCGCAAGAGCTTCATGATCATCTCCGGCGGGGTGAACATCTATCCGCAGGAGCTGGAGAACCTGCTGATCACCCATCCCAAGGTGGCCGACGCCGCCGTGGTCGGCGCGCCCGACGAGGAGATGGGCGAGAAGGTGGTGGCGGTGATCCAGCCGCTGGATCCGGCCGACGCGGGCGATGCGCTGCGCAAGGAGCTGATGGCCTTCTGCCGGGCGAACCTCTCCGGGGTGAAGGCGCCCCGACAGATCGATTTCTCGCCAGAGCTGCCGCGACATCCGACCGGCAAGCTCTACAAGCGCCTGATCCGCGACGCCTATTGGGCCAAGTCGGACTCGAAGATCGTCTGAGCCGCCGACAGACGCGGCTCTGCAGTGAAACGCGGGCGCAGCGCAAGACTGCAGGCCCCGAAGGATTGGTGTCGAATGCTGGACCTGGAAACCATCAAGCGCGACCGTGAAGCGCGCAAGGCCTATTGGCGCGAGCGCGGCGTCTACGCCGACTACACCTACGCCGATGCGCTCCGCGATGGCGCGGAGATGTTCGGCGACACCCACGTGATCTATCACTCCCACGTGCGTCCGCTCACTGCCACGGTCAAGGAGACCTACGACGCCTCGGAGCGGCTAGCGACGGCGTTCCACAAGCTTGGCCTGGGGCGGGGCGACAGGATCGCGGTGATGCTGCCCACCTGGTACGACGCGGTGCTGGCCTATCAGGCCGCGTTGAAGCTGGGCATGGCGGTCATCCCGATCGTCGCGATCTATGGCGGTCGCGAACTCGGGTTCATCATGCGCCAGACCGGCGCCAAGGCGCTGCTGGTTCCCGACGCCTGGCGCGGTCACGACTACCTGGAGCGGGTCAAGGCGGCCGGGGACCTGCCGGCGCTGAAGCACCTGATGGTCGTGGGCAAGACGATCCCGCCGGGGGCGCTGGATTGGGACGCGTTGCGCGCCGAGAGCTCGACCGACTATCCGCGGGGCCAGGCCGACGCCGACGATGTGTGCTGCATCATCTACACGAGCGGGACCACCTCTGACCCTAAGGGCGCCAAACACACGCACAACACGCAGCTCTGTGACATCAACGCCGCCCGCGCCCAGGGCGGCCCCGACTTGGCGTCCCAACACCGGGGGCCGATCGGCGACGGGCCGGTGCTGCAGGTCTTCCCGGCCGGCCATATCGCCAGTTGGCTCGGCATGCTGCGGCCGTTCCTCTTCGGCGGCGCCGCCGTGTGCATGGACCAGTGGGTGCCGGAAGAGGCGGTCGAGCTGATCGAAAAATACAAGGTGTCGTCATCCACCGGCACGCCGATCTTTCTGTCCACCATCATGAAGGCGGCTGAGGCGTCCGGCGCGGACATCTCGTCGCTTAAGCGCTTCAGCCTGGGCGCCTCGGCGATCACGCCCGAGAACATCCGCTGGACCGACCAGCTCGGTTTCCCCTCCGGGCGCACCTACGGGATGACCGAGCATCCGGTGGTCTCGACGGCGGCCATCACCGACAACTTCGAGCGACGGGCCAACACGGACGGCCTGATCACGCCCCGCAACGAGGTGAAGATCATCGACGACAATGAACAGGAGCTGCCGATCGGCCAGACGGGCGAAGTCTGCACTCTGGGGCCGCGGCTGTTCATGGGCTACGTCGACGAGGAGGTGGACAAGGTCACCTTCCTGCCCGGCGGCTGGTACAAGTCCGGCGACATCGGGCGCATGGACGAGCAGGGCTACCTGACCATCACCGACCGCAAGAAGGACATCATCATCCGCGGCGGGGAGAACATCTCCGCCAAGGAAGTGGAAGACCTGATGGCCACCATTCCCGCTGTGGTGGAATCGGCGGTCGCCGCGGCGCCGGACAAGGAGATGGGCGAACGGGTCTGCGCCTTCGTGGTGCTTCGGCCAGGGACGTCGCTGACCCTTGCCGAGGTGGACGCCCATTTCCGGGCGCAGGGCGCCACACGGCAGAAGACCCCGGAGAAGATCGTCATCGTCGAGGACTTCCCGCGCACCCCATCGGGCAAGATCAAGAAGGTGGAGCTGCGCCGGCAGCTGCGCGACGCGGCGGCGCAGGCGTGAGCTACCTCAACGAGACCGTCCGCGGGCTCCTGAGGGACAAGGCCGGCGAGCCGGGCCTGCAGTTCCACGGCGACTGGCGCACCTGGGGCGACATGGATCGCCTGATCCGCGGGCTCGACGAACACTTTGCGCGCCTGGGGACCGCCGAATGGACGCCGGTGGGCTGCGTGCTGCGCAACACGCCCGAACACGTCACGGCGCTGATCGGCCTGGTCACCGGCGACCGCTGCATGGTCACGCTCAACGCGCTGCTGCCCGACGACAGGCTCGCCGCCGACGTCCGCGCCGTGCGCCCGCCGGTGGTGATCGCCGCGGCGCAGGACTGGGCGCGGCCCGCGCTCCGTGACGCCGCAGCCGACGTGGGCGCGGCGGGCCTGTCGCTCACCGGCGACCTTGCGAACCCCGTCGAGGCCGTGCCTGGCCTCGAGACGGTTGGCGCCGGGCCGCACCTCGCGGCCCAGGACGGCGTCTCGATCCTGATGCTCACCTCCGGGACCACAGGCCCGCCCAAGCGCGTGCCCCTCAGACATGCGGTGCTGGAGCGCCAGCTTCGGGCGGCGGCCACGGGCGCGCGGCACGACGGCGCGGCCGACGCCCAGACCATGACCGAAGGCGCCAGGGAAGGGGCGGCGATCCTGCACGGCTCGCTGGTGCACATCAGCGGCGTCTGGGGCGTGATGACCTCGACCATGGCGGGGCGTTCCATGTGCCTCCTGGAGAAGTTCACCGTGCCGGCCTGGCGCGCGGCGATGGCGGAGCACAGGCCGGCTTCGCTGGGCGCGTCGCCCGCGGCGTTGCGGATGATCCTCGACGCCGACATCCCGGCCGAGGAGCTGCGTTCGCTCAAGACCATCGGCGTCGGCGCGGCCGGCGTCGACCCCGGCATCGTCGACGCGTTCCTGGAACGCTACGGCCTGCCGGTGCTGCCGAACTACGGCGCGACGGAGTTCGCCGGCGCGGTGGCGAGCTGGCCGTTGGCGGAGTTCCACGCCCGCTGGCGCGAGAAGCGCGGGGCCGTAGGCCGGGTCCACAAGTACAACGACGCCCGCGTCGTCGATCCCGACACCGGCGAGGCGCTGCCGTTCGGGACAGAGGGGATCCTGGAACTGAAGGGCTACTCCATCAACCAGGACGGCGAATGGGTCCGGACCAGCGATCGCGCGGTCCTGGACGAGGAGCGCTACCTCTGGATCAAGGGCCGGGCCGACAACGCCATCAACCGCGGCGGCTTCAAGGTGCAGCCGGATGACGTGGTGAAGGTGCTTCAGACCCACCCGGCGGTTCACGAAGCTTCGGTGGTGGGCCTTCCGGACCGCCGGCTGGGCCAGGTTCCGGCCGCGGCGCTGGTGCTCAAGCCCGGCGCCGAGCAGCCGGCGGAGGCCGAGCTCGAGGCCCTGATCCGCGCGAACCTGATGGCCTATTGCGTGCCGGTCGCCTACCGCTTCGTGGACGAGCTGCCGCGCACCCCGTCCCTGAAGGTCAGCATGCCGGCGGTGCGGGAGCTGTTCGCTCAGTAGGGACCTACAGGCTCCGCGCCACCAGCATCCGCAGGATCTCGTTGGAGCCGCCGTAGATGCGGGTCACCCGGGCGTCGCGGAACATCCGTGCGATCGGGTACTCCTCCATGTAGCCGTAGCCGCCGTGGAACTGCAGGCATTCGTCGATCACCTTGCCCTGCAGGTCGGTGGCCAGCAGCTTGGCCATCGAGGCCTGGGTGGTGGTCAGCTCGCCTTTGAACAGCAGCTCGGTGCAATAGTTGACGAAGGCCTTGGCGGCCGCCGCCTGGGTCTTCAGGTCGGCCAGCTTGAACTGGGTGTTCTGGAACGACAGGATCGGCTGGCCGAACACCTTGCGGTTCTTGACGTAATCGAGCGTGGTCTCCAGCGCCATCTCGATGCTGGTGATGGCGTCCAGGGCGATGACCAGCCGCTCGCGCGGCAGCTCGGTCATCAGCTGGCGGAAGCCCAGGCCCTCCTCGAGGCCCAGCAGGTGGTCGGCGGGCACGAAGACGTCGTCGAAGAACAGCTCCGAGGTGTCGGCGGCGTCATTGCCGATCTTGTCGAGCTTGCGTCCGCGGCGGAAGCCCTCGGCCTTCTCGGTCTCCACCACCAGCAGCGAAATGCCCTTGGCCTTCTCGTTGGGGTCGGTCTTGGCGACCACCACGACGAAATTGGCCAGCTGGCCCGAGGAGATGAATGTCTTGGCGCCGTTGATCCGGTAGCCGTTTCCGTCCTTGATCGCCGTGGTGCGGATGTTCTGCAGGTCCGAGCCGACGGACGGCTCGCTCATGGCGATGGCGGTGATCAGGTCGCCGTTGCTGAGGCCCGGCAGCCAGCGGTGCTTCTGCGCTTCCGTGCCGTGCGCCACCACGTAGGGCACGATGATGCCGTTGTGCAGCGAGACCGCGAAACCGGAGACGTCCTTGCGCGTGGCCTGGTTGAACACCACCAGGTCATGGCGGAAATCGCCGCCCTGGCCGCCATACTCGGCGGGCACGGAGACGCCGAGCAGCCCCGCCTCGCCGGCTTCCTTCCAGAACGCCCGCTCCACCATGCCGTCCTCGCGCCACCTGGCGGTGCGTTCGGGCGGAGCGTGCTCGTCGAAGAACTTGCCGACGCTGTCGGAGAAGATGCGGATCTCTTCGTCCGCCATGAAGGCGGGGGGCGGGACTTCGAGGATGCTCACGTCGGTTCCTTCTGGAAGGACGACGGGCGCCGACGGCCTTGACCGCCGACGCCCGCGGGGCAGGTTCGCGGATCAGCCGCGCTTCGACAGCTCCCAGTGGCGGGCCATCATCTGGGCCGAGCGCTGGGCGAGGTCGTCGGGAACGTTCGGATAGATCGGCAGGCCGCCGGTCTTCGAGGGCAGGGCGATGGCGGCCGTGCCGATCACCGTCACCTCGTCGCGCTGGTTCCTGAACTGCACCTGCACGTCCACCATCGAGCGGCCGCTCTCCTGGCGCTTGGCCACCACCTGGCCGGTGATGATCTGCCGGTCGCCCATGTAGTTGAACTTGCGGATCTCGTCGTGGACGTGGAGCACCACCGCGTCGTCGCCGCACCAGTCGGTGATGTAGTGGTAGAGGTAGTTCTCGCGCATCACCCCGTAGTCGTAGGCCATGGGATTGCCGATCGCCTGGGCCCACTTCGGATCCCAATGCAGGCGCTGGGCGACGTCGGGAACGCCATATTCGTTCTTGATGTAGAAGGGGGCGATCCGCTTGCGGTTCTTGTGGGCGAGCCGGCCCACCGTGGGCGCATAGGGCACGAAGCCGTAGCCGCCGGCGTGGAAGCAGATCACGTCGGTGACGGTCAACGGACCCTTGGCCATGGTCCCCAGGCTGTCGCCGACGTTGACGTCCTCGTAATAGCGCTTCTCGGGGCCCTGGACCTTCTCGGCCTCATAGATGGCGTCGAGCTCGGCGATGTCGGCGTCGGTGTAGACCGCCGGCTCGATGGCCGAGTACTTGCCCTTCTTGGCGGCGGTCTTGCGTTCGGTGAGGATGCGCAGGATCCGGTAGACGCCGACCACCTCGCCGCGCTGGTTCACCTTCACGTCGCGGCGGATCTGGATCACCGAGCGGCCGGCGAACTCGGAGGGCTTCACCTCCAGGCTCTCCTCGCCGTTGTAGGAATAGAGCGTGTCGCCGGGATAGATCGGCCGATACCAGTCCCAGGTGGAGCCCGAGACGAAGACGTGGACGCCGCGGAACAGGCTCTTGGTCCGCTCCTTCAGCTCCGCGCTCATGGGATCGCCGTTCATCGGCGCATTGATGACGCCGGCCATCATGCCGGGCGCGACCACGCCGCCCCAGCGGGTCTTGCGGGCGTAATCCGGGTCGCAGTGCAGGGGATTGTCGTTGCCGCAGCCGTGGGCGAAGTTGCGGATGTTGTCGGTGGTCGCCGTCTGGATGTACTCGCGCGACTTGGCGGCGACGTCGACGCCCACCAGCAGCCGGGCGCGCTCGATGTCGGCGTCGGTGATGGCGTAGCTGACCGCCTTCTCCCAATCCTTGTCGATGGCGTCCTTGCGTTCGGTTTCGGTGGTGTCTGCGCTCATATGCGTCGTCCCTGACGGCCGCCCGTCCCGCGTAGGGACCGGTCTCGGCGGAAAATTGCTCAATGGAAGCTGGGGTATATAGGCCGCCCTCGGGGCTGGAAAGCCGGACGGACGAAGCTTTGCGCGCATCCCGGCCAGGCGCTTGTGGCCGGAGGATGAAGGCCATATCCAGGATCGCAAGCGCGCCCTCCCGTGACCGGCGCCCGTGATCCGCAGGAAACGCCGCCCGATGACCCCGTCAGAACCTCGCCTCGCCTGCACCGTCCTCCTGGTCCGCGACCGCAGCGGCCTGGAGGTGCTGATGGTCGAACGCCACGAGAACCAGGATTTCGCCTCGGCCCTGGTGTTCCCCGGCGGCCTGGTCGACGAGGACGACGGCTTCGACGCCTGGGGGCCGCTGACCATCGCCCACGAGAGCCTGACGCCGACCGAGCGCGCGGTGCGCGTGGCGGGCTTCCGCGAGCTCTACGAAGAGACCGGCGTCCTGCTCACGGACGCCGACGGCCCGCCACTGAAGGAGGCGCCGCATCCGGGCGAAGGCTCGTTCCTGGAGCTGGTGGGGCGGATCGGGGCGCGCCTCGACCTGGACGCCATGCATCCCTTCGCCCACTGGATCACGCCGGTGATGGCCCCCAAGCGCTACGACACCCACTTCCGGCTGTGCGGCCTGACCACCGAGCTCACCGCCATCTCCGACGGCAGCGAGACGGTCGCGGTGGAGTGGATCCGGCCGAAGGACGCCCTCGAGCTGGCCAAGGCCGGGGAGCGCAAGGTCCTGTTCCCCACGCGGTTGAACCTCGAGATGGTCGGCGCGTCAGGCTCCGTGGAGGAGGCGATCGAGGCGGCCAGGGCGCGCACCATCGTCACCGTCTCGCCGCGGATGGAGACGCGAGCGGACGGGAAGTGGCTGGTGATCCCGCCCGAGGCCGGCTACGGCGTCGCCGAGGAACGCGCCAGCAGGATGGCGTAGCTAGGGGCCCCGCGCCTCGGCCCGGATCACCGCTTCGCGCATCGGCTTCATCCCGATGATGAACAGCACGCAGGCGATCGGCGCGACCGTGAGGAAGGTCAGGCTCAACGAAAAGATCAGCTTGGCCTCGTCGCGGAACACGTAGTCCGTGTAGAAGGCGGTGATCGAGGGGCCCGCGATCCCACCGATCAGGCCGTAGATGACCAACATCACGGCGGTGACCCGGCCGCGCAGGGCGCTGGGCGTGATCACTTGCAGGGCCGCATGCTGGACGGCCGCGAAATTCATGAAGAACTTGATGGGCGCGTAAAGCGCCAGGAAAACCAGGGCGTTGGGCGAGAATGGCGCCACGATCGCGCAAAGCGAGATGACCAGCGCGCCCATGGCGTAGTAGCGCAGGTGCGCGTCCTTGCGGCCCTTCGAGAGCATGCGGTCCACGGTCATTCCGTTGACCAGCTGGCCGCCGATGCCGAAGACCGCGGTGAAGAGGCCAAGCGCGGCCCCCGTCTGTCCGATGGTCCATCCATAGCTGCGCTGAAGGACGGTGGGCAGCCAGGCGAGCTGGGCGGCCGTGGCGAGGTAGAGGAGCCCGAAGCCAGCGATGTAGCAGGTCAGGTAGGCGCGGTTCTCGCGAAGGAAAGCGAACACCTCGCTCCACGGGGCCTGCGGCTGAACCGCGCTCTCCATCCGTTTGGCGCGCTTCGGCTCGGCGATGAAGAGCACCATCACGGCCACGAGGAGACCGGGAAGGCCGGTCACGATCAGCGCGATCTGCCAGGCGTCGAGGTGGCCCAGGACCGGCACGGTCATGCCGTCGCTGGCCCAGGTGAGGACGGCGCCGCCGATGCCCAGGGCCGCGGCGCCGCCCAGGATCGTGCCGCAACTGAAGATGCCGAACACGGTCCCCAGCTTGTGCCTGGGAAACATGTCGCCAATAATTGCATTCGCCGTAGGTCCGAGGGCGGCCTCGCCGATGGCGACGCCGATACGGGCCGCCATCAGCGTGTTCATCGAATCGGACAGGCCGCCCGCCGCCGCCGCCAGCGACCAGATGACCACGCCCCCAAAGAGCACCAGCTTGCGGGAAAAGCGGTCCGCCAGATAGCCGAACGGTATGGCGAAGATCAGCAGGGCGAAACCGAAGGCGGCGCCCTGGATGACGCCGATCTGACTGTCGGTCAGCAGGAGGTGCGTCTTGATGGGCCTGACCATCAGCGAGATGATCTGCCGGTCGAGGAAGCCCAGGAAGGTGACGCAGAGCAGGATCGCCAGGCTGATCCAGGCCGACAGCGGCACGACGTCGCGCTTGGCGCCGGGCGCCGCAGCCTGCGCGGCAGGGATGTCCATGCTTCCTCCCGCGCGGTGGTCCGCGTCTGTTGTCTCGACTAGATCGCAAGTCCGGCGCGGGCGCCATAGGCGCCGCGGAATCAGGCCAGCTGCTCGACCTCGTCCGGCGTGCTGACCGTGACATCGAGGTCGGTGACGATGCCCGTGGAGATGGAATAGACCCACCCGTGGACGGAGATCTCCTGGCCGCGGGCCCAGGCGTCCTGCACGAAGACGTCGGAGCCGACGTTGAACACCTGGCGCATGACGTTCAGCTCACACAGGCGATCGAGGCGGGCGCGTTCGTCCGGGAGCGCGTCCAGTTCGCAGCGGTGCTCGCGATGCACTTCGCGGATCGGGTGCAGCCAGTGGTCCACCAGGCCGCGCCGCTGGCCGTCCACGGCCGCGGCCACGCCGCCACAGCCGTAGTGGCCCACCACCATGATGTGCTTCACCTTGATCACGTCGACCGCGAACTGGAGCACCGAGAGGTAGTTGGCGTCCTGCGGCGGGGCGAGGTTGGCCACGTTGCGGTGGACGAACAGCTCGCCGGGATCCAGGTCGACGATCTCATTGGCCGGCACGCGGCTGTCGGAGCAGCCGATCCACAGGTACTCCGGCGCCTGCTGGCCTTCCAGGCGCTTGAAGAATCCCGGGTCGGCGTCGACCTTTCGCTGCGCCCAGGCGCGGTTCTTGGCTTTGAGGTTTTCCAGCACGGCTGCGTCCTTACGGTTTCGCCGGGCCCGCCGCAATCCTGCCGGGACGGAAGGGCCCCGAGAACGGCGGTGCGCCCGGATTTCGTCCACGCTCGCCGTGCTCGTTCGCCCGACTTGAGCATTGCGGGCGCGACGGCTAGGTGAACGACGCCGGAGGCGACGCGCCAATGATGCTGAGCGAAACCCAGATCCTGATCCGTGACGCGGTCCGCGAATTCGCGCGCGCCGAGATCGCGCCGCAGTCCCGCGCCTTCGAGACGGCGGGCGGCTATCCGGAGGACCTGTTCCCACGCCTGGCCGAGCTGGGGCTGACCGGCATGACCGCGCCGGTCGAGGTCGGCGGGGCGGGGGCGGACTATGTCTCCTACGCGCTGGCCCTGATCGAGATCGCCGCGGCGGACGGGGCGCTCTCCACCATCCTGTCTATCCAGAACTCGCTGATCGTGGCGGCCATCCTGAACCACGGGACATCCGCCCAGCAGGCGCGCTTCCTGCCGGACCTGCTGGCGGGCAAGGCCGTGGGCGCCTTCTGCCTGACCGAGTCCAACGCCGGCTCCGACGCCGCGGCCCTGCGCACGACCGCCAAACCGACGGCGGACGGCTACCTGCTGAACGGATCGAAGCAGTTCATCACCTCGGGCGGCTCGGCCAAGCTGGCCATCGTCTTCGCGGTCTCGGACCCGGCGGCCGGCCGGCGCGGGATCAGCGCTTTCCTGGTCCCCACCGACAAGCCGGGCTTCTCTGTCGCCAAGGTGGAGGAGAAGCTGGGCCTCGGCGCCTCCGATACCTGCGCGCTCACCTTCGACGACGTGGCCCTGGAGCCCGACCTGCTGCTGGGCGCGGAAGGAGAGGGCTACAAGATCGCGCTCGCCAACCTCGCCGTCGGCCGGGTGGGCATCGCCGCCCAGGCGGTGGGCATGGCCCAGGCGGCGCTGGAGATCGCCGTGGCCTACGCCAAGGACCGCACGTCCTTCGGCAAGCCGATCATCGAGCACCAGGCGGTGGGCTTTCGCCTCGCCGACCTGGCCACCCGCCTGGAGGCCAGCCGCCAGCTGGTGCTGCACGCCGCGGCGATGAAGGACGCGGGCGAGCCGGCGCTCACCGAGGCCTCGATGGCCAAGCTGTTCGCCTCCGAGGCCGCCGAGGCCATCTGTTCCGGCGCAATCCAGACCCTCGGCGGCTACGGCTATCTCGAGGAGTTCGGCCTCGCCAAGATCTACCGCGACGTCCGGGTCTGCCAGATCTACGAAGGCACTTCGGATATCCAGCGCATGGTCATCGCCAGAGCGCTTTAGGAGCATTTCATGAGCCGCACCGACCCCATCGTCATCGCTTCCTACGCCCGCACGCCGATGGGCGGGTTCCAGGGCGTGCTGGCCCCCGTCAAGGCGACCGAGCTGGGGTCGGCCGCCGTGCGCGCCGCCGTCGAACGCGCTGGCGTCAGCCCCGAGGCCGTCGAGCAGATCTTCATGGGCTGCGTGCTGCCGGCCGGCCTCGGCCAGGCGCCCGCCCGCCAGGCGGCGCTGGGCGCGGGCCTACCGAAGTCAGTGCAGGCGACGACGGTCAACAAGATGTGCGGTTCGGGCATGCAGGCGGCGATCCACGCCCACGACGCCCTGGCCGCCGGAACCGCCGACGTCATCGTGGCGGGGGGCATGGAGAGCATGACCAACGCCCCGTACCTGCTGCTGAAACACCGCTCGGGCGCGCGGATCGGCCACGACACCGCCTTCGACCACATGTTCCTGGACGGGCTGGAGGACGCCTATGAGCCCGGCCGGGCGATGGGCTCCTTCGCCGAGGACAGCGCGCGCAGCTACCAGTTCACCCGCGAGGCCATGGACGAATACGCCATCAGCTCGCTGAGCCGCGCTCGCACGGCCACCGAGACCGGCGCCTTCGCCCGCGAGATCGTCCCGGTGGAGGTGGCGGGCCGCAAGGGCAAGGAGACGGTTTCGCAGGACGAGCAGCCGATGAAGGCCGATCCGGCGAAGATCCCGACGCTGAAGCCGGCGTTCGCCAAGGACGGGGCGATCACGGCGGCCAACTCCAGTTCGATCAGCGACGGCGCGGCGGCCCTGGTGTTGACCCGGGCCTCGGTCGCCGAGAAGCTGGGCCTGAACGTCGTCGCCCGGATCGTCAGCCACGCCGCCCACGCCCATGAACCGGGCCTCTTCACCACCGCTCCCGTGCCGGCGGTGAGGAAGGCGCTGGTCCGCGCCGGCTGGACTATCGACGATGTGGACCTGTTCGAGATCAACGAGGCCTTCGCCGCCGTGGCGATGATCGCCGAGCGCGACCTGGCGATCCCGCGCGAGAAGCTGAACGTCAACGGCGGCGCCTGCGCGCTCGGTCATCCGATCGGCGCCAGCGGCGCGCGGATCCTGGCGACGCTGATCGCGGCGCTGGAGGTTCGGAACCTGAAGCGCGGCGTGGCCAGCCTGTGCATCGGCGGCGGCGAGGCCACGGCCATGGCGGTAGAGCGCGTCTAGCCCCATCAAGGCGACAGACGACCGGAAGAGACGAGGGAGGAGAGCGGATGGACCTGGATTTCTCGGACGACCAGAAGCAGTTGCGCGAGACTGTGCGGCGCTTCCTGACCGACCGCTGCCCGCCCACCGCCGTGCGTGCGATCCTGGAGGGACCCGAGCCCTTCGATCGCGCCGTCTACAAGGGCCTGGCCGAGATGGGCGTGCTGGGCGCGGCGATCCCCGAAGAATACGGCGGCGTCGGCCTGGGCCATCTGGAGCTGTGCGTCCTGGCCGAGGAACTGGGCCGCGCCGACGCGCCCGTGCCGGTGTCGTCCTCCATCTACCTGGCCGCCGAGTTCCTGCTGGCCGCCGGCTCCGAGGCGCAGAAGCAGGCGTGGCTGCCCAGGCTCGCCGGCGGCGAAGCCATCGGGACCTTCGCCTTCGCCGAGCGCCCCGGCCGGGTCACGCCGGCCGCGATCCAGGCCAAGGTCGAGGGCGGCAAGCTGACCGGCGAGAAGGTCCCGGTCCCGGACGGCGACGTGGCCGACGTCGCCGTGGTCGCGGCGCGCTCCGGCTCCGATGTCTCGCTGTTCCTCGTCGACCTCAAGGGCGCGGGCGTGCGCCGTGAGGCCGTCGAGACCATCGATCCCACCCGCAGCCACGCGCGCATCACCTTCGATGGCGCAGCGGCCGAGCCGCTGGGCGCGGCCGGGCAGGGCTGGCCGGTCATCGAGCAGGTGCTGGACCGCGCCGCGGTGCTGATCGCGTTCGAACAGGTGGGCGGCGCCGACCGGGCGCTGGAGATGGCCCGCGACTACGCCCTCGACCGGATGGCGTTCGGCCGCCAGATCGGCTCGTTCCAGGCCATCAAGCACATGCTGGCCGACATGTACGTCGCCGCGACCCTCGCCCGCTCCAACGCCTACTACGGCGCCTGGGCGCTCTCCACCGACGCGGCCGAGCTTCCGATCGCGGCGGCCACGGCGCGGGTCTCGGCCACTCAGGCCTTCCAGCACTGCGCTAAGAACAACATCCAGGTGCACGGCGGCATGGGTTTCACCTGGGCCTTCGACTGCCACCTCTACTACCGCCGCTCGAACCTGCTGGCGCTGGCGCTGGGGTCGCTCTCCACCTGGGAGGACACCCTGATCGAGCGGATGCGGCGCCAGAACGCCCCGGCGGCGGCGTGAAGCCAGGAGATTTGCGATGAATTTCGACGACACCCCCGAAGAAGCCGCCTTCCGCGCCAAGGTCCGCGCCTGGCTCGACGCCAACGCGCCCAAGCATCTGGAGAGCGAGCTTCGCAACGCGGGCTTCGGGTCTAACGGCGTCACCTCCGAAGACCCGATGGCCGCCTCCAAGGCCTGGCAGAAGAAGAAGCAGGCGGCCGGCTATGCCTGCCTGCACTGGCCCAAGGAGTACGGCGGCGGCGGTTTCACCCCCATCGAGCGGGTGATCTGGAGCCAGGAGGAGGGGCCCTATACGGCCCTCAGCGGCTTCTTCACCATCGGCCACGGCATGTGCGGCCCGACCGTGATGGCCTGGGCCAGCGAGGACCAGAAGCGCGAGCTGCTGCCGCCGCTGGCGTCCGGCGAGGTGATCTGGTGCCAGCTGTTCTCCGAACCGGCCGGCGGCTCGGACCTGGCGGGCCTGCGCACGCGCGCCGAGAAGGCCACGGACGGCTCCGGCGACTGGATCGTCAACGGCCAGAAGATCTGGACCAGCGGCGCCCAGCACTCGGACTGGGGCCTGCTGATCACCCGGACCGATCCGGACGTGGCCAAGCACAAGGGCCTGACGATGTTCTTCCTGCGGATGGACACGCCCGGCGTCGAGATCCGGCCGATCAAGCAGGCGAACGGCCAGTCGGGGTTCAACGAGGTCTACTTCACCGACGTGCGCATCCCCGACGCCCAGCGGCTGGGCAAGGTGGGGCAGGGGTGGGAGGTCTCGCTCACCACCCTGATGAACGAGCGGCTCTCCATCGGCTCGGGCATGCCCACGGGCTTTCCGGAGCTGTTCGCCTACTGCATGGAGGCTCAGGTGGACGGCCGGCCGGCGGTGGACGACCGGATGGTGCGCTCGAAGCTGGCGGCCTTCGCCGTCAAGGCCAGCGGCCTGAAGTACACGAGCATGCGGGCGATTACCGCGCTGTCCAAGGGTCAGACGCCGGGGCCGGAGAACTCCATCGGCAAGCTGGTGGCCGGCGCCTCCATGCAGGAGCTGGCGATGTTCGCGCTGGATCTGATGGGCCAGGGCGGCGTGCTGCAGGGCGACGACCAGCCCGAGGCCAACAGCCGGTTCCAGGCCATGCTGCTGCGCTCGCCCGCCACCCGGATCGAGGGCGGCTCGGACGAGATCTTGCGCAACATCATCGCCGAGCGGGTGCTGGGCCTGCCGGGCGACATCCGCGTCGACAAGAACGTGCCGTTCCGCGACATCCCGACCAAGGGCCGGGCCTGATGAGCCTCGCGCCCAACCTCGCCTTCGACCTGACGGGCCACGGCATCCGCGTCGACGACGCCCGGCACGGCAGGTGAAGCCCGTGGACGCAGCGACGTTCGAGGACGATCTCTTCTACGAGTGGGGCAAGGAAAAGCCGCTCCGGCACGACCCCATCAAGGCGATCGTCGCGCCCAGGCCCATCGGCTGGATCTCGACGGTGGACCCGCAGGGGCGGCCCAACCTCGCGCCTTACAGCTTCTTCAACAACTTCTCCTCCAGCCCGCCCATCGTCGCCTTTTCCACCGAGATCGAGAGCGACAGCGTGGACAACGCCGAGGCGACGGGGGAATTCGTGTTCAACCTGGTGAGCCTGGACCTGGCGCAGTTGATGAACGCCAGCTCCGAAGGTTTCCCGCCCGGGGTGAGCGAATTCGAGATGGCCGCGATCGAGATGGCGCCCTCCCGGCTGGTCAAGCCCCCGCGCGTCGCCGCGAGCCCGGCGGCGCTGGAATGCAAGACCCTGCAGGTGCTGCAGCTCAAGGACCTGGAGGGCAAGCCGATCCGCGCCCGCATGGTGCTGGGCCAGGTGGTGGGCGTGCATATCCGCAAGGAATTCCTCGTCAACGGCCAGTTCGACACCGCCAAGGCCCAGCCGGTGGCGCGCTGCGGCTACCTCGCCGACTATGCGGTGGTGAAGGAGCTGTTCGAGATGCCGCGCCCGCGGTTCACGCCCCGCCAGCTGACCGGCAAGCGCGATGCCCGCTGAGGCGATATCGCCCGCGGGCGGCACGGTGAAGGTCGGGCGCGATGGCCCGGTCACCATCCTGACCCTGTCCTATCCCGAGCGCCGCAACGCCCTGTCGCTGCCGCTGCGGGCGGTCCTGCTGGAGGTGCTGCAGGCGGCGATGGAGGACGAGACCTGCCGGGCGGTCGTGCTCACCGGCGAGGGCGAGCACTTCTGCTCCGGCGGCGACATCTCCAGCTTCGACGGCGTCACCGCGGTGAGCGGGCGCCTGCGCATGCAGCGCGTGCACCCAATCGTGCGGCTGATCGTGCGTGGCGAGAAGCCGGTGATCGCGGCGGTGGAAGGGGCGGCGGCCGGGGCAGGGCTCTGCGTCGCCGCGTCCTGCGACATGGTCGTGGCCGGGAAGGGTGCGAAGTTCTCATGCACCTTCAACATGATAGGGCTGCTTCCTGACTTCGGCGCGGCCTGGGCGCTGCCGGCGCGGATGGGCCTGGGCCGGGCCAAGATGATGATGATGTCCGGCCGCGCGCTGGGCGCCGAGGCGGCCGAGCGGGCGGGCCTGGCGGAGCTGGTGACGGAGACTGGCGGTGCGCTGAAGGCGGCGCTGGAGCTGGCCCACGACGTGGCCAAGGCCGCGCCGCTGTCCAATGGCTTCGTCAAGGCGGTGCTGGCCCGCGGGCCGCTGCCGCTGGAGGAGATGCTGGGGGCGGAGGCTGACGCCCAGGGCGTGCTCTACGCTAGCGAGGATTTCCAGGAGGGCCGCCGGGCCTTCCTGGAGAAGCGCAAGCCGGAGTTCCGCGGGCGCTGACGCCAGGACGAAGGCGCCTTGTAGGTTGAGCGCCTCAAGCGGCGGGCGCCCGCCGCTTGACGTTCCGGAATTGTTCCGGCTCTTCTGTTGCAACCATGACGGGTCGGGACGAGAACATGGCGGACGGTGAGGCTGGGCCGCCCATCCGGGAACGGCTGCTCAAGGAACGAAATGCGCTGCTGGACCTGTCCACGCGCAACCGCCTGCTCAACACGCCGCTGCGGACCCGGAACAACCGCGCGATCGAGATCGTCGACGAGAAGGCCTCGGAGGTCTTCCGCCTGTTGACCGCGGGCCGGGCCCTGGTGTTCGCGCCCGGCGTCGAGCTCACCGAGGAGGAGCGCGCGGGGCTGGATCCGGACGACGACGTGACCGGCGGCGTGCCGCAGCCGGAGGCCGACGAGGCGGACTCGGCCGGCGTGGCGGCGCGCCATGCTGACCTGCGCCTGCAGACCCGCCTGACCTCCGAGGGACTGCAGAAACGCCTGTTCGACATCTGGTACGACGCCCAGACCCTGGAACAGGAGCAGGGCGTCAACATCCTGTACCTGGCCATCGGCCTGCTGCGCTGGTTCGACAGCGACAGCGCCGACGTGGCCCGCCACGCGCCGCTGGTGCTGCTGCCGGTGCGGCTCGAACGCAGCGGCGTCGCGGACCGGTTCAAGCTGCGTTGGCGCGACGAACCGGCATCGCCGAACCTCACCTTGCAAGCCAAGATGAGGGCAGAGTTCTCTCTGACCCTCGAGGACTTCCCGGATGAGGACGAAGTCGACCTCGCCGCCTATTGCGTCAAAGCGGCCGAGGCGGTCGCCGCGCAGAAGCGCTGGGAAGTGCTGCCGGACGCGATGGTCCTGGGCTTCTTCTCATTCGCCAAGTTCCTGATGTACCGGGACCTCGACCCCGAGACCTGGCCAGCCGACGACGGCATCTCGGCGCACCCGCTGATCACGGCGCTGCTGCGGGATGGGTTCCCGGAGAGCGCCCCGCTGGTGGCCGAAGGGGCCAGCATCGACGAGGCGCTCCCACCGCTGGAACAGCACCACGTGGTGGACGCCGACAGCTCGCAGTCCGTGGCTGTCGCCGAGGCGGCGCAGGGCCGCACCCTGGTGGTGAAAGGACCGCCGGGCACTGGCAAGTCCCAGACCATCACCAACATCATCGCCGCCGCGGCCGCACGCGGAAAGAAGGTGCTGTTCGTCGCCGAGAAGATGGCGGCGCTGGAGGTGGTGCAACGTCGCCTGCGCCAGGTGGGCCTGGGCCCGCTCACCCTGGAACTGCATTCGAACAAGGTGAGCAAACGTTCGGTTCTGGATGAGCTCAGGCGGACCCGCGACGCCCAGCTCACCCCGCCGCGCGGCGACCTGTCCGTGATCCAGAAGCTCGCGGACGCAACCGGGGGGCTGAACGCCTTCGCCCGGCGGCTGCATGCGCCGCTGCAGCCTTGCGGCCTTACTCCGCACGCGATCCTCGGCCGGTTGGCGCGGGCGCAGGCGACGAGTGCGCCCGGGGGCTTTGCGCTCACCGGCGCCGAGTCGTGGACGGCGGACGTCGCCACGCAGGCGGGCGAGGTTGCGGTCCAAGTCGCCGAGCGCCTTCGCAACCTGGGACCTGCGCAGCAGCACCCGTGGCGGGGCGTTCGCTGCGGACCCCTGGATCCGGCGGAGCGGGGGGCGGTGGGGGCGCGCTCCGCGGCCGTGCTCGACGGGTTGGCGACCGCGCGTGACGCGGCGCAGACGGCGACTGAGATCCTGGACGCGCCCGTTCCGGCGACCGTGGGCGACCTGCGCCTGTCGCTCACCTGCCTCCAGACAGCGCCGCTTCCCGCCGCCCTCGACCGGGTGGCGCTGGCGTCGCAGGCCTGGCGCGAAAGCGACGGCGACTTGTTGCGCGCCGTGGCCGACCGGGGGCGCGCGCATGTGGCCGCCGAAGCGGCCATCGAGGGCGTCTTCAACGAGGCCGCTCGTCGGGGGAGCATCGACGCCGTCCGCGCCGCGGTCGTCACCAAGGGCTCCAGCCTGTTCCGGTTCCTCGACAGCGGCTATCGCGCCCAGATCGCCCTCCTGCGGTCCTATCTCAATGGGCCGCCGCCGAAGGCCAAGGCCGAACGGCTGGTCCTGATCGACCGGCTGATCTCGGCGCGGGCGGCAAAGGCGGCGTTCGACGAGGTCGCCGCAGACGGCAAGGCGTTCGGCGCGGCGTGGAAGGCCGAACGCTCCGACTGGGACGCCTTGCGCGACATCGCCAACTGGCGGGCGCGCCATGAGATGGCGCCCGCCGGCGTCTGGGCGCGTCTGGCGACCACGACGGGCCTCGAGCAGCTGGAAGCGGGCGGCCAGACGCTGGCCGCCGTCCTGCCGGACCTGGAGGCCGAGCTGGAGGGCCTGCTTCAGGCGCTCGACCTGGACCTCCCGCGGGCGTTCGGCGTCGGCGTCGCAGCGGAGATCGCGCTCGACGACCTGGCTGAGAGGCTGGCGGACTGGCGGGACAATCTTGAGGGGCTGGGCGTCTTCATCGCCTTCGCGGCGCGCACGCGCGCCCTGGCCGACCTGGGCGCCGCGAGCCTGGCGGAGGCGATCCATGACGGGAAGCTGGAGGCCAGCCAGGTCCGGGCCGTGCTGGAGGCGGCGTACGCCGACGTTCTGCGGCGGATGCTGTTCGACGCCTGGCCCGAGCTGAAGGCGTTCGACGGGGACGCACACAACGACCTCGTGGCGACCTTCCGGCGGCTTGACGTGGCGCGGATCGGGCTGGCGCAGGAGCAGATCGTGGCGGCCCATGCCGCGGCCCGCCCGCAAGGGGCGGCCGGGATAGGTCCCCTGGGCGTGCTCAACGCGGAGCTGGCGAAGAAGCGCGGGCACCTTCCGGTGCGGGTGCTGCTGGACCGGGCGGGCCCGGCGATCCAGCAGCTCAAGCCGGTGTTCATGATGAGCCCGCTCTCGGTGGCCCAGTTCCTCAAGCCGGGCGGCCTGACCTTCGACCTCCTGGTGATGGACGAGGCCAGCCAGATCGAGCCCGTGGACGCGCTGGGCGCCGTCGCCCGGGCGGGACAGCTGGTGGTCGTCGGTGACGAGCGCCAACTGCCGCCGACGGCCTTCTTCAAGAAGCTGACCGGCGAGGAGGACCAGGAGGAGGCGGACGACAGCGTGACGATCCAGGCGAAGGACGCTGAGAGCATCCTCGAGCTTTGCCTCGCCAAGGGCGCGCCCCACCGGCTGCTGAGTTGGCACTATCGATCGAAGCACCAGTCGCTCATCGCCGTGTCGAACCGCGAGTTCTACGAGAACAAGCTGTTCATCGTCCCGAGCCCCTATGACGCGGTCGCCGACATGGGGCTGAAGTTCAATCTGCTGGCGGACGCGCCCTATGACCGGGGCGGGACGCGGACGAATCCGACCGAGGCGCGGGCGGTGGCCGAGGCGGTCATCCGCCACGCCAGGGAACACGCGGACCGCAGCCTGGGCGTGGCGACCTTTTCGGTCGCCCAGCGGCAGATCATCCTGAAGGAGCTGGAACTGCTGCGGCGGGCGAATCCGGACCTGGAGAACTTCTTCGGCGCGGCCTCGTCCGAACCGTTCTTCGTCAAGAACCTGGAGAACGTCCAGGGCGACGAGCGGGATGTGATCTTCATCTCGGTGGGCTACGGCAAGAACGATCAGGGCTACCTCGCCCACGCGTTCGGCCCCTTGAGCGGCGAGGGCGGCGAGCGGCGGCTGAATGTGCTGATCTCCCGGGCGAAGCTGCGCTGCGAGGTGTTCTGCAACTTCACCGGGGCCGACATTGACCTGGAGCGCGCGCGGGCCCGAGGGGTGGCGGCGCTCAAGCTGTTCCTGGCCTTCGCGGAGAACGGGCCACTTCGGCCTGGGCGAGCCCACCGGCGGCGATTTCGAGAGCGAACTGGAGCGGCAGGTCTGCGAGCGGCTGCAGGCGCTGGGGCACGACGTGAAGCGGCAGATCGGCGCGTCGGGATTTCGCGTCGACCTTGCGATCACCGACCTCGAGCGGCCGGGACGCTTCGTCCTCGGCGTCGAGTGCGACGGGGCTCAGTTCCATTCCTCCCGTTCGGCGCGCGACCGCGACCGGCTCCGCCAGCAGGTGCTGCAGGCGCACGGCTGGATTATCCATCGGGTCTGGAGCGTCGACTGGTATCTGCGGCCACAGGAGGAGTTGCGAAAGATCGAGGCGGCCATCGCCGAAGCCCGCAGCGTCTGGCGGGATCGCGACGAGGAGGGATTCAGGCCCTCGCCGGCGCAGCACCTGGTGTTCGAAGCGGAAGACCTGGGTGATGCGGGCGAGGCGAGCCTGGCCGTGGCGGTGGAGCCGGCGCCCCTTCGACCGACACAACCGCGCACACCCTATGTGGAGACCGCCTTCGCGGCGGACACCCGATATGAGCCGCACGAGGTCCCGGTCTCGAAGATGGCCAGCTACGTGGCCGCGGTGGTCGAGCGCGAGGGGCCGATCCACATCGACGAGATCACGTCCAGGATCCGTACGATGTGGGGCATGGGACGGGCTGGATCGCGGGTCCGCGCGGCGGTGGCGGACGCCGCGGCGGAGGCGGCGCGGCGCGGCGTGATCGTCGGCGGACCGTTCTACGCCGCGCCAGGCGCACCGGCCGTAGTGCGGGACCGCTCGCAGGTGGCTTCGGCTAGCTTGCGCAAGCCGGAGATGCTGCCGCCGGCGGAAATCGAGGCCGCTCTCCTACAGATCGTGGACGACAACTTTGGCGCGCGCCGCGACGAACTGGTCCAGGCGACGTCCCGGGCGTTCGGGTTCGCCGCCACCAGCGCGCAGCTGCGGAGCGTGCTCGACGCAAACGTGGATCGCCTCATCTCCGCGGGGGACCTGTTGGACCGGGACGGCGTGCTCACGCGCCCGAAGGCTGGCGGGTGAGGCGAGGGCCTCCTGCGCGGCGCGAACTCCACTGGACAGGAGGTGCGCGTCCTCACTCGTCCCGGTAAACTGGCGGGCGCTTCTCCAGGAACGCCCGGCGGCCCTCGGCGGCGTCCTTGGTGGTGCTGACCAGGACCTGGTTGCGGTTCTCGATGGCCATGGCGCCCTGCAGGCTGGTGGCGTCCACCGCCATGTTCAGTCCCTCCTTGGTGAGGCGCAGGCCCATGGGCGAGGTGGTGAGCATCTCGTCGAGGTAGGGCTGGGCGGCGGCCTCCAGCTGGTCGTCGGGAACGACTTCCGACACCAGGCCCACCGCCAGGGCGCGTTGCGCATGGATGAAGCGGCCAGTCAGCATCAGCTCGGAAGCCACCGAGACGCCCACCAGCCGGGGGAGGAAGTAGCTCGTGCCCATGTCGCAGGCCGACAGGCCGATGCGGATGAAGGCGGCGTTCATCCGGCAGCTCTCGCCGGCGATACGGATGTCGGAGGCCAGGGCGAAGGCGAAGCCGCCGCCGCAGGCCGGGCCGTGCACCAGGGCGATGATCGGCTGCGGGCAGCGGCGCATGCGGATGTAGACCTCGGCCAAGTAGCCCTGGAAGCCGAAGCCGGCCCCGAACGGCGGCTGCTCGGCGCCCTCGCCGCGCATGTCGCGTTCCTTGATGTCCAGGCCCGCGGAGAAGGCGCGCCCGGCGCCCCGCATCACCACGATCCGCACCGAGCGGTCGTTGAACAGCTTCTCGAAGTAGTCGCCCAGCTCGTGGACCATCCGCAGGGAGATGGCGTTGAGGCTTTCCGGGCGGTTCAGGGTCAGCCAGTCGACCGCGCCGCGTTTCTCGACCTTGATCGTTTCGTATTCCACCTGGACGTCCCTTTTTCCGGTCGCATGATCTGGTCTCGGCGGTAGCCCCTGCGGACGCGCGCGCCAAGCCCGTTTCACCGTTTGGTCACCGGGGGTTCCCTAGGGTGACGGATCGCGCGGGCGGAGAGAACAATGCGGGCGGCGGCGTCCCCACCGATCGGCATGGGCCGGATCCTCGGGTTCGCGGCCATCGGCCTGCTCCTCGTCGAGGTCATGTTCCTCGCCCAGGGCTTGCGTCAGCGCGTCTGGCTGGCGGATGCGGCCGGCGCACCGCTGTGCCGCGATTTCAGCGTCTTCTGGGCGTCCGGACGGTTGGCCGGGCAAGGGCTGGCGAGTCGGGCCTATGACTGGCCGACCGTGCAGGGGCTGATGCTGGCGGCCGGCCAGGCCCCCGGCTGCACCATGCCGATGTTCTATCCGCCGAGCTTCCTGTTCTGGCTCACGCCGTTCGGCTGGGCGCCCTACGCCTGGGCGGCGGGCGCGTGGGTGGCGGCGAGCCTGCTGGCCTATCTGGGCGCCATGCGCCTGGCGACGCCGCAACCCCGCTTGATCCTGTTCGCCCTGGCCGCGCCGGCGACGGTCGCATGTTTGGCGGTGGGCCAGAACGGCCTGCTCACAGCCGCCCTGGCCGTGGCCGGCCTGGCGTTGCTCGACCGACGCCCGATCCTGGCGGGCGTGCTGCTGGGGGCGCTGGCCTACAAGCCGCAGTTCGGCGTGCTCCTGCCCGTGGCGCTGGTTGCGGCGGCACGTTGGAAGACCATCGCCGCAGCGACGGCGAGCGTGCTGCTGGGGATGGTCGCGGCGGGGCTGGCCTTCGGCTGGTCGATCTATCCGCTGTTCCTCCAGGCCATGCAGGGGGCGGGCGAGCAGATCGTCCAGGCGGGCGCGCTGGAGGACTACAAGCAGCAGAGCGTCCACGCGCTGGCGCACGCCCTGGGCGCCGGCCCGGCCACGGCCTGGGCCTGGCAAGGCGCGGCGACGCTGGCGGCGGGCGTCTTCGTCGCCTGGCTGTGGCGCCGGGACGGCGCCTGGGGCTGCAAGGCAGCCGGCTTGCTGACGGCGATGCTGGCGGCGTCGCCCTACAGCGGCGTCTATGACTTCCCGCTGCTCGCCGCGGCCGCCGTATTGCTGCTGAGCGGGCCGGCGCGCGTCGGCCTGTGGAGCGGCCTGTGCCTGGCGGGCGCCTACCTCGCGCCGTTGGCCTATGGCCATGTCCCGATCCCGCTCGGCCCCGCGGCCTATGCGTTGCTGGCGGCGGCGATCGCCCTACAAGCACGCTCGTCGCGGCCCGACGGCGTCGCCCCGGGCCTATCGCCACGGCCTATCCCGACGGCGTAGAATTCGGGAATTGTTTACTTAAGTAGACCGGCGCCGACGGCCTAAAATTGAGGAATTGTTTACTGTAAATTGAAAAATGTTCGACGCCTTGAGGAACAACCACAGTCCAGAGTGGTTGTCTACCTGGAGGATCGCAGTCATGGCGTGTATCAACTTCACGGTCTATGAGGCGCGCGAGGGCTGGTTCGTCAACGGCATGCACCCGATCGGGCCCTTCTATTCCCGGGTGCAGGCGGTGGAACTCGCTGAGGGCATGGTGGCCGCGGTGCGCGCCATCGGCGAAGAAGCGACGCTTCTGGTGGACGAGCACCGGTCCTGGGCGGCGCCGGAATTCAAGACCCTGCGCCCTCGCGCCACGGGCCGCGTATCGCCACCCGAGCCGGGTGACTTGCGCGGGCTGCGCCACACCGAAACCGGTTGATTGTCCCAGGGGGGGGACTAAGTCTTCCCGCGTTACGCGAGTACGCGGCGGGAGGCGAAATGCTCAAGACCATCACCGTGAACGGCAAGGCCCTGAAGGTCGACGCCGACCCGTCCACCCCGCTGCTCTGGGTCCTGCGCGATCACCTGGGCATGACCGGGACCAAGTACGGCTGCGGGGTCGCCCAGTGCGGCGCCTGCACGGTCCAGCTGGACGGCGCGCCCGTCCGCTCCTGCCAGGTGCCGCTGGAGGCCGTGGAAGGGGCCGTAAAGACCATCGAGGGCCTGTCGGCGGATGGGAGCCATCCGCTGCAGAAGGCCTGGGTCGAGCTGAACGTGCCCCAGTGCGGCTATTGCCAGGCCGGATTCCTGATGGCCGCCGACGCCCTGCTGAAGGACAAGCCGCAGCCCACGGACGCCGACATCGACGCGGCCATCACCAACATCTGCCGTTGCGGGACCTATGGGCGTATCCGCGCCGGCATCCACCGCGCCGCCAAGCAGACGGCCTGACCATGACCGTCGCAACCTCCCTGAGCCGCCGGGCCTTCGTGGTCAGCGTCATCGCCGTGGGCGGGGGTATGGCGCTGTCGGTCTCCCAGGCCCATGCCGCGGCCGACCTGAAGGCGCCCTGGGGCGTGCCGACGCCCAAGTCCGACGCCGAGTTCACGCCCTGGCTGATCATCGCCCCGGACGACACGGTGACCGTGCGCGTGCCGACGCCGGAGATCGGCAACGGCGTTATGACCCAGCACTGCATGACCGTGGCGGAGGAGCTGGCCTGCGCCTGGCCCACGATCCGCGCCGAGTTCGCGCCGACGAACCGCAACTTCACCGACAAGGACGTCTACACGAAGACCGCGGGCGGGCGGCTCGCCTACTTCTCCGGCCGGTCCACCGGACCCGAGCGCATGCGCACCCTGTTGCAGGCCGGCGCCAGCGCCCGCGAGCGCCTGAAGGCCGCGGCGGCCCAGCAGTGGAAGGTCCCCGTCTCCGAGATCGACGCCAAGGACAGCGTGCTCACCCACCGGCCCAGCGGCCGGACCCTGCGCTACGGCGCGGTGGCGGCGAGGGCGGCGACGGTGACGCTGGAGCAGGAGCCCGCCCTGAAGCCGCAGGCGGAGTGGACATTCCTGGGCAAGGCCACGCCCGGCAAGCTGAACAACGACGTCATCGTCCGCGGCCAGGCGGTCTACGGCCTGGACGTGCGGTTGCCCAACATGCTGTACGCGGCCCTGATGCAGTCGCCGGTGCAGGGCGGCAAGCTGAAGTCCTATGACTTCGAGGCCATCCGGAAACTGCCGGGGGTGCACAGCGTGGTGGTGGTCGACCCCGCCGAGAAGCGCGCCCCGCTGCCCTTCGAGCCGCCGTTCCCGCTGGGCGCCAGCGCGCCGCAGAGCGGGATCGCCGTGGTGGCGGACCATTACTGGCAAGCCCGCAAGGCGCTGGAGGCCCTGCCGGTGGTGTGGGACGATGGCCCGGGCGCGCAGTGGAAGACGACCGAACAGGTGAACGCGGCGGCGCTGAAAGCCTGCGACGCCGCCTCGGACAAGCCGGACAAGAGCGTCGGCGACGTGGCTGCGGCCCTGGCCGCGAAGGGTGGGATCACGGTGGAGGCGGCGTACCTGACGCCCTACTGCGACCACGTGAACCTGGAGCCCCTGAACGGCACGGCCCTGGTCACGCCGGAGCGGGTGGACGTCTGGCATCCCTCGCAGCACTCCCAGGTGGCCTACGCCATCGCCGTCGAGGAGACCGGGGTCGCGCCGCAGAACGTCTACATGCACCAGACCTACGTCGGCGGCGGCTTCGGACGGCGGGTGATGGGCGACGACGTGCGGATGGTGGTGGCGGTCGCCAAGAAGGTCCCGGGCCGGCCGGTGCACGTGATCTGGTCGCGCGAGGAGTCCATGCGCCAGGGCCGCTACCGGGCCCTGGAGGCCGCCAAGCTGACCGCCAGGCTGGGGCCGGACGGGTTGCCGGTGGTGCTGCTGGCGCGCTGCGCCGGGCGCGGCCATTCCACCAACGGGCTCGCCAACGCGGTGTGGGCGTCAGGGCCGATTCCCAACGTGCAGATCGAATCCACAACCCTGCCGCTGAACTTCCTCACCGGGCCGTACCGGGGCCCAGGCTACAACTCCAACGCCTTCTTCCTGGAGAGCTTCATCGACGAGTGCGCGGCGGCGGCCAAGGCCGACCCGCTGGAGTACCGGCTGAAGCTGCTGGCGGCCTGGCCCGATCCGGGCTGGGCCAAGTGCCTGAAGGAGGTGGCAGAGAAGTCCGCCTGGGGCCAGGCGCTCCCGAAAGGGGAGGGACGCGGCGTCGCCATCGCCAACTGGGGCATGGACAGCAAGCCCAACGCGGGCACCACGGTCGCCGCGGTGGCGCGGGTGACGGTGACGCCGAAGGGCGAACTCACCATCAAGCAGATCGACGTGGCCTTCGACTGCGGGCGGACGGTGAACCGCGACGCGGTGCTGGCGCAGCTCGAGGGCGGGTCGGTGTTCGGCCTCAACATGTCGCTGAACGAGGCCCTGACCATCGAGAACGGCCGCATCGTGGAGGGCAATTTCCACGAATACCCGATGCTGCGGATGGCCGACATCCCCGACATCCGCGCGCACTTCGGCGGCCTCTCCGGGGCCGACCGCTTCAACGAGCTGGGCGAGCCGCCGGTGGGCCCGATCGGGCCGGCCATCGCCAACGCCATCTTCGCGGCCACCGGCAAGCGCATCCGCCAGACGCCGTTCCGCAACCAGGACCTGGCGTGGGCCTGAGATCGCCCGTGGCGGCGGGGCTCGCAGGGCTGGTCGCCATGACGGCGGCGGCCTCGGGGGCCGGCATGGCGGAAAGCTGCGCCACCTGCCATGGGCTGGACGCCAGGCCGCGCGGGGCGATCCCCCGGCTGGCCGGCCGCGACGCCGCCGAGCTCGCCCAGGCCCTGCGCGACTTCCGCGACGGCCGGCGGCCGGGCACGGTGATGGGCCGCATCGCCAAGGGTTACTCCGACGCCGAGATCGACGCCGTGGCGGCGGCGATCGCGCGCCCGGGCAAGGACCGATGAATCGCCGCGAACTGGTGGCGGGCGCCGCCGCCGCCGCGGCCTCGGGACGCGCGGCCCATGCGGCTGTTGCGCCGCGGGTAGTGATCGTCGGCGCCGGCTATGGCGGCGCCTCCGTGGCGCGGACCCTGCGGCGGATCGCGCCGCAGGTCCGGATCACCCTGGTGGAGCGCCAGGCGCCCTTCATCTCCTGCCCGCGCAGCAACGGCGTGATCGGCGGGCTGGCGGAGATGGCCGAGATAACCTTCGGCGACGCCGGCCTGCGCAAGGCCGGGATCAGCGTCATGCGGGGCGAGGCCGTGGAGATCGATTCCGCCAAGCGCCAGGTGAGGCTCACGGGCGGGCGGCGGCTGGATTACGACCGGCTGGTCCTGTCGCCGGGGGTCGATTTCATCTGGAACGGCGTCGAAGGCTACGACGAGGCGGCGACGACGGCGATGCCGCACGCCTGGAAGGCGGGGCCGCAGACGCTGCTGCTGCGCGACAAGCTGCGGGCGATGCCGGACGGCGGCCTGGTGGTGATCGCCGCGCCCGCCGATCCCTACCGCTGCCCGCCGGGGCCGTACGAGCGGGCCTGCCTGATCGCCGGCTACCTGAAGCGCGAGAAGCCGCGCGCGAAGATCCTGATCCTCGACGCCAAGGACAGCTTCTCCAAGCAGCCGCTGTTCCAGGAGGCCTGGACGGCGCTCTATCCGGGCATGGTGGAGTGGGTCCCGGCGAGCCGCGCCGGACGGGTGCGGTCGGTGAAGGCCGGGGAGGGCGTCGTCTCCACCGACTTCGACGACCACCGGCCGGCGGTGGCCAACATCATCCCGCCGCAGCGGGCGGGGGCGATCGCGACCAACGCCGGCCTGGCGGAGGCGACGGGGTTCTGCCGGGTGGATCCGGTGACCTTCGAATCCAAGGTCGCGCCAGGCGTCCACCTGGTGGGGGATGCGATCATCCCCGGCGACATGCCGAAGTCGGGGTTCTCGGCCAACACGCAGGGCAAGGCCTGCGCCTACGCGCTGGCGGCGATCTTCCGGGGCGAGACGCCGGCCGAGCCGGTGCTGCTCAACACCTGCTACAGCCTGGCCGCGGCGGACTACGGCTTCACGGTCGCCGGCGTCTACAAGCCGCTGGACGGGGCGCTCAGGCTAGTGAAGGGCAGCGGCGGGATCAGCCCGGTGGGCGCCGACGCCGGGACGCATGCGCTGGAGGCCCAGTACGGACGCTCATGGTTCGACACCCTCACCGCCGAGCTCTACGGCTGATCGTCCTGGCGCTGCTGGCGCCCGGCGTTGCGGCGGCGGCCGGCTATCGGGTCGTGGGCGACGCGGCGCCCGACGCGCTCACGTCCGCGCCGGGTGACGCCCGGCGGGGCTGGGCGGCCATGGTCGACGCGGACCGCGGTAACTGCCTGCTCTGCCATGCGACGCCGCCGGCGCCGGTCTCGGCGGCCGGGACCCTGGGCCCGCCGCTGGCGGGCGTCGGCGGTCGGATGAGCGCGGGCCAGCTTCGCCTGAGGATCATCGACGGGCGAAAAATCGACCCCGCCCGGATCATGCCGCCCTATTATAGGGCCGAGGGCCTGACCCGCGTCGACCCGCGCTGGCGAGGCCGCACGGTGCTGAGCGCCCAGGAGGTGGAGGACATGGTCGCCTATCTGGAGACCCTGAAGTGAGCGGCGGCCTCGACCGGCGCACGGTCATGGCCGCCGGCGCGCTGGCGGCGGGCCTGGCGCGCGCGCCGGCCCAGGCCCAGTCGCTGCAGGAAATGGACATGGCGAGCGCCCTGAAGCTGGTGCTGGGCGATCGCAAGCCCGAGGCTGGGAAGGTCGCCCTGGACCTGCCGCTGGTCGCCGGCAGCGGCAATTCCGTGGCCCTGAAGGTGACGGTGGAGAGCCCGATGACGCCGCAGGACCACGTCCGCCGGATCCACGTCTTCGGCGAGGCGAACCCGCGGCCGCACATCCTCACGGCCGAGCTCGGCCTCCGCGCCGGGCGGGCCGAGGTCTCCACCAACATCCGGCTGGCGCGCTCGCAGAGCGTCTGGGCGTTCGCCGAGACCAGCGACGGGCGGCTTTGGGTCGCCAGCCGGTCCATCGACGTGACCATCGGGGCCTGCGACTCCCTGATGTTCAAGTACTAGACGATGCAACCCGCGCCTAACGTCCGGCTCCGCGTGCCCGCCCAGGCGAAGGCGGGCGAGGTCTTCGAGGTGCGGGCCATGATCATGCACCCGATGGAGACCGGTTACCGGTTCGACAGCCAGGGCACGACGATCCCGATCCACATCATCAGGTCGTTCACCTGCAAGTTCCAGGGCGAGACGATCTTCGAGGCCCGGTTCGGCACCAGCGTCTCGGCCAACCCCTACCTGTCGTTCTTCGCCCGGCTCGACCGGTCGGGGACGCTGGAGTTCACCTGGGTCGACCAGGACGGGGACGTCTACACCCACGCCGCGCCCGTGACGGTGGCATGAACCGCGCCGGGGCGGCGCTCGCCCTGGCGCTCGCCGGGCTGGCGGCGGCGGCCGTGGGCGCGCCGCGGTCGGGGTCCAGCTACCTGGCGCCGGACCTGAAGGCGCTGCAGGACGACGACTTCCGCAATCCCGGCCTGCTCTGGGTGGACCGGGGCCGCGAGCTCTGGTCGGAGGTTCCGGGGAAGGGCGCCAAGGCCTGCGCCGGCTGCCATGACGCGGCGGCGATGCGCGGCGTCGCGGCCCGCTATCCGGCCTATGACCGCACGGCCCGCCGTGTGGTGAACCTGGAGCAGCGGATCAACCTGTGCCGGACGGGGCGCCAGCACGCGGCCCCGCTCGCCTACGAGTCGCGCGACCTGGTCTCGCTCACCGCCTTCGTCTCGCGCCAGTCGCTGGGCATGCCGGTCCAGGTGACGGTCGATGGGCCGGCCCGCGCCAGCTTCGAGCGCGGGCGGGCCGCCTACCACCAGCGGATCGGCCAGCTCGACCTGGCCTGCGCCGACTGCCACGAGCGCAGCGAGGGCCGGCGGCTGCATGGCGAGACCATCAGCCAGGGGCAGATCAACGGCTTTCCCGTCTACCGCCAGCTCTGGGATGGGGCGGCCTCCACGCACCGCATGTTCGCCTGGTGCGAGACGGCCGTGCGCGCCCAGCCTCGGGCGCCGGGTTCGCAGGACTATGTGGACCTGGAGCTCTACGTGCGCTGGCGGGGCCAGGGCCTGCCGGTGGAGGCACCGGCGGTGCGGAAGTAGGTGCGGGGAGGGGTCAGGCTGCGGCCGCTTCGAGGCTGCGCCGCTCGACCCGTTCCAGGGCGCTGAACAAGGCGGCGGCGTCGACCGGCTTGCCCAGATGTCCGTCGGCGCCGGCGGCGGCGCTGGCGGCCACGTCCTCAGCCATCGCATTGGCGGACACGACGATGATCGGCGTCGCCGCGCGGCCCTCGCGGCGCTCCAGGTCGCGGATCGTCCGGATCGCGGTCAGCCCGTCCATCACCGGCATCTGGATGTCCATCAGCACCGCGTCGGGCGTGTCCCTGCGCCAGGCCTCGACCCCGGCCTGCCCGTCCTCGGCGAAGGCGGCATGGATCCCGACGCCCTCCAGGATCAGCCCCAGGACGCGGCGGTTGGTGGGGTTGTCGTCGACCACCAGGACGTTTGCGGCTTCGGAAGGCTCCGCGCCGGTCGCCGGCTCCGCGTCGCTGGCCTCGTCCGCAGCCTGCAAGGGAAGGGTCAGGGTGAATGTCGAGCCGAGCCCCGGCGTGCTCTCGCAGCCCAAGGCGCCGCCCATGCGGACTGCAAGCTCCTGCGCGATCGCGAGGCCGAGACCAGCGCCGCCGTGGCGGCGGGTGAGCGAGCCGTCAGCCTGCTCGAATCGACCGAAGAGCCGCGTTCGCACAGCGGGCTCGACGCCGATGCCGGTGTCCGAGACGCCGATGCAAAGCAGGTCGCCGTCGCGACGGATTTCCACGTCCACGCCACCGTGTTCGGTGAACTTGATCGCGTTCGAGACCAGGTTCTCCAGAATCTGCCTGACCCGCGCGCCGTCGCCGATGAGCCGCTGCGGTATTCCGGGCGCCATCTTCCATTGGAGCGTGAGGCCCTTGGCCTCTGCGGCCTCCCGGAACGGCGTCAGGACCTCATCGAGGGCCAGGCGCAGATCGTAAGGCGCGTTGTCGATCTCCAAGGCGCCTGCGCCGGCCTTGGCGAGGTCGAGGATGTCGCAGAGCAGCCGATTGAGGATCTGACCGGCCGACCGCGCCACCTGCACCAACTCCGCCTGCCGGGTGGTGAGCGGCTCGGCCGCCAATAGATCCGTCGCTCCGATGATCCCGTTCATCGGCGTGCGCAACTCGTGGCTCATGTTGGCGAGGAACTCGTTCTTCGCCCGCATGGCGACTTCAGCGGCGGAGAGCGCCGCAGCCAAGTCCTCCGACTGCCGCGCCAGACCGGTGATGTCCGAAAACACCGTCATTCGGCCGCCGCCGCTCGTGCTGCGGTGTTCTACGCGAACGATGCGCCCGTCGGCCAGCGGCTGATCGCGATCCTCATCCGGCGACTCGCGCGCCGCCATCCGCTCACGGATCCATTCCTCCGGGCGTCCTCTCGCCGCCGGGATGTCCTGATGGTAGGCGGCTTGCTCGAGAATCTCCCGATAGGAGGCGCCGATCCTGGCCTCCATGCCGAATGAGGCGAGCTGCCGTCGGTAGGTGTCGTTGCCCAGTACGAGCCGGTCGTCCTGATCATAATAGGCGAGGCCTTGCGGCATGACCTCGATGACGGACCGCAACAGGCTGAGCGAGGCGGTCTTGGCGCGGGCCTCCATCATGGTGGTGGCCAGAAATGCGAGCAGGAGCAGGCTCGCCAGCGCGCCGACCAGAATGGCCATCTCGTCGTGGGGCAGCAGGCTCTGCGGCACGAAGACCGTCGGATCGGGCGTGATGATGAGGGCCGCCATTCCGGTGAAGTGCAGACTGCAGATCGCCACCGCCAGAATGGCCGACGAACCGATACGCACCCCGCGCGACGGCGGCCGGCGCAGCAACTTATGGGCGGCTGCGGCCAGCAACGCCGCCACGATGAAGGACGCCACTACATAGGAGGGGCGCCAGGACAGCGTCCCGGGCGCCCTCAACGCCCACATGCCGGTATAGTGCATGGCGCCGACGCCGAGGCTGAACAGGCCGGACGCGACCAGCATGCCCCAGGGCTTGCGTAACCGCGCGCCGGCGAAGATGCAGCCCGTGCAGCCGGCGATCGCGATGACCAATGACGCCGCCGTTCCGAGCGGATCGTATCCTGTGTTGAAGCCGGGGTCGTAGGCCAGCATCGCAATGAAGTGCGTCGCCCACGTGCCCGCCCCTGCGCTTGCGCCGCTCCCGAGCAACCATCGGGCCTGTTCCTGGCGCGGCTTGGACCCCGCCATCAGCAGCAGGCGGATGGATGTGCTGGTCCCGACGAAGCAGACGAGGGCCGCGAGAACGACCAGCCAGAGATTGTGCTGTTTCCCGATGCAGTAGAAGGCTTCGAACATCGCGTTTCCCTGAGTTACCTCACCGTTCGCACGGTCTAGGTAAAGAGGGATGAAACCGCCTGTGCGGCGTACGGTCGCGTACGGTTCAGCGACGCCCGTCGGCTGTCCGGCTTACGCGGAGCGGCGGGCCGCCTTCACCGCGCATCTTGCATCGGGACGCTATGCCCTTAGTCCGATCAGGAGACCGAGGGCCAGGCCGGCGGCGGCCGTGAGCAGGACCGCCTCGTAGGGGCGGTTGCGGATGTAGTCCGCCAGCGCGTCCGGCGCCGCGTCCACGTCGCCCGCCACCAGCGGCAGCAGTTCCTTGGGCTCCTCGACGAGCGGCTCGGTGAAGCCGTCTTCAGTACGATCCTCGCTCACCTTTTGCCTCCCGCTCGGTTCGATCCTGGAAGTCCCCGACGAACGCACGTTCCACCATGGTGTTCCTGCTCCGGCCCTTTGTCAGTCCCTCGGTAGGCCCGGGCCGCGCCGGGCGATGATATTCCGCTGGATGTTCGATGTCCCGCCGCCAGGCTGGACGATGAACGGCGCGCCCTACTGCGGGCGGAAGAGGTAGTAACCGCTGTCCGGCTTCAGGATCACCTTGGCGACCATCTTGCCGAGCTGCGCGAGGGAGGCCGCCAGGCGCCGAGGGTCCGTGGGGTCGACGGCGACGGAGCCCAGGCGGACGCGGCTGACGATCCGCATCCGGTTGTCCGCGGCCAGCCGCTCCATGGTCCGGGCGCAGAAGGTGTTGAGATGCTCCAGCGGCTGGATGGCGACATAGGTGTCGTCCTCGTCCGTGAGCGGCTCGCCGCGCAGCGACCGGTCGATGGGGGACTTGGCGGCCATGCCCTTGGTCGCCAGGAGCTGGTGGAGGCTCCGGGCGCGCGGGACCGCGACCTTCAGGACGCCGTCGGTGACGGACGCCAGCCGCCGGAAGTCGCGGCCGGGCTCCGCGAGATGCTCCAGCACCTGCTCGGTGTGGACCACGTCGAAGCGCATGGCGTCGACCTCGTCGTCCGAGACGATCCGCACGCCCAGGGCCGCGGCCGCCGCCTTCTTCTCCTCGCCGATCTCGGTGGCGTAGACCGTGGCCCCCATCGCGCGGGCCACCCGCGCCCAGCGGCCGTGGCCGAAGCCATAGTCGAGCCAGCGGACCTCGGCCGGCGGCTTGCCGGTCATGCGCAGGAGCCGGGCGGTCTCGCCGGCGATCAGGTTGAAGTTGTCGACGGTCAGCCGCTGGCGTTCGACCCGGTCCAGGAAGGCCGGCGAGATCATGCGGTTGTAGAGGGCGTCCAGCAGCTCGCCGCCCGGGACCGCGCGCTGGTAGATCAGGCCGCACGCCCCGCACTCGGCGAGGACGAAGTCGGTTCCCTCGAACCAGGACCAGTCGATCTCGCCCTGCGGCGCATAGTGGGTGGCCAGGAAACCCCTGACCGGATCGGCGGTGAGGGCGCATCGATAGAGCTCGGCGCTGTCGCCGACGCCGCAGACCGGACATCGGTCGCGCACCTGGAAATGCTCGGCGTTGAACGGCATCAGGCGCCCCTGGCTCAGGTGATCGGGGCTATCCATATCCTGGCTGACCAAGCCCGCTTCCCGGTCGATCCTTACGACCGTTCGGCCGTGCGCGACAGGTCCAACCGCCACCGGGCGTCGCATGAGGAACGAGGGACATGAGCCAGCCGAAACGCCTGAAGCTCGGCGCGTTCATGCGTCCGGTAAGCATCCATACCGGCGCCTGGCGCTATCCCGGCGCGCTGCCCGACGCCAACTTCAACTTCCCCGCCCTGAAGCGCTTCATCCAGAAGCTGGAGCAGGGGAAGTTCGACGCCTTCTTCATGGCCGACCACCTGGCGGTGCTGGACATGCCCATGGCGGCGCTGAAGCGCAGCCACACGGTGACCTCCTTCGAGCCCTTCACCCTGTTGTCGGCCCTGGCGGCGGTGACCGAGCACATCGGCCTGATGGCGACGGCGTCGACCACCTATGACGCGCCCTACCACGTGGCCCGCCGCTTCGCGTCCCTGGACCATATCAGCGGCGGCCGGGCCGGCTGGAACATCGTCACCACGGCCAACCCCGATGCGGCGCTGAACTTCGGCCTCAACGAGGACATGGAGCACGACGAGCGCTACGTCCGCGCTCGGGAGTTCTACGACGTGGTCACCGGTCTGTGGGATTCGTTCGCCGACGACGCCTTCGTGCGCGACGCCGAGGCGGGGATCTACTTCCGGCCGGAGCGCATGCGCGCCCTGGAGCACAAGGGAAAGCACCTGTCGGTGCGCGGGCCGCTGAACATCGCCCGGCCGGTGCAGGGCTGGCCGGTGATCATCCAGGCCGGCGCCTCGGAGGCCGGCCGTCAGCTCGCCGCCGAGACCGCCGAGGTGGTGTTCGCCGCCCCGGGATCGTTCGAGGCCGGCAAGTCCTTCTACACCGACCTGAAGGGCCGGGCCCGCGCCCTGGGCCGCGATCCGGACTCCATGAAGATCCTGCCGGGCGTGCTTGTCTTCGTGGGGGAAAATGTCGAGGACGCCCTGGCCAAGAAGGCGCGCCTGGACGCCCTGGTGCACTACGACAGCGGCATCTACACCCTGAACAGCATGCTGGGCCATGACGTCTCCGGCTTCGACCCCGACGGCCCGCTGCCCGAGATCCCGCCGACCAACGCCAGCCACGGCGCCCGGGCGCGGGTGCTGTCCCTGGCCAGGCATGAGAACCTGACCATCCGCCAATTGGCGGCGCGGGTCGGCAGCTATGGCGGCCTGGTCTTCGCCGGCGCGCCCCACGACATCGCCGACGAGATGGAGCGGTGGCTGGCGGAGGAAGCCTCCGACGGGTTCAACGTCATGTTCCCCTTCCTGCCGCAGGGGCTCGACGATTTCGTCGACAAGGTGGTCCCGGAGCTGCAGCGGCGGGGCATATTCCGGACGGCGTACGAGGGTCGGACGCTGCGCGAGAACCTGGGCCTCGCCCGGCCGCCCAACCGCTTCTTCGCGTCTGGGGACTAGCGCGGATCGGCGGCTCCAGGTTCACTTGGTCGAGGACCTCGACCAGGGCCTTGGCGAACAGGTCGAGCTCGAAGTTTTGCGGATCGTCGTGGCCGTCGTCCAGACCTTCGTCCAGCGCGGCGTGGAACGCGGGGATCATCCACTGGCCGGCGCGGATGCTGGCGCAGAGGTAGAGCAGGGCGAGGCGGTCGTATTGCGCCGGGCTGAAGCCCGGATAGGGGGCGGCGGCTTCGTCCTGCAACGCCCCGCCGCCGTCGCGCCGACGCGGCTGGATCAGTTCGATATGCAGGAAGAGCCCCTTGGACGCCTCGCCGATCACCAGGGTCTCGAGCTTTGTGGCGCGCCAGGGGATCGAGAAGTCATGGCCCCGCAGCACCTCGCCGCGGCGATTGACGAAGGCGTGGGCGACGGATTGCGGCCCGGCGTAGCCGGCCAGGCGGTTGATCGAGGCGGAGGTGTCCAGGTCGACCGGGAACGGGGCGTCGCCGAGGTCCGGCCAGCTCGTGTCGTGGATGACGAAGTAGCGCGCGGCGTGCCCGCTCACGTTGCGCGACACCGCCGCATCGATCGAGCCGAACCCCGCCCGCTTGAAGCCAATCGCCGCCAGGTGGCGCCGCAGTCTCGCGAGGTCGACGTCCACCGGCTGGCCTACGGTCCCCGCCAGGACGGGCGGCAGGCGCACCGGCTTCAGGGCGATGTAGCCGCCCCGCCGCACCGGCCGCAGCAGGCACGAAGCCTGCTCCGCGGGCGTCCCGGCGAACGACAAGGTGTCGGTGTCGAACCGGCACGCTCCCACGACGGCGGCCGCGGCCGGATGAGCCGTCGCGAACGCAAACAACAGGATGAGAAGCCATGGGGTGTGGGGGCTCGCCGGTCGGCGGTATGGCAGGCGGCGCGCGATGGCGGTCGAGTCCATGTCTGGCGACCAGCTTTGCGCGGTGCGGACGCAAGTCAAGCGAGCTCGGCTGCCGGCCGCGATAGCCGTAATATCGAGCTTGGAAGCGAGCCTCCCTCGTGAGGAAAATCCCCGAGCTCGATTAACGTTCGGATAGCAAAAGACCGCCGCCACCCGGGAAGCTGGCGGCCGATCCGGCGGAAGCAAGTGCAACTTAGAATGTCGTTAAATACACGCGTGATGACTGTCGCGCAGCCGTGGTGTTGCGGGTCGAAGCACAATTTGTGTTTTTTGCAGGAACTCGGTCGGCCGTTAAGCGTAACCTTGGGCGCGAAGCTCGCATCTACCCGTTCCCATCAGACAGGCCATGGCGCGAATTTTCATCTCAGGATCTTCGACAGGTCTCGGCTTGATGGCGGCCAAGCTGCTGGCTGAGCAAGGTCACCGCATTGTCCTGCACGCCCGCAACAAGCTACGCGCGGATGAGGTTCGGTCCCAACTCCCCCACGCTGAGGCGATCGTCGAAGGCGACCTGTCCAGCATTGCTGGTGCGCGCATCGTCGCCGAGCAGGTCAATCGCCTCGGTCGCTTCGATGCGATCATCCATAACGCGGCGGTGGGGTATCGTGAGGCGCGCCGGATCGTGACCCCCGACGGACTCTCGCACGTCTTCGCCACAAACACGCTGGCGCCTTTCATCCTCACCGCCCTCATCGAGAAGCCGGACCGGCTGATCTATCTCAGCTCCGCCATGCACCATGACGCCGAGTCGCGCTTTGACGATCTGGATTGCACCCAGCGGCGCTGGCGGGGCTGGCAGGCCTACGCGGAGACCAAACTTCACGACGTGCTGCTGGCGTTCGCCGTCGCGCGCAGGTGGCCGACGGTCCGCTCGAACGCGGTCGAACCCGGCTGGGTGCCGACGCGGATGGGCGGCCCTTCGGCGCCCGACGACCTGGACAAGGCGCATCGCACCCAGGCCTGGCTCGCGGCGAGCGATGATCCGGAGGCGCATGTGAGCGGTGAGTATTTCTATTACATGCGTCCCCGAGCCGTGAACCCGCAAGCGCGGGACCATGGTCTGCAGGACAAGTTGATTGAAGCGTGCGAGCGGCTGTCAGGCGTCGAGCTGTCTTAGCCCTCGGACGCAGCGAGCGACGACCGGCGAATGCGGTGGGTGAGAGCTTCTTTGAGACCCACGAACGCCGCGAAAAATTTGCCTGGGAGCGTCAGAACCCAGATCGGTTTCTGCGGTTAGGCTTGATCCGGCGCCGCTTTGCGTTCTGGAGCCGAGCAGGCTCTCCGGACGGGCGCCCGCGGGACCATCGCTAGAACGAACAACGTCGTATTGGAGTGCAGATTGTGGATGAGGCGGCTTACCGCGCCATGCGGTCGCGTGCTCGGCGACGCCGAATAGCGAGGTCAAAGCGGGCGCCCGTCTCAGGCGCGGTGCGAGTGCGGGTTGCGGCCCTCATGGTCATGGCCGTTGCGGCGGCGGTCAGCGTCCTCTTCGTCATGTAATCGTCCGATCGCGCCGCACTGAGCGCGCGCGCCCGACGACTCCGCGGGTTCCCGTGCAGGGGTGGAGGATGGTCATCGAGACGCGGCGGCGCCACTGATCGTCCGGCCGCCTGACGTCGTAGGGTTGAGCGATCTCCGGCTAAGGAACGTTCGCCGCCAGTTCCTCCAGCCAGACCCGGGCCGTGCCGTCCGAGGGCGCGCGCCAGTCGCCGCGGGGCGACAGGTTCCCGCCGGAGATCACCTTGGGCCCGTTGGGCATCGCCGAGCGCTTGAACTGGCTGATCTCGAAGAAGCGGAACAGGAAGACGCCGAGCCACGTCTTGATGTCCTGGAGGCTGTAGGCGTTGCGGGTCTCTTCGGGGAAGTTCGAGGGCCAGGCGCCCAGGCCCGCATCGCGCCAGGCGTGCCAGGCCAGGAAGGCGACCTTGGAGGGCCGCAGGCCAAAGCGGGTGATGTAGAACAGGTTGAAGTCCTGCAGCTCGTAGGGGCCGATCTTGGCCTGGGTGCTCTGGATCGCCCCGGTGGCGTCGGCGGGCACCAGCTCGGGCGAGATCTCGGTGTCGAGGATCGAGAGCAGCGTCGCGTCGGCGGCGTCCTCGAACTGGTGGGTCTTCACCACCCAGCGGATCAGGTGCTGGATCAGCGTCTTCGCCAGTGAGGCGTTGACGTTGTAGTGGCTCATCTGGTCGCCGACGCCGTAGGTGCACCAGCCGAGCGCCAGTTCCGACAAGTCCCCGGTCCCCAGGACGAGGGCGCCGCGCTGATTGGCCAGGCGGAAAAGGTAGTCGGTTCGCAGCCCCGCCTGCACGTTTTCGAACGTCACGTCGTAGACGGGGTCGCCCTGCGCGAACGGGTGGCCCATGTCGGTGAGCAGCTGCCGGGCCGCGGGCCTGATGTCGATCTCCTCGCCCGTGACGCCCAGGGCGCGCATCAGCGCCCAGGCGTTGGCCTTGGTGCCCTCGCTGGTGGCGAAGCCCGGCAGGGTGAAGCCCAGGATGTTGGCCCGCGGCAGGCCTGCCAGGTCGAAGGCCTTGGCGGCCACGATCAGGGCGTGGGTCGAATCGAGGCCGCCGGAGACGCCGATGACGATGTGCTGGCTCTTGGTGGCCGTGAGCCGCTTGGTGAGCCCCTGGACCTGGATGTTGAAGGCCTCGTAGCAGTCCTGGTCGAGCCGGGCCGGATCGTCGGGCACGAAGGGGAAGCGGCTGACGGCGCGCAGCAGGCCAATGTCCTCGAAGCTCGGCTTGTGCTCGAAGCCAATCCGCCGGAAGGACCGCTCCGGCCAGCCGGCGGCGACCACGGCGTTGTTGAAGGTGGGCGTGCGCATCCGCTCCAGCCGCAGGCGCTCCACGTCCACGTCGGCGACCGCCATCTGCGCCTGGGCGGGGAAGCGCTCGGTCTGGGCCAGCAGGCGCCCGAGCTCGTGGATCGAGGCCTGGCCGTCCCAGGCGAGGTCGGTGGTGCTCTCGCCCGGGCCGGCGGCGGAGTAGAGGTAGGCGGCCTGGCAGCGCACCGACTGCGAGGCGCAGAGCATGGCGCGCTCGTCCGACTTGCCGACCACGATGTTGGAGGCCGAGAGGTTGCAGAGGACCAGGGCGCCGGCCAGCGCCCCTTGCGTCGACGGCGGCGTCGGCGACCAGAAGTCCTCGCAGATCTCGGCGTGGAAGACGAAGTCGGCCAGGTCGGACGCGGCGAACACCAGGTCCGTCCCGAAGGGGACCGCCTGGCCGGCGACCTGCATTTCCAGGCCGGTGACGCCGGCGCCGGGGGCGAACCAGCGGTTCTCGTAATACTCGCGGTAATTGGGCAGGAAGGTCTTCGGCACGACGCCCAGGATGCGGCCGCGGGCGATGACGACGGCGCAGTTGTAGAGCCGGCCGTTGTGGACCAGCGGCGCGCCCACCAGCAGCACCGGCGCAAGGTCCTTGCTGGCGGCGACGAAGCCGGCGATCTCGCTCTCCACGCGGCGCAGCAGGGCGTCCTGCAGGAAGAGGTCGTCGATGGCGTAGGCCGAGATCCCGAGCTCGGGGAACAGCATCAGGTCGACGCCGCGCTCGTGGCCCTGGCGGGCCAGCGCCAGGGTCTCGGCGGCGTTGAAGCCGGGATCGCCGGGCATGACGCGCGGGGTGCAGGCCGCCACGCGCACGAAGCCGTGCCGGCGAAGGGCGAAGAATGTCTCGGTCACCGTCTGCTCGCTGATCCCTCGATCGGGGTTCCTTAGCTTGAACCGTCGCCGTGGGCGACAGATCCCTCAATTAGGTGGAACGAGCCCATGCATCGTCCAAGATCATCCGCGCCGCCTTCTCGGCGATCATGAGGGTGGGTGAGTTCGTGTTGCCGGATACGATCCGCGGCATCACCGAGGCGTCGGCGATCCGCAGGCCCTCGATCCCGCGTACGCGCAGCCGCTCATCGACCACGGCCATGGCGTCCGATGCGATCCCCATCTTCGCCGTGCCCACGGGATGGAAGATGGTCGTGCCGATGGCCCGTGCGGCGGCGAGAAGGTCTACATCCGAGACAATGTTGGCGCCCGGTTTGCGCTCCTGAGGCGAGAACCGCTGCAGCGGCGGCTGAGCCATGATCCGGCGCGCCAGACGAAGGGAGTCGACCGCCACGCGCTCGTCCTCGGGGGTTGAGAGGTAATTGGGCTGGATCGCAGGCGCAACTGTGGGATCCGGGCTCGCGGCATGGATGGCGCCGCGGCTGGCCGGGCGCAGGTTGCAGACGCTGACGGTCATGGCGGGGTAGGCGTGCAAGGGCTCGCCGAACCGGTCGAGCGACAGGGGCTGGACGTGGAACTGCACGTTCGGCGTGGCGTAGTCGGGGGATGAGCGGGCGAAGGCGCCCAGTTGCGACGGCGCCATGGACAGCGGGCCGCGCCGCAGGGCGGCGTACTCCAGCGCCATCAGGGCGCGCCGCCAGACCGGGCGGGCGAGGGTGTTCAGGGTCGGCGCCCCGGTTATCCCGAAGACCGGGCGAAGCTGCAGGTGGTCCTGGAGATTTTCGCCGACGCCGGGGAGATGGCGGGCGACAGGAAGGCCGAGCGCCCGCAGCCGCGTGCCGTCGCCGACGCCGGAGAGCTCCAGGAGCTGCGGCGTGCCCACCGCGCCCGCCGCCAGCACCACCTCGCCGTCGGCGCGCGCCTCGAAGCGGACGCCGTCGCGGATCCAGGCGACGCCCACGGCGCGGCCGGCCTCGATAAGCACCTGCTGAACCTGGACGCCGGTCTCCAGCTTCAGGTTCGGCCGCCCGAGCGCGGGCTTCAGGAAGCCCCGCGCCGCGCTCCATCGGCGGCCGGCCTTCTGGTTCACCTGGAAATAGCTGCAGCCGAAGTTGTCGCCGGCGTTGAAATCCTGGACGGACGGGATGCCTTCCAAGGCGGCGGCCTCGCGGAAGGCGTCGAGGATCGCCCACCGCATCCGCGGATGCTCCACCCGCCATTCGCCGCCGCGGCCGTGCAGCGGTCCCGCCGCATCGATGTGATCCTCCTGGCGCGCGAACAGCGGCAGGACGTCGTCCCAGGCCCAGCCGGCCAGGCCGAGCTGGCGCCAGCCGTCGTAGTCGGCGGCCTGGCCGCGCATGTAGATCATGGCGTTGATGGCCGAAGAGCCGCCGATCACCTTGCCGCGGGGATAGGCGAGCCGCCGGGCGTCCAGGCCCGGCACGGCCTCGGTCTCGAACATCCAGTCGCTGCGGGGATTGCCGATGGAGAACAGATAGCCCACCGGGACGTGAAACCAGATCCAGTCGTCCTTGCCGCCGGCCTCCAGCACCAGCACCCTGCGGCGCGGATCGGCGGACAGGCGGTTGGCGAGGACGCAACCGGCCGAGCCGGCCCCGACGATGATGCTGTCGAAATGATCGGTCATGTGCGGGCGACGATCCCACAGGCGTGACCGCTTTTCGAGCCGCGGGGCGGGGCGGGGCTTTCAGCCGGACCGCCGGGTCCCTAGATCCATCCCCATGAGCGTCGCTTTCACCCGCGAGGAGGACTACGAGGCGCAGGCCGCCGACCTGCCGGACCGGCCGGTGTCCGCGCGCCCGAACCTGGTGACGGCGAGCGGGTTGGCGGCGATCGAAACCGAGCTCGCGGCCGCGCGGGCGGCCTACACGGCCGCCCAGACGCAGGGCGGGGTCAGCGCCGACCGCACCGCCATGGCGCGGGCGATCCGCGACCTGCGCTACTGGTCGGCCCGCCGCGCCAGCGCCCAGCTCACCGAACCTGCGGGCGACGCCGGGGCGGTGCAGTTCGGCCGCACGGTGGAGTTCGAACGTGAAGACGGGCGCCGCCAGGCCTTCCGCATCGTCGGCGAGGACGAGGCCGATCCGGCGAAAGGCAGCGTATCCTACGTCTCGCCCCTGGCGCGCGCCCTTCTGGGCAAGGCCGCGGGCGACCTCGCCGTGGTCAACGGCGCCGAGGTGGAAGTGATCGCGGTGCGCTGAGCGCCACGACCCTTCGGTTCAGCGGTTCGTGCGCAGGTTCGTCGCCGCGACCTTGCCGGTCCGGCGATCCTGCTCGAGGTCGTAGGAAAGGGCCTGGCCTTCGTTCAGGCTGCCCAGCCCCGAGCGCTCGACAGCGGAGATGTGCACGAACACGTCGCTGCCCCCGTCGTCCGGCTGGATGAAGCCGAACCCCTTGACGGTGTTGAACCACTTCACGACGCCGGAGCCGGAGCCGGAAGGCTCGCGCCGCGGCGCGGCGGCGCCGCCGAAGCCGCCGGACCTTGGCCCGCTGTCGCGGTAGGCGGGGCGGTCGCTTGCGCCGAAGCGCGGCCGCGCCGGCCGAGCGGCGACCGGCGAGCTGCCGACCACCTGCAGGTCCACCGCGGCGGTCTTTCCGGACCGTCGATCCTGTTCGAGCTCGAAGGCGACCACGTCGCCCTCGTTCAGCGCGCTGAGCCCTGAACGCTCCAGCGCCGAGATGTGCACGAACACGTCGGCCCCACCATCATCGGGCGCTATGAATCCGAAGCCCTTGGCCTCATTGAAGAATTTCACCGTACCGTTTGGCATCGCACCTATTCGCCCTTGCCTGGGGAGTGTTTACCGCTGTCCTGGCTGATGAACAGCGGCGCTATCGATGTTGTGAGCCGACAGCGGTGCGCAAGGGCGCCGCAGCTTAGCCCACCTTCGCCATGTGTGAATGCCGCGCCGTTGGCAAGGCCGTTCTCGTCCCGGGCGCCGGTCTGCTTGCCGCGGAGGCGGCGCCGGAGCCCCCCTATGGCCGCCCGAAATGGTCCCAGATCGCCGCGCCGGCGAGCAGCACGATAGCCCACGCGAGGACCGGTAGGACGATCAGACCGATGATTCGCCACCAGCGGGGTCGAGACATGCGCCACCAGCGCTGAGGTTGCGGTCGGGGCCCCACGCCCCGGTGTCGTTCGTGTGGGCCGCCGCGACGTCCCTGCGGACAAGCGTCTGCAGCCTGGAGTGAACACCCCGGCAATTAACGGCCTGTTACCCACGGTGGCGGCAAGCCACGTCACGGCGGATCCGCAGACACGGGGAGCCGCGCTCCCACCATGGCCGGATCGGGCGATCCGAAGGGCTGACGTTCATTCCCGAACTCTCGACGGCGACCTGCGCTCAGGGCGTCGAGGCACGGCCGCTAGTCCGGCATTGCGTCATTCATTTACGGCGGCGCTGTGTCGGAGACAGGTTGTCCCGGAAATTTGTCCTCATTGCTGAAAACTGGAAGTCGAAATATTTGTCCATTGCCATCGACCGCAATTCACCCGTGCCGTGAAAGCTTGGCTATTCGAAAAACTGACACCAGAATCTGAAAAAAGAATCGAATGTCCAAATCGTCATCGGGCTGGGACGCCTTGCCATATTCAGGAGGAGTGTCGACAGCGCGACATTTTGACATGAGAAGCCGAAAAATAGCCCGGTGTGTCAAATGAGGACTACCTCGCTGAGGGATCCCCTACTCCACAGGGTGATCGGTGACTTTCTGCCTCACAACGAACGCTGTGATGTTAAGAATGTATAAACCTTCGGCAGAAGGTCGACACTCAATCGTTGCTGAGGCGTTTGGCTTGTGGCCGGCTTTCCGATTGGCTGTACTGAGGTTGTGCGAAGGGCGGGCTGTCTATCAAAGATCTTAATCGCCCAGGCGCCGCAGTTTGTGCCGTTGAGCATCCTCCGGAAAGGATGAGGTGTGCCGCGGATTGGTAAAGGGGGTGAGCAGGAAGGGTCAGGTTCCAAGCGAGATCTGGGTATACGCACATGTCCTACGCCAGTCAGAACGACGAGATGATCGCAATCCGGATGGTGTCTGGCCACCGTTCCTTGAAAGAGGCGCTGGCGAGGAAATTTCGAACGCACGAGCGCGCGCCGAATCTCTCCTTGAGTCACATGGCGATCACGCAGCGGGGCAACGCGGTGTTGGCGACGCGCGACCTGGAGACCATGACGTTCTCCGGGCCGCGCACGACGGACGTGAACAGCGACCTGGCCCGCGACGTCGTACAAAAGGTCATCGCCTGCGCCATCCTGCTCTTCCTGCTGCCGCTGATGATCGCCGTCGCCATCGCCGTCCGTCTCCAGGACGGGGGGCCGGCGCTCTTCAAGCATCGGCGGATCGGGTTCAACGGGGCGGCCTTCCGTTGCTGGAAGTTCCGCACGATGCGGGTGGATGCGGAGGAGCGCCTGGCGGAGCTGCTGTCGCGCGATCCCGAGGCCCGCGAGGAGTGGGCGCGGGACCAGAAGTTGAAGAACGACCCGCGCATCACGCCGCTCGGTCATTTCCTTCGCAAGTCGAGCCTCGACGAGCTGCCGCAGCTCATCAACCTGCTGCGCGGCGAGATGAACCTCGTGGGTCCGCGTCCGATCGTGGAGAACGAGATCGCCCGCTATGGCCGCCGCTACCGGCACTATCTGGCGGTGAAGCCCGGGATCACCGGTCTGTGGCAGGTGAGCGGGCGCAATCAGGTCGAATACCGCACGCGGGTCGCGATGGACTCCCTGTACGCCGTCCGCCGCAGCGTCGGGCTGGATCTGTGGATCATCATCAACACCGTGCCGGCGGTCCTGTTCAGTCGCGGCTCCTACTAGAGCATTCGACGATTGCACGGACTGTCCACAGTGTTGCGTAAGGTTCTGGCGGCGGCGGGCGTCAAAGAACAGCCGCGCCAGGTTTTCGAAAGGGAGGAAGTCGCCGCCGTCGTCCGCAGTATGGAGCACCGCATGGAAGACTCGCTGGTCGCCTACTCCCTGAGCCAAGTAGACTTCGGATGGATCTGGCGCCTGGTCGATGAGATGGGCGAGATCATCGCCGACGGCGCCGCGCCCGACCAGCCAACCGCCGAGCGGCGCATGCTGGAGGCGTTCTACAGGACTTGCGGCGTCGGTCCGGCCGCGTCCATGGGCGCCGCGTCGATGTAACCGAGGCCGGCCGGCGCCCATCCCCTGATCGAATGTTCGAAGGCCGCTGCGAAACGAGCCGGACGGCTCGACCGGGACGCCCGCCCGTGAACGGATCGGGCGATGAGTAAGTTGGGCTTGCTGGATGGATTGCGCCGGGCGGTCGGCTGGAGATCCGCCGTCGACATCCTGACGCGGCGGATGTTTCGCGTGAGCGCCCCGGTCCGCGTCCGCGCGGGCGGCTACGCTTTCGGGGTGCGGCCGCTGGACAGCGACCTCTTCGTGGCCTCCCAGATCTTCGGGTCGCAGGAATATCACCCGGGGGCGCTGGTGGCCTGCGCTCTGAGGCGGCGCGCGGCCGAATGGCGCGCCGAGGGCCGCACGCCGGTGATCATCGACGGCGGAGCCAACGTCGGCTACGCGGCGCTCTTCTTCGCCCAGCAGCACCCCGACGCCGTCGTGGTCGCAGTGGAGCCGGATCCCGTCACGTTCAGGCAACTGGCCGCCAACTGTGCGGGCGTGGATCGCATCCTCCCCGTCCTCGCCGCGGTGTGGTCGCACGAAAACGGCGTCTCGCTGGTCACCGATCGCGGCCACGGGTCCTGGGCGCACCAGGTGGTGGAGGCTGGCGCGACGCCCTCTCGCACGCTGGCCAGCCTGATCGCCATGATCCCGGGAGGCCGGCCGTTGATTATCAAGCTCGACATTGAAGGCGCCGAGCGCGAGGTCTGCGCCGCCAGCGCGGACGCCCTGCGCGAGGCTGCGTGCCTGATGATCGAGCCGCACGACTTCATGGTCCCCGGCGCAGGCTGCCTCAGCGCCCTCTACAGCGCGCTCGACGGACGCCGGGTCGACACCCTGCTGCGCGGCGAGAACCTGATCCTCTACGATTCGTCGCTGGTCCCCGCCTAAAGCGGTGTCATCGCGCGAACCGGCCCGCCGAGGCGCTGGCCATCTGCGCCAGGCGCCCGAGGTCCTGTTTGACGTTGCGGAAGTCGAACAGCGCCAGGAGCACGAGGTACAGGGCGGCCCCGATGGCCCCCAGGACGACGAACGCCAGCAGCCCCGGCGGCGCATGGGCTTGCAGGATCCAGACCGTCGCCGCCGCGAGGCCGGCGGCGACGGCGGGCGGACAGATGGCGGCGATCGCGCGGGACGCCGGCCAGCCCAGGGCGGCCTTGGCGTTCGCCAGGCCGATCACGAAATAGCCGACATTGCTGAGACCGACGAGGACAGCCAGGCCGGTCCAGCCGCCCAGCGGCGCCAGCACGGCGCCGATCCGCAGGGCGGTGTAGAGCGCCGACACCACCGTCTGGGGTTTGCTGCGCCCGCGACCGAACAGCGCCGCCCCGTGCAGCTGGCCCAGAAGCCCGAACGCCAGGCTCGGGAAGATGATCGCCAGCATCAGGGCGCCGTGCCCCCAGGCCGGCCCAAGCAGATCACGGCATAGCCGCTCGGCGAGCGCCGCCACCAGCAGCGTCGCCGGGAGCGTGATCATCGCCACGAGGCGGAGCAGCCGCTCATAGAGCCTGCGCTGGCCGGCGTCGTCGTGGTGGTTCAGGCAATGCACGTAAAGGGCGGTCCAGACCGGGTTGTACACCGCCTGGGACATCGACCAGGCCGCCTGGTAGCCGAAGCTGTAGACGCCCAGGCCGGAGCCGCCGAAGCGACGGTTGACGATGCCCGCCTCCAGCATGCGCCCGACGCTGTCGATCGTCTTGCCGGCCAGCACCCCGCCGCCCATCAGCGTGTGCGACGACACCGCCCGCCAGCTGAACGCCAGCCGGGGCAGCTGGAACGCCACGATGTTGAGGACCACGGCGCGGACCCCGTATTGCGTGAGAAGCTGCGCGACGAGGCTCCAGGCGCCGGCGCCCCTGGCGGCGCAGATCAGGGCCACGACGGCTCCGGCGACCGTCGCCCCGAGATCGACATAGGCGTAGACCTCGATGCGACCGCGCCGGGTCAGCCGCGCCGCCGGCGGGACCGCCAGGACCAACAGCATGACGCTGAGCGACAGCAGCGCCATCACGGCTGGAAGCCGCGGCTGCTGGGCGATCGAGGCGAGGGGAATGGACCAGAGGCTGAGCGCGCAGGCGAGCACGGCGCCGACGCCCATCAGCAGCCAGAACGCAGATGACCAGGCCAGGGCGTTGTCCTCCGGCTCGCGGGCGAGGGACTGGCCGAGGCCGGCGTCGGCCAGCATCATCATGAACAGGACGCTCGGCATCGCCAGGCTGTAGAGGCCGAACTCCTCCGGCCCGAGGAGGCGGGCCAGGATCGGCGTCAGCAGCAGCTGCAGGGCGATCTTGCCGATGTTGCACGCCGCCATGGCGGCGGCGCCGAACGCCAGTCGTTTTCCGTCCATGCGTTCGCCTGGAGTCCCTGATCCAACAATCCGCCCGTCATCGGGGCTCGAACCATAGTACTGGCGTCCGTCCACCTGCCCACTTGCTCTTCCGCCAAACGCGGCGCCAGCTGCCCGGGTGCCCATTGCTTGGGCGGCGCGTCGCCGGCATTGGACCAGGAACTGCGAGAGGCCACCAACTGTCGGCTCCCCGACGCAATTTCTCGCTTCGATGCAAGTCGCTGAGCGCCATCTGTTGGTTGCGGTCTCTGGAAGACCGGCTGTCCCAGGCAAGAAGGCGATCTTATGCCTCATCGGGCCACCATAACTGCTGAGATAAAGAGCATACACCAACAGATTATATTAATGTCGCGACGACTCATTGCCTATGAAAACGGAATGTTGAATCATGAGTTAAGGCGTTTTTGCATCGAATGTTAAAAATGCCGCCGCTCAGAGCCTCAATTGTTGAAGCGGATCTGTGCAGGTGCGTCAATAAAATACAGGGAGAAGTGTGCGGGGGCTCGCCTCAGCGATGTTCGCTGTGGAAGTTCGTCAAAATTGACGGACGTGAAAGAATGTTGAGTGAGTTGGACTGAAGACGAATGGTGAATGGAAGTAAGTGCGCATCCTGCCGGGCGCGAACAGCAGAGCTTCCATGTGGCGAACACATGCAGGCCCGTTCGTCCGGAAGGCGTTTCGAGTCCCGCGCCCTGCCAGGCGTCGCGGCATACGGCGTTGCGCCTTGGGCGCCGGCTGAGACGAACCAGGGCGAGCACGGGGCGCCATTTCTACGCGGGTGACGAAGATGACCGACCGACCTGTCCGACTGATCCGGCCCGACGAGACGCTCGCGTTCGCGAGCGCGCATAGCCTTTCGGCGTCGCCCACGGCGCTGAACCTTGGTTGGATTCAACGGCGTGCGGAAATGGGGCCGCTCAGTCCCTCGGCGCCGTGGCGGCCGCCGATGGGCGAGCGGAGCTATCTCGCGGACCTCGACGCCCGCCTGCTGCTGCGCGACGAGGGCTATCTGGAGCATCAACGGGCCGCGAGGCTGCCGTCGCCCTATGGGAGCTATCCGTCGGCGGGCATGTCGCGGTTCAAGGACCAGCCGCGGACCGCCATCATCCATTACTGGCTGGTGGGCATGCGCGGCGGCGAGCGGGTGCTGGAACGACTGATCCGCCTGTTTCCGAACGCCGACATCTTCACCCACGTCTATGATCCGTCCGCCGTGTCGGACGTGATCCGCAGCCGGCCGATCCGCACGACCTTCATCCAGAAGCTCCCTGGCAGCCGGCGCCACTATCAGAAGTACCTGCCGCTGATGCCGATGGCGCTCGAGCAGCTCGACCTGCGCGGCTACGACCTGATCATCAGCAGCGAGTCCGGCCCGGCGAAGGGCGTCATCGCCCCGCCCGGCGCGCTGCACGTCTGCTACTGCCATTCGCCCATGCGGTATCTCTGGGACCACTATCCCGACTACCTGCGCTCGGCCGGGCGGATCACGCGCCTGGCGATGCCGCTGCTGGCGCACGGCCTGCGCGAATGGGACTATGCGTCCGCCGCCCGGGTGGACCGGTTCATGGCGAACTCGACCTTCATCCAGCAGCGGATCGAGAAGTCCTATCGCCGTCCGTCGGCCGTGGTTTTCCCGCCGATCGACGTTTCGCTGTTCAAGCGTTCGGAGGAGGTGGACCCCCATTATCTGTGGGTGGGCCAGATGACCTCCTACAAGCGACCCGACCTGGCGCTGGAGGCGTTCAACGAACTGGGCCTGCCGCTGCTGATGGTGGGCGACGGCGACATGTTGCGCGACCTGAAGCGTCGCGCCGGCCCGAACGTGACCATCACGCCGCGGCTGAATTTCGACGAGCTGCGGCGGGCCTACGCCCGCTGCCGCGCCCTGATCTTCACGGCCGAAGAGGACTTCGGCATGGTTCCGGTCGAGGCCATGGCCTCCGGCCGGCCGGTGCTGGCGTTCGGCCACGGCGGGGCGCGCGATACGGTCATTCCGGGCGTGACGGGCATGTTCTTCGAGGAACAGACCAAGGAGTCCCTGGTGGCGGCGATCGAGGCGCTGGAGGCCTGGCTGCCGGACTTCAACCCCGACGAGGCGGTGCAAAGCGCCGAGCGCTTCTCGCCTGAACGCTTCGACGAGGGCGTGCTGTCCGTCATCGGGGGCTAAGGACGCCGGACGGGAAGGGCGGTCAGCCTCGGGGTCCAGCCCCGCGACCGTCCTTCAAGCGCCGCGATCATCAGCGGGCATAATACTTCTTGTAGGTGCGATAGTAGGCGGCCGGATCGTCGGGATCGACGCTGGCGGGCTGGCGCAGATCGACCCGGGTGAGGGCCACGCCGGCCACGGTGGCCCCGGCCGAGTCGAGCAGGCGCAGGGCGGTGCGCACCAGGCTGCGCCGGGTCTTGCGCCAGTAGACCAGCAGGAGGACAACGTCGGCGTGGCGCACGATCATCCGGGTCTCGGTCACCAGGATCACCGGCGCGGTGTCCAGGATCACCAGGTCGAAGCGCTTCTTCAGATCCTCGATCAGGTGCGTCATCGCCTCGGAGGTGAACATGTCCTTGGGCGTGTAATGCGACTGGACGAGGGGCAGGACCATGGCGCCGCTCGGCTCGTCCAGGATCAGGGCCTTGTCCAGGGGGACCGCGCCGCTCAGCACTTCCACCAACCCGCAACTCGGCGTCATGCGCAGCAGCTGGTTGACGGCCCGCTGGCGCAGGTCGCAGTCCACGACCACGGTGCGCAGGCCCGACATCGCCGCGCTGCGGGCCAGGCCGACCGACGTCGTCGTCTTGCCTTCCCCAGGCAGGGACGAGGTCACGGCCAGGACCTTGGGCCTGGATCCCGGACGCGAGAAGCCGATCGCCGCGTTCAGGCTGCGGAACGACTCGGCGAAGCTCGAGACGGGTTTTGAGACGAGATGGTCTATGGGGCGCCGTCGAAGAGGATCGGCCCCGGGTATGATCGACCGCAGGCTGGGGATCGAGCCCAGGTAGGTGGCGTTCAGCTCGTTCTCGACCACGTCGACATCCGTCACCCCCTTGTCGAACATCTCCATGACGAGCGCGGCGGTGACGGCCGCGGCGAGGCCCAGGACCATGCCGAAGGCGAGGTTCAGCCCCTTCTTCGGCGCGCTGGGGAACGACGGCGGCTGGGCCGACGAAACGATATGGGCGTCGCTGCGAGCAAGTCCCGCCTCGGCGCTCATCTCCTTGAACTTGCTTAGGAAACTCTCATAGAGCGTGCGCTCCGCGTCAGCGTCGCGCTGGAGCTCGTTCAGCCGCACCATCGACCGATTGGTCTGGGCCAGGCCCTCGCGCGACCGCGAGGCGCTGCTCTCGATGGAGGTGGCCCGCTGGCGCGCCACCGCCTCCTGCGCCTGGAGGTTGGAGACGATCCGCTTGATTTCGCCCTGGATCTGCCCGTCGATGTCGGCGAGCTCGCCCTTGGCTTTCAGGAGTTCGGGGTGCCTCTCGCCATAGCGGCTTTGCAGGTTGGCGACCCGTTGGCTGGTGACGGCCCGCTGCTGGCGAAGTTGCTGGACCACCGGCGAGGTCAGGGCCTCGCCGACGTCGTCGCCGGAGCTGCCGCTGGCCAGCTGCGCCAGGGCCGTCGTCAGGCGGGCGCGCGCCTCGGCCTGCTGGGCGCGCGTGAGCGCGACCTGCTGATCGAGGGTGGAGATCTCCTGCTCCGCCAGGGTCGCGCCCTGGGCGCTGAGCAGGTTGTTCTGGATCTTGTAGCGCTGGAGCGCCGTCTCCGCGTCCACGACGCGCTGGCGCATCTCGCCGATCCGGCTGTTCAGCCAGGTGTTGCCCTCGTGCGAAGCGTTGAACTTCGCCTCGAGCTGCGAACTCAGATAGTTGGACGCGAAGGCGTTGGCGATCCGCGCGGACTTGTCGGGGTCCTCGCTGGTGAAGCCGAGGTTGACCATGTAGCTCGTGCCCACCCGGTTGACCTTGAGTCGCCCGAGCACCGCGTCGGTCACCGGGCTCCGCGGCTTGTCGGCCTGGGCCGGAGCGGCGGGTTTCAGACGGGACAGGGCCATCTTCACCCGCGCCTTGAGGTTTGGCGGCGCCAGGGCGGTGTTGAATTCGGGGTCGCGGTCGAGGTGCAGTTCCTTGACGACGGCCGCCGCCAGGCCGGGGGAACGCAAGACCTCCACTTCCGTCTCGACCATGCTCGCGTCCAGCACGCCCTCGTTCGCCGCCGTGGTCTCCCGCGACAGCAGCTCTTCGCTGGGCTTGTCGATCATCAGATGGACGTTGGCGGTGTAGATCGGGCGCATCGATAGAGTGATGGCCGCCGCGGCTGCGACGATCACCAGGAACACCATCGCCATGAGCCGCAGGCGGCGGCGCGCGATCCGTATCAGGCGTGGAAGATCGAAGGCCTGCTCCGGCGCTGCGGAAGGTTTTCCGAGATTGGGCGTCAGGTACATGGGCTCGATCCTCCTACTCACTCAGTCTCCGGCAACCGAACACTTCCGGAAAGCGTACGAACGAGGCGAGACGCAGGATCCGGAGATGGTGTCTTGTTCGCCGACAGCGATAGTTGCTGCGGCGAGCTGGCTGGCCGACGACCGAAGGTCTGGCTCATCAGGCCAACTAAGATCAGCCCCGAGCTCTGGCGTCGAGGCGATTACTGAGCGACGGTCATATTTGATATTTCCGTATGGAGAATGAGTATCAAATGGGCGCCCGCCGCCCGGCAGTGACAGATATTCGCCAGCCTCATGCTGGAGCTCTACCGTCGTTCGAATCAGCTGGACCTGGGTAATCGACGGCGCCGAGATCGACTTGGTTAATCGAAATGGGCGCCTATGAAGGTTCGGCTATCGCACTGTTGTCATGCGCCGGTCATCGGCGCTTGTGAATGCTGGCCGGCGTGACGCCGCGTCCCGCCATGGGGAGCGACCTCGCCCGGGCGGGCATGGCGGCGGCGCTGTTCCTCGCGTCGGTGGGGATGGGCGGGTGCGGGGGCGGGACAGTCCATGCCGAGGGGTTGCCGAACGCCGGGGTCCTCGACCTCAGCGGATACGAAATCGCCTTCGAAGAGACGTTCGAGACCCTGGACATCGGCGATCGCCCGGGATCGGGGAAGCGCTGGTATAACCACACCCCCTGGCATGGCGACTTCGGCGACGCGGCCTTCGCCGACCCCGGACCCGGCGGGCCGTTCACCCGCGGACCGAACGGCCTCAATATCACCGCCACACGTGGGACCGACGGCCGATGGCGCTCCGGCCTGATCTCCTCACGCGACCGCGACGGCCCGGAGGGGCGGGGTTTCGCCCAGCAGTACGGCTACTTCGAGATCAGCGCCAAGATGCCCTCCGGCGAAGGTGTGTGGCCCGCGTTCTGGCTCATCGGCGTCGACAAGTCGGAATTTTCAGCCGAGATCGATGTTCTAGAATACTATGGAGTGGGACCACGTTACTACCACTGCGTTGCGCATATCTGGCGCAATGGCAAGGATGTTCTCAACAAGGACTTCATGATCGAAGTTGAGGATGGGTCGCTCGAGCGGCGGTTCAACACCTTCGGCGTGCTGATCGAGCCGATGACCACCACCTTCTACCACAATCGGCGCGAGGTCGGCTCCATGAAGACGCCGCCGGAGTTTCGCCAGCCCTTCTACATCCTGGCCAATCTCGCCCTGGGCGGCGGCTGGCCCATAGCAAAGCTGACGTCGCCCAAGACCATGGAGATCGCCTACATCCGGGCCTACCGGCCGACCGGCTCAGCGGCGCCTGACCCGAGTCGTTGTCCGAACTGCTGAAACAACGTGCGCATCGAATGATCGCCATGACAGGCGATCGAATTCCAGAGACTTGGTCGAATTGCACGTCGACTGTGCAGGCGGGAGGAGAGGAAACAACTGCAACTTGGTGGCGTGCGTAAATGCAAATCGCGAAGGGGACTTCCATGTCCGGACTGCGAGCGGGCGACGGGCGGCTGGCGGCGCTGGACGGCCTTCGCGGTGTCGCCGCCCTCGCCGTCGTCATCCTGCATGGGGCGAAGATCTTCCAGCTCGGCTGGGCGCCGCACCACGCCTATCTGGCGGTGGACTTTTTCTTCCTGCTCAGCGGCTATGTGATCGCGCGCGCCTTCGATCGGCGGCTGACGGCGGGCTGGGCGTGGCCGTTCATCAAGCGCCGGCTGATCCGGCTCTATCCCCTGATCGTGGTCGGTTGCGTTCTGGGCTTCGCCGTCCTGGCGGCCCGCGCCGCCTTGGCCGGCGACTTCGACCTGCGCCCGCCGCTCGTCGACCTGGCGAGCTCGCTGCTGCTGTCGCCGGCGCCGCCGATCTTCGCGTCCAAGTGGCATTACTATAAGCCCGATCCCGTACTCTGGTCGCTGTTCTTCGAAGTCGCGGTCAACATTGTCTACGCGCTGGCCGCGCCCTGGTTGCGCGGCGCCCGGCTCTGGGGCCTCGTGCTGCTGTCCGGGGCGGGACTGGGCCTGTCGGCCGTGCTGATAGGCAACGCCGACTTCGGCCTTGTCCATTTCCCGCTGGCCACCTTCCGCGTGCTGTTCTCCTTCTTCGTCGGAGTGGCGATGGCCAGGGCCTTCGTCCCGGAGAAGATGGGCGGGCGCCTGTCGACGCGGACCCACGTCTACATCTTCGCCATTCTTTCCGTGATCCTGCTGTCGCCGCTGGAGATGGGGCCGGCCTACGACCTGTTCGCCATTCTCGTGGTCTTTCCGGTCCTGCTGCTCCTGACGCTGATGAGCGAGCCGCCCGGGCGCTGGGCGAACAGCTGCCTGCTCGCCGGCACGCTCTCCTACCCGATCTATATGATCCACCATCCGATCTTTCGCGCCGAGGCCAACCTGCTGACTATGCTCGACGTCGGCGTGGCCGGGCGCACGGTCGGGTTCGCCGTGGGCGTGCTGGTCGTGGGCGCCGCCTCCTGGGTGCTCGCGAAAGCCTTCGACGAGCCGGTCCGCAAGTGGCTGACGGCGCGCCTGCCGGACGGGGGACGGAAGACCTTCACGCTTGAGGCGGGGTCTCCACGCAGGCTTTGAGCGCGTCCGCCGCGAGGTGAGACGGCGGCGTCAATCCTGGAAGTAGGCGTTCCATTTGCGCTTGACGCGACGGCGCCAGATCAACCGCCGCAACGGATCGACCAACAACAGCGCCAGAAGCCCAAGGCAGGAGCCCACCACAACGCTCAACATCGTCGCTCGGCCACCGTCCGTTGGCTCCATCCGCAAGGTCGCGATCGCCGACGCCCGACTTGTCCGGGCGGCTCGCGTTGACCGGTCACCGCCAGATGGCCGGCCGCGCGCGGAAATTCCAGCGCTTCGACGGCGAAGACCAGGGCCGGCGTCCCGATAGCCTGCGGGCCGCACTTACAGCGCAGCGATGAGATTCCGCTGCTGTATTCATGGGCGCCTGGGATGAACGGAGCTCCCGCACCGAGTTGTCGGGTTGCACACCCCCAGACTTCACGTCGGAATCGAATTCGTCGAGCAGCTCAGCTCGACCCGGGCGATCGGCGTCCGGCCGCCGGCGCAAGACAAGCGCCAGGCGTCGTCCTGGCGAAAAGGAGCCTTCAGATGCGGGTCGGCGTGGTCATCGCGACGCTGGGGCGTCCGCGCGAAGCCGCCAAGATCCTCGAACGCCTGCGCCGCCAGTCCCATCCGCCGGCCCGGATCGTCTTTTCGGTCGAGAAGCTCGAGGACCTGCCGGCCGACCCGACCCCGGGAAACCTGCGCAAGGATGTGGAGGTGGTCCTCGGCCCGCGGGGCCTGTGCGCCCAGCGCAACCGCGGGATGGCGCGCGTCATCGACGGGTGCGATGTGGTGGTCTTCTACGACGACGATTTCCTGCCCAGCCGGCGCAGCCTGGAGGGTGTCGCCGCGACCTTCGCCGCCCATCCGGACGTGGTGGGCGCCACGGGACACGTCCTCGCCGACGGGGTGACCCGTGGCGGCCTCTCCTGGGAGCAGGCGGCGAGCATCGTCGACGTCTATGACACGGGGCCCCACGCCACGCCGGCGATCCTGGCGGACATCAAGCACGCCTACGGCTGCAACATGGCGTTCCGCTGCCGCGCCGCCGCCGGGCTGCGCTTCGACGAGCGGTTACCGCTCTATGGGTGGCAGGAAGACGTCGACTTCGCCGGCCAGATCGCCCGCCGTGGGCGAGTGGTGAAGACCAACGCCTTCGCCGGCGTGCATCTGGGCGTCACCCAGAGCCGCTCGCCGGGCGTCAGGCTGGGATTTTCGCAGATGGTCAATCCCGTCTACCTGGTCCGCAAGGGCACGATGCGGCTCGGCCACGCCGCCCGGATCATGTGCTGCAACCTGATCGCCAACCACGTCCGTGTGCTGGCGCCCGAAAGCCATATCGACCGGCGCGGGCGGCTGGTGGGCAACTGGCGCGGGCTGTTCCATCTGGCGGCCGGGCGCGCGGATCCCGAACGCATCTCGAGTTTTCCGTAGAGCGTCGGTGGGGTGAGTTTGGAACATCAAGCTGAAGCACATGCGACCTCGCCCGCCGGCTGCGCCTGTTATGTGGTTGATGAGGGTTACCTCCTCCCGACGCTGGTGAGCGCGCTGCAGGCCCGCGACAGAGTCTCGCCGGAGCTTGCGGACGTGGCGATCGTCTGCGTCGGGGAAACCACCGCCCGCACAGAGACCGCCGCGGCCGTGGCCGCCGCCCGGGGGATCCGGTTCATCCAGGTTTCCCGCGCCGACGTGGGCGACCTGCACGTGATGTTCGGCCGGTTCTTCCTCAGCCAGGTGCTGCCCGGCCAATACACGCGCCTGGTCTATATCGACGGCGACACCCAGGTCCGCGGCGACCTGGATCCGCTGTTCCGCGCGCAGGTGCCGGCGGGCGGATTCCTGGCGATCCGCGACCCGGCGATCCTGTTCGCAAAGCACGATCCGACCCTGCGCCGGCGGATGGTGGACTATCGCCGGCGCATCGGCCTGGTCGGCGCGCCGGAGGACTATTTCAACAGCGGCGTCCTGGTCATCGACCGCGCCGGCTGGGCGGCCGTGGCTGACACCTGCTTGAAGCTCTACCGGGAACGGGGCGCGTCGTTCCTCTACCCGGACCAGGACGCCCTGAACCTCGGGGCGCGCGAGTTGTGCACCCTGATCTCCAACCGCTGGAACTTCCCCGGCTTCCTGATCGGCTCGCGCGCCGAGGCGGACACGCGGCCGCACATCTATCACTTCATGTCCAACCCGCGCCCGTGGACGGTGGCCGCCAGGCCCTGGGGCGAAGCCTGGGGCGCGCCGTACCGGCGGCTGCTGGCCGAGCATCCCCAACTGGCGTTCCTGAAACCGACGCCGTCCAGGATGTACACCGCGCGCTACCGCGTTCAGCAGTTCGTCAAGATGGGTCTTTCGTACCGCGCGGTGGGCCGCATGCGGGAGGCGCCGCCCCAGCTGGCCGTCTGAGGCGCGTGGTGAAAGTCATCCTCAATGGCCGTTTCCTCTCCGCCCGGCAGAGCGGCGTGCAGCGGGTGGCCGCCAACCTCGTCCTCGGCCTCGACCGGCGGCTGGCGGACGGGGCCGGCGCGTCCGGCGTGGCCTGGGAGATGCGCGCGCCGCAGGGGCTGAAGCGCAGCCTGCCGCTCGCCGCCATGGGGTTCCGGGACGACAGCGTGCTGAAAGGCCAGGCCTGGGAACAGCTCGAACTGCCGTTCGCGGCCGGGGCCGGCGGCCTGATCAATCTCTGCAACGTTGGTCCGCTGATGGGCCGCAGCGCGCTGACCATGATCCACGACGCCCAGGTCTACCTGTCGCCGGCGTCCTATTCGAAGGCGTTCGCCAGCTGGTATCGCCTGGCGCTGCCCCGGCTGGCGTCGCAGTCGCGCCGGGTGGTGACGGTGTCGGAGTTCTCCAAGGCCATGCTGGCCCACTTTGGAGTCGCCAAGCCCGACCACATCCGCGTCGTGCCCAACGGGGTCGACCACATGCTGGCGGTCACGCCGGACGCCAGCGTGCTCGCCCGGCTCGGCCTGGAGCCGGCGCGGTTCGTCTTCGCCTTCGGCAACCTGCAGCCGCACAAGAACCTGGGCCTGCTCCTGAAGGCCTTCGCCGATCCGCGCCTGGCCGACGTGCGGCTGGTGGTCAGCGGCGACGTGGATGCGCCGCGTCTGGCGCAGGCGTTCGGGGTCGCGCCCGGCGCCAACGTCCTGCTCGCCGGGCGCCTGGACGATCCGCAGATCCGGGCGCTGATCGAGGCCGCGGCGTGCCTGGCCTTCCCCTCGTCGACGGAGGGTTTCGGTCTGCCGCCGCTGGAGGCCATGATCCTGGGATGCCCCGCGATCGTCGCCCCCGCCGGCGCCCTGCCGGAGGTCTGCGGCTCGGCCGCGACCTATGCGCCGCTGGACGACCTCGACGCCTGGGTGCGCGCGATCGCCGACCTCGTGGGCGACGACAGCGGCCGGCCCGCCCGCCGTGAGCAGGCGAGGGCGCATGCGTCCGCCTACACCTGGCGCCGCAGCGCCGACCTCCTGCACGGCCTCATCGAGGAGGTGATGTGAGGCGCCTTCCCCACCTTGGAGGACGCAGGCGTTGACCTATCCGGGCGTGCTCTTCTGGCTGCTCGCCGTGGTGGCGCTGTGCTCCCGCGGTCCGGCGATCTACCTGCTGTTCTTCATGAGCTGGTCGTTCGGCACCCTGGCGGCGATCCCCCCGGCGGCGGTGGGCGGCGTCAGCATCATGCCGCCCTGGATCGCGGCCGCCTTCCTGACGGCGAAGGTGGCGATGGAGGTCGGCCCGCGGGTCTACCTGGCCGCGATGTTCGACTTCCGGCGCTTTGGCTTCCTCACGCTCTGCACGCTCTACGCCCTCATATCCGCGGTGCTGATGCCGCGCATCTTCGCCGGCCAGGTCGACGTCATCACCATGCGGCTGGTCACCATCGCCGCCCCGACCCTGCTCGGCCCGACGCCCAGCAACTTCATCCAGGCGCTGTACTTCGTCCTGACCACGGTCACCGTGGTCAGCATCTATTTCGTCGCCCGCGATCCCGACCAGCGGCGCCACCTGTTCATCGGCTTCGGATGGGGGGCGGCGGTGGCGGTGGTCACCGGCCTGGTCGACCTGCTCGCCGCTAAGGCCGGCCTGGCCGGCCTGCTCGAACCGTACCGCAACGCCGCCTACGCGCTGATGGTGGACAACGAAGTCGGCGATATGAAGCGGGTGGTGGGGCTGATGAGCGAGGCCTCGGCCTACGCCGCCCTCTGCCTGTCGTTCCTCGGGCTGATCGCCCTGGTTCCCGACCGGGACAGCGCCGCGCCCTGGGGTCGCTGGCGCACGCCGCTCGCCCTCGGCCTGGTGGCGCTCACCTATCTGTCGACCTCGTCGGGCGGCTATGTCGCGCTCGGGGCCGTGGCCATGGTGGTGCTGTTCGGCGTCGGGGTCGGCGTCCTCGAAGGGCGCAAGCGGTCCTGGATCGCCGCATACTGGATGCTGAACCTGGCCGTGCTGGCCCTGGGCCTGGTGGTGTTCCAGCCGCAGATCGTCGACACCGTCGTCAAGCTGGTCGACGCCATCGTCTTCCAGAAGACCCAGACCTCGTCCTACATCGAGCGCTCGATGTGGAATCGTATCGCCTATGAGGCGTTCCTGGGCACCGGCGGCCTGGGCGCCGGCATCGGATGCTGCCGCGCCTCGAGCTGGGTGTTCGCGGTCCTCGGCAATATCGGCGCGCCCGGCGCGATCCTGATGGTCATGTTCATGGCGCAGGTGTTCGTCGCCCGCGCGGCGGACCCCGAGGATCGGGGGATGCTGCGGATGGTCAAGCTCGCCCTGCTGCCCAACCTGTTCGTCATTTCGCTGACGTCGCCCTCGGTGGGCTTCGGCCTGGGCGCGGCGTGGCTGTTCGGCCTGGGCGCGGCGATCGCCTGGCCCAGGCCTGCGACGGCGGCCGACTCGAGCCCGGCGCCGGCGGGGCGTGTCACGCCCACACCCGCGCGCCTGATCCCCAGCCTGGGCCCGCGCCGGTTGGGCGACGCCTAGGTTCTCCCGGCATCTGGCCTCGCGGAGGCGCCGGTGTGCCGACGCTGGCGGATTATTCGACGAAGCGCGCGGATTTCAGGGCGAAGACGCCTGCAATCTTGCCCGCCGCCCGGCAGTTCGGGGACTCTGTGGCCATGCGCGTGATCCACATCATGAACCACTGCGGCTTCGCGAACGGCAACGTCCATGCGGCCGTCGACCTGGCCTGCGCCCAGGCGGCGCGGGGGGATACGGTCTGCATGGCGGCCGGCGGCGGCGAGTTCGTGGCCCTGCTCGAACAGCACGGCGTCGAGCACGTGCTCATCGAGCAGGAGGACCGCAATCCACTCTCTGTCCTAAGGATGGTCGTGGCGCTGGAGCGGCTGGTGAGGCGGTTCAAGCCCGACGTCCTGCATGCGCACATGATGACCGGGGCGGTCATCGGCGGCGTGGTCAGCCGCCTGAAGGGCGTCCCCTTGGTGACGACCGTGCACAACGCCTTCGATTCCCACGCGATCCTCATGGGGCTGGGCCACCGCGTGGTGGGCGTCAGCCAGAACACCGCCGATTGCATGGCCGGGCGCGGGGTCAGCCGCAAGCGGCTCAGGGTGGTGCTGAACGGCACGCTGGGCGCGCCCCGGCGGGATTTCTTCCCCAGGCAGCCGGTGACGCTCAAATCGCCGAACTTCGTCACCATCTCCGCCCTGCATGGCCGCAAGGGCATCCCGGACATGATCAACGCCTTCTCGCTGGTCGCGGCGCAACAGGGCGAGGCGCAGCTCTACATCGTGGGCGGCGGGCCGGGGGAGGCGGAATACCGCGCGCTCGCCACAGCCTCCCCGGCGGCCGAGCGAATCCATTTCCTGGGGCAGCTGCGCGACACCAAGTCGTTCCTCGACGCGGGCGACATCTTCCTGCTGACCTCGCACGACGAGCCGTTCGGCCTGGTCCTGACCGAGGCGCGCGAGGCCGGCTGCGCCATCGTCGCCACCAATGTGGGCGGGGTTCCGGAGGCGTTGGACCAGGGCGAAGCCGGCCTGCTCGTGCCGCCGAAGCGGCCGGACCAGCTGGCGCAGGCGCTGCTCGGCCTGCTCGACAATCCCGCCGAGGTGGAACGGCTGCAGGCGGCCAGCCGGCGCAACCTGGACCGCTGGACCGTCGATCGGGTCGCCCGCGAGTACGGTGCGATCTATGCGGAGGCGATCGCCGCGCGACGATCCGCTCGCGGGCGCCGCGCGCCGTCGGACGCGGCGACGCCCAGCGAAGTCACCCCCTGACGAAGGCGACGTCGTGCTGGCCTTCGGAGAGGGCCTCGACCATCTCCGGCGGCTGGCTGTTCTGCTTGGCGTAGTCGGAGTGCAGGTAGCGGTTGTCGAAGCGGTAGAGGACGAAGCCCGCCTGGCGGAACCGCTCGATCTGCGCATCGACCCGCTGGGCGGTGTCCCCGAACCGCCGGACCTCGGCGCAGATGGCGATCTTGGCGGGGAACAGGGCGATGTTGTCCAGCAGGTCCTCGATCACCTCGTACTCCATGCCCTCCACGTCGATCTTGATCAGCGAGGTGCGCGCCAAGTCTTCGGCGGGCACCAGGTCCACCAGGCGGCGCAGCGGCAGGCAGCCCTCGAGGTTCTTCTCCTCGGGATTGTCGACAAACCGGCTCTCGCCGGAATTGTCGGTGCTGCTGAGCTGCAGGTAGCGCTCCTCGGTCTTGTTGGAGATCCCGTAGGGCAGGACGGTGACGTTCTGCAGCTGGTTGATGCGGATGTTGTGTTCGAGGCGTTCGCGGATGGAGGGCGAAGGCTCCGCCGCATAGACCTTGCCGGCCGGGCCGACCTTGCGGCCCATCAGCAGCGTATAGTAGCCGATGTTGGCGCCGATATCGATGACGACGTCCCCCGCGCGGGTGTTCGCCTCGATGAAGCGGGTGATCTCCGGCTCCCAGATCCGGTAGAAGAACAGCCGCGCCTCGATGTATTCCCACGGGCGCAGGGTCATGGCGCCGGCGTCCGGTATCGCGCAGGTGACTTCCCGCTTCGAGAACAGCCGCCACGATTTTTTCATCGCGCCAGTATAGAAACCGCGCAGTGTTGCGGGAAGAAACTCACCTCGAACCAGCTCCACTGCAGCCCTCCTTCGGACGTCCGATGTTCGGACGCATTGCGAAACAACGTGCATAGCCGATGCGGATCCGCCGAGATAACGCGACTCCACTACGCTCACGGACGAAGATATCGCGGCGTCGATGTTGCGCGGAAGGCGCATCCGCCCTGGCCGCAACAGTTTAGCTTTGGTTGCGCGGTAGACGTCGGCGATCGCCCAGGTCTGTGCGAATATTGACCACGAAGCTGTTGCAAGGCCGCGTTGGCGCCCTGTGAAGCTTCACTGCAGAGCCACAATTCGCCTTGAGGCGCGGGATCCTTGAGGTCGCTGGCCATTCGGTTGACACAGTAAGGCGTTGGGGGAGCTCGCGCGCTTTCGGCGGGGTCATCCTTCGGGGTCAGTCTCAAAGGAGAAGGCGTTCATGCTGGAGAACGCTGTCGGTCGCGCCGACGAGGTCGTCGAGGCCGCATCACCACCAAGGCTTCCGCGCGTGCCCGAGGTCTCCGATGAGACGGTTCGGTCCCTGGTCGACGACATGAATCGCGACGGGGTCGCCGTCCTCCCGGATTATGTGCAGAGCGCGGACCTCCGCGACCTGCAGGGCTTTGTCCAGACCGCCGTCGAAGGCGCTGGCGGCCAATATGTCGTCTTCAACGGCAAGGAGTCGGTCTCCGGCACGCTGCTGGAGCGTCTTTCAGAGTCGCTGGAGTTCCAGAGCCTCATCCGCCGGGTCTTCGAGCTCGGAACCTCGCTGCCGCCGCCCGGCCAGTCCATCTACCAGGTGCTGCGATGCCTGGCGGGCGAGACCGGGGTCAACGAGGCCTTCATCTTCCACTTCGACTCCTACGTCGTGACCATGCTGCTGCCGATCATCATCCCGACGATGGGCAAGCAGGGTCACCTGCTGATGGCGCCGAACCTGCGCAAGGAGCGGCGCTTCTATTTCCTGAACCTGATCGACAAGATCCTGCTCGACAACAAGATCACCCAGGCTCTGCTGCGCAAGGCGCACAGTTCGGGATGGCTGAAGTTCAAGAAGGTCAAGATGGTCCCCGGCAACCTCTACATGTTCTGGGGATATCGCTCGCTCCACACGAACGAGGCGTGCGACGTGGAGAACATCCGCTCCACCGCGCTGTTCCACTTCGGCGACCCCCATGCCGACAGCGCGCTGCGCCAGAAGATGGGCCGTGCGGTCGTCTGACCGGCCGGCAAGGGGCGCCGTCTTGGTGTGCGCCCCTCCCGGCTCTTGCCGCCGAAACAGGCTCCCAGGCTTTTGATCCCCTGCAGCCGCGCCGGCTGTGAACGCTTTCGCCGCGATCCCGGTTGGCGGGTCGGATGCTGCAACGGAGGGCGCCGTGTGGGACTATCGCTTCTATCTCCTGCGGCAGGACGGTCAGGTCCTGGGCGCCGTCGAGATCACGTTCAGCGATGACGAGGCGGCGTTGCGACACGCGCGCTCCCTGCTGCCCCGTTGCCATTCCGTCGACGTCATCCGCGGCGCGCTGGTCGTGGGGCGCATCTTCCGCGGGCCGGGCGATCCCCCCCAGGAGCCGCAGTCCCTGCGCAGGCCGAACTGGTGGTTTCGCCGCGGCCCGGTGATGTCGACCGACGACCAGGCCTTCTCCGGGAGCTGATGAGGACACGACCAGGGAATCCGCCGTCGTTAGGTTCTGCATGACGCGCCGGTAGCTGATGCAGCGGCGGCCGGGGAGGAGGGGGTCGGCCGCCGCTGCATCAGTACACACACTTGTCGCAGAGCTTGGCGGGGGGGCTCTGCGCGCGGCGAACAGCGGGGAAGGACACGTTCGCCGCAGGTTGACTGCGCGCCGACGGGGCGGTGAATGCAAGCCAGCGTGAAAATCGACGTCAACATTCCTACAATCTGCGCCACGACGTTCAGGTGGCGCCCGATGTTCACGCAAACTTTAATGTATTCAAATTCACCAATCCAATATTCGACGAATGCGCCAATTTGGAGTGCTGAGTACAGATTCAGCCGAAATGATTTTACACTCCACCGGCAAAACGGCGCGGGCCGGTCCGGCAGAGCGCGGCGGCGAGACCGATGAGGGCGATGGCGAGCAGCGGTCCGGTGGCGATGGCCTTGCTGCGTTGGACGACGAAGTCGTTCCGCGCCGGCTCGAGCATGAACTCGAGGTGGATGAAGAAGGCGTTGTAGTAGTCGGCGAAGACGATCGCCCAGCCGGCGGTGAGCCATCGCCCGGCCGCATCGCCTCGCAACACCGACAGCCCGCCGGGCAACAGCAGCAGCAGCGGCACGTAGTCGTAGAGGCCGAACGCCCACCATTGCGGCTGGTGGAACGCCCGGACCACCTTGATGGCGGCCTCGACGATCGCGAAGGCGATCCCCAGCCAGGCCGAGACCTTGAGCCAGTTCACGGCGCCCGGGGCGCCCGCTGCCAAGCCGTGGCGCACCTAGGCTGGACCGGCGGTCCGGAACAGCTCCAAGTGCGCGGAGACGATATGGTAGAAGGAGCTGGCCGGCGCGCACTCCGCCACGAAACCGCCGCCGGGCTGCATCGTGTCGCGCCAGGCGCCGCGCGCCGGCGTCTTCAGATAGGTCGCCAGCGCCTGCGCCGCCGCCAGCGCCTGGGGTTCGTCGTCCATGATCACGGCGGCCTTGAGCCATTCGGTCTGCGGCCACAGCCTGGCGGAGGCGTCGCGTACGGAAAGGTCGTCCCAGAGCGCGTTCACCGCCACCCCGCGCCCGAGGTCGACGCCCAACAGGCCGCAGGCGTACAGCCGCCGTGCGGCGTCCCTGGCGTCCTCGCGACCCCGCAGCCGTCCCCAGCGCTCCAGCAGCCAGGCCCATTCGAACTGATGCCCCGGCTCCACCAGCCGGCCGTCGTCGCCCGGCGCGGGCCGCCAGTCGGCGTCGAAGAATTCGCGCAGGAAACCGGCCTCGGGATCGATGAAGCGGGCCAGGGCGAGGGCGACGATCTCGTCGGCGAGGGCGGACCAGCCGCCGGCGCCCGTCTCCTCCCAGGCCAGCGCCGCCTCCAGCAGGTGCATCTGGGCGTTGGCCTGGAACGGATGGGCCCCGGCCTCCCGGAAGCCGCCGTTCTCATGCCGCATAGGCTGCAGGGCTTCGCGGAAGCACGCCGCCTCGGCGGTCAGGTCACGCACCCCGGGATCGGCCCGCTGCAGGGCGGCCATGGCCAGCAGGGCGAAGGCGTGGTCGTAAAGCGCCGCGGTGTCGTCCTGCGGGCTCCCATCGGCCGTCACCACGCTGGCGATCCGCCCGGGCCCGCGGCCGAACCTCGCCAGCAGGTAGTCCATCCCGTGCCAGGCGGCCTGCCGCCATGGTCCCGGCCAGCCCATGGCGCCCGCGGTGGCGTAGACCCAGGCCTGGCGCGCCTGCACCCGCGCCCGGCGCGGCGCTGGGGCTGGTTCCCCCGCCGCGGTCAGCGCCTCCAGGAAGCCGCCTCCGGCGTGGTCGGCCCCGATCGTCCACCACAGCGGCAGCGCCGCCGTGCGCAGCCATGACCGATGCCAGGCCGCGGCCTCGGCCAGGTCGGCGAAGCGCGGACCGGCCGTAGCGACGCGGAACCGCTCGCCCGCCGCCTTCACGCCCTGACTGGACGCCAGGTCGCAGACCAGCACCGCCTCGTCGTCGATCACCACGGCCAGGTCCTTGACGCCGATCACGGCGGCCTGGCGGCGGCCGGTGACGCGCACCAGGCTGTCGCGCGCGCCGGCGACCACGGCCTCGCCCACGACCGCGTTGCCGCAACCGTCCTTGGGCAAGGCGGCCCAGACCGCGTCCCAGGCGCCGATGTCGCCCCAGGCGAAGTCCACCGGCAGCACGGCGGCGTGCTTGGTCTTCTCCATCACCGCGTAGTCGATGGAGATCTTCGGCGCGCTGCGGAACGACGGCCCCAGGGCCAGCGCCGGGCCGTCCGCGGCGGCTCCGGCCACGGCCGCGCGGGCGGCGACCGCCACCTGCGGCGCATGGGCGTCCAGTTCCGCGAGCAGGGTGGACGCGAGCGTGACGAAGTTGCCGCTGTTCCACAGGTAGCCCGCCGTCACATAAGCCGCAGCGGTGGCGGCGTCCGGCTTTTCCACGAACGCCGCCACCGGCTTCACCGCGCCGGGCCAGTCGCCGGCGCGGATGTAGCCGAACGCTGTCGACGGGGTGGTCGGCCTGACGCCCAGGGTGACGATCGCGCCCGCACGCGCCGCCTCCACGGCCACGGCCACGGCGGCGCGGAAGGCCGCCGCATCGGGCACATGATGGTCGGCGGAGACCAGCGCCGCCACGCCGTCTGGATCCTCGACCGCGATCCAGGCCGCAGCGGCGGCCATCGCCGGGGCGGAATCGCGGGCTTCCGGCTCGAGCAGCAGCACCGCCTCGATCCCCAGTTCGGCCAGTTGCGCCTCGATAGCATCTCGATGGCCTTGTCCGGCGACGACGATCGGGCGCCGGGCGCCGTCCAGCCCGGCGAGCCGCAGCACCGTCTCCTGAAACGTGGAGCGTCGACCCACCAGCGGGATGAACTGCTTGGGCCGGTCGGGCCGCGACGCCGGCCATAGCCGTGTGCCTGAGCCGCCGCACAGGATCACCGGATGGACGCTCAAGCGCAGCCTCGTTCGCGGCCCGCCGTCCTCGGCGCGAGGAAAGCCCGGGCGCGTCATTCCCCGGCTGGACGGCGACCATGGCAAGGCCTGCGCCTGGCCGTCGCTCACTGGGGCGAGAGACGCCCGAGACGCACGCACGGGAAGGTGCTGTCTGCACCCATAAGCGGCGTGAAGCGTCGTCTCAGTGGCGGGTCGCGCTCGGGCTGGCCATATGGGCGATCAGGCGGTCGAGATCTTCCCGGCGGACGAAGGCGGCGGTGTGGGCGTCGCCCCGCATCGCCCGGTGCAGCACCTCCATGAAGCCGCACAGCTCTCCCCCGTCCGGCCGGTCGCTGATCAGCAGGGCCTCGCCGGCCCTCAGGCCGCTGTCGCCAGGCGGGGCGCAGAGCGCCAGGGTCCCGCCGGTCTGCAGGCTGATGTGAAGCCAGTTGTCGCCGCCGGAGGCCATCATTGAAGCTCGCGTCCTGCGGCGCCCGCGGCGTAGTCGCGTTCGAAATAGACCAGCGGCGGTCCCGACCGCGTGGTCACGATGCTCACGTCCAGGATGAAGACCGTGTGGCTGCCGGCGTCGATCCGCGACCGGATCGGCCCGCTGAGGGTCGCGAGCGATCCCGGAAGCACCGGCGGCGCAGCCGGATCGAGGCTCCAGGCCGTCCCGAAGCGCTCGTGGGTCAGGTCCTGCCGGGAGAACCGCCTGGCTTCGGCCTGCTGGTCGGCCGCCAGGATCGAGAGCCCCACTGCATCGGCGCCCAACAGGGCCCGGTGCGAAGAGGTCGCCTTACGCACGCAGAACAGCATTCGTGGCGGCTCGGCGGAGAGGCCGGTGATCGAGCTGATCAGCAGCCCCCGCGGACCTTCGGACGTCCAGCAGGCGGCGACGGCGACGCCCGAGGCCAGCCGGGCCAGGCTGTCCTTGAACGTCGCCGGGTCGGCCCAGGGCCAAAGGCGGACCACAGCGCCGTCGGCGGTCGCCGGGGCGCGGTCGAGCAAGGCGCTTGTGTCCGCCATGGCCGTCAGCCCGCCGCCCGCGCCGGCTCGGCGTCGCGCTGCGCCACCAGCTCGCGCACCCGCGGGATCAGGTCGCGGCCATAGGCCACTGCGTCATCCAGCGGATCGAAGCCGCGGATCAGGAACGTGCTGACCCCCAGGTCATAGTAGTCGAGCAGGGCCTCGGCCACCTGTTCCGGCGTGCCGACCAGACCAGTGGAGTTGCCCGCGGCGCCGGTGACCGCCGCCACCCCGGTCCACAGGCGCTTGTCCAGGCGCGTCCCCTGGCCGGCGGCCTGCAGCAGGCGCTGGGAGCCGGCGTTGGGCGGGGCGTGGCCCTCCACGGCCAGGCCCGCGGCGCGGCGGATTTCCTTGGTGCGTTCGACGATGGCGTCCGCCCGCGCCCAGGCGGCCTCCTCGGTCTCGGCTAGCACGGGGCGCAGCGACAGGGAGAAGCGGACCGTCCGTCCGTGCCGGGCGGCGGCGGCGCGGACACGGGCGATGGTTTCGCGCACCTGTGCCTGGGTCTCGCCCCACAGCGCGTAGATGTCGGCGTGCTTGCCGGCGACGGGTATGGCCTCGTCCGACGAGCCGCCGAAGTAGATCGGAATGTGCGGCTGCTGCAGGGGCTTCACCGAGCCGAAGCCCTGGACCACGTCGTAATACTTGCCCTGGTAGTCGAAGGGCCGCGGGCTCTTCCATTCCAGGCGGACGACGTCGAGGTACTCGTCGGTGCGGGCGTAGCGCTCCGCCTTGGTGAGGTGGTCGCCGTCCTTCTTCAGCTCGGCGTCCGAGCCGCCGGTGATGATATGGACCGCGATCCGGCCACGGCTGAAATGGTCCAGGGTGGCGAGCTGCCGCGCGGCCACCGTGGGGGCGGTGAACCCCGGGCGGTGGGCGATCATGAAGCCGAGCCGGTCGGTCACCCCGGCCGCATGGGCGACGATCAGGATGCTTTCGGGCGAGGTGGACCCAAAGGCCACCAGCGCCCGGTCGAAGCCGCCGACGTCATGCGCCCGGGCGACCGTCTCGACGTAGCCGACGTCAAGGACCGGTCCGCTGGCGGGATGGATCTCGGACTGATGTTGGGCTCCGATATAGCCGATGAACTCGACAGGCATGCCCGTCTCCTTGCTGCGAATTATTCAAATCAGACAATATCAGTAGGAATTGAGCCGGGGCAGCGAGTTTCCATGAACCCGGCTATCAGGCGCGCTGATGGGTCAGATCACGTAGAAGCCGTGGGTCCCGTCGCGGGCGAGCTGGTCCACCAGTCCGAACTCCCAGTCGAGATAGGCCTGCATGGCCGCCGCGGCGTTGTCGACGCCCTCGTACGGCCGCCGATAGACGTCGTCGGGTTCGCTCAACGGACGGGGCAGGCCGGTCTCCAGTTCGTAGCCGGCGGCGATCCAGGAGACCATGCCGCCCTCCAGGGCCAGCACCCGGCGGGACAAGTCCGCCAGCTGCGCGGCCGCGAACCGCGCCAGCACGCCATCGGGAGAGGTCAGAACAACGTCGCCTCGCGACGGCGCCGCCTCCAGCGCCTCGCGCAGCCGCGACCGCACGGCGAACCACGCCCCAGGCACATGGCCCCGGCGATGCTGCGGGCTGGAGGCGAGGTCGATCACGATCACCTCGTCCAGCCGGGCCAGCAGTTCCCCGGCCTGGATCACAGGCGCATCCGGCAAGGTTGGCACGGCAGGGCGCCAGGCCCCGCGCTCCAATTCGCCGTCGAAGCCGCCCTCCAGGACGTAGACCTCCCAGCCCATCTGGGCGAGCCAGGAGGCGCTCATGTCGGCGCGCACGCCGCGGTCGTCGGCCAGCACGATACGGGCGCCGCGAACCGGGGCGAACACGTCGGTCTCCTGAACCAGCTGACCGCCCGGCGCGCTGCGGAATCCCGCGATGTGGCCCGCGGCGTACTCCTCGGGCGTGCGCACGTCGAAGCGATAGAGCGTCCGGCCTTCGTCGCGCCCGAGGATGGCGAGCGCGCGCGGATCGATGCGACGCACGCCGGCGCGGTAGGAGACGGCGCGGGCCGCGGCGTAGGCCTCCGCCCCGCGTACGCCCGTCACGTCCCGGAATCGTTCGCCCTGCCCGTGTTCCAGCGCCTGGCCGGCCAAGGTCCAGCCGATCGTGCCGTTGCGCAGCGCCACCACCTTGTTGGGCAGGCCGGCGTTGATCAGCGACTGGGCGCCGATGATGCTGCGGGTCCGCCCGGCGCAGTTGACGATGATGGTGGTGGAGGGGTCCGGCGCCAGGTCCCGCGCCCGCAGCACCAGCTCGGCCCCCGGCACGCTCACCCCGCGCGGGATGCTCATGGTCTGGTATTCCTCGAACCGGCGGGCGTCGAGCACCACGAGGTTCGGCTCCGCCTCGATCAGCGCCTTGGCCTCGGGAGCCGGCAGGGACGGGGTGTGACGGCGGGATTCCACAAGCTCGCCAAAGGCCTTCGAGTAGGAATTGACGTCCTGGAAGAGCTCGTAGCCGGCGCGGCGCCAGCCCTCGAGCCCGCCGGCCAGGGCCGTGACGCTGGAATAGCCGAGGGTCTTCAGGCGCTCCGCGGCGGTTGGAACAAGGCCCTGGCCGTCGTCGTAGAGCACCACCGGGACGTTCCGACGCGGCAACCGGTCGAACACCTCGAGTTCGAGCCGGCTCAAGGGGAGCTGGCTTGCGAACAACGGATGGTCTTTGGCGAAGGCGTTCTCCTCGCGAAGGTCGATGAGCGCGATCTCGCGGCGCGCGATCAGCGCCAGCCGGACGTCGGCGGGGGATGTCTCTGGGATCATGGGACGGTCTCGGGAGCGCGCCAGAGGTTTGGCAGGGTGGCGTTGGCGTAGCCGGAGACGAAGGTCCTCGGCCGGCCGGCCTCATCGAAGGCGTGGCGACGGACGGCGCCGATGTTGGCGCCGTAGACGTGGATGGAGACCGACGTGCGGTCGTCATAGGCGTTCGCCACCCGGTGAATGTCGCCCAGCGTCGGGGAAACCGCATCCAGGTCGCCGGGCTCCAGGCGGCGCGGCTCGCCGATGGGGGCCAAGCCGTTCGTGACCGGCGCATAGGCCTGTGACAGCTCCGCGCCGCGCAGCACCCCCACCAGGCCCCAGACCGTGTGGTCGTGGACCGGCGTGGCCTGGCCCGGGCCCCAGACGAAGCTCACGACGCTGAACCGCTGCTGGCTGTCGCAATGCAGCAGGTGCTGTCGATAGCGCGAAGGGTCGGGCTGGGCGTATCGGTCCGGCAGCCAGTCGTCGTGCGACACCAAGTCCGCCAGCAGCCGTCCGCCGTGGGCGAGGATGTCCGCCTCATCGCTCGGCGATTCCGCCAGGGCGCTGATGCTTTCCACAAAAGCCCGCAGGCGCGCGAGATTGGGTGAAGCGCCGGTCACAGGGCGTAGCGCAGCGTGACCACATAGGTCCGCGGGTCCGGGAAGTTGAGGTAATAGACGCCGGTGCTGGGCGTGTAGGTCGAGCTCACCGGCTTGTGGGAATCGAACAGGTTCCGCGCCGACAGGACCACCTGCCAGTGCGGGTCGGGCGAGGTCCAGGTGGCCACGGCGTTGACGAAGCCCTGGGCCGAGATCTCATGCTGGCCGCCCGCCGCCGGGATCGCGTTCGAATACGACTTGGTCTGGTACTGGGCGTTGACCCCCAGCCGCAGCTCGCCGGGGATCTTGACCGGCACGTCCCAGGTCAGGCCGCCGGAGAGGCTCCAGCGGGGCGAGTTGGTCAGGCGATTGCCATCGGCGTCGACGCCCGCGCCGCCCGCGCCCTTGTACTCGTCGTAGACCGCCACCAGCCAGCCGGCGGAGAACTGCGCCGACAGCCGCCCGGTGACCGCCGCATCGGCCTCGAGCTCCACGCCGTAGCTGTGCGCTTGGCCGGCGTTGCCGCGCCGGCTTCCCACATAGGCCGGGTCGTAGAAGGAGACCTGCAGGTTCTGGTAGTCGTTGTAGAAGGCCGCGAGGTTGGTCCGCAGGCGATGGTCGAGGAACTCGGCCTTCAGGCCCGCCTCGTAGGAGATCACGTCCTCCGGCGCGAAGGGCAGGGTGGCCAGGTCGATCCGCGTCGCCCGGTTGTCGAAGCCGCCGGACTTGAACCCCTTCGAATAGGTGACGTAGGTCAGGACATCCGGCGTCCAGGCGTACTGCACCGACACCTTCGGCGTGATCGCCGCCCAGGTCTTGTCGCCGCGCCCCTTGATCGAGGGCGCGATCACCTGGCCCGCCAGGTTCAGCACGCCGTTGTCGAAGGTGAATTCCTTCTCCTCGTTGGTCCAGCGCAGCCCGGCGGTGAGCTTCAGCCGGTGCGTGACGCTCCAGGTGGCCTCGCCGAACACGGCGTAGGCGTCGGTGTTGGTGATGTTGTGCGCCCGCAGGAAGTTGTAGTTCCCAGGCGTCGTGACCGGGTCGGTGTTCTGCGCGTTGCGGCGGCTGTAGCCGTCGCGCTCCACATAGAACCGCTCATGCAGGTAGAAGGCGCCGGTGGTGAAGGTGACCGCGCCGAACTGGCCGTTGAGTTGCAGCTCCTGGGTCACGTACTGGTCGTTGTAGTGGATCAGGTTCTTCTGGATCAGCGCCGCTTCACCGTCGTTGTCGTAGTAGACCGGGTTCAGGTTGAAGCCGCCGTAGGCGGTGATCGACTTCAGCTCCAGGTTGTCCGTCAGCTTGTACTTGACGCGTAGCGAGCCCGAGATCTGATCCAGGTCCTGCTTCGGCTCGACCTCGGAGAACGACTGCTTGCGGTTGAAGCCGCCGCCCGGCTGGCGGACGGGCACATAGGAGCGGCTGTCGCTGCGGTCGCGCAGGGCGTTGACGGTCAAGAGGGCGTCGAGCCGGTCGTTGGGCGTCCAGCGCAGCTTGGCGCGGTAGGCGTCGAGGTCGATGCGGTTGACGTCATGGCCGAGCGTCGGGTCGTAGGTCACCCCGTCGCGCTTGTGCTTGATGTAGGAGAAGCTGCCCGACCAGTTGTCGCTGATCGGCCCTTCCACCAGGGCGCGAACGTCCACCGCGCCATAGTTCCCGATCCCCACCTCGCCCTTCAGACGCAAGGTTCGGCCGGGATCGCGGGTAATGATCCGCAGCGCGCCGGCGCTGGAGTTGCGGCCGTAGAGCGTGCCCTGCGGCCCGCGCAGCACCTCGATCCGCTCCAGGTCGTTGAACTCGATCATCGAGCCGATCTGGCGCGGGACGTAGACGTCGTCGACATAGACCGCGAGCACCGGCTCCTGGATCGGGTCGCTCTCGCCGACGCCGCGCAGGGAGTAGGTCTGGGTGGTGTGGCTGATGGTCACCCGGCTGATGGTCAGGTTGGGCACCTGGCCGGCCAGATCGCGGATGGAATCGATCTTCCGCTCGGCCAGGGTCTGGGCGCTGAAGGCCGAGATGGCGATCGGCGTGTCCTGCAACTTGGTCTCGCGCCGCTCGGCCGTGACGACGACCTCCTCGACCGAGCTGCCGAGGGCGGCGGCCGCCGCGACCGTATCGGCCTGGGCGGACGTCGCGCCCAGCGCCGCAGTAGCGGCTGCGGCCAAAAGGCCCGTCCTGGCGGCGCGCCTGTGATTGAACTTCGAATACATGCGTTATCCCCAACTCTCGAGCCGGGGTTTCACCGCATGGATTGATCCGAGACAACGGACATTAATTCATCGAAGGCCTAGTTATACTATTATCGAGATCGTGAATATGAAGCCTTAGTGATCATAATACATGAACTATGCTATTTGAATCCGAGGCCCTTGTTCAAGGTCTCGGTCCAGAGGGGCGTGACGTCGATCCTGGCCGGAATAACAGCCGCCCGGGCGAAGGTGTCGGCGACGGTCTGTTGCGAGGCGATGGCGGCGGCGCCGACGGGGGCGAGCTCCGTCGGGGCGCTGCGCTCCTCGTGCTGCTGCAGGTAGATCGCCGCGGGCACGCCGGTGGCCTTCGACTGGGCCTCGGCCCAGGCGCCGGGGTTGCGGTCGGCCCATTCGTAAGCGCGCTTGAGGCGCAGCAGGTAGTCGACGATGGCCGTCCGCCGCGGAAGATCGTCCAGGGCGTCCTGCAGGGCGGCGTAGACATAGTTCCCCGAAAGGCGTCCCAGGCCCGTGGCCAGCACCCGCGCCCCCAGGCGGCCCCGGGCGATCGCCCCCTGCACGCCATAGATGAACCAGGCGTCCAGGGCGCCGCGGCTGAACGCGGCCTGGCCGTCCTGCGGCGACAGGGCGATCGGCTGGATGTCGGCGAAGGACAGCCCGTGCTCGGCGAGCAGCCGCAGCAGGAAGAAGTGCGCCGTCGTGGCCTTCACATAGCCGACGCGCTTGCCTTTCAAGTCGGCGCCGGACTTGATCGTTGAGCCCTTGGGGACCAGCGCCACCTGGGCGTTCACGTCGCCCTTCTGCACGGCCACGAGCCGCAGGCGCGCCGCCTGGGCGATGGCGAAGATCGGCGGGATCTCGCTCATCGAGCCCACGTCCAGCGCCCGGGCGCCGATGGCCTCGGCGATCAGGTTGCCGGCGCCCAGCTCGGCGGAGGCGACCTTGTAGGGCGTGTCGGCGAGGTTCGCCGCCGCCAGCAGCGTCTCGGCTCCGCCCTTGTACGATCCGGCCCGCAGGGTGAGGCCTGCGCCGGACGTCCCTTTGCGTGGCGCACAGGCGGCCAGAAGGGTCACGCCGCCGAGGACGGCGCGCCGCGTGGTCAGCAATGGAAGGCCCATCAGTCGAAGAGGTCCGGCTCTTCCTGGGAGATGACGTCCCAGTAGGGCTGGAAGGCGTAGACGCCGCCGATCTCCGAGCCCACCTGGCCGGCGGTATGGCGGGCGACCTCCGGCGGCATCGGCCGGGTCTGGCCGGCCGCCTCGGCGAGCAGCTGCACCTGGCAGGCGTTCTCCAGGGCGAGGTAGCGCCAGACGGCGGCCTCCACCGTGGCGCCG